>WNFJ01367535.1_pt1 | contig 27000 bp, 20 predicted proteins | sample 5400461 | NCBI WGS metagenome assembly WNFJ01 (sample SAMN13153349, study PRJNA577476) | soil metagenome | isolation source: 115 cm saprolite on Douglas fir-dominated hillslope | place: USA:California | collected 2013-09-17
TAGACGAAGCAACATTAGACGCCCTTTCTCTCAGGGAAATCGGCTACTCCATCGTTTCCGCCTGCTGGTATGCCAATCGGACAGTCCAGAGGCCTATTGAAAGTGAAAGTCTAGGGTCCTGATGAAATCAACCTTCAGCCAAGAGGAGGACAGCCATGGCAGGTGACAATCCGTTCCTTCTAACTCAGCCCGCCGCTGGGACAGGTGCTCCGGCGAGTCCATTCTTCGGCAGCGCGGCAGCCAGTCCATTCTTCGGCAGCGCGGCAGCCAGTCCGTTCTTCGGCAGTGCGGCAGCCAGTCCGTTCTTCGGCAGTGCGGCGGCCAGTCCCTTCTTCGGCAGCGCAGCAGCCAGTCCCTTCTTCGGCAGCGCAGCAGCTAGTCCCTTCTTTGGTAGTGCCGCAGCCAGTCCGTTCTTCGGCAGCGCGGCAGCCAGTCCGTTCTTCGGCAGTGCGGCGGCCAGTCCCTTCTTTGGTAGTGCGGCGGCCAGTCCCTTCTTTGGTAGTGCCGCAGCAAGCCCGTTCTTCGGCAGTGCGGCGGCCAGTCCCTTCTTTGGTGGTGCTCCAGCAAGTCCGTTCTTCGGCAGCGCGGCAGCCAGTCCGTTCTTTGGCAGTGCTCCAGCAAGCCCCTTTTTCGGCAGTGCCGGTTCCTCCGGCCCTCCCTCAAAACAGTCTTCCGAGAAAAAGACGCCCTGAGGAGGCGGGTTAGGATGCGTTCGGTGGGGAGGTTTCACGTGCAGCCTTTGCTGCACGTCAATTCCGTAGCTGAGTTTCGTGGCTTAAAAATAGCCGCCCGTGTGATATCGCAGAATCGATTGCGCATTGGATTTCTTATCGCCGAGGGGGTGGACTGTGCGTCTGCGGCGCGCACGAACGCTGGTCGTTAAGTTCGTTGACTCAACGCCCATCCTCCAAAACTTTCTAACCCAGCGGTCTATCGTGTGTGATAGCTTCACGATCGACTTGCTTTCGAAGGCCAGTGCGTGGGAAGACCCCCAGCAATTCCTTTGTCTCTACCAGGCAGTGGATCCAGCGGTGATCCTGAGCCACCTCAACTTCCTGATCGAACAAAGTTTCCTCGTCGTCGAGCATACGCCTGCTGCCACCTTCGACATGCAATATGAAGCTGCCTGGTCTTGGGACGCAACTGCAGGGCTATATCACTTCGGGATGAAGGACCCGCCTTACCTCAACCCGGCCCAAGCAGTTTCCTGGATGGAACAGCGATCCCTTTCAGCGCCACCGGTTTCCATGTTTACGACGAATGAGTCTTGCGCATACGTCAAGAAGTTGCCCAAGCCGGACATCGCAGGAGGCCTATTTTCTCTTTTGAATCGGCGACGAAGCATCCGATCATTTCTTCCGGCTTCCATTTCTTTGGAGTCTCTTCGAGACTGTCTTTTCGCGGGCCTTGGCATCACCGGATTCTTGGATACACACTTCCCGGGGAGTGCCCGCATGATTCCGCTTAAGATGGCGCCTTCCGGAGGAGGAAGGAACCCTTATGAGGGATACGTTTATGCGTTGAACGTGAAGGGTCTTCCTTCTGGGCTCTACCATTACTCAGCCATCGAGAATTCACTGGGCCTTTTGACCTCAAGCCCTGCCGTTTCCCCGACGCAATTGCTTGTCGGCCAATATTGGGCTGAGGATGCAGGCGCACTTATTTTGCTCGTCGCCAATTTCGAGCGATCCATGTGGAAGTACCCGCACCCGACGGCGTACCGTGTAGTTTTAATTGAAGCCGGACACATCGGACAAAACGTCGCGCTCGCAGCGACGAACCGTGGTCTTACGGCGGTTCCCACTGCGGCATTCAGCGACACTGCCGCGCAGAATCTATTGAATCTGGATTGGATTAAGCAGTCGCTGGCCTATGTTCTGCTGATCGGGGCGCCTCGGCCGGACGCTTTCGAAGTGGAAGATTTCACGCCACACGTGCCGGAGTGAGGGCGCAGAGCAATTGCCCTTCAGTGAGGCGGAGGCTGCGCTGCGGGGGCAGCACTCCCCAAGTCCAACTGTCCTTGCATCGAGCACTTCACCTCTACCTGCACAAAGGCGAATTGCACAATGGGCGGCGGCGCGGTGGCCTGCTTAGGAATCGGACAGATGTAAACCGCCGTCCCGCTCAAGCCCTTCAGCGTGCCGGTTCCCGACACGATTCTCCATATTCCGTAGTCGGAGATACCGTTGCCGCTGTGGAGTGCTGTTTCTTCCCACTCAGCGTAAAAATGGTCTCCGTTCGCCAGCGTCCCCCAGTCATAACCCTTGGCCCCCGAAACCTTCTTGGTTGCATCGATAGTCGCGACAGCCGTCATCAGACTTTTCTTCACGTCCACGCCGCCGATCTTGAAACCCGTCCACGTGCACGTCTGCTGATTTATGAGGAGCGACTGCCCATCGGGTCCGAGATCCACCGACTTTTTTGTGATTGGCCCGGCTTTAGAGCCACCACATGTCAAGGTCGCAGAAAATGAAGTCTGCGCTGATACGACTTCGGCAGTGCAACCAAAAACTCCCAAACAGGTTAATACGATCGCCAGCTTCACAGATCACCTCTTCCGCGGATGTCTTCCCTCAGAAAGTGTGCGGACTATAGCACCCCGAGCGGGGAAGCTTCAAGGATTGCAGCCGACCGCTGCGAAAATGCACTTCGCAACACGGACGATATGCCTGCCTGGCAGACGTTTCGCCGGGTGGCATCCGCATTCGATCATAAATTATCAGTGAAAAACTGGCTGAGTCGCCGGTACAGGTCTCGCACCGATTGTTTATCTCCTGTGCCGAAGAAAACATCGGTGTGCGATCCTCGTGGGTAGAGCATCAGTTCAAACTCATTGCCGGCCTGAATCAGAGCATCAGCCATCTGCATTGTGTGTTCCAAGTAGACGTCGGTGTCAGCCAGGCCATGGATCAGGAGCAGCTTAGAGCGGAGCCGGCTGGCGTAATTTACTGAAGACGAATTCTTATAACCCTCGTTATTCTGGCTGGGAAGAGTCATGTACCGCTCGGTGTACTCGGCAGTGTATTCGAGCCAGTTGGTTACCGGCGCGTAAGCGGCACCGGCTTTGAACACCTCCGGTTGTTTCAGCAAGGCATTCAAGGTCATGAAACCGCCGTAACTCCCGCCGAAAATGCCGATTCGCGCGGGATCCACGAAAGGAAGTGACTTCAAGTATCTTACTCCTTCGAGTTGGTCCGCTAATTCGATCTCTCCCAAGCGCTTGTAAATCGGGACTTCGAAGGCGTGTCCGCGGGGCGAGGCATTCGATCCACGGTTATCCAAACAAAAAATTACAAAACCTTTCTGAGCCATCACCTGGAACCAAAGGTCCGGGAAAGGCCTCCACATGTCCACTACAAAGCGGTCAAGTCCTGTCTCGTCGTCGGGAATTGGCCCTCCGTAGACATAGACCAGGACCGGGTACTTGCGACGCGGCTCGAAATCGGGCGGCTTGATTATCTTCGCCTCGAGCGGAATGCGATCGGTTGCGGAGTCGCCCACTTCGGCAGCGGGAATCTGGAAAAAATCGACGGGAAAGAGGCCGTATTTGGACAGTTCCGGAACAGGATTCTCCTCGATAACTGCGATGCGGGTCCCGTCAGTGCGATAGAGGTCCAGGCGCGGAGGCATGGAGACCGTCGAAAAGAGGTCGGCGAAGAATGCACAATCAGGCGAGAGGCTTGTTAAGTGCGTGCCAGACTCCGGAGTCAAGTTCTCGGTTTCACCAGCTTTTATCTTCGGCGAATGTGCATCCATCTGAAACCGGACGCGCTCGAGACGACAATTGAGCCACGACTCCCGGAAAGAAACAAAGTAAACTGTGCGCTCTTTCACATCGAAGCTGCCCACGCGGACAACAGCCCAGGGGCCGGATGTCAACTGCCCGACTTCCTGTCCTGCAAGACTGTAGACGTAAAGGTGCCGAAAATTTCCGCGTTCTGCGGACCATAAAAAGTGTTTCCCGTCCGCGAAGAAGTGCAGGCAGTCGTTTAGATTGATCCATGCAGGGTCCTCTTCGCAGAGGATGCGCTGAGCGTCACCCGTGTCAACATTGCTCAGGAGCAACTCAAGCTTGTTCTGCTGACGATTCAATCGCTGGAGGGCGATGCGGCGAGAGTCGGGTAGCCAATTGACCTGGACCAGATAGAAGTCTTCATTGCCGCATGTTTCCATCCATGTTGGTATCTTCCCTTCGCTGTCTGGAGTGACACCCACTACACCAATCTTGACGGACGGAATTTTCGCACCAGGCATCGGGAAGCGCTGCCGGCTGATATTTCCACTCGGAGAGAGATAATCAATGAGCGGATCCTGCGTGACTCCCTGCTCGTCAAATCGCAAGTATGCGATTCGGAGGGAGTCGGGCGACCACCAGTAGGCAGCGCACAGCACTCCCGGGTACAGAGCGTCCAGGGTTGCATTCCTGTGCTCCTCGGTACCGCCTCGGGTCAGGGCTTTCGTCGTGCCGCTCGCCAAATTGATGACATAAAGGTCGTACCCACGGGAAAAGCTAACCCACCTGCCATCCGGCGAGAACTGAGGGGCTTCCAGCAGTTCATCCCCGCCAATCAATTGTTTCAGTTCGCCGGTGCTTGGCTTAAGGACAAAGAGCGGGCCTCCGTTCGAGAGCAATATCTGGTCCCCTGCTGGAGACCACTGGTAACTCGGCGGGCCCGCTGGCGGTGGAGGCTGTAGCCGCGAACGAGCGCGCGGCCGCTGTACCACCTTCGGCGGAGTTGCCTTCTCCATCCGCGAGAAATCAAATAGAAGCTCGCGGCGTGCAGTTGCTCGATCGAAGGCCCACAACTGATTTCCATCCCCCACCGTCCGCAAATATGTAACTAGCTTACTGTCCGGACTCCAAGCGATTTGGGAGATACCGATTCCGCTGAGGCTGGGCTCTCCGCAGATTCGCTCGACGGTGAGCAATTTCCGCCGTGCATGCCGTGGCACGCTGGTTCCCTTCTTGCGCATGGATGGCGGGATTTTAGTTTTCGAGAGCATCTGTTCAAAGTTGTACTTGCTGCGCGACTGTGATATCCGCCGGAGCCCGCGCCGCGGGCGGGATGTAAAGTGTGGATGTCGGCAAAATTCCCGAATGGGGCAGCAAATAAAGGGGCGTGTGCCGGATCGAAGGCTCAACGCCGGGAAATACGGGCGCCTCGTATAAATAAACGATGTGATAGGGGCTATAGTAGTTGAATAACTTCTGGAGCAGCTGCGGCATCCCTTTGATGTCGTAAGCGCGGCGTTTGAACGTCGCATCACCCAGACCGCCTATCTGCCACAGAATCACGTGACTGGCGCGGTCAATGATGCGGGTGTTTATCAGAAAATCCGTCGCCTCGTAAGACTGACAACCGGTAACAGGATCGACCCCCAGATCGGCGAACAAACAGTCTTCCGTGGAGATGGCCGGAAGCATTCGAGCTTTGAATCCTTCAACGCGCGCGCGGCGTATTGCTTCGTGCGTCGGAAAAACGAGAACACCGGGGTGCCCGTAGACGGTCAGGCACACCATTTTCCCCTTCCGCAGGTGGGCCAGCGTGGTCTCAACCATCTCGTAGTAGGTTTGCATGCGCGGTTTATTTTCGGCGTAAAGGCCGGCAAGCGACTCTGCCCCTGCCGGGTTGAGCGTTCGGATCGCTTCCTCGGCAACTAGATCGCTGACAACGTAAAGAACTTTGTCGGCCTTCTTGATCCAGCCAATAGCCTCCATGGTGAGATGTCCCACGGCCCGGATGCCGGTTCCGACTACGACAAGCTGTTCATCATTCATCGCTTCTCCAGCTCTCGGGTCCGCGGCGGTCGGTGACTGACCAGCGAAGGATTCCGCCTGTAGTTCGTTGCTCGCTTGCTTCCGGGTAGGCAACAGCCCTTGAACTATTCCATCTTGTCCGATTGGGCTGGTCGCAGCGGTCGGCGGTTGCGCGACCACGGATGTTACGTGTTGGGATATCGCGTGTGCAGCCTACTTACTTCCCCGCCTCCAAGGGTATCCCCACAGCCACCAGCATGTCGCCGCAGACGGCCCCCAGGGATTCGGATGCACATTCGGCTGCCACCCGGTCGCCCAAGGTGAGGCCCAATTAGGGTGCGCGCTCGACGCTGGCGGCGAGTCACAGCTTGAGACTCCTTCTGTCTCTATGGCTTTTTTTGTTTCTGTTGTCCCTGCCAGCGCAGCGAAAATTCGGTACTGGTCACCTGAGAGAAGAACGGCGCGATGCTCCAGGCTAAGTCCGGCCCGTTCCATTGCCTTCTCGGAATCCGAAATAAAATCGCTCAACTGTTCGGGATCGATGGCAAGGCATACCATGTAGGCCTTGAGGTCTTTGCTCATCAGGCGCCGCCTGTCAATGCCGTTCCAGGAACCTAATCGGTTCCGTGTCGTGAGGGTTGGGAACCGTGCCGATTAGTAATCCATTTTGAAACCGTTGTCAACACGCTCCGCCATTTGGTGCTGTCCTGATTGGAGGTTTACAATATCAGTCGACACTCTTGGCAAGACAATCTTGCGTAAAACTCCTTCTGATTACAATTCTTCCAGTTGCATTACAATCGTTGCCTTCTTCAAGCAAGCATAGCGATCAAGGCTCGCAATGGCCGCTGGCAGCACCGGTGAAATCTAGCCGCTATTACGATCTGGCGACCCTAAATAAAAATGGCTTCGTGCGATGCGGGATTGTGGATGTTCAGAAAGGGGCCAGAGAAAAACGGATTTCTCCGGCGTGAATTCAACGGGAAGGAACTTGTGAATGTTCGCCTCTCCTCTGAATATGGCTTGACTCGGCGCAGTGGAAGAGTAAGAATCTCGGCAATTCGCTGAGCTTTCGCGGGTTCCCTGTTTGCTCGGCGGGGCAGATTGCTCCGCGCTTGGCGTGTCTTCGAGCTGGCTCGGCGGGCGCAGTTGAAAAAGGCGTTAAATGACCGCAGATCCTAGCCGCTACCAAGAGATCGCTATTGAATATGGCTCTTCAGTTAAGCGCGGTCGCGATCCACTTTGGGGGTCCGCTGAGCCGTGACCGTCATCGGCAGGCGCACCGGAACCTAGGCCAAGAACCTGAAGCACGAACACTCTGGGCCAAACCGCTTCCGCCTAACCATCGAAACGGATGGAAGAATTCAACCCGGATTGCGGCACAGGCGCTCTTCGGGAGACAGCTGAAGCTGTTTCAATATTTCGCCTTTAGAGCTTCGCGATGCAAGACGCCACTAAACACAAGATGGTACCGGCCCTGCTCCCCAACACGCGAATTGATCGCTACCTAGTCCTTTCTCTGCTGGGCGCGGGTGGAATGGGCCAGGTTTATCTCGCAAGAGACGAGCGGCTCGGCCGGGAGGTCGCCATCAAACTCCTTCCGGTCGAGTGGGTACAGGACCAGAACGGGTTCCGGAGGTTTGAACAGGAAGCGCGCGCTGCCTCCGCCCTGAATCATCCCAATATTGTTACCGTTTACGAGGTCGGTGAATGTCAGGCCGGGCGCTACATTGTGATGGAGCTGGTCCAGGGACGGACTCTGCGAGAACTAATACGGGAAGGGTTGTCTCTCGAGGAGATGCTCGAACTCGCGGTGCAAATGACAGAGGCCCTGGCGGTCGCTCACAACGCCGGAATCATACACAGAGACATTAAGCCAGAGAACATTATGGTGCGGGAGGATCGGTATGTTAAGGTGCTTGATTTTGGTTTAGCGCGCTTGGTTGATTCAGCCGCGCTCTCCTTGGCAACGGTCTCCCATCTCCAGACGGCTGTCGGTACCGTGTCAGGAACCATGCAGTATATGTCTCCCGAGCAGGCTCGTGGAGAGGCTCTGGACAGTGCGAGCGACATCTTCTCGCTGGGAATCGTCTTCTACGAAATGGCCACCGGCCTCCACCCCTTCGCGGCCGCTTCCCCTCTGGCGACCTTTCACGCATTGGTTGCTGAAAATCCTCTGCCCGTATCGCGGTTCAAGCCGGAGACCCCAGATGTGCTAGATAAGCTGATCCTGAGCATGCTGGAGAAGGACTCACGGTTTCGTCCTCCCATAGGAGAGGTGGAGACAAGATTCAGCTTGCTACGGGGCATGGGAACGGCATCGGCTACGCCCGTCATGGCGACACTACCCACCCTCCGAAAAGCGGTGGGACGTAAAAGGGAGCGAGAGCAGCTAAGAAATGCTTTCATGTCCGCGCTCGCCGGGCGTGGATCGCTGGTGTGCGTTGCCGGTGAAGCTGGCCTCGGCAAAACTACCTTAATCGAGAGTTTTCTAAGCGATTTAACTGAACGGCAAGAGCCTTACATGATCGGCCACGGCCGATCTTCCGAACGCCTTGCCGGGACGGAAGCCTTCTTGCCTTTGCTGGAGGCTCTGGACAGCCTTGTCCATAGCGATCCTACCGGGCGGGTCGCTCGTCTGATGAAGCTGCTTGCGCCAACCTGGTACTCTCAACTCCTCACCGTGGACGATTCGACGTCGGACCGGTCCGTGGAATCCAGGGCCGTCTCGCCAGAGAGAATGAAGCGCGAACTGAGTAGCATTGTGCAGGAGCTAGCGCGAGGCACGCCTCTAATTATCTTCTTTGACGATCTTCAGTGGGCGGACGTGTCCACAATTGATGTGATTGCATACTTGGCGAACAAGTTCGAAGGCATCCGGCTGTTGATCGTGGTCGCCTACCGTCAGTCCGAGCTGCTGCTGGGGAAGCATCCGTTCCTCGCCATCAAGCCCGACCTCCAGTCGCGGGGCGTGTGCCAGGAGATCACGCTCGGGTTCCTCACCGCCAAGGAGGTCGAAGAACACCTTACGTTGAGTTTTCCCCAGAATCGCTTTCCTCTGCTCGCTGCTTCGATCTATTCGAGGACTGAAGGCAACCCCTTGTTCATGGCGGATCTGGTGCGTTACCTGCGCGACCAGAAGGTGATCGCACAGGAGGAGGGCGTCTGGGTTCTGACCCAGACACTCCCTGAGACCGAAAGAAACCTGCCGGAATCGGTTCGTGGCATGATTGAGCGAAAGATCGACTACCTCAATGAGAAGGACCGGCAGGTACTAACAGCTGCTAGCGTGCAGGGCTACGACTTCGACTCCCTGGTACTCTCGGCGGTGCTTGAGATGAGGCCGGAAGAGGTAGAAGAAGAGTTAGAGAAGTTCGAGCGCATTCATGCGTTGGACCGGTTCGTAACCGAGAAGGAAATGCCGAATGGGATGCCCTCAAGCCATTATCGCTTCGTTCATATCCTTTACCAGAATGCATTTTATGACTCTCTTCGGCCCACACGCAAAAGGGTGCTCAGCGCTGCCATTGCCCAAAGCCTGCTCGGCTTCTACGGACAACGTAGTTCGGAAATCGCGAACCAACTGGTTGCGCTTTTCGAAACCGCAAGGGATTTCACGCACGCCGTGGAGTATTGTCTCCTGGCAGCCCGGAACGCCGCGAAGCTGTTCGCCCACCGGGAAGCAGCCATGCTCGCGCGTCGAGGCCTTGAATTGTTGAAGCCGCTGACGGCCACTCCCGGTCGGGACGAGTACGAGTTCCTCCTGCAACTCGCTCTTGGCCGCTCGCTGTGTCTGACCGTCGGCTACACCGACCCGGAGCCCGTGGCGTGTTTCGCCCGCGCGCTGAAGCTTTCGCAGGCCGTCGGAGACCAGATCCAAGTCTTTCCGGCAATCTGGGGTCTCTGGATGTATTACATAGTGGGGGCGGACTGCCAGAAGGCCCGTGAGTTGGCCGAGCAGCTTCTCCGGATGGCCGAAAGTTCCGCGGATCCGTGCATGATCGGTGCGGCCCAACATGCCAATGCCCTCTCGCTGGAACTCGTTGGCGACCTTGTCGGAGCCAAAGAGCACAGCGAACGAGCCATCTCCTTCGACGATCCCAATCGGCACCTCACCTACGTATCAAACTATCTGGTGGATCCCACCATATCCGCTCACGGTATTCACATTCGCGTCCTCTGGCTCTTGGGATATCCCGACCAGTCCGCCCAACACGTGCAGCAATTGCTGGCTCGCATCAACGAACAGAAGCTCGATCCACGTAGCATCTGCGACTGCCTTATCTCCATGAGCTGCTATCACCAGTTCTGTAACCAGGAGGCAGACGTCCAAAATCTCGCGAACCGAGTGATAGAGATCTGCGAGGAATATGGAATGCAGGAGGAGGGCGAGTGGGGCAGATTTTTGGGCGATTGGGCCCGCTCGCAGCAGGGAGCGAGGGAGGCGATCGAGGGAATGCGTTCCAGGCTCCAGTCTCTGATGCATGCGCACGCCTGCATGTTTGTGGGCACATACTACGCCGCGATTCTCGCCCAGGCGCTCGCCAAAGTTGGACAGACCGAGGAGGGCCTCGATTGCGTCTCCCAGGGTTTGGAATTTGCGAGCCGGACGGGGCATCGCTACTTTGAGTCGGAACTGCACCGGCTGCGTGGGGAGTTGCTGGAGACAGGCACGGGCGGGGCAGAGGCAGTGGAAGAGTGCTTCCGTAGTGCTCTCCACGTCGCCCGCAACCAGCAGGCGCGATCGCTGGAGCTGCGGGCCTCCATGTCACTCAGCCGGTTCTTGCGAAAGTACGGGAAAGGCGCAGAAGCCCGCGCACTTCTCTCGGCCACATACAGCTGGTTCACCGAAGGTTTTGGAACCTCGGATCTAAGAGAAGCTAAGGCGCTTCTCGAAGAGCTGCAATGAAACGTGGACTGAAGCTCCCACATGCGCTTCGGGCGGCTGGAGTACTTCTGTTTCTCGTCTTTCCCGCGTCTGCACAGCGGGTAAGCTCGGACATCCTTGGTACAGTCACCGATGTTTCGGATCGCATCATCGTTGGGGCAAAGATCACGGCTACGCGCTCGGAAACCGGCGAGGAACGTGAGGTCAAAACGAACGAGGATGGAAATTATCGTATTTCCGGGCTCAGCCCGGGCACTTATGAAATCCAGGTCGAGTATCCCGGATTCAGGACCCTGGTACGGAAAGACATCAATCTCTTGGTGAGTCAGAACGTGGTGGTAGACCTCACCCTCCAGGTAGGAGAATTGCGCCAGAAGGTGGAAGTGAGCGGGCAGCCCTCGCTCCTGGAATCAGCCAGTTCTGAGTTAAGTGGTGTGGTGACTGACAAAACACTCCGCCAACTGCCGTTGAATGGGCGGGACCTGTTTCAGCTCACACTCTTGCAGACGGGGGTCCTACCGACCACGAATGCTGGGCCGAATCCCTTTGCCGAGGGAGGCACTAGCAAGGCTGCCGTGCATGGCGCGCGCCCCACCATGAACAATGTCACTCTGGACGGAGGGGACATCAATGATCCTGCCTACGATACGCCTCCTGGGGGAGTGGCAGGGGTACAGCTCGGAGTGGATGGGATTGAGGAATACCGCGTGCTGCTGAACAGCTACAGCGCGGAGTTCGGGCGGAACGCCGGTGCCAATGTACAGTACGTGACCAAGTCCGGCACGAATCACTTCCATGGCTCGCTCTTCGAGTTTCTTCGCAACGCAGCACTCGACTCGCGAAATTTTTTTGACCTCGGGCGGGTACCGCCGTTCATTCGCAATCAGTTCGGAGGTACGGTCGGCGGGCCGCTTCATAGGGATCGGACTTTTTTCTTCTTGAATTACGAAAGCCTCCGGGAGAGCAAGAGTATAACGAACAGTCTGTCTGTGCCCGATGCCAACGCCCGGCAAGGACTGTTGCCGTCGGCCTCGGACCCAACCAAGCTGGTGTTCGTGGGCGTCGACCCGCGCATTAGCCCGTTCTTGAATCTCTATCCTCTCCCCAATGTGGTTTCGCTCGGCGCCGGGTTGGGCCTTTTGCAAACATCCCAGATCCAACCGACGCAGGAACAATATGGTCTGGTACGCATGGACCACGCGCTGACCGCGAATGACCAAATCTTCCTGCGCTACGTGATCGACGACTCGAATTCGGTCGTCCCCTCCGCTAGCACAGTCGTGCCCGGCTTTCCGGGCAAGCGGGACATCCGCAACCAATACCTGATATTGAGTTGGCAGCGGGTCATCGGTACCAACCTATTGAACGAGGCGAAGCTGAATTATAGTCGTGTCCATCTTGCCGCGCTGGATGATAACTCCCTCCCGCTCTCGATCTCGTTGTCGCAAAACCGCCCTTTGGGCGCGATCAGCATCGTAGGTTTGCCGCAGCTCGGAAACAGCCTCATCTCACCGATAGAATCGATATCTAACACCTTCGAGGGAATTGATAATCTTTCCTACCAGCACGGGAACCACACGCTTAAGGTCGGCGCCGATTTCAAGCGCCTGCAGATGAATGGCCCTTTCGACGCATTGGTCAATGGAAGTTACATTTTCAGCGACCTTACGTCATTCGGTTTTCCCGCATTGAGTAACAACCCGCCGCTCGAGTTTTTCTTGCACGGCATGCCCTTTCTTTATTTCGGGGTCGATTCAGATTTCGCCGACTCTGACCGGGGCTTCCGGCAGAATTATTTGGGGCTATATTTCCAGGACGATTGGCGGGTGCGGTCCGGGCTTACAGTCAACTTAGGCCTCCGCTGGGAATACTGGACTAACCCCGGAGAAGCTAGCGGACGCCTTGCGAACATTCGCGACCCATTGCGGGATCCAGCGCCCACCGTGGGCAAGATGTGGGCCGGTGTGCCGCTGGACCTGTGGTCGCCGCGCTTGGGTTTTGCCTGGAAACCCTCCACCGCCGGCAAGACGGTCATCCGAGGCGGCGCCGGGATCATGCGGGACCAGATCTGGGCAAATCTTTATTCCGACACGCGATTCTATGAGCCCTTCTTCCGGGCTCTGCAATATATTTTGCCAAATTTTGTAGCGCCCCCTCCAAACGTAAATTCGCTGATCGGACTGGGAGGCCCCCCCTCTGTGATCGGGATCTTCGGCATCACCTTTCACCCCGACTTCCCGTACTATCTGCAGTTCACCCTGAACGTGGAACGCGAGCTGGCTTCCGACTGGCTCCTCCGGGTGGCCTATGTGGGTTCACGCAGCAATCACTTGCCCCGCACAGGAGAGGTGAACCCGTTCGTCCCCAGTCTCAGCCGGAGAATCAATCCGAATTTCGGCTCTATCCCTTTGCTCGTTACGGACGCGCAATCCTTTTACAACTCGGGCCAGTTAAGTCTCTACAAGCGCTTTTCGCGCGGCCTTCTTTTGCAGGCTTCCTATACGCATTCGAAATCGATCGACGACCAAAGCGGCCCTTTGCCGAGCGACTACGACTCCGAATCGGGCGTTGCACAAGACTTTTTCAACCGCAAGGGCGACCGTGCCCTGTCGTCGTTCGACCGGAGGCACGTCTTCGTGCTCAATTACCTTTACAACCTGCCTTTTGCTGCGGGGCGGCGCGCGGGGCGGCAGGGGTTCGCCCACACGCTCGCCGGGGGTTGGAGCGTGGGGAGCATCGTCAGTCTCATGTCAGGTCTCCGTTTCACGCCGAACCTGGGTGCCTTCAACAACTCCGGCACCATGGCGCTCCAACCGGCCGATCGGCCGGATCTCAAAGCAGGGGTTAATCCCTGCAGTGCGCCGATTCTGGGCCGGCCAGACCACTGGTTCGATCCAGCCATTTTCACTCTTCCTCCTCCCGGCCGGTTTGGAAATGCCGGCCGAAACATCTTGTGCGGTCCGAGCCTAAAGAACGTGGATTTCTCCGTACTCAAGGAGACAGGGCTCAGCGAGCGCCTGCGGCTGCAATTTCGAGCGGAGATCTTCAACCTGTTCAATCATCCGAATTTCGATGTCCCAGTGAATACGCAGGGGCCGACCGGCAGCGGCGGAAACGGCGACGCGATCTTTGTCGGCCGGGCCGGTTCTTGCAACCCCGCCACAGATGCCTTGGGCTGTGGGACCCTGGCTCCGAACGTCGGGCGTATCTTTCGAACGGTTACAACTTCCCGCCAGATCCAATTTGCGCTGAAGCTCATGTTCTAAAGAAAATTCAAAGGCTGAGGCAGATTCCGAGACGCGCCTGATCAGCTGGCTGCCGCTTTTCAGCATCACGTCGCAACTCTGATGAACCGGGGATTCCTATGCGAGCGATAATAGTATCGTGTCTTGGGTCGCCGGAGGTCTTGGAGTGGCGCAGTGTTCCTGATCCGGAGCTGCAGCCGGGTCATGTGATGATCCGGGTTGCCGCGGCCGGCATTAATTTTGCCGATCTCCTGATGAGATCGGGATTCTATCCGGATATTCCGGCACGGCCTTTTGTGCCGGGCTTGGAAGTGTCTGGAGTGATTGAGCGTCTTGGCCATGGCCTGGGCAACGATAGCCTTGGCGTAGGAGACCGCGTCTTAGCACTGACCAATACTCTAGGGGCCTACGCGGAGCGCGTTGCTGTTCCGCGGTCGCATGTGCTCGGGATTCCGGAGAACATTGCTTTTGAAGAAGCTGCCGCCATTCCCGTAAACTATCTGACTGCGCAGCACGCAATCTTCCGGTTAGGAAACATGCAACCGGGGGAGCGCATTCTCATTCACAATGCAGCTGGAGGAGTAGGTATTGCCGCCATACAGCTCGCAAAGGCGCGCGGGCTCATTATCTTCGGAAGTGCAGGACCAACTAAACAGAATTTCCTTCGCCAGCAGGGAGTGGATCATCTGATCGACCACAGCAGGCAAGACTTTGAAAAGGTTGTTAGACAGACCTTTCCCGATGGTATCGAAATGGCCATGGATCCGAACGGGGGAAAATCACTGGCCAAGAGCTATCGATGTCTGGGGCCGATGGGCCGACTAGTGATCTACGGATTTTCCACGGGGGTTGGCATGAGCGGTAAACGAAACTCATTGGCATTGGCCAAAGCATTCATGCAAACGCCCTGTTTTCGGCCCTTGAAGTTGATGCGGAACAATGTGTCGATCATAGGCATAGCTTTGGGCAAGGTTATGAGACGCGGCGACCTATTTCAGAAGGCGATGCAGGACATCTTGAAAATGTACGAACAGGGTCAGATAAAACCGTTCATCGGCAAGCGATTCCCAATCGAACAGGCCGCCGAAGCTCACCGCTACATTCACCGGCGAGAGAACGTTGGAAAAGTCATCCTGACATTGGAAGGATGTTCATAAACCTCGGAGTGGCCTCCAACACATCTTCCCGCGCGCGCAGTTCAAAGATGGCTCGGAGCTCGTAACCGTCGCAACGACTTAGATTGAATCTGCGTCCACTTGGAAGGCAGACGCTCTATCCAACTGAGCTACGGGCGCACGGGTCGGAAGTGATTCCAGTCTAAGGCCAATGTCCAACCAATCGCAACGGGTGCGGCCTGACCTAGTCCTATTGCCAAATCCCCGCTTCTTTTGTATCGTTATGAAATGTTGAGTTTCACCCAGAAGAACGCGCAGTTTTGCTTCTGCTGTATGTACTGTACGCGTGTGTCTTCTGGCGCGGGGAGGCTGAGCTCGTGAAGTTTTAATTTTGGCCTCGAAGAGTTTCCGACCCACCGCCAGAAATGAGCTGGCAGGTGGGTTTTTTGTTTTAGAGCAAAGATTTTTCATCGTTGAACGCAAAGGAGAAAGCAATGTCTGAGTACAAGCATCCCGAAGTTCTCGTTTCAACCGATTGGGCCGCTCACAATCTCAATTCCCCCAATCTCCGCTTCGTTGAAGTCGATGTGGATACCAGCGCTTACGACCAGGGCCACATCCCCGGCGCCGTTGGCTGGAACTGGCAGACTCAGCTCCAGGACAACATCCGCCGCGATCTGATCGATAAAGCCACTCTCGAAAAACTTCTCAGTGCCTCCGGCATTTCCAACGACACCACCATTCTGCTCTACGGCGACAACAACAACTGGTTCGCCGCCTACGCCCTCTGGCAACTGAAATACTACGGCCACAAGGATGTTCGCCTCATTAACGGCGGCCGCAAGAAATGGCTCGAAGAGAAGCGCCCGCTCACCAAGGATCGCGCAAACGTGGCTCCCGCTTCCTATCACGTTTCAGGCGTTGACGAATCCCTGCGCGCTCGCAAGGAAGAAGTCTTCGTCATCCTCGATGGCCGCAAGCTTGGTCAGCTGGTTGACGTTCGCTCCGTCGACGAATTTACCGGCAAGATCATCGCCCCTCCTGGCATGACTGAAACCGCCCAGCGCGCCGGCCATATTCCCCAGGCCGCGAATATTCCCTGGGCGCAAGCTTCCAACGAAGATGGCACCTCCAAGTCCTACGACGACCTGAAAAAACTCTACGAGTCCAAGGGCATCACCGGCAAAGACGAAGTGATCGCGTACTGCCGAATCGGCGAGCGTAGCTCACACACCTGGTTCGCTTTGAAGTATCTCCTGGGCTTCAACCAAGTTCGCAACTACGATGGCTCGTGGACTGAATGGGGCAACCTCATCGGCGCGCCCATCGTCAACGAAACCCGCGCTGCCCAACCCGCGCTGGGCGCCACGGCTCGCTAGCTAGTGCACCGTTGTTTCTTGCAGGGGCGCAGCATGCTGCGCTCCTGACAAGCGCAAAACTTAAATGAGGAGGGCTTTTCACTAAGGTAGAAAGAGTTGACAGTAACAGCAAAGAAGCATCAGCGCATTTTCTTTTCTGCCTGACAACTGATCATTGAACACTGACAACTTTTCCGTCCGGTGGCGCGGTAGCCAAGTGGTAAGGCAATGGTCTGCAAAACCATTATCGGCGGTTCGATTCCGCCCCGCGCCTCCAAAATTTTTTCCTCCTCCATCAGGGGGAATCAGCTCTGGAATCAGTGGAAACTGCGGTGGGCGCGGTTTTCTGGTAAGTGCTCGAAGCAAATCAGAACTTACCGCGCAAATTTCATCGACGGCACAAGGCCATAATGTTCGGGCACTCCTACAGATTCTTGAGATGAGCGAGGCGGAATGGCGATCCGAGATTTTCCCTTAACTCCAGCCAGTGCTGTTCCGGAATGGTCATAAATACATCGACGACCGCGGGGTCAAACTGGCTCCCGGAACAGCGCTTAATCTCTTCCCGTGCGTGGGACATCGGCAGCGCCTTGCGGTACGGACGGTCGCTGATCATGGCATCGAGCGAATCCGCGACGGTAAAGATGCGTGCGCCTAAAGGAATCTGCTCACTCTTCAGCCCTCGCGGGTAACCGGAACCATCAAAGAATTCCTGGTGTGCCAGCACGATTTCTGCGGCATCGCGCAAAAATGGAATACGGATCAGCATGTTGTAGCCGATTTCGCAATGCTCGCGCATTTTCTTTTTTTCCGCGTCGTCCAGCGGACCAGGTTTGCGAAGGATGCTGTCCGGAATGGCCATCTTGCCGATGTCGTGGAGGAACGCGGCGCGCGCCAGGATGGGCAAGTAGCCATCCGGCACGGGCATGGCTCTGGCAATGGAAATGCAAAATGCCGTGACCCGTTGGCAATGGCCTTCCGTTTCTGCATCTTTCAAGTCCAGCGCGCTTCCCAGGGCCTCCAGAGTGTCGTCGTAGGACTGCTCCAATTCCACGTGCTTGGCAGTCAGTTGCGCGGTGCGCTCCTCTACCATCTGTTCCAAGCCTCGTTGATAATTGCGGTTCTCGATGATCAGCCGGCGGTGTTGCAGCGCCCGCCCGACGCCCATAAAGAGCTGATCCTTCTCGAAGGGCTTTAGGATGTAGTCATAAGCTCCGCGGCGGATGGCTTCCAGCGCGGTGGAAATGTCGTGGATGGCCGTGACCATGATCACCGGCACTTCCGGATCGTATTGCCGCATCCATTCCAGCAGCTTGATCCCGTCCATCTCCGGCATAATCATGTCGCTCAGGACCAGGTCGGGCGTGGATTTTTTGACTTGGTCTTGGGCCACGCGGCCGTTATGAACGGCAGTGCAGTGATAGCCCTTTGATTCCAGCATGGTGGAAACCACTTCGCGAATCGCTTCCTCGTCGTCCACCACCAGGATGTTTTCCATCTCCACGTTGGTTTGCTCCCACTAGGCATTATATGTGACGGCACACACAAATGTGTGCGGCCTTGCCCAGTCAGAAAATAGCGTGTTAGCGTCAGTGCAGGGTCATTATTCGGGGCTTCCCGCCGTCCACATCAAATTTTGCGGCAGCGCGAGCACCGCAACGACGGCGCTTCCGGCCGGGAGACGAGGCATGCTGCTGCAAAATCAAGGCTTGCTCGGAATCGCTTTCTTCGAAGCGACGGCATCAATCATCTTGCTCGTTCTGTTTCTTCTGTTCCGCCGCGATCATCATGAAGGTTATTTCCGTTTTTGGCTTGCGGGATGGTGCTGCTTTACTTTTTCTTCGCTCTGCGACTTGGCGATGCTGATTCGCCCCCTTCCGGGATTGAATCTGGCGGTTATTTTGGCGCAGGCGGCTGCCTTGGTGCTCTTCCTTGTAGCCGTGGTGCACTATTCGGCTGGTTCTAAGCGGCAGATCTGGCCTGTATTCCCTGTCATCGGCTTGACCCTTGCAGCCATTTACTACATCGAGCGGGGTCGCGTCCAGCAGGTTGTTTCGCTCCATTGGGAAACCGCGATTTTTGAGACCGTCATCTGCCTGTTTGCGGGTTGGATTTTGTGGAGATCGGAGTTGACGCGCCGAGGTCACGGCGCCCAGCTACTCGCTGGGATATTCCTGCTCAGTGGCCTTCATGGCTTGGATCGTCCGCTCTGGGCGGATAGTCCGCTATTCCTGTTGCGCGCAGCGTTTGACCATTTTCTGGGAGTCGCTTTAGGGATCGCCATGGTCGTGGTCGTCCTGGAAGGTGCCCGTACCCGTAGCGAAGAGCTCAACGACAAGATGCGCCGGCTGACGCTCTTGACCGCTGCCAGTACCCAGACTCTTTCCGTACAGGAAGTCATTGAACCAGTTCTTTCACATCTGGTTGAGAGTCTTGGCGCTACGCACGGCATCGTTCGCCTAAAGGAAGGCGAGGGAAATTCGGCGCAGCTCGTGGCGAGGGCATGGGTTGGTTTTGACAAGTCGTTCTTGAGCCGCCATGCCAAAGTTTCAGTGATGGAGCCCTGGGCACAGCAAGTGATGAAGGGCGAGTGCCAATTTGTGCAAGCTCCTGAGGAGTGGGATCCCACTGCTCGAAAGACGATTGAGGAAGCCGGATTGAAAGCGCTGGTCATGCTGGTTCTTCCGGGTAAGAACGGGCCATTGGGAGTCATTGCCATCGGCTCGGCTCAGCACGCTGGGTTTCACCCGGACGAACTGGCCTATCTTGTCAACATTGCAAATTTGCTCGGTTTGACGTTGCAGAACGTCACTTTGTTTGAACAAGTCACTGTCGTCCAGCGCCAATGGGAATACACCTTTGATTCCATTGGCGATCCCATCCTGGTTCACGATCACGCCGGCCGCATTCTGCGCAGCAATCAGCGGCTCAGTCAACTTCTTGGCCGCGAAAGCGGCGCTTTGGTCGGCCGAAATGTTACGGACCTCCTCTCCGTCCAAAACGCGGCCTACAAGTGTTGCCCCTATTGTGAGGGTGTCGGCGGGGAAGGCGACGAGCCCGATCCCTGGCTGCCTGGCTATTTTCTGGCATCCAATTCCACATTTGCGGATCCCAGTGGACTCCAGCTTGGTACCGTCCACGTCTTGAGGGACATTACCGATCGAAAGCGCGCGGAGGAAAAGTACCGTACTCTGGTTTCCAGCGTTCAGGAAGGCGTATTTATCTCCACGCCTCAGGGGCGCTTCCTGGATTTCAATGACGCGCTTCTTCGCATGACGGGCTATGAAAACCGCGAGGAACTGTTGGCCGTCGATATCCCCAGCGCGTTCTTCTCCAACACCTCCGATCGCGAAAGGCTCAAGAAGCTCCTGCAGCAGCACGGAACGGTTGCCGATTTCGAGTTCGAAATGCGGCGCAAGGACGGCGAGATACGCACCATGCTGGAGTCTTCCATTGCCGTACGGGATGCCGCCGGAAACGTCACGGCGTATCAAGGTTTCTTGCTGGACATCACCGAGCGGAAGCAGGCGGAATACGAGATCCGCCGCCGCAACAGGGAACTCCTGGTGTTAAATTCGATTGGGCAAACCCTGACGGAATCCCTGGATCTCAGTGATTCGCTGCATCGCACGCTGCGTCAGATGGCCGAGCTTTTCAGCCTGGATGCGACCTCCCTCTATCTTTTCGAGCACGAAGGCACCATGTTGCGGCGCATCGCGGCGGTCGGCCACCGTTCGGAATATTCCAGACATTTTCCGCCCGTGTCCGTCAGGCCCGAGTTGATGCAGCACATTAAGGCAGTGCATGCGACGTTTCTTTCCGCCCAGGGATTGCCGCTGCCTCCGCTTTTCCGCGAAGCCCAGCTAAAAGAAAAAATTGTAGCTGCCTACATCGTGGTCCTGTGGTCCAAAGACCGCGTTATCGGCGGGCTGGTTGTTGCCAGCCGCACTCCCCGGGAGTTTTCTGCGGCCGACGTGAACTTGCTCATCGCTGTCGGCAGCCAGATTTCCAATGCCATCGAGCGTTCTATTCTTTATGAGGAGACTCGCCAGGCCTACGAAAATCTGCGTCGCACCCAGGAACAATTGTTGCATAGCGAGAAGCTGGCGGCCGTCGGGCAGTTGATCTCCGGCGTCGCCCACGAATTGAACAACCCTCTTACCGCCATCCTCGGTTACAGCCAATTGCTGACCTCTAGCGGACAAATGGGGGAGCAGGGAATCGAATACGCCGACAAACTCTACAAGCAGGCCCAGCGCACGCACCGCATCGTTCAGAATCTGCTCAGCTTCGCCCGCCAGCACAAGCCGGAGCGCGTTCCCGTGCAGCTCAACCAGGCCCTCGAGGAGACTCTGGCGCTGCGCGACTACGACTTGCGAATGCACAACATCCGCGTGCATCTCGATATCGCGGACAATTTGCCCGTTACCTCTGCTGATCCCCACCAACTGCAACAGGTCTTTCTGAATATGGTGAACAACGCGGTTGACGCGATCCTGGAACACTCGACCGAAGGCGATCTCTGGGTTCGCACTGGAATCAATGGAGACCTGCTCTTCATTGAGTTCACAGACAGCGGTCCCGGTGTGAAAGACGCTTCCCGGGTTTTTGATCCCTTCTACACCACAAAACCAGTCGGCAAGGGAACGGGTCTTGGTCTCAGCATTTGCTACGGTATTATCACCGAACATGGAGGCACCATCCGTGTAAGAAATATCCCGACGCGTGGTGCGTCCTTTACCATCGAGTTGCCCCATCAACCCGTCCCCGCTCTTTCCTTCTCCACGTCCCGACAGAAGTCTGCCTCCGGAAGGGATGGACGAATCTTGCTGGTGGATCACGATGACTCTGTGCTGGAAGCGGTGGGCGCCATTCTGCGAGAGCGCAATCATCTCGTCCACACAGCGAGAAGCATCCACGAAGCACACGTCTTGCTCGAAAAAAAGGAATTCGATCTGGTCATCGCCGATCTGCAAGTTTCCGGGAGCTCAAGCGGCAGTGGCATCAGTGAGTGGCTGGCCCAGCATAGGCCCGCCCTGAACCGTAGATTGATTTGGATGTGTGCCCTCGCGCCTTCAGGGAGTGCGGAGGAAAAGGCTGCCGGAAGCGGCCGTCCGATTCTTCAGAAGCCTTTCAAGGCGAGCGATCTCCTGGCCGCCGTGGACGAGCTGCTGCTAAACAACGTCCAGGCCGCGGCGATTGATCGGTGAAGCCAATTCCGCGGCAATTGCGGCACGTTCCCCGAGCTCTTTCAGCGCTGCTTCCATTCGAACGCTCAATCCACTGACCAGATCGCTCAGGCCGCACAGTTGTGTCATTGGGGCCAAGCCTGTGAAGAGTTTCCATCGAATCATTTGGTATCGCCAGGCAAACTGGGCCGTAAGCTGAAGCCTTTCGAATTCCTGTACCGCAACCACCTCCGGAGACAACACGGCAATCACCCTCGCCATCCGCAACAGACTTTGGAAATCCCCGCGCAACGCAGCCAAATAAGCGAGGACCACGCTCCGGCGCTCCCGGCGCACGCGCCGTTGCACTTCACCGGGGGCCCTCTTCATGAGGAATTCGTAATCCGCCAGCGCCAACGCCTGGCGGATCTGCGGCAAGTAGTTCGTGTGGGGCTGGCCACGTTGCTCCAACGAGTTTGGATCGGCGTGCAGACTCCGGCGCTTCCGGGGCTCCCACACTGACCAGCCGAGCACCAGGAGAAGGATGGCCACGAAACCGAAGAATAGAAATAGCGTGAGACTCAATGCCGTGTAACCTCTGGTTTCAAGATTCTTGACAAATGCTCATTCAACGAGCGCAATCGAAGGTTGATCTGCGGTGTAAACGATTGATAGGCCCCCTGGGGAAGAAGTTTTTCGTCTGGGGTTGTCTCGGTATGGGATTTTCGAAGGGCCCACGACCAGACTGACAAACTCGCGAAGAACGCCAGCATCTCCAGAAGGTTCCAAAGCGTATAGTAACCGTACAGATAGCGCTCCAGAATTGTGTCGTTCAGGGCACGGAAACACGAATACAGGCAAAGACCTATCGCCAGCGAGCGGTCTGTGTGCCCAGGTCGTAGGTCATAATAGCGCGTAAAAAGAAAAAGAGTCACGATAACGGCCGCGATCGACAGCTCCAGTCCGCGGTCCGCGCTTGGTAGCACCAGTTCCCATTGATGACGTGCTGCCAAGCCGGAGTACAACAGCACCAGCCCTGCACACACCAGCAGGATTCGCCGTGCAAGGGCCCAAATTCCCGGGTAGCGGGAGAGGAAATGCCGGCATATCTCGGCCACCGCCAAAGCCCGCGTACAGACCGTTACAGCCTGCGTTACCCATGCGAAACGCCAGGAAGCAGTTGAGGAAAACCCCCATAAGCGGTAGATGAAAAACAGCGAAGTAGCCACAGCGACGTTGACAAAGATATAGACGGTGAAAGCGGGATAGACGCGGTAGTTCTTGCGGACGGCAAGTAAGAGCAGGAGAATTACTCCTGTCGCCGTATTTACGGCCCACATCATCTGCTGAAACTGCGCGATCCCTATCACGGGCGCATCTTATCACATGCGTAACTGCCCGCAAATAGATCCGATGCGCCCGCCCGATAGTCCGAAAGTACTGCCCGCAAATAGATCCGATGCGCCCGCCCGATAGTCCGAAAGTACTCCGCGAAATCCAAACTATCCGGAAGATTAGAGCATTCTTATGCGTTAACCAACATCTGCGGCGGCTTTGGCGGGAGTGGCGGTATGGGCGAGCCGTCAGCCACAAGCATATCGGCGTTCATGGAAGGTGGTTTTGGCGGGAGTGGCGGTATGGGCGAGCCGTCAGCCACGAGTGTGCCGGCGTTCAAGGAAGGCGGCTTTGGCGGGAGTGGCGGTATGGGCGAGCCGTCAGCAGTCAACGTACGATCAATTGTGACGGGTTTACCGGCTGAGAGGTTGACGGACCGCACAACAGGCAGTACCATTAAGATGGCCAAAATAAAAACTGCTACTGCTATTGCTGTTTTTTTCAAGGGAGTATCCCTCCTGAAAAACAGCATGAGGAGGGGCAGTTTTGGCGGACGCCAGTGCTTGAAAATGTTCCGTATGCGGAACGCAGGGCGGCATGAGAACGCTTACACAGCTCCAGCAAAACCGCAGGGTCATTCAGGACTTCACCCAAACAACGCTTGCGGGGATTCCTGGGCTATTTGCGCGCCTGGCTTACATGGCTTCCTTGCGGGATCTCTCCAGCGGCAGGTATGAGCACGCTGGCCTTGCTGCGCTTTATCCCGACGCAGCTATCCAGCAGGCTTTGCAGCTCTGTCATGAACAGATTTTCGAGCGCATCCTGGAAGCCCCGCTGTCAAGCCAGGAGGAAGATTTGCGTGCTTGCCTGAGTGGGATGGAAGGCGGGTTGTCGGTCGCGGTTTCTCACTGGCGCCGTCTCGAAGCCTACCGTGTCCTTCAGCCTGAGGCAGCGCCTGAGTATCTTAAGGGGCTTTTCTGTTCCAATCTCCAAGCTCTGCTGGAAATCTTTGCTGAGGAACACTCTCCGGCCCGCTCAGGCGCGTAACCACGCCCGCCACGCGGCCCACAATTTCCGCCTCTTCGGGCACACGCCAGGTCTCCGGCAAACAGTGCGATAGCGGATGCGGCTGCATCACCAGCCGCGAGCCTTCCTGATGGAACCATCCGCAACGATACCCGCCTCGTACTTCGACGAAATACATTGGCCGGTCATGCTCTGTGATCCAATCCCCGTCATCGATTTTCCGCACCGACCCATCTACCAGCACGATGCTCCCGGGCCGTAACAGCGGCGTCATTCGCCGGTCGCACATCCCGATATATCCATAGAAGTGCTGGCGCTGGCCGTTCGTAAGTACACCTTCAAACTCGCCCCACTTTTCCACCATGCGCGACAGGAATTCCGTTCGCCGCGGGTCGAACGCCGGGTCGAATTTCATCGGTATCCGCAGCGACGTCGGCGCCGCCATCAGATGTGTTTGGGGCACAGGGAAGGCCGCCCCATCATGGAAGCACTCCTCGATGGGAACATCGTACCAGCGGAATATTTCCAGCGGGTTCAAGCGGTAGACAGCAGCGAGCGTGTACAATTTGTGCAAGCCCGGCACAACTCCACGGTTCTCAATATCCGCCAGCCGGCTGATGTGCAGTATGAACTCAGGGCGTCCTCGGCGCGAGGCCACTTCGTAGCTGGCGCGCTCCACATCTCGATAGGTTAGTCCGAGTCGTTCACGGGTCTGCCGCAGACGAAGACCGGGAAGCATGGATTCCTCGTGGGCTGAGTGGATCACTGCAAGCAGGGTACAACAGAATTACCATACTGTTAAGTTTTCGGAACATCGATTCGCGTCGATCCAATAAAACCTGTGGAAAAGACTGTGCGTCCTTGCTGCCACAGTTTCGCGATTGGATCACACGCGCATGTTCATGAACCATGCTTGCAGCTGAACTGCCCAGTCTGCACGGTATTTCCGGACATTGCTCTTCCTCAGTCGCCGCCAAAAATCAAAAGCCCCCGATGCACTCGGGGGCTTCCTTATGAACTCTTCTCCGTGAACTCTGTGTTCTCCGCGTCCTCTGTGTAAAATTCCTTCTTTCTCTTCTTCCTTTATTCCTATGTCCTTACCTCTTTACATCCTTACTTCCTTCTTTTCGCAATGCACGGCGTCCAGCGCGCCCCAAAGCGCATCCAGCGCCTCGTTCGTAGTTTTCAGAATCTCTTCCTCGTCTCCACTCGCGTGCTCTTCGAGCCAACCGCGCCAAGCTGCCCGGTGCGCCTTGTCCGTTTCTTCGTGCACTTCGAAGTAGACTAGCCCCTCCGGCTGCGTCACTCCATAAAAGTTCTTCAACCCATCCATCTTTGTCGTGGCGATCTCCGGCACCTGCGATTCGTAAGCGTAGAGTGCCGCCACCGCTTCCGCCACCGGCCGGTCCCCGCAAATCTCACGAAACTTGTGCACCACCGCCTGCGTTCCTGGAAGGGCAGGGCAGCACGTGATGTCGTCCTCGCCCACTCCCACTGCCTCCGCAAAATTCCGCCACAGTTTCGGATGCGGCCCCGCCGGATTCTCCTCCTCCTCCAGATTCTCCCGGATCAATCCCTGCAGCGGACCCTCGGTCCGCGCCGCCAGCACCCGCAGATGCCCCGGGAACGCCTCCACGTGCCGGTAATACTGCGCCGCATAAAGTTGCAGCGCCTCGCGGCTCAGCTTCCCCGTCTGCCAATCCTGATAAAACGGATGCTTCAGCAAACTCTTCTCCGCAATCGCCGCGTCTATCCGTGCCAGCAAACTTGCATTCTTCACGCTCACACCTGAATTCGTATTCGCCATGATCGATCTCCTCCGTGGGCCGCGTCCCGTTTCCGCCCATGTGCTCCGCTCAAAATCGTGCCGCGTATTGTACCAAACTTAGCCAATTCCTGCTGCTGGCAAGGCCTGCCCCGCGTTGGTAGAGTTGAGGGGGAAGTGACGGTCATGAAATGCGAGCTATGCACTCGTTCGTTCGACGCTCGAAAGCGCAAGTTCGTCGCGCCTCGCTATCAAGGTGCCAACCGTCGTTCGAGTCCCAAACAATTTTGTTCAAACAAATGCCTGAAGCGATGGCACGCTGGGTGGATTCCATCAAAATGTCATAACTGCCTCGACCGCTTGTTGGGCAAGGTTTGCCGAAATTCAAGAGCTTGGGAAAGCAGCCCAATCTTCTGCTCAAACGATTGCAAGGCCGTTTTCCACCTGCGGCAACTAAGGACCCACATAAGTAATTGGAAGGACATGCGCAATAATCGGAACTCTATGAGCAGAGAGGTGAAATGGCGGGACGGCAATGCTTGCCAAGTCTGCGGTAGTACGAAAGCTGAATCAGAACTTCACGTAGATCACATAATTCCTTTTCTGCTGTGTCAGCTCAATGATTGGCGAAACCTAATCACCCTTTGTCACAGTTGCCATTCTCACAAGACAGAGATCGAAAACGCGCTTCTTCTTGGACGAATTGCTTGCTTCCTTACTAGCCTCCGCCGCGCGGGATGGCCAATGAAGACTGTAAATGCAGCTATGAAATTGTATGACCTGCCAGTGCGCGTGCCCTATCGCCGCATGCCTTGGGCATTCGGGTCAACGCGATGGGTCATGGCTAAAGGCAAAAGGTGTCACGTCAAGGTATTGGAGCGGTTCCTTGCTGACTCATGACGCCGTCCCATGCACACGCTCAATATCCGCCCCTACCCCGCGCAGCTTTTCCACGATCCCCTCATATCCGCGATCGATGTGATACACACGCTCAATGATCGTCTCACCGTTCGCCACCAGCCCGGCCAACACTAGGCCCGCGCTCGCCCGCAAATCTGATGCCTGCACCACGGTGCCGGAGAGTGCCGCCGGTCCGCGCACTGTCGCCGTATGCCCTTCGATCGAAATATTCGAGCCCATGCGCATCATTTCGCTTGCGTGCAAGAACCGGTTCTCAAAAATCCTTTCCGTGATCACCGACGTTCCCTCCGCCTGCGTCGCCAGCGCCATGTATTGCGCCTGCATGTCCGTCGCAAATCCCGGATACTCCTCCGTCGTCATGTCCGATCCCGCCAGCTTCTTCGCGCCTCGCACTCGTATCGTCGTCCCGTCAACGATGTCG
>WNFJ01221950.1_pt1 | contig 26979 bp, 15 predicted proteins | sample 5400461 | NCBI WGS metagenome assembly WNFJ01 (sample SAMN13153349, study PRJNA577476) | soil metagenome | isolation source: 115 cm saprolite on Douglas fir-dominated hillslope | place: USA:California | collected 2013-09-17
TATTTATTTTATTTTATTAACAACTATGATAATGCCTATTGTTATATTATCAAACTGAGATTCTATAAATAAAGATCTAGAATATTATTTATTAATAATGTTAGTATTAGAAATATTATTAATATTAATTTTTATGGTATTAGATACATTATGTTTTTATATTTTTTTTGAAAGTATATTATTGCCTTTATTTGTATTAATAGGATTATATGGATCTAAAAAAAAAATCAGAGCAAGTTTTTATTTTTTTCTTTATACATTATATGGATCTTTATTTTTATTAATATCTATATTAATAATGAATTCTATAACAGGTACAACAGATTTTGATTTGTTATTCAAGAGTAATTTTTATTATATTACGCAAGTGTTTTTATTTTGTGGGATTTTTTTTGCTTTTGCGGTAAAAACACCTACTATATTTTTTAATAATTGATTATTAAAAGCTCATGTTGAATCCCCTTTAGGAGGTAGTATAATATTAGCTGCTAAAACTATGGTAGCTTTAAATCTAGCTATATGCGGGAAGTACCCTGCTTTAGGGTTAATCCGCAGAAAACTATATGCTTTTTGAATAAGCTGTTTAATATATTTATATTGAGAATATATTTATATTAAATTTAAAAATTATTATTATAGTTTAAATTTTTATATTAATAATAAAAAATTAAATAGGATTCTCAGAGATCATACGCTAGAAGATAATGAAACTATTACCACAGAAAACGAGGAGAATAAAAAGTTTTCCTCGTACTTAGCAGGGTTAATAGAAGGTGATGGTTGTATTTATATTGCAAAAAATAAAAATGCTTCTCAGATAGGAATTACATTTCAGAGTAAAGATCTACCTTTGGCTTTAGTAATACAAAAAAATTTGGGTGTTGGGAATATATATAAAATAAAAGGAATAAATGCTTATAATTATACTATAAGTGATTTTAAAGGTTTATTAAAAGTGGTCAATTTGATTAATGGTTATATGAGAACACCAAAAGTTATTCAACTATATAAATTAATAGATTGATTAAAAACTAAAAATCATAATATAAGTATTAATAAATTATCTTTAAATAATACGTCTTTAGATTCAGATGCTTGATTATCAGGATTAATAGATGCAGATGGTTGTTTTACTGTAAGAGTTACACAAAATAAACATTGTTCAACTAAAAAAATTTCAGTTATGTTGGCTTTAGTACAAAAATCTATTAATTTAAATAAAGATAGTTTATTAGATATTATGACTAAAATTAGTCAATTTTTTAATTGTAATCTTAAAACGACTACTAAATATAAATATTTACAATATTCAGCCAGAACTACTAATCTTAATGGTAATATTTTAATTAAAGAATATATAAATAAATATCCTTTATTTAGTGGTAAATATTTAGATTTTTTAATTTGAGAAAAAGTATTAACTATGATAATTAATAAAAAGCATAAAAAAAATGCAGAAGTTATTATTAAATGAAAAGCTAATATGAATTCTAAAAGAACATATTTTAATTGGAATCATTTAAATAATTTTTATTATTATAAAAACAAAAACTAATAAAAAAAATTGTATTATTAATTTTCATAACCAAGATATGATCCAATCCAATATGTAAATATTGGTGTACTTACTTAATTTAAGTTAAATTTCTCAGTCAATTAAAAACATTAATTGATATTTAACTTAAATTAAAGATAATAATCATGCCCTTGTCTGGGAGTAAGTCAACTTAAATTTAACATAAATTTCAACTCCCGTATAGGGTAAAGATAACAGATAGTATTAAAATTAAGTATATATGGTATATTAAGATTAATATTACCAATTATACCTGAAAGTTCTTTAAATTTAAGTAATATAGTATATGTTATAGGGGTTATAACTATATTATATGCTAGTATAAGTACTTTAAGAACTATAGATGTAAAAGAATTAATAGCTTATAGTTCAGTATCACATGCGGCAGTATATCTTTTAGGAGTATTTAGTAATATAATACAAGGAATAGAAGGTAGTATTATTCTAGGATTAGCACATGGATTTGTATCAAGTAGTTTATTTATATGTGTAGGAGGTGTATTATATGATAGGGTAGGTACAAGATTAATATTTTTTTATAAAGGTATAGCACAAGTAATGCCCCTATTTAGTTTATTATTTTTTATATCTTGCTTAGGTAATTGTGGTGCACCATTAACATTAAATTTTATAGGAGAATTTATGTCTTTATATGGAGCTTTTGAAAAAATACCACTATTAGGAGTATTTGCTAGTTTATCTATAATTTTATCAGCTGGGTTTACTATATATATGTTTAATAGAATATCTTTTGGAGGAGTTTATAGTAAATTTTTTGAAATTATTATGAAGGATTTATATAAAAGAGAATTTATAATACTTTTTATATTAGTATTTTTAACATTAATATTAGGAATATATCCTTCTTTTATTTTAGATGGTTTACATTATTCTATAACAAACATTATATATTATATATAATAAAAAAAAATTAGTAAGGAAAGTCTTAAATATATTTTAACTAAATTTTAATATAACAGAAACTAAAAAAAAAATTATTATTTATAGTTAGTTATGAAAAAATAATTTTTTTATGTAATAGTACAAAATATATTCTTTATATTAGAAATAAATTTAACAAAAATAAGCTTAAAGCTATTAAAAAAATTATTTTTTCTAAATTAATCAGTGAGATAAAAAAAACTTTTTATCTAAAAAAATCTAATAGAAAAAAATTGAGTTTGGTGATGACTCTGAATTTATGCTGTTCCAAGTGGCTTGACACATGCTAATCTTACTTAAATATAGTTTTAATAAAATTTAAAATTAAAAGTGGTGTACAGGTGAGTAAAATAAAATCTAACTACCTAAAAGATAGGTTAAATGCCTTATATAAAAAGGAATAAATAAATAAATTAAAATATATTCCGCTTTTAGATGAAAAGATAAATTTATTGAAATAGGATAGTAAAGGTTATATACTTTACTAGTTGTAAAGAAATTTTTCAAAGTCGTAACTGAAAGGTTGATCGATCACATTGGGGATGAAAAAATCCCAAGGCATTAATCGCACAGCAGTGATGAAGTTTAGTCAATGGCCTAAAAGGCTGAACCAGCGAGTTGGGAGAATTTATGAAAAAATTGAATATCAACAAAGGTTCTGAGTATATATTAATTATGACAATATATATGATTAAGTCTTGACCAACTACGTGCCAGCAGTCGCGGCAAGACGTAAGAGACAAGTGTAATTCATGATTATTAGGTTTAAAGGGTAAGTAGGCGGATATATAAGTATATATATAATAATATATCTAGAGTTTTATATAAGGAGGTAGACCCTTGGAGTAGAGTTTTAATTCGATGATACCATGTGGACTCGGTAAAGGCGAAAGCAACCTTTTATGTAAAAACTGACGCTGAGAGACGAAGGCATTGTAATATGAGAAGGATTAGGAACCCTAGTAATCTATGCAGAGACTGATGAATGTCATAAGTTAGATAAAAAATTTAACTTATAAATGAAAGTGTAAACATTCCACCTCAAGAGTAAGGCGGCAACGTTGGAACTGAAATCACTAGGCCGTTTCTGACCTCAGCAGTGAAGTATGTGTGCGACAAGAAGCGGGTTTTAGCAATGTGGTGTGATTCCACTAGGTTTTTTCTCAACCTAACACTATCTACACATGCATATCAGCAATGTATTGTATGAAGCTGTAGAGACAATGTAGTCTGTTTTAAATAACAATGTAGATATATATAGATATCTCCTGAAGCTAGTGTAAGTAAAATATGGAAAGCGAGAGCAAAAGTAACAATGACGTTTCGTAACACTGTAAAATATGTTTGGAGAGTAATATATTTGACATGCTAATATATTAGAGAAACCTTATTTCCAGCGGAGTAAAGTTACTTTCCTAAGTTTTATGTAAATTGTGCTAAAATTTGAACTTGGTAAGCCCTTTATTTTCAGCTATTTTTATAGAAGAAGTAATATATAAGGAAACGAAATTATTATATAGAATAAAGGGTAAAGGATTTGTTAAAAAATTCTATTAATAATAAATTATAAGTATTTTAAATATAAAAAAAAATGAATAAACTAATTAAACAAATTAAAGATTTCAAATTCGGTATCATAAAGGTGTATAATACACCTACATTACCAGATCATGTTATTAAATTTAATAATAGGATATATGTTAGAGTTTTTAGAGTTATTGGAGGTATATCCTTATTATCGATATTATCTAGAATTATATTTAATTATAACAGATATATAGTATATATAGTAATATTTATTATTATTTTGTTTAGTTTTTATCACTTAACTTTAATGATATATAGAATTATTCATATATATAAGTTATTAAGATCTGACAAATTAGATATTCGAAATTCACCAATAAATCCTTTTGCTACGGTGTTTACTAGAGGCTTATTATGTATTAAAGGTGTATGTGAAAATGGTATATATTTAAGCACATTATTAGGTACAGGTATAGCTTTTGATTGAGCTTTAGAATCAGCAAATAAAGAAAAAGTATTTGGTCCTTTAATAGGTGATTTTATTAGAAATATAACAGGGGAACAGTCTACGTCTAATGAACAAAAACAACAACTTAATGAGTTAAATACTGTTAATAAAATAATGGCAGAAAAATTAGATTTTTTTAAAAAGTTAAATAATATATCAGAATCTAATAAAGAAATTGAAAATATTATTGATAATATTGAAACACAAAAAAATATTTTTTCAGAAGAAGATAAACAAGCATTATTAAAGGTGTTTAAAGAAGAAAAATTAATGATAATTAATAAATCTAATGAAATTAAAAAAAGTATTAATATGGAAGAATTGTTAAAAGAATTTAGAAATAAAAAATAATGATAAATTTAAAATTAAATCCTTTATTTCTAACTGGTTTAATAGACGCTAAAGGTAGTTTAGGAGTAAATATTTGTAAAAAAAAAGTTAAGATTTAATATAATTATTTATTTAGAAGTAGGGTTGAATATTAAAGATTAAAATTTAATAGAAAATTTGAAATATACATTTAATGTAGGTAACATTTATTTCAATGAAAAATATAATACCTAGATATGAAAAGTTAATAATCTTAAAAAAATCAATGATGTTACTATACCTCATTTAACTAAATAATAAAATTAATATTAGCAAAATATCATCTTAACATTAAAGGGCTACAGGCTATTATAGCTTTAAAATGTGTTCTTAATAAAGGAATAAATGATAATTTAAAATTATTATTTCCAAAGATACGTTATGTAAAAATAAATATAGTACAATTCAAAAGTATTCCTAATCCTAATTGGTTATCAGGATTTCTTTTAGGTGAAGGTTGTTTTTATATAAGTATATATAAATCAGGATTAGTTGTACAATTAGCTTTAAAAATAACTCAACATAGCAGAGATAAATAATTACTTATGGGTATTTCTAAATATTTTAATAGCGGTAAGCTTTATCTTTATCAACGTAAAGGTAACGCTATGGATTTAACTTTTAATAATTAAAGAGATTTAACAAAAAAAAAACATTTTTGTTAAAATACCCTACAGTATGTATAAAGTATTTTAATTTTTTAGATTTATCTAAAGTTATTGAGATAATGAATGCTAAGGGACATTAAAAAAAAAATAAAAATGAATATTTACAAAAAATAATAAATATAAAATTTAATATGAATACTAAAAGAAAAATTATATAAATAAAAAAATTTTTTATTAATTTAATAGACTTAACAATGGCAAAAACAAACAAAATGAAATTATCTGTGGTATGTTATTAGATATTTTTGTTTGCGATAATTTTCGCTATAAAAAGATTTTTGCTTGAGCCGTGTGCATGGAAACATGCATGCACGGTTCTTAGAGGGGGAAAGTTTGAGAAAACCTACCTATCTCAACTGTTTAATTTGATAACCCACAAATAACCTTACCACAATTTGAATATAAAATAAATATCATTTATTTTATACAGGTGTTGCATGGCTGTCTTAAGTTAATGTTGTGAAATTGTAGATACGTTTAGTATAAATTAACAAGAACCTCTACTTCAATTAAAAGACAGTGAAGTTTTGATCGGAGATAGGTAGATGATATCTGATCTAAAAATAGGGGCAGAAGACAAGTCATTATGATCTTTATTATTGTGGGCTATAGACGTGCCACGTTTACCTTTACAAAGAGATGCAAAACTGTGAAGTTGAGCTAATCTCTAAAAAAGGTTATAAGTTATGGATTGTAGTCTGTAATTCGACTATATGAATAAGTAATTGCTAGTAATCGTGAATCAGGATGTCACGGTGAATATGCCCTCGGTTTGGTACTAATCACTCGTCACACGCCGGAAGAAGCTCGCGCAATAAGTTTGCTTATTCTTTATATGATTATATTTATATAATTTATGTATAAACATAGTATTATGTTTTTCCTATAGTGATATCTTCGTATGTGCGTCTTTAACTAGTGTTAAGTCGAAATACGGTTCGTGTAGCAGAAGTTGCACGGGATTGATTGGATAATTAACAAATAAAAATAGTTTTTTTAATATATTTAAAATCCAACTTAATATTAAGTTGGTAAGGAAGATTCCGTTGTAGGCATGACGGGTTAAGCTGTAAACTTAATAGCAATAAGCTATCAAAGGTTCGAATCCTTTTCTTCCTATATTTTAATAGTTTCTGTAGTTCAAAGGTAGAACGGGATACTGTTAATATCTTAATAAATGTTCGATTCATTTTAGAAACTTAATAAATCCTCCAATCCTCCTTTAAGAGTGGTAAAAAGATAATAAATTTTAAATAGGAAAAATATAAAAAAAGGAATTATAAAAGGGTATAGTATACCTTTGTTACCTAATTATTTAAATAAAGGGTCTAATAGTCCATTTATTAGAGTATTAAGGGTTTTAGGTGGTATTTGTGCTATATTAGCTTTAACTAAAAATTATTTATATTTATCTACGTATGTTCAAGGAATAGTTTTAATAATAGGTATAATTCAACTAATTCAAATAGTTATAATATCTATTGTTAAAATTATATTTGGAGTAAATAAATTAATTTATAACCCTAAAGACTTTGAAATAATAAATTCTCCCTTAAATAAATTTGCTACTCAAATTGGTAGTTTAGCTTATTGTTGAAGAATAGGTTGTTCAACAATAGGAGGTGGTGTAAGTATTATTGTAGGAGGTGCAGCGATAGATCATTTACTATAATCATCGGGGGTAGAAAAAATATTTATACCTACTTTAGCTAAATGGGTAGAATTAATTGTAGGTGATAAATAAACTAATTATTTTGATGTATATAAATAAATTAAGAATAAACTATAAAGTCTAAAATCTAGCTAATAAACTAACAGATATACTTCATAATTAATTGAAAAAATCAATAATGAAGATTTAAAGAATTGAGGTATATCGGATTTAGATAAATCAGAAATAAAAAAAGCTTTAGATGAAATAAGAAAATCGAATAAGGAAGAGTTAAACCAATTTATAAGAAAAATTTTTGAATAAATAGAAAAATTAAAAAATAAAAAAATATAACTTAATGATTAAATCGCTTTAATCAAATATTATCAGTTTTTATAGTTTAAGGGTAATACTAAAGTATTATATAATAAATGTTAGATTCAATTTTTAAATTTAACAAATCCTCCTTTAAGAGTGGTATAGAAAAAAAAAAATAAAATTTATATATGAATATTAAAAAAAAATTATTGCAAAATTTTCAAGGTCATCCTTTTCATTTAGTATCCCCATCTCCTTGACCATTATATACTAGTTTTTGTTTATTAAATGTAACTAATAGTGCGGTATTATCTATGCATATCTTTTCTAATATATATATATTATTATATGTAAGTGTAATTTTAATAATCTGATCTATGTCTTTATGATTTAGAGATATAATATCAGAAGGGACTTTTTTAGGTAATCATACTAGTGCAGTACAAAAAGGAATAAATATAGGAGTACTATTATTTATAGTATCTGAAGCTTTATTTTTTATGGCTATTTTTTGAGCATTTTTTCATAGTTCTTTAAAACCCGGTATAGAATTAGGTGGAGAATGACCTCCAATGGGTATTGAAGCAATAAATCCTTTTGAATTACCTCTTTTAAACACAGTTATATTATTATCTAGTGGAGCAACTATTACATATGCTCATCATTCATTAATAAATGAAAAAAGAAGAGGAGCTTTAATAGGATCATTTGTAACTATAGTTTTAGCTGCAGTGTTTACGTTATTTCAAATTATAGAATATAATGTATCTTCATTTACTTTAAGTGACGGTATCTTTGGATCATGTTTCTTTTTTGGAACAGGTTTTCACGGGTTAATTTTACATGGAGCCCTTTTAACACATATATGTTATAATAATAATAATAATAAGAATTTTGACAATGATATCAATAATGTTTATTCTAATAAAGATTTTAACAAGTCATTTAAAGGTTTAAATATAGAATTTTTAGAATGATTAGTAGGATTTACAGATGGGGATGGAAATTTTAATATTAAAATAATGGCTTTAAAGGATAATGATTTTAAAAGTGTACAATTTACATTTCAAATAGGTTTACATAAAGATGAAATAGAGGTGTTAGAATATATAATGAATACTTTAAAATGTGGTCATATTTCTAAATCTAAAGATAAAGTTAATTATTTTATAAATGATTTAAAATCGTTAATACATATAATAATACCTATCTTTGATTATGTTAATTTAAATAGTTCAAAATATCATCATTATATGGTATTTAGAGAAGGAGTTTTAATGACTTTAAATAAAGAACATTTTTCTAAAGATGGCAAGATAAAAATAATAAATTATAAAAAACAAATGGAAAATATGACAGGAAAGTGAATACCTAGTACTATTAATACTAAAATTAAAATAACTAAATATTGATTATCTGGATTTATTGATGCTGAAGGTTGTTTTTCAACCAATAAATATGTACCTAGATTTAAAATAGAAAATCATATAAAAGAATTAGAATTATATAATAAAATTAGAGAATTTTTTACTTGCGGTACAATTTGTTACACTATGCCTAGATCTTTAACTAATAATCCTACAATAATTTTAGAAATAAATGAGATAAAACTTTTAAAAAAAGCAATAATTCCTTTTATATTAGAAAATGATACAATATTATTAAAAACATTAAAAAAACAAGATTTCTTATATTGATTAAATTTAATAGATATTTATTATAAAGGTTATCATACATTATTAGAAGGTAAATTTATATTTGATTCTATAAAATCCCGTATGAATAAAAATAGATTATCTACTAATAAATCCTCTTATTTATTGCATACTTTCCCAAGTATTTATTATTTAAACAAGAAAACAATAGATGAGCAATTAGATATTTTATATAATATTGAAAGTCCATATGAAATAAAAGATGGCATAAGGTATATTAGAAATACTAATAATTTAGTTAGTGAATCTTTAAATATAGTTTGTATTCATATAGATTATAATAAAAGAATATTATATAATAGTATATCTGAATGTGCTAAAGATTTAAATATTTCTAGAAAGATTATAAAAAATAGTATACATTTAAATAAAGAATATAAAGGATATATTTTTATGATTAATAAATAAATTATATATAATTATTAAAAGGATTATTATTATTATTACTCTTATTATTATTATTATTATTATTGTTATTAACTGTATATGGTTATAAAAAAAGAGAGTAAATTGCAAATAAGTTAATTTAAATAAATTAATCATTTGCAGCCCAGTTTATATAGTTTATTATTAAAACATATATAAAGGTTCAACGACTAGCTAATAAATATTATGTTGCGATATAGCAAAAGAATAGCATAAAACTCTACTTATTAATTATTAAATTTAATATTTATTAAGCACTAATAAGAACACATAGTCTAATTAATAATGTAAATTATTAAAAAAATTTATGTACATGTAATAATCGGTACAATTTTTTTAAGTGTAGGTTTATGAAGATTATTAAATTATCAATTAACTCATAATCATCATTGTGGATTTGAATCTGCAATTTTATATTGACATTTTGTAGATATAGTTTGACTTATATTGTACTTATCTGTATATTATGGAGATTGAATAAAAATTTAAATTAAATCTTTAAGCGGCTATAGGTTAATGGTAGACTTATCGATTTCCAATCGACAGGTGTCGATTCAATTTCGGCTAGCTGTATTAAAAGAATTAGTAGCTTAATTGGTAAAGTTCTTCCTTGTCACGGAAGAAGATGCTGGATCAATACCGGTCTAATTCGTATAAGGAAAAATTTCCATGGGTAGGGTGAAATATTTGCTAAATATTGTGTTTATATAACATTTAGGTGTTCGATTCACCTTTTTTCCGTTTTATATTAAAGAGTATAATTTAACAGGTAAAATGTAAAGCTTCAACCTTTAAGTTCTTAGTTCAAATCTGAGTGCTCTTGCTACATAGTAAAATTGATTATACAATATTATAATTAAAATCAAATATGATTTTATTAAAAGAAAATTTTTTTAATGGATATAGTTCTACTTTATTAAATATATTATATTTATTAGCTATATTAAGTAGTATTTTAGTTATTATTAGTAAAAATCCTATAATATCTATTATTTTTTTAATTGGATTATTTTTAAGTATATCTTTATATTTAATATTATCAGGATTAATATTTATAGGATTATCTTATTTAATAGTATATATTGGAGCAGTATCTATTTTATTTTTGTTTATATTAATGTTAATTAATATTAGATTAAGTGAATTACAAAGTAATCCTAATAATAGTATTCCTTTATCTATCTTTATAACATTAATAAGTATTATACCCTTTTTTGAAATATTACCTAACAATATTTTAAAATCCATTAATTTTAGTAATATGTTGTATTATATTTTTAATATTAAAAATGAATATATAGAACATATAAATAAAAAAAGTTTTTTATTGTCTGATGAACAATTATATGTTTTTAGTAATATATGAGATGCAAATTTAAGTAATAATAGTCATATTACAGCTATAGGTAATATTATGTATACTAATTATAACATATGACTTATAATTGTAAGTTTAATATTATTACTTACAATGGTAGGGACTATTATTATAACAATAAAACAAGAAAAACAAAGAAATTAGCTTAATCGGTAGAGCAATCGTTTTACACACGAGAGGTTGGATGTTCAAATCATCTATTTCTTAATAAAATTCTTTAATTTAATAGTAAAAATACATTTTTGATAAGAATGTTTCTCAAGTTCGAATCTTGAAAGAATTATTTAAAGAGAGAGTTGGCCGAGGGGTTTAAGGCGATAAGCTTGAGCCTTATTTAATCAAAAAAGATTACATTCGTTCGAATCGGATATTCTCTGAAAACGGATTAGGACCGGGTTGGTAAGGTGCCTCATTTGGGTTGAGGAATAGTTGTGTTCGAATCGCAATAATCCGATACATATATAAATTTAGATAAAAACTTTATATATTTTTAGTCTAAATTAAGTATTATTAAGGAATATAACACTATATATTAAAGAGAAATAATAAAATAAAACTAAGTATATATTTATTATATATTTATGATATATGTATAAAAAAAATTTTTTATTTGTTTTGTTAGTGTTAAAAAATTAGTTTATCATATGTGGAGAATAAAAAAGAAAAAGGTAATTACCTTTTTCTTTTTTATTCTCAGAATATATAATAATACTACTTTAAGTATAAACTCTTAGATAAATTCAGTAGTAAACAAAGTTAAGTGAAATATCTTATTAGCTTTAGGAAAATAAATCAAACGAGATTCTATAAAGAATGTGAATAAAAGTAGAAAAGTCTAAAAACTATAAATAAGTAAATAGAATGTTAAATTTTATTGAATAAAGGGGTACCTTCCTCAAAGACTAAATATAATATATAAGTGATAGCGTAAAGTACCGTGAGGGATATAGAATAAGAAATAATAATATAAAAAGGTACTTTATAAAAATATTTTATAAATAGTTTACCTCTTGTATAATGGGTCATCAAGTTAACATTAAATGCAAGCATTAATTGTTTTTGTATAGTTAAACCAATTATAATTTAGTTTATAATAATAAGTATTTAAAGTTAGACCCGAAGCCTAGTGATCTTACTATAATCAGAGTTATAAAAGCTCGAACGGGTTATCGTTGTAAAGATATCCGAAGAATTATGGTAAGTTTAGTGAAAGATAAATCTGACTAGGATAGCTGGTTTTTTGCGAAACCTATAAAAGTAGGCAGTTTAAGTTATAATATACGGGTACAGTACTTAATCCTTGACAAGATTAATTTTAAGTTTAAGTTTAATCATCATTTGTATATATCGGGGGGTCGTGAAGATACCTTCGGGGGGTTTGTAAACTCGGAATAGTAAAATTTTTTCTTGAACTATCAGACATAGAGTGCTAAGGTTGTATGTCAAAAGGGAAACAGCCCAGAACAAGAGTTAAGGTTCCAAAGTTATTATTAAGTGAAATAAATATAATTTTATATAAGCCGAAGGGAATATAGGCCCAGAATCAGCCATAATTTTAAGATCTCGTAACAGACCACTCATTAATTTATATAATTATTCAAAATATAACGGATCTAAATAATACACCAAAACCTTGTCCATAAAAAAAAATAATTTTTTTATGGGGTAGCAGAACATTGAGTTTAAATTAGATAATTATTTATTAAATAATTATCTGATATAATATATAAGATATCTCAAGAGATAATGATGACATGAGTAACAATAAAGATTTATAATAAAGAGTTTAATCTTTATTAATAAACTCGCCTGAAGCTTATGGTTAATATAAGTAACGGCCTCTAAGCTTTAAATCTAAAGGGTATAGTGATGAGATAATTCTAGTTAGTGGGGGTTTTAATTATGAGTATTAATAATTTTAATTATAAGTACAAGTACAAGTAATTAAAACTATAACTATAAATAATTAAAATTTCAATAATCAAATAACAACATTTAAAGTGAAAAATGTGCAGGAAAAAAATATACCGTACCTAAAATTAGAAACATCTAAGCTAGTAGAGAATACGAAGGCGTAAATGAGCTAACAATCATAAAGGAACTCGGCAAATTGACTCTGTAACTTCGGAATAAGGTTTGCTCGTTATTCTTGATTAATATCAGGTAAAAATGAAGAAGCATGGAATAATGTTGTACGACTGTTTAATTAAAACAAAGCACTTTGTAGAGATATTAAATCTAAAAATTGAGTGTGATATCTGCTCGGTACCGGCTGGTAAACGAATAAAACTAAAAAAGAGTTAAGATTAGATATCTCTAATCTTATATATCTAATTATATTTTGGTTTATAAGGAACCCCCGGTTAACAGCGGCCTTAGCGTGAGGGTTAGGCATAAAGGGCCCTCGTAAAATTCAGCTATATGCTGAAACGATTCACTCTTAATGCTATTACATATAATTGAATTCTTTTAAATAAAAATAAAATAAAATGAAAATAATGAATAATAGTAAAAATTTAGGAATTAATCAGCAGGAAAGATTATATTGTTTAATTAAATCTGAAAATTATAGATTTTGATTAGGTGGTTTTGTTGAAGGAGAAGGAAGTTTGACTGTTTCTATTTCTGTTAATTCTAAATTAACCTATGGATTAGCTATTCAACCTGAATTTAATGTTGTACAACATGAATCTGGAATAGAGATTCTTAATTCTTTTAAGATTTTATTTGAAGGATCAGGTAGTGTATATAAAAAATCAGGTTCAAATAAAGTATGAGTATATTCATTAAAAGGGAGGACTAATTTAATAAAATTTATTATTCCTTTTTATACAAAATATGTAATAAAATATTCAAGTAAATATAAGTTTAATATATTTAAGGATTTTTGTTATATATTAAATGTTCTTTATGAGAATAAAAATCGTACTTTAAATAAAAGTAAATTTATTTAACTAATTAATGTTGTATATAATATGAATCCATATGGAAAAGGAAAACATAGAAAAAGAAATTTAGATGAACTTTTAACTATTATTAATAATAGTTAATCAACAAAATAATTATAGCAATTATTTTATCCTCAGAGACTATACGCTGAACGGTTTATTTCTCCAATAAATTGATGATATAGTCCAAGTGTATTTATACATTGCCTAAGGTAGCGAAATTCTTTGGCCGTTAAATGCGGTCCCGCATGAATGATTTAACGATACAACAGCTGTCTCTATGATTGACTCAGTGAAATTATAATAACTGTGAAGATACAGTTTACCTCTAGTTAGACGAGAAGACCCTATGCAGCTTTACTGTTGCTAGTAATTAAATATATTCTAACAAAGAAAGGATAGAATAAAAATTTATTATAATAATATATTATATTATTAAATCTGTTTATAGAGATTAATATTTTTAATAGATTGTATTCTTTAACTTTTATTGAGAATATTGTATTTATACTTTATAAAGGACATTTATTAGGAGACAGTTATATGGGGCATCGACCCTGTAAAGAGTAAACGGGAGTTTTCCAGGGAATTAAGACTATACTGATAGCTTAATATAAAAATTATAGGTTTAGTATTATCTAAATAATAATATTATCTTATATGTAATATAAAGATATTTAAGTCTGTATTTTTTAGTTAATTTAATTAATTAACTTTAATCTTGTTAAATTAAAAGATAAAACTAATAGTGTTATTAGGTTTTTCATTGGCGAAATATATAGATATATATTTTAGAAACTAAAGTCATATAAATTTGATATTATTTTTTCTTGACTTTAAAGTTTAATGTCGATTATTTTTATAATTTTCATTATCTCAAGAATATTTTATAAGGTAAGATTTGTATTATAGTTCAAAATAATTATATAATATTAAAAATATTAAAATAAAAAGTAAAAAGTATTTAATATTTTATAAGGTTATTATTATTATAAGTAATAACAATGTATGAAATATATATGTAGAAGCTCAACGGTTTAATCTTGCCTTACTGTTTGATTAACAACAAATCTTACAGTCGCGCAAGCGGGGCGTAGGAAAACAAGACTCATTAAGGATAGGTCTTGGATTATAGGAAAAGCTACGCTAGGGATGTAAAGTCCTTCAATATTATAGTTAAATTAAGTATAATAATTGATAATAAATTGGGTAAATTTCAAAGATTACTTAAGATTTAAAAGTAAAATTTGAAGCGAAGTTTATTTTAACATAAAAAGTAATAAAATCGCTCAACGACTAAAAGGTGAACAATGTTAGTAATAATCTTTTAATAAAACCCAACATTTAAATTTAAACTATAAATTTAAAACAAAAAATAAAAATAAAATGTTTAATAACAAAAATATAAATCTTTATATTTTTAACAAAAAAATTAAAAATAATAATGATAGTAAATATAAAGATTTAAATCTTTATAAAAATAAAGTAGGCAAATTATATTATAATCCTTCATATTCAAAAGAATGAAAAGATAGTGTATATTTATTAAATAAATATAATCGAAGAAATATTACACTAAATGTAAAAATTATTAATAAAATTATTAAAGAATATTTTAATTTATTTTTAAATAAAAATTTTTTAAAAAATAAAAAAAATATAAGGTCTATAAAAAAATTTAAAGTAGAATCTTTTTATAAATTATATATAAGTAAAGTTGAAATTAAACATACTAATTTTAAATCTATGATAACAGTATATGTGTTTGATAAAGATAAACAGATATTATTAAGCTATATAAAAAAAAAATTATATAATGTATTTATATTCTTAAAAAAAATCCTTTCTATATATTTAATATTAAAAAAAGAATGTAAAAATTTAAATACAATAATATTATTTCAAAAAATAATAACAATATTTATTTATAAAAATTTAAAAAAAGAAATAAGAGTTATATGAAGATATAAATTAAAGAATAATTTAAATAAATATAAATTTGAAGAAAATTTTTTATGCAGATTAGGTATTTTCTTTAGTAAATATTTTAATAAGAAAATAGAGTTTAGTATAATTAAGATATCTAATATAAAATATAATACTGATATGTTTACATATAATTTAGGAAAAAGATATAAAAAATCTAAATTTAATGTAGTATCAGTATTAGGTAGAGTATTAGGAGGCATGTCATTTCCTTTTGAAAAAGAAATAGATAGAAAACCAAAAATTAAAATAAAAGAATTTGTAAATTTAAATTTATTAAATAATAAATTTAAAGATTTACATTTAATACATGTATTGAATGTAAAAGAATTATTTGATTTAAAATTGTATGAAATATATGGATTTTTAAATTATAATTTAGAAGATAAAATAAAAAAAATATTAGATTACATTAAATATAAAAGAATCAGAGGTTTAAAAGTTATGGCTAACGGTAGGTTAACTATGCGTTATAGAGCGGATAGAGCTCAACATAAGTTTATTATAGAAGGAGGTTTAAGAAATATAGATTCTTCATTTAAAGGATTAAAAACATGTATGTATAGAGGAAACAATAAAATAAATACAGAATATTCAGTATATGAATCAAAGCGTAGAATTGGAACTTATGCTGTTAAAGGTTGATTAAGTTTCTTATAATGTTAATAAAGAATATATTATTTATAGTTAAAATAAAAATGAATAAATAGTCTGAACCATTTTGTGAAAAGTGGAAGTAAATATTTAAAATTTATGATAACAAGTTGAACAGGCTAATTAGCGCAAGAGGGTTCTTATTGAGTGCGCGGTTTGGCACCTCGATGTCGGCTTAACTTATCCTCGTGGATGTAGAAGCTATGAAGGGTACGACTGTTCGTCGATTAAAAAGTTACACGAGCTGGGTTAAATACGTCGTGAGACAGTATGGTTTCTATCTTCTAGAGGGTATTAGAATATAATGAGGGTTAATGATAATACGAAAGGAATTAGGTGTATATTTTATTAATCTATGGTTTACTTGTTGTTAATGTGCTTAATATTAATACTAGTAAAGTAATATTAATAAAGAGTTTATCATATTAATTTATTAGTAATTGGTGTTACTGTCACTTATGTAAATTATAACATTAGCATGGCAAGAAAGCTAAGTTAGTTAGGAATAAGTATTGAATGAATTTATATACGAAATCTGCCTTAAAATATTTCTATAAAAAATATACATAAATATATATATATATATATACAACTATATATATATATATTCAATTATAGTATATATAATATTAATGTAATATAATATTACGTAAATAGGTTTTGTTTGTAAGAATATGTGAAGTTTTAAGATACAAAATACTAAAAATTAAAGAATACTAATATATTTATATCCATAAAAATATATATGTAATGCTCGGTTAGCATAAAAGTAATGCAATTGTTTTGTAACCAATAGACGCAAGTGCGATACTTGCACTGGGCTAGGATTAATAGTCGAGTGGTAAAGACGTGGCACTTTCGTTGCTGAAACATGGGTTCAAATCCCATTTAGTCTAAAATATTATTTAAATAAAAAAAAAATAATAATGCGATGTAGTTTAAAAGAAAAAACTCTTGGCTCATGACCAAGTAATATAGGTTTAAACCCTATTACCGCTTAAGGCTATAGCTTAATAGGTAAAGTATACTGCTCATAACAGTAATTATAAGTGTTCAAGTCACTTTAGCCTTAATAAAAGGGGGTATTGGTATAATGGATATTACGAATGACTTTTAATCATTTAAATAATGGTTCGAATCCATTATATCCCATATAACAATATATATATATATTGAAATCCGAGTGCTGGAAGAGGTAGACAGGGTAAGCTTAAGTTTTACTGACATAAAAATCATAAACGTTCAAATCGTTTTTCGGATAAAAAGGGGATATAGTTTTAACGAGTAAAATATCGCTCTTGCAGGCCGAAGTTCAAAGTTCAAGTCTTTGTTTCTCCATCAGCTCGGGAAGCTCAATGGTTGAGCGAGGCGCTGAAGCCGCTTAGGTTATAAGTTCGAATCTTATGTCGGGCATAATGGATGTGTTGGAATGAGGTAGACAAGATCCGTTTAGGCCGGATAGGATAATATCTATGCAAGTTCAAGTCTTGCCGTCTATATGATATGTTGTTGACTAATGGGTAAGTCCTAAATTTTTGGTGTTTAATATTGAGTGTTCGAATCACTCCAACATAAATAAGGAGGTTATAATTCAAGTGGTAGAATGTTTGTTTGTGGCACAAAATATCTTTGTTCAAGTCAAGGTTTCCTCCCTTAGGCTTGGCCCGGATAGTTTAATTGGTTAAAATTTTAATTTCATGCATTAAAGATGAGAATTCGATTTTCTCTCCTGGTTATTAATTAAATAATGTTATTATTTGCAGTATTATCTATATTACTTTCAAATTCCGTTACTTTAAGACGTGATATAGCTATATTGTTTAATAGAATAGCTATAATATCTTTAATATATTGTATTAATATTACTATAGGTAGTTTTATATATATAAAACAAAGTATAGGGATACATGGAGGTTTACTTTGTATAACAAGTATAACTCAAGTATTTCAAATATTAATATTTTTAATAACTATAATTATATTACAATTAACTAGTTTTTGTATATTCCCAAGGGAAATAAATATTGATCCCTATAAAAATATTAATATTTTTAATATAAAAACAATAAAAATAAAAAATACTTGACAAAATTTATTTAATCATACTAAAGAAAATATAATTGAATATCCTTTAATAATTTTATTTATAATTAGTGGAGGAGTATTTTTAATATCTACTAATGATTTAATAACTATATTTTTATCTATAGAATTACAAAGTTATGGTTTATACTTATTAAGTACTATTTATAGAAATTCGGAATTATCTACAGCTGGAGGTTTAATTTATTTTCTATTAGGTGGATTTAGTTCAAGTTTAATTTTATTGGGTATAAGTTTACTATATATTAATTCAGGTACAACAAATATGGATAATATATATATTATTACAAGTATAACTAATATATGGGATAATAACGACTGATATAAATCGAGTTATTTAAATATTTCTTTATTTATATTTAGTGTAGGATTTTTATTTAAAATAAGTGCTGCACCTTTTCATTTTTGATCTCCTGAAAGAAGACATGGGAAATCTTCTATTGTTGGGAGTAAACAGCCAAATTCCGGAAACCCCCTAGAACTTCAAGTACCAAGCCATATATGAAAATATATAGGTGGATGAAGTAATTACTCATGTAAGGTAACAAGCTTGAAGGCTTCTGAAAAGAACGTGGGCAATCGCGGATCTAAATCAATATTATGTAATAATAGTATTGTAAAAGAGCAACGAGTAGACGGCAGTTGATTCATCAAATGACATTTAATGGATTTAAGATGTACTCTAATGGATTTCGAAAGAAACTATCAAGTAAAAATCCCTTCTAATCAAATTATTCAAAGACGACTTTATTATACTGAATCTAAATTGAACAGAAGTCAACTTCTTCCAGAACCTTGATTTATATCTGGCTTTACGGATGCTGAAGGATGTTTTCTGGTTATAATACGTAAATCACCTAAAAATAAATTAGGTTGACAATTAGAAACTAACTTTACAATTAATCTTCATATTTGAGATATAAATCTATTAAAACTTATCCAAGTTTATTTTGGAGGAGTAGGAATAATAGGTAAAGAAAGAAATAATTGTTGTGATTTTACAATAGGTTCTTTAAATCATATTATTACAAAAGTTATTTCTCATTTTGATGAATATCCCTTAAAAACTCATAAATATTCTGATTACTTATTATTTAAAGAAGTAGTTATGATGATGCAACGTGGTTAACATTTAACTGTTAAGGGTTTACAAAAAATAATAAACATTAGAGCTTTTATTAATAAAGGATTAAGTCCATTACTAAAATAAGCTTTTCCTAATAGTATTCCAGTATCAACAAGATCATTGTTAGAACTAAAGAATACTAAATTACATCCTCAGTGAGTAGCAGGTTTTACTTATGGTGATGGTTGTTTCACAGTTAGCATTAGGGAATCTAAATTATATAAAGCAGGAAGTCGTGTAGTAATATTATATATATTAACTCAAGATATTAGAGACGAATTTTTAATAAAAAGTTTCGTGAATTTTTTTTGGATGTGGTCAAACTTTTAGCTATAAAAATTCTATAGAGTTTATATGTCAATCATTCAAAGATAATTACGAAAAGATTTTACCTTTTTTTTTTAATATCTTATCTTTGGCATGAAATCACAAGATTTTAAGGATTGTTCATTTAACTAAATAAAGTTTAGATAAAATTCGTAAAATAAGAATAGGAATGAATAAAGGTAGATACTTAAAATAAAGTTACTATTACGAAACGCTTTCTAGGGATTATTTAATATAAACATATAGTATTATATATTTATATTAGGATTTAGATAATATGTTTATTATTAAGTATTTTTGTATAGAGTAGTTTTTTCTTTAATTTGTACGATAAATTTTACCACCGTGGATGTTTATGATTCTATACCTACTATTGTAACAATTTTTGTAGCAATAGTAGCTAAAATTTCAATTTTTATATTTTTATTAGGATTAGTGTTCTATACTAATTTATATTTAAATTATAATAATAATAATTGATCTATTATATTATTAATAAGTTCAATATTTTCTTTAATAGTAGGTACTTTTTTAGGTATAACTCAATTTAGAATAAAAAAATTATTAGCATATAGCACTATATCTCACGTAGGATTTTTATTATTAGCTTTAAATATTTCTAACATAGAATCTATACAAGCTTTTGTTTTTTATTTAATACAATATTCTTTTACTAGTTTAAATGCTTTTATAATTATATTGATAATGGGATTGTTTTTATTTTATTATAATATTAATAATAAATCATATAATAATAATAATAGTTTATTTGATGAAATATATTCTCCTTTACAATTAATAAGTCAACTTAAAGGATTTTTTTTTATTAATCCTTTATTATCTTTAAGTTTTGTTGTTACTATATTTTCATTTTCAGGAATACCGCCTTTAATGGGATTTTTTGCAAAACAAATGGTCTTAAGTGCTGCAATAAATAGTAGTTTTATTTTTATTACTTTTATAGCAATAATAACAAGTGTTATTGGAGGTGTATATTATTTAAATATTGTAAAAGAAATTTTTTTTAAAAATTCAGATTATAATATAAATATTTTTAAGGTTTATTCACTAAAAAAGGACTATATATATACATCTTTATATATTCCTAGTCCTATTACTTTTACTGTTTCTATAATAACATTAACAATATTATTATTTATTTTTATTAATAAAGAATGATTAAGTATGGGTACCATATTGGTACAAATATTATATAATTATTAAATGACTAGTATGCCAATTTTTATTTTTATTGTTTTTATATTAACATTTATTTTATTAATTGTAAATTTTTTATTTGCCCCTCATAATCCTTATCCGGAAAAATATAGTATATTTGAATGTGGTTTTCATAGTTTTTTAGGTCAAAATAGAATACAGTTTACTATAACTTTTTTTATTTTTGCCTTACTTTTTTTAATTTTAGATTTAGAAATAGTTTTATTAACTCCTTTCGGGGTTAGTCAATATTTAAATAATATATATGGTTTAGTATTTATGATTATTTTTACTATTATTATTAGTATTGGTTTTATTTTTGAATTAGGAAAAGGAGCTTTAAAAATTTATAGTAAACAAAACCTTTTTAATAATGTATTATTAAAAAAAAAGGTTAGTTTTATTTATAAGTTAGATGTGCTATTAAAAAATTAATTTTAATAAATATATATATATATATATACATCTAAAGTGTTAGATTAATGGTAAATCCTAATATTACGGCTATTGTTATATGAGTTCGAATCTCATACACTTATTTATTACTATAAAGCCTTATTAGCTTAAGGGTAAAGCAAGGTACTTCTAACATCAAGATTTTAGTTCGAATCTAAAATAAGGTTTTATAATTATATATTATATATATATAAATACTTTATTTTCTTTTTAATCTAAAAAGAAAATAATAAGATTAAATTTATTTACAAATATAAAAAAATAGTAAAGATAATAATAATAATAATAATAAATTAAAAACAAAAACAAATATTATAATAAAAAAATGAATAGTTTTTTATATTATTCCGATAAAATATGATTTAAAAACTTTTTAACTAAATGATTTTATTCTACAAATGCTAAAGATATAGGAGTATCTTATTTAATATTTTCATTATTTGGTGGATTATTAGGTACAGCTTTTTCTATATTAATTAGAATAGAATTAAGTGGACCAGGAGTTCAATATATAAGTGATAATCAACTATATAATAGTATTATTACAGCTCATGCTATATTAATGAGTGCGCCATTGTGTTTTGTATCTCGGATGGTATTTAACATACCCACTAAAGGAAATAATAGTGTAAAGAGTTGTCAAGATGGTGGAATCAAACTTCAAGAGGAAACTCAAACATCTAAGCTGACAAAAAAAAGTAAAGTAAAATTTAATGCTCAAAATTTTATATTTATAATTCTAATATGTATAACGTTTAGGTTAACGAACTTGATACGTAATCCTCATTATAATCGGATCATTGTCGAATGAGTAGATAGGGCAATTGTGTTGTTACCTTTAATTTTATCATTAGTTTTAAAGTTATTTCCATATAACAACAGGGGATCTCACAGAGAGAACAACAATTACGCAAGAAACTTAGTACAAATAGCCGATACAAGAAACTATGGGATCACCTACGGGTATCTAATGGAGGTACCTAAAAACTCCTTTACTAAGGGAGGACCTGGACCTATTTCAGGTGGTGACGGAGTCGTCATAGTAGGTACAGACTGAAGGACGACAGTTATAAACTTAAAAGTAAGAACCTTTTGATCAAAAGCCGGTCAAAATAAGATGATACGTGGCAGCGGTGAAAAGATATTACTTAAATCTGACGAATTAAACATTAAACGAATAAGCAATATCAAAAATCTGGTACTGGCTTACGAGTCTATAAAAAGTAAACCAGGTAATATGACTAAAGGAGTTGATCCTTCAACTTTGGATGGTATGAACCTTAAATACTTGAAAAATATCCAATCTGAGTTAAAAGAGGGAAAGTTTGAATTTAAACCAGCTAGAATAATTAAAATCCCTAAACCAGGAAAAATTGAAACTAGATCTTTAACTATAGCCTCTCCCAGAGAAAAAGTCATACAAAAAGCCATACTACAAGTTCTCGAACCACACTATGAAAAAATATTTTTAGATTCTTCTCACGGATTTAGACCAGGTAGAGGAACTCATACTGCTATGAGATATCTAGAGGCTAAATTTCAAAGTGTGCATTACATATTAGAAGTCGATTTTTATAAAGCTTTTGATAGTATCGATCATTCTTCTCTAATGAATATGTTTAACAATGATATATGATGTCCTAAAACCTTGAAGCTTATTAAATCAGGGTTAAAAGCGGGATACTGGCAACTAGGGAACTTACACGACAACTTATCAGTAGGGACTCCACAAGGCTCAATTTTAAGCCCTTTACTTTGTAATATATTTCTACATAAATTAGATGAGTTTATGGAGAAGTTAAAGGTTCAGTATAAAGTTGGAGATAAAAGAGATGGAAACCCAGAGTACATAAAGCTCCAAAACAAACTTAAGTACTGAAGAAAAAAAGGATATAATATCATCAAGCCTACGGAATACAAAAATTTACTTAGACCTTTTTTGAGGTTAACGAGTATACAAAGAAATAATGATTACGTAAGAATTCATTATGTAAGGTACGCAGACGATTTTGTCGTGGGGATTGAGGGAAGTTATAATAAAGCTCAAGAAATATTGGAAAATATTAAATACTTTGTTAAAAACGAACTTAATTTAAAATTAAATTCAGAAAAAACCGGGATTAAAAACTATGCCACTAAACCTTTCTTATTTTTAGGTTATAGCATTCGTGCTCCACACTTTAAAGGTAAGTTTAAACTCTTTGAAACAATCAAATTAAATGATAGATTCATAACAAGGAGAAAAAAAGTTAGAATGACTATAGAGATGGATACTAATAAAGTTTTAAAAAAACTACATCAAAATGGCTTCCTTAAGAAAAGAACATCGCACGCTATACACAAAGAATTGATATATAGAGGAACATTTAAGGGTAATTTAATAAATCTTGAACATTCTGATATTATACGTTATTACAATTCAGTAGTTAGAGGTTTATTTAACTATTATTCTTTTGTTAAAAATAGACCAACCGTCTCTTGAATTGGTTGACTGATTAAAGAGTCTTGTGCTTTGACATTAGCTCGAAAATTTAAGTACAAAAGTATGAGACAGGTATTTAAAAAATTTCATAAAGACTTGGGTGTTGATATATCTAAAGATAAACGTATATCTTTCGTCGACATAGCTTACAAGTCAGCAATAAATATATCTAAGGCTATTAACATAACTCAAGAACCTTTAAAGAATTTGGAGAAAACTTGAAATGCCAAATTTACTAAATCTAACTTACACAAAGCATGTATTATGTGTGGTAACACAGTAGATGTAGAGATGCATCATGTTAGAAAAATTAGGGATTTGAAAAACCCCAATAGTAAATTAGATTTCTTTGGTAGGCAGATGGCTGCAATTAACAGAAAGCAAGTACCTTTATGTAAAGATCATCATATAAGATTACATAATAATACTTGAACAGATAAGGAGAGATCTATTTTTAATTTCGAATCAAACCGAAAAAGTATATAAATTTACTAGTCAGATTTGGATGGAACATCCTAGATTATAACGGAGAGCCGTATGATGGGAGACTATCATGTACGGTTCGGAGGGCAGCGGAACTCGAGAGGGAACTAGGCTGACCCTACTATTTTTTATGGTCAAAAAATAAAATATATATATTTTTAACAAAATTAATAATTTCCCCTATTTATATTTAAATTGTAATAATAATTTTAATTATATTAATAATAAGAATAATGATGTAATAATTAATAACAAGAATAGTAATAAAAATTACACTAAAATTATAATATCTAATTTTTTAGAGAATAAATCTATAATTTTTAAAACAGCTACAGCTAAAAAAAAACAAGATGTTTATTTATAAGAAAGTTTAGATGATAAATATAGATATCTAAGCCGTTCAATAAATTTATATAACCGTAGATCTTCTTATTTTATGTCCTCTATATTAAAAACTAAAGCTATAAAAGTTTAAAAGTATTTACATAAATATATAAATATGGGTTTGGTGGAATTAAATTATCTATTTTTATATTAAAAGGAGAATCAAATTTAGATGAATTAATTTAATTATAGTAATATTTTATTGATAAATTAAAACCTAATCTTAATGTAGATTTAAGTGCTGAAAATACAGGTTATCATCAATCTATGTATATAGAGGCTATAAATAAATTACGTACAGATATAGGTATACTTCCCCTCCTTCTGTGTATATATTTGAATCCAAACAACATATGTATAAGTATGTAAAAATACACAATACTACTTTAAATGCTTGTATAAATGAAGATAAAAAAAAAATATTTAGATACTTTCTTTTTTTTTTTTTTAGATTTAATTAAAGAATTAGCTGAAATCGATCTCCTTATTTTTAATCAAATAAAATTATTGTTTTTATAAAAACGTAATATTTATAACATTAGACATCCCCATGCTAAATCTATTTTAGCTTAATACGACCCTAGTAAAAATTTGGAATTTACATCTTTAAATTTTTTGATTAAATATTTATAAGGAGATCGTCAAGTAATAAGAGGAAATTTTAAAAGTAAAAAAATTAAATTATTATATAGGTAAATGAAAATTTAGTTATTAAATATATAAAGGTATGGCCGGGTAATCTAGAAATAGTTTACTTTATTTTCACTATATGCTGGGATACCATTAGAGTCTTTAAAACTAGTACTACAGACTTTCTGTTTTATAAAAGAGGTAGAATACAGTAACATTTTAAAGAATTAGGTAATCAGCCGGAAACCAAAAATAAAAGGGCTTTCATAGTATTTAACCCTTTTATTTAGTAGGATCCTCAGAGACTACACGTGAAATATCTTATTAAATTAATAAATTTAAAGATAAATATATAGTCCAAACATTAAACAAAATTAAGGGTTGCATGCCTTCATTAATAGGTGGGTTCGGTAAGTAAATTGCCGAATATAATAGTAATATTATGTATTAAAACATAACCATATGCGGGAAGTTCCTAAAGTTTTATTGTAAGAGTTATGAAAGTTTATTTTTATAAAATATTTAAATAGAGGTACGTAACCCTAAATATATTATAGATAATCCGCAGGAAACTTAAATAATATATTTTTATTTAAGATCCTCAGAGACTAGACGTTATGCTCCGTTTATATGGATGAAGATATAGTCCAATTATAATTTAACGATTAAATATAAATGAATTTCTTATTACCCTTAACAATCGGAGGTACAGATATGGCAAATTAAAATTTGGACCTTAAAAGTAAATGCCGTGTAAATAATGTAAAAAAAAAGAGTAGGATCTTATAAAAAAAAAAGTTTTATCTAGTAACTTTTATACTAGTATTGTATATAAAAAAAATGTAAAATAAAAACAAAAAAATGATTAACTTACAAAACTTGTATTTATATAATTGGTTTGATTTATACTATTTTAGTCTTTCTTTTTTATTTAGTTCTTATTTATTAAATTTTAAGAGTTTTAATAATTTTATAAAGAATTATCCCAATTTTTTTTCTTTTTTTGTTTTTATTTTTATTATTGTTACTTATTATAAATTCTTTGGTATGGTTGTTTATGCGATCGGGTCTGATGATATTAAAGAAGTTGCAGAAAAAATTAAG
>WNFJ01730549.1_pt1 | contig 26975 bp, 27 predicted proteins | sample 5400461 | NCBI WGS metagenome assembly WNFJ01 (sample SAMN13153349, study PRJNA577476) | soil metagenome | isolation source: 115 cm saprolite on Douglas fir-dominated hillslope | place: USA:California | collected 2013-09-17
GGCGGTACTCGTCGGTCCAACTGTCGGCCCTGAGGAATCCGTGCGACTCCACCGGATAGATCGCCACCTCCCAGTTCTCCTTCTTCAACTCGATCAGCCGCTGCACCAACCGCGCGGTGTCCTGGAAGAGCACGTTGTTGTCCACCATGCCGTGGCAGATCAGGAGCCGCCCGGCAAGCCGGTCGGCGAAATAGATCGGAGAGGACTGCCGGTAGGCGAGGCTGTCGTGCTGCGGCTCGTTCAGGATCTGGGCCGTATAGGGGTGGTTGTAGTGCGCCCAGTCGGTGACCGGGCGCAGCGCCGCGCCGGCGGCGAACACGCCCGGCCGCGTGAACAGGGCCATCAGGGTGATGAATCCCCCGTAGCTGCCCCCGTAGATGCCAATGCGCGCGGAGTCGATCCCTTGGGTCGCGACCAGCCAGCGGGCGCCATCCACCTGATCGTCCAGGTCCTTGCCCCCCATGTGGCGGTAGATGGCGGTGCGCCAGTCCCGCCCCCGCCCCGCGCTGCCCCGGTAGTCAAGGTCGAGGACCGTGTAGCCTCGGGAGGCGAGCAGGTGGTGGAACATGTACTCCCGGTAGTAATACGACCACCACTTATGCACGTTCTGGAGATAGCCCGCGCCGTGCACGAAGATCACGGCCGCATGATTGGCCGGGGCGCGCGGGCGGTACAGGTGCGCCGGCACCCGCACGCCGTCCCGCGCGGGGACGAGGACGAGCTCGGGCTTGCTCCAAGGGAAGCTGCGCCAGGCGGGCGTCGGGCTTTCGGTCACTTGCCGGGGGCCCGCACCGGCGCGGTTCGGCTGGAGGTAGAGCTCGGGCGGGTGGTTCACCGTCGAGTGCAGCACGGCTAGTGTCTTGCCATCGGGCGAGACGACGACGTCCTGACGCCCCTCGGCCGTCGTGAGCTGCATCGTCGCGCCGGTCGCGACATCGACGGCGAAGGCATGCACCTCGCCCGCGTCGCCCGCGTTGGTCTCGAGGTAGAACGTCTTGCCGTCGAGCGACAGCTCCACACTGTGCACTTCCCAGGGGCCGCTCGTGACGGCGCGCGGGGTCCCGCCCGTCGCGGCCACGGTGTAGAGGTGTGCGTACCCCGTCGCCTCGCTGCCGTAGTACACCGTCTCACCGTCCCGTAGCCAGCCGGCCGTCGTGGCGAGGGGGCCGTCGAGCCACGCGTCGTCGTGCAAATGGGCGATCACGCGCGTCGCGAGCGACGGCAGGTCGACGACGGCGAGCCACGCGTCCTTGAAGGACGTCGCGGCGGCCCGGACCAGGGCGTGGCGCCCATTCCCCGAGATGCCGACGCCCACGACGTTGCGCTCCCCCGTTCCGACGGTCGAGTCGATCCAGGTGACGTGGCCCGTGGCGACGTCGAGCAGGGCCGCCTTCCCGCGGGGTTCCGCATCGCCCACCTTGACGCGGATTTGCTGCGTCTCGACGTAGCCGGACTGCGTGACCCACTGGGGCAGCACGGCCTGGCGTCCTTCGATCGTGTCACCTTTGGGTCGCTCGGTGAGCGTCAGGAGCACGAAGCGGGCGTCCGGCGCGACCGCGAGCCGCGTGACGGACTGCCGCTCAGCTAGGTAAAACGGTTTTACGGTGTGGACCGTGTCGGTGTCGGCGCGCAGCCGCTCGTCGGCGACCTGGCGACGCACGAAGTCGAACAGCTCGCGCTGCTGGTCGCGCAGGAACTTCTTTTGTCCCGCGGGCTCCTCGGGTTTTTTGGGCGCGGGCCCGGGGCGGATGTCGGTCAGCTGACGCAGCGTGCCGTTCTCGAGCTCGAGGGCCCAGGCGTTGTTGTCGCGGGTGAAGTACACCCAGCGGCCGTCGGCGGACCACGCCGGGTCGGTTTCCAGAGCCGCCGTTTCAGTGAGCCGCCGCTTGGCGCCGCTGCGCTCCACGAGCCAGAGATCGCCTTTGAGGACGACGACCTCGTGCCGCAGGTCCGGCGACCACGCGCCATCGCCCATGGCGATCGTGTCCACCGCCCCCCGCGGCAGCCGTTCGGGGGCGGCGCTGGGCGGACCCAGGGCGACGCGGTAGTCTCGATCCAGGGTATCGACGCCGGGGGCGCGCCACACGAAGTACACGTATCGGCCGTCGGCCGAGAACCGCAGATTGGATGGCGGGGTCCCGACCACGTCGGGACCCCGCATGATGTTCTCCACGGTCAGGGGAAACCCCTGCGCGACGGCGGCCATCGGGCCGCAACCGAGGGCGACGACGATCGCAACACGACGCATGGCGATTCTCCGGGGGGCTGGGGCGGCGCTAATGTGCGCGGCGCTCGCCGCGTGCACCAGCGGCGAGCGGTCGTTACGGCTCGGCACCACCACCACGGTGGAGCAGTCCGGGGCGCTGGCGCTGCTCGACTCGCTCGCCCACCCCGCGCCGAGCGTGGTGGTCGGGCCGTCGGGTCAGGTCCTGGCGGCGGCCGCGCGGGGTGACCTGGACCTGGTGTTGACGCACGCCCCGAGCCTGGAGCGACGGCTCCTCGTGGCGCCCGGGCACGCCCTGCTCGCGTGCCCCTTCGTCGCCAGCCGCTTTGCGGTCGTGGGACCCGCGACCGACCCGGCGCGCGTCGCGGCGGCCGCGAGCGCCGCCGAGGCGTTCCGGCGTATCGCCCGGGGCGGCGGGCCGTTCGTCTCGCGGGCCGATTCCTCGGGTACGAACGTCAAGGAGCTCGCCCTGTGGCGCGCCGCGGGCGTGACTCCCGCGCGGCCGTGGTACATCGAATCGGGCACGGACCAGGCCGCGACGCTGCACTTGGCGGACGAGCGCAACGCCTACGCCCTGGCCGACCTGCCCACCTACGCGAGGCTGGTCCGGCTCGGGCTGCGGGTGCTCTTCACGGCCGACACGGCGCTCGCCAACCCCTACACGCTCTACGTGGTGCGCGGCGCGGGGGCCGACGCTCGGGCGCGCGAGTTCGCGCTGTGGGCGATGCACGTCGTCCGGCCCGCCCTCCTCGCGCTCCATCTGCCTGACCACACGCCGGCGTTCGTGGCCCGTCCGGGCGGCTGCGCGGTGCCGCCGCCGGCGGGCGACTCCGCGACTACGGCGCGATCGTGAGCGAGTACCCGGTGAGCGAGCGCAACTGGTAGGTGGTCGCGGCCACGTCCTGAATGGTGGCGACGTATTGGCTGGCGCGGTTCACGTCGGGGACGCCGATCGTGAGCAGCAGACCGTTCGGCAGTGGTCCCGTCACGGCAAAGTGGTTGGTCGTGCTCAACGGTTCCGCAAAGACGCGCAACCCCGGGGCGGCGGCCACACTCGTCACGGCGGTGGGCCCCGTCACCGTGAGGAGGATGGCGCCGTCCGCGCCCGCGTTCGGGGGCGCGAGCGTGACCTTGAGGACTGCCCCGGGGCTCGTCGAGTCGAGGCAACTCGCGGCACCGGCGAGCGCCACCACCACGGCCCCCCACCGCGGCACCCCGGGCCTCACCGGGCCCCCGGGGCCGCGAGCGCCTGCACGAGGGCCTGCTGCCGCGCGGTGAGCGGGGCGCCCGTCAATTGCACCCAGGCGAGAAAATCTCCGACGTCGAAGCGTCCGTTGCTGTTGCCCCAGAGGTCGAGCGCGACCAGGTCCGCGGCGGTGAGACGACTGGTGCCCGTTAAGAGCTGCGCCACCACGTCGGCCGTGGCGAGCGGGCGCAGGACGCCGAAGCGCAAGCGGAAGGTGACGGCGCGCCGCGGACCGACGAGCCGAATCGAATCGATCGCGAAGCCGACGAAGCTCCGGGGACAGCAGTTTTTCACCGCCGCCGGATTGGACCGGAACGCGAACGTGGTGTTGCCGGTGGCCCCGGGGAAGGGGTCGCCGGCGTCGCCGCGGTTGGCGAGCGCATCGGTGCTGGGATTGCGGTCCAGGTTCCCAAGGCCGTCCGCCTGCACCAAGGCGAGGCCGTGGATGGGGCCCTCGTTCACCGTATTGAAGGCCAGGGTGTTCGCGATCTGTGTCGAGTCGACGTGCCAGATGAGCAGGCCGCCGCCACACCCGGCCGGATTCCCGCTCGTGGCGCACTCGTGGGCGATCAACGCCGTGTCGGCGAGGGCGGCCTCGCGGTTCTCGAGAAGGAAATACTCCCCGCGCGGGTTCGAGTCCTGGACGGTGATGAGGAAGGCCGTGTCGGCCGCGGGCGTCGCCGGGCCGATGGTGTAGGTGCCGGTCGCGCTCAGTGGCACGACGGTGATCCAACCGAGCTGGCTCAAGGACCAGGCGTCCATGCGCGACGGGCTGAGCGGCGAGGTGTAGACGCCGAAGCTCATCAAGCTCCACTCCCCCACGCCAGAGGTGACCTCAGACAGGTCGTACAAGTCGGGGAGCCCGAAGGCGTGTCCGGTCTCCTCCGATGTGGTCCCGATCGGCATGATGCTCGTGCTGTCGCACGCCGTCGCACCTCCGACGCCGCTCTGTAGCGTGTAGTCCCTGATCTTGAGGAACGACCCCGGATGCCCTGGCCACGGGGTCAGCGTTGGGTACGGCTGCAGCAGATAGTAGCGGTGCGACCAGAAGTGGTTGTTCGTGGCCCCGCCGCACGCGCCGTCGGGAGCCGGCTGGGCGAAGATCACCAGGTTCAGAAACCCCGAAGCGGGGTCGTAGCTGAAGGTGGACCAGTCGGGGTGGATAACGCTGTCCACCTTGTGCAGCGCCTCCCGCAGGGCGGTCTGCATGCTGTCGACCGCGGCGGGGCTAAACAAGCCGTTGCAGTTCGTGGTGCCGAACGGGTTGCCCGTGCAGGTCCCCGGCGCGCCGGCGTAGTGGGCCTCGGTGCTGTCGAGCGCGGCGTAGCCGAGGGCGTGGCCCTGGAGACTGAGCAGTCCGTGCGACATCTGCTCATAGAAAGTGCGCTCGGTGTAGGGCCGGCCGCCGGGGGGCGTGGCGCCGAACAGCACGCTCGTGTAGCTCCCCGTGTCGCGGCCCGGCGGCAGCGGCAGCGGCGTGTTCTTGAACGTGAAGAGCACCGCGGGGATCTGCAGCGTCCCCGACACGGCGGCGGGACTCGCCGCCGGGGCCCCGGCCGCGAGCGCGGCGTTCAGGGAGTGGAAATCGCCGCGGGCGAGCAAGGCCGCGCGCTGGGCCCGGACGCGGCGCCCCCATTGGCGGAAGGCGCCGCTGGGACGGAAATCGAAGCCGGGGATCTCCCGGCGCGGATGCAGCCCCTGGGCCGCGGCGGGCAGCGCTGCCGAGCCTAGGAAGACGGCGGCGCACGCGAGCCACGCCAATTGCTTCACCGTGACCGCCCCCTTTTCTCGAAGCTCCTCGGCCGCCGCGCCAGGCAAGGCGCAGTCGGGGACCGGGGAGCGCCGCCGCGCTCCGGGCCGGGCTGCGGGGTTACTGCGGCCCCACCACCCCAGTGTGGCCAGACCCAAGCGTAGTCTAGGCGGTGGCAGGGGGAGCAGCGGTGCGCGCGCTCACGCCGCGGCGGGCGAGCAAGAGCCCGAGGGCCATAAACCCGATCACTCCTCCCACGACCTTCGCTTCGTACAGCCAGGGGTGGACCTCATCGGCCGGGGGCACGAAGCCGAGCACGATCGAGCACGCCACGGCGACCATGCCCGCCGCCCCCACCAAGGCGGTGGCCCGCGAGCGCTGCCGGCGCAACCGCAGGTACGCGGCGAACAGATAAAGGTAAGGGATGAAGAATAGGATCAGCGTGGTCTGGGTAAGCTGCAGGTAGGCGTTTTTCACCGTGGTGCCGACGAGGCTCGCGACCACGAACAGGGTGGCGAGCACGCCCTGCACGAGCAGGGCGAGGTGCGGCGTCTGCCAGCGGGGGTGGATGCGGCCGAACGCCGCGGGGAGCGCGCCGTCGATGCCCGCCACGAACGGCAGCCGCGCGGAGCCCGCGAGCCACGCGCCGACGCCGCCCAGGTTGCCGAGCACGAGCAGGATCGCGACGATCGCGGCGACGGGCGCCAGCCACGGCACGCCCAGCCGTTCGACCAGCGCGGCGGTGGCTTGCGGCATGCCGTTGGTGATGCTCACGGTCTTCTGGGGCAGCGCGACGAGCATCGCCGCGGTGCCGAGGCCATAGATCGTGACGATGGCGATGCCCGAGAGGGCGACGCCCCGTCGCAGCGTGGCGGCAGCGTCGACGATCTCGTCGCCCAAGGTGGGAGCGAGCTCGAGGCCGGCCAGCCCAAACGTCATCGTGGCGAAAAGATTGATCGACTGCAGATTGAGACTGGCGGGCGCGAGTCCGCCCACGCGGAACGGCGTCGCGCTGCCGTGCGTCACGAGCGACCAGGCGGCGAGCGCGACGAAGATCAGGGCCGGGAGCCAGGTGCCGTAGCCGCCGAGGTTTTGCAGCCGTTTCCCCACGCGCAGGCCGACCAGGTTCATCCCCAGCGCCAGCCACAGTCCGGCGAGCGACACCGCCGCGATGAAGCGAGGGTCGTCGCCCAAGTGGACGAAGCGTGCGCCCGCCGAATAGGCGGCGATGGCGGCCGTCGCGACCAAGAGCGACGGAAAGTAGAACAGGTTGTTGACCCAGTAGCCCCACCCGGCGACGAAGCCGTGCAGCGGTCCGAACGCCTGCCGCACCCAGCGGTAGATGCCGCCCGCACGGGGATCGATGTCGGCGAGCTCGCGCACCGCTACGGCCGACGGCAGAAAGAAGATGACCATGGCGAGCGCCCACAGCCCGAGACTCGCGAGCCCGAACTGGCTGGCGGCGGTGGTGAGCCAACGCAACCCCACGATCGCGGTGATGTTAAACAGCACCACGTCGCGCAGCCGCATGACCCGCGGGAGCGCGGTCACGGCGCTCCCGCCGACTGCAGCGGCCCGTGCCGGCGCCCCATCCCACGGCGACCTGGAGCCAAGCCATGCGCCAAATTACGGGGTCGCGCCGCGGCGCGCCCGGGGCGTGGCCGCCGCGACCTTGCGGGATGGGGGACCGCCCACTAACCTCTTACCCTGCCGCGTCTATCCACCAACCTGCCCGGGGGCCCCGTGAGCACCGAGACCCTGCAGCACGTTGCATTGTTCGACAAGTGCAAGAGTTTCACGAAGGCGCGGGAGCTTCAGGCTGCCGGCCTCTATCCTTACTTCCGGCCGATCTCGCACTCCGAAGACACCGTCGTCGTGATCGAGGGCAGAGAGCGGATCATGATGGGCTCCAACAACTACCTGGGGCTCACGCATCATCCGGAGGTGCTCGCGGCCGCGAAGCAGGCGTTGGAGCGCTACGGCTCCGGCTGTACCGGCAGTCGGCTCCTGAACGGGACACTCGATCTGCACGAGCGCCTGGAAGGGGAGCTCGCCCAGTTCTTCGGCAAGGAAGCCTGCCTCGTCTTCTCGACCGGCTATCAGGCCAACCTGGGGCTCATCTCGGGGCTCGTGGGCCGCGGGGACGTGGTGTTCCTCGACAAGCTCGACCATGCCTCGATCGTGGACGGCGCCAAGATGTCCTACGGCGAGACGGTGCGCTTCAATCACGGCGATCTGGCGGGCCTGGAGCGCCGGCTGCAGCAGGTGCCCCCCGGGACCGGTAGCATGATCATCGTCGACGGCGTCTACTCGATGGAAGGGGACATCGCCGACATCCCGAACCTGCTCAAGATCGCGCAGCGCTACGGGGCGGCCCTAGCGATCGACGACGCGCACGCCGTGGGCGTGCTCGGGCCGCGGGGCGACGGGACGGCGGCCCATTTCGGCCTCACCGACGACGTCGACCTGATCGTCGGCACGTTCTCCAAGTCGCTGGCGTCGATCGGTGGGTTCGCGGCGGCGTCGGAGAGCGTGGTGCATTTCCTGAAACACAATTCGCGACCGCTCATCTTCACCGCGGCGCTGCCGCCCGCCAACACCGCCGGGGTGCTCGCCGCGCTGCACGTGCTGCAGCGCGAGCCGGAGCGCCGCGAGCGCCTGTGGGCCAACACGCGGCGGCTGCAACAGGGGTTGCGCGCCATCGGCTTCGAGATCGGTCCGACCGAGACCCCGATCGTACCCGTGTTGATCGGCCCACTCGAGAAGACGTTCCTCTTCTGGCGCCAGCTGTTCGAGGCCGGCGTGTTCACCAACCCGGTCGTCCCCCCGGCCGTGCCGCCGTCGCAGGGCCGGCTGCGCACCAGTTTGATGGCGACGCACACGTCGCAACAGATCGACCATGCGTTGGAGGTGTTCGCCCGGCTCGGCAAAGAGCTGGGGGTCGTCTGAGCGCTGTCGAGATCGTGCCCGTCTCCGACGGGCGCGATCTCAACCGTTTCATCGCCTTTCCCTATCACCATTACCGCCGCGATCCTTTCTGGGTGCCGCAGCTGCGGATGGATGTCCGCACGCTGCTCACGCCCGGCAAGAATCCGTTCTTCGAGCACGCCGAGGCGCAGTACTTCCTCGCGACCGCCGCGGGGGAGCCGGTTGGGCGGATCGCCGCCATCAAGAACGACGCCCACACCCGCGAGCACCGCGACCGCGTCGGTTTCTACGGCTTCTTCGAGTGCGTCGAGGACCAGCGCGTGGCCACGGCGCTGTTCGACGCCGCCGCGGGCTGGCTGCGGCAGCGACGCTTCGCCGTGATGCGGGGGCCGGTGAGCCCGTCGATCAACGACGAGGCCGGGCTCCTCGTCGAGGGGTTCGACACCCCACCCACGCTGATGATGCCGCACAACCCGCGCTACTACGTCGCGTTGCACGAGCAGTACGGCTTCACCAAGGCGAAAGACCTGTTGGCGTTCGAGAGTTCGAGCATCGCGCTGCCGGAGCGGATCGCGCGGGCGGCGCGGCTCGTCGCCGAGCGCAACGGCATCACGCTGCGCCCGCTCAACATGAAGCGGTTCACGGCCGAGGTGGAGCTCATCAAACAGCTGTACAACGAGGCGTGGGAGCGGAACTGGGGCTTCGTCCCGCTGACGGACCGGGAAATCGACCACCTGGCGAAGCAGCTCAAGCCGATCGTGGTGCCGGAGCTCGTGTGTTTTGCGGAGCTCGGCGACAAGATCGTCGGGTTCGCCGTGGCGCTCCCCGACTTGAACGTCGCGCTGAAGCACAACCCTTCCGGGCGGCTGTACGGGCTTCCGAAGATCCTGTGGTACGCGCGCCGCATCCACCGCGTGCGCATCTTGCTGCTCGGCGCCATCAAGGAGTACCGCCGGAGGGGGGTGGACGCCCTGATGTATCACTGGATCTGGACGAAGGGCGTGGCGCGCGGGTACACCTGGGGCGAGGGCGGCTGGATTCTCGAGGACAACGCGCCGATGGTGAACGCCGCCGCGCAGCTGGGCTTCCACCCCTACAAGACCTACCGGATCTACGATAACCCGCTGTGAGGGCATTCGTGACCGGCGGGACGGGGTTCGTCGGGGCGCACCTCGTGCAGGCCTTGCGGGCGCGCGGGGCGGCGGTGACCTGCCTGGTCCGCAGCCCCGCGAAGGCGCGCGCCTTGGGCTGGAGCGACGTGCGGGTGGTGCGGGGCGACTTGGACGATGCGCGCGCGTTGCGCGACGGGTGCGGCGATGCCGATGTGATCTTCCATGTGGCCGGCCGGATCAGCGCGCGCGACTTGGGCGAGTTCATGCGGACGAACCGCGACGGCACCGCCAACGTGGTCGAAGCGGCCGCGGTGCATCCGCCTCAGCGGTTCGTGCTTGTGTCGTCGCTCGCTGCGGGTGGGCCCACGGCCCGGGGGCGCCCGATCGATGAGACGCGGCCGGCGGCGCCCGTCACGCCGTACGGGCAGAGTAAGCTCGCCGCCGAGGTCGTGGTGCGGGCGGCGTCGTGGCCCTGGACCATCGTCCGACCGCCCCTGGTGTACGGGGAGTGGGACCGCGAGGTGCTGAAGGTGTTCAAGTTGGCGCGCGTCGGGCTGGTGCCGGTGTTCGGTGACGGGTCGCAGGAGCTGTCGGTCATCTATGCGGGCGACCTGGCGGGGGCGCTCGTGGCCGTGGCGCTCGCCCCGGCGGCGGCGCGGCGCCTCTACTACGCTGCGCACCCCGCGATCACGACCAGTGGCGAGCTGGCGCGGGCGATCGGACGTGCCGTGGGCCGCACGCCCCGCGTGGTGCCGCTGGCCGCACCGCTCGCCCGGGTGCTGCTGTGGGCCATCGGCTCGGTGGCGCATCTGGCGGGCCGGGCGACGGTGTTGGCGGCCGACAAGGCCGCCGAGTTTTTGGCCCCCGCGTGGACCTGCCGGGCGGACGCGCTGAGCCGCGACGCCGGTTGGCGCGCTGAGGTGGACTTGGACACGGGGTTGCGTCGCACCGCGGCGTGGTATCAGAAGGAGGGATGGCTGTGAGGAGGTGGCTGGCCGACGGTCTCGAGCTGCAGCCGATGGCGTGGCGCGTGTTGTGGCGCCAGAGCATCGTGCACCGGCTGACGGCGGTCGACGTGCTGACCCTCCTGTACGTCGCGTTCGCCACGGCCGCGCTCCTCGCGTTCCCCGGCGGCGACCGCGCCGCGTGGAACTGGCTGCTCGCCGCGCACGCCCTGATCGTCGTGTTGGCGCTGCTGGCCCCGAGCGCGCGGGAAGCCGGTCCGGTCGGCCGCTTTCTGGGCGACTGGTATCCGATGCTGCTGCTCGGGGGATTGTACGCCGAGGTGGGGGTCGTGAACGTGGCGCTGGGCTACGAGCACGACCAAACGATCCAGCGGCTCGAGCAGTGGGTGTTTGGGTCGCAGCTCGCCTACCGCTGGATCCGCGAGTGGCCGAACCCGCTGTTCTCGGGGATCATGCACGCCTGCTACCTGGCCTATTACGCCATCCTGTACGCGCCGCCCTTGGCGCTGTGGTTCAGCGGCCGGCGCGACGCCGCCCGCCACACCATCCTCGCGGTGATGGTGGTGTTCTACTTCTGCTACGTCGTGTTCCTGTTCTACCCCGTGGCGGGTCCCCGCTATGCCTTCGATCTCGCGCAGAACGGCGCCACCCAGGTGTGGCCCGCCCGGCTCGCCCAGTGGCTGCTCGACCGCGGCGACTCCTGGGGTGCCGCATTCCCCTCGTCGCACGTGGCGGCGGCCGTCGTCGCGACGCTGTGCGCGCTGCGCTACTGGCGGCCGCTGGGCCTCCTGCTCGCCCCGCTGACGCTGGGCCTCGTGGTGTCGGTGGTGTACGGGCAGTTCCATTACGCCGTGGATGCCGCGGCGGGACTGCTCGTGGCGGGGGCCGTGTTCGCGTCGCAGTACGTCTACGCCTCCGCTCCCGGGCCCGCCGGGGCCGCGCTCGCCGAGCGTCAGCTCGAGACCGGTCACGCCTAGCGGGGCGCCATCGTCGCCTCGAGCCGTGCCGCGCGCGACGCCACGGTATCCAAGTCGCCGTCGAGCGCGTCCATGACGAGCTGGAACCGACAATCGATGATGAGCAGCCCGACGACGTACGCCGCGAGGTTCACGGCAAAGATGACCGTGAAGAGGAGCGGGTAGGGCAGCCAGAGACCGAAGTAGAGCGCGAACCGCTTCAGGCCGGGATCGAGCCGCGAGCGCTCGACGATCGAGGTCATCAACAGGATCGCGACGAGCGCGAGCAGGGCCAGCTTCCACGACACGAACCCCCCCGCGGCGAGCCCCGCGAAGATCGCGGCCTCGGAGGCGCGGTCGAGCCGCGTGTCGAGCCGCCGCCCCGCGGCGGAGACGAGACCGTACTCGCGCGCGACCCCGCCGTCGATGCCGTCGAGCACCTGCCCCACGGCCATGAGGCCGAGACCCCAAGCGAGCCGCGCGCGGCCGCCGGCGAACGCCGCGCCCGCCAGGTCAGCTGGGCCGGCGACAGCCCCAGCGTCTCGTGACAGAAGCGCAGCAGCGGGCGGATGACGCGGTCGAGGGTGCGCCCGAGCCCCGGGGCGAAGTCATACATGATGGTGGGACCAGTACACGAGCGCGTTCCCCGCGAGCAAGGCGGTGAAGACGACTGCCTCTTTGAGCTTGTCGGGGAGGGCCGTGAGCCAGCCGCGGGTGACCCACGGCGAATAGGGATAGAACGGCATCTTCTCGAAGCGCACGCTGTAGTCGAGCGCGACGTGAATCGCGAAGAACACGATCGGCACGACCGTGCCGAGCAGCAGGCACAGCGGGACGATCCACGCGAGCGCCACCGGCTCCTGGAGCGAGGAGCGCCAGTAGTAGCCCTTGCGGTCGCGGAAGCCGACGTGCTTCAGGTAGAACGGCGCCTTCACCGCGTGGTCCACGTCCACACCGATGCCGAACGCGTAGGCGAGCGCCAGCTCGCGGCCCCGCAGCTCCAGCGCTTGCGCCCCCAGTGTGGTCGCCAGGATGTGGGTGAAGATGGTCACGGCGCGGGGACGCCCTCGGCCGCGGCCCGCCGCCCGGCGAGCCACACCAGGGCGACGCCGAGGCCGATCCAGCCGACGTCGCGGAGCCGGCTCACGATCGCGGTGTAGACGCCGAGCGCGGGGTCGAGCCCGAGGAGCTGGAACAGGAAATACAGGGAGCCCTCTTTGGCCCCCAGCTCGAACGGCACGAAGAACAGCACGTTCTGGATCACGTGCGACAGGCCGCCGATGACGTACGCTCGCCCGTAGCCGATGTGGAGTCCCACCGAGAGCGGAATCAGCAGGTATTCCACCATGAACAAGCACCGGCTCAGGTACTCGAGCGCCAGGACCTGGAGGAAGCGGCGCGGGTCGCGGTGGTAGAACTCGGTGATTTGCTCATCCATGAGCGCGAGGGTGGCGCGCTTGGGCTCGAGGCGGCGGGCCAGGCGAGCGACGAGGGGGAGGCGGTGCAGCACGTTGAGGCCGCGCTCCAAGACGCCGCGCTGGTGGCCGCTCAAGAGCAACAGCGCGAGCGCGAGCAGCACGGCGAAGGCGGCGGCGAGGCTCGCGCGCACCGCCGGGGTAGGCGGCAGCAGCAGTGCGCCGAGCAGCACCGCGGTCAGGAAGCTCAGCAGCATGCCGAAGGTGTGCAGCATCTGGTAGATCACGACCGACCCGGCCGCGCGGCGGATCCCCAACCACGGCGCGACGGCGGCGATCTTGAATGGCTCGCCGCCCACGTTGAGCATCGGGGTCAGGAAATTGAGCGAGAACCCCGACACGGTGATCGCGCAGGTGCGCCAGAACGGCGGGGGGCTGGGCTCGCCGGCCATGATCAGCTGCCAGGCGCCGGCGTTGAGGAGGTACACGACGCCGTATAAGAGGAAGATGGGGCCGAACAACCATCCCGTGTGGGCCGCGTCGGCGAGCAGCTGCCCCGGCCCGATGCGCAGCACCAGGTAGGCGAACACCGCCGAGCCGCAGAGGAACAGCAGCAGCTGCAGCTTGCGGCTCACGCGCCGCCCGGGATCGCGACCTTGCAGCCGGTGCGGGCGGCTTCGTAGGCGTGCTCGACCACGCAGGCGACCCGATGGATGTCCGCCAGGAGGGGCGCCGCCGCCGCCGCGGCGTCGCGGCGGTCGAGCGCCGCGACAAACGCCTCGAACAGGGACGCGAACCAGCGGTGATAGGCCGCCTTCTCGAGCTCGGCGGAGCAGTCCTGCCGCTCCACCGTACCAGCGCGTTCCAGGCGCAGCTCGCCCCCCACCCACTCGATCATCCCCGAGTCCCCGATGAAGCGGATGCGGCTGTCGCGGGCCCGTGCCGCCCAGGTGAAGAACAGGGTGGCGAGCCGGTCGGGATACTCGAGCAGCAGGGCCGCGGTGTCCTCGACCTCGTAGCGTTGGGGTCGCAGCCGACCGGTCCAGGCACTCACGGCCGCGGGCAGCCCGGCGACGTCCAGCAGCTGGTACACGAGGTGCGTGCCGTGATCGAGCAGCACGCCGCCCCGGCCGCCGGCGCTCGTGCCGCGCCACGGCGTGCCCGCGGCGTCGCGTCCGGGATCGGCCATGAGGCGGTGGACCGACAACTCCGCCAGGTGCCAGCGGCCGATGGCGCCTGCCGCGAGCCACTGCTTCACGCGCACCCACACCGGGTTGTAGCGGTACTGGTGGCACGGCATGACGATGCGGTCGTGCGCTCGCGCCGCGGCGGCGATGCGGTCCGCCTCGACTCGCGTCACGGCGACCGGCTTCTCGCACAGCACGTGGTAGCCGTGCTCCAGGCCCCAGAGGGTGAGGTCGAGGTGCGAGGCGGTGGGGGTGCAGATGTCGATGAAATCGAGGGCGCCGAGGCCGCGGAGCTCGTCCCGGCTGCGCAACAGCGGCAGTCCGTCGACGGGGGCGACCTCGGGCGCGCTGTCGACCACGGCAACCACCTCGACCCGCGCGCGCAGCGCGGGGGCGTCCCGCAGGGCCGGGAGGTGGGACTGCCGCGCGATGCCGCCGGCGCCGATGACGGCGCCGCGGTAGCGCCGCTCAGGTGACCCGGGCGTAGGCATCGCCCTCGCTGGCTAGCATGCCGCCGAGGGCGGTGGCGTTCCACTCGTGCAGCCACAGCAGGACGACGAGCAGCAGGCTCATCCACACGGCCTCGGCCCAGAGGAACACGGTGATGTGGCCCACCAGCGCCGCCACCCCGAGCAGCAAGAAGCGGATGTTCTGGCCCAGCCAGGCGCACAACGGCAGCACGGTCTCCTGGCGCGCGCGGTACTCGGCCCGGAACGACTCGGTGACGCCGCGGCGCCGCACCAGGCGGATCAGCTTGACCGAGCGCGGGAACAGCTGCGCTTGGCGCACGCTGTAGTCCCGGTACATGCGCGCGCCGAAGCGCTCGAGCAGCGTGCCGCGGTGATGGGGCTCCAAGTCCTCCGGCAAGTCCAGCTCGCCCCCGCTGCCGAGGCCGACGTAGAGGAAGGCGTTGCGCACGAAGTCGACGGCGGCACTCTGATAGGTATGGGCGAGGCCGGCGGCGGCAACGAGGAGCACGGCCCCGGGCCACCACGCCCCGGCGTGGATGAGCCGGTAGATGAGATGAAAGTACAAGTTGACGAACCGCACGTTGTCGCTCATGCCATCGAGGGCGCGCCCGAACCGCGTCGAGGCGCCCCGGAGGCGGGCTAGCTGCCCGTCGGCGGAGTCGAAGACATCCGACACGATGAAGAGCGCGAACCCGATGAGGTTCGTCGAGCGGTCCTGATAGGCGAACAGGTGTCCCGCCACGAGTCCGATCAGGAGCGACCACAGGGTGACCTGGTCGGCGGAGATCCCGGTGGGCAGGAGGGCGCGCGCGATGCGGATGCCGACGGGGCGGAAGAAGTGGAGGTCGAGCCACTCCTCCACGGGTCGGCCCTTATGCGATAAGTCGTTCGGCGGCTTCACCCAGCACGTCCTTCATGGTGGCGAGGGCGCTCATCGCCTGGTCCTCGTCGATGACCAGGGGCGGGTTAATGCGCACCTCGGGGTTGTAGATCATGGCGAGGACCCCGCGCGCCAGCAGCGTATCGAAAATCGTCCGCGTGGTCTTCTTGTCGAGCAGCCGCCGCGTGCCGGGCACCACGAGGTCCATCCCGAGCAGCAGGCCGCGACCCCGCACGTCGGAGACGATCGGCAGCTCGGTCTCCCAGCGCTTCATCTCGGCGAGCATCTTCTCGCCCAGGCGCCGCGCGTGCTCGACCAGGTTCTCTTCCACGATCGTCTCGACCGTGACCCGCGCCGCGGCCGCCGCCAGGGGGTTGCCGCCGTAGCTCGACGAGCTGCCGCTCGGATTGGCCCAGGGCTTGGCGAAGGCGATCTCCTCGCGGGCGATGACGCCGCTCACCGGGAACCCGCCGCCGAACCCTTTGCCCACGGTGAGGATATCCGGCAGCACGCCCTCATGTTCGATGGCGAACATCTTGCCGGTGCGCCCGAAGCCCGTGATCATCTCGTCGCAGATCAACAGGGCGCCCAGCTCGTCCGCGAGGGTGCGGAGCAGCTTCAAGTAGCCGGGCGGCGGCACCACGTTGCCCGCCGTGCCCTGGATCGGCTCGACGATGATCGCCGCGACGTCTTTGGTCGTCTCGACCTCGATCTTCTGCTTCAGGAACTCGACGCAGTGCCATTCGCAAGACGGGAATGTCTTGTCGAAGGCGCAGCGCGCGCAGGCGGCGTAGGGCGACAGGTAGCTCCCGGGGAGCAGCGGGCCCAGCGCGTGTTTGAAGCTCGAGCCGAGCAGCGGCAGCACGCCGCCCGTCTTACCATGGAACCCGCCCCAGAACCCGATCACCTCGCTGTGGCCGGTGCGCGACCGCGCCAGGCGCAGCGCCGCCTCGACCGCCTCCGCCCCGCTCGAGTAGAACTGCGTCCGGTTCAAGTCCCCGGGGGTGAGCTCCGCGAGGAGCCGTACGAGGGCCGCGCGGTGCTCCGAGGTGAAGCTGCCGACGTGGACGCGGGCGATCTGGCGCTGCATCGCCGCGACGTATTTGGGGTGGGCGTAGCCGAGGCTCGCCACGCCGACACCCGCCAGGAGATCGATGTAGCGGTTCCCGTCGACATCGTACAGCACGGCACCCTCGCCGCGGTCGATGGTGAGCTGGCTGAACAGCGCCACGCTCTGGGTGCCCGGGGCGAGATAGCGCGCTTCGAGGTCGAACAGGGCCTTGGACTTGGGACCGGGAACCTCGATGCGGCGCAACGTATGGGTCACGAGTGTTTCCGATGGGCGAAGCGGTGGGTGACGTAATCGGCGATGGCGCGCGCCGCCTCCGCGCGGAACGGCGCGAAGCTGGGCCAGTCGTTGATGTCGATCAAGACGGGTCGATCGGGCTCGGGAAACGCGACGTCGCCCCCGAAGATCTCGAGCCCCAGGATGGCCGCCGCCTCGAACGCGAGCGCCTTGAGGCGATTCTCGTCCACCGCGGGGCGCGCGCCTTCGAACCCGGCGTCCGCGCCGTACCAATTGAAGAACCGGCCGTCGGTCACGCCGTAGAACTTGACGACCGGGCCGGGGACGTGCTCTTGCAGCGCCACCCAGGGGATGCCGCGCGCCCGGAACTGCTGCAGCGCCTCGGCGGCTTGCCCGGGCGAGGTGACGACGACGTCTTCCGGCCGCTCCGCGTGCACGTCGCCGCGCTTGATCCAGACGCGCCGGTGGTCGGGACTGAGCGCCTGCAGGTGGTCGGGCGGCGGCAGGGGGGCGGAGCTGGCGAGGATGAGGGTGCGCGGGAATGGCAACGGGCTGTCGCCGAGGCGCTTCACCAGCCGATGGCGGTGGCAGTTGAGCGCGCTCGACGGCCGATTCACGACGACCGCGCCGTCGGACTCGAGCGGCATCAGCTGTTCGGCGGCGAGCGAGCCCTGGCACATGTTGAGATACAGCTCGGCCGCGGGGAGCCGTCCCCGCTCGACCTCGAGCTCGGTGGTCTTGGTGGACCGCCAGCCGCGGCCTTCCAGCGTGACGACGGTCGCATCCAGGATGGCGGTGTCGTTCACCAGGTGTTGGAGCGGCGAATACGACGGGCTGCGGTACATCGCGACCAGTTGAGCCAAGGTGGTGTCGCTCCTCGGGGTCCGGTGCTCAGGCCTCGCGCGCGCTCAGCCACGCGTTGGCAGTCTGGAGATCTGACGGGCGATCGATGTCGATGATGCGGGAGCGCCTTCAGGAAGCCGCGCATCTTCACGACGCCGCGCCCGACGGCGTCCGCGGCCGCGTCGCGGGACGCGGCGCTGAGCCCATAGACCCCGCCGGTCACGCACGGGGGCTCGGTCGGCTCGTCGCTCAGGGCGCGCACGACCCCGTCCCGCTCCCGGCGCACGTAAACGGGAGACTCGTCCTCCACGTACGGCGTCACCGCGAGTACCATATCGGCGCCCTCCGCGAGCGAGCGCTCGGTGGCCCGAAACACGGTGCGCCAGTCCGCCGGCCGCATCACCGTGTCGACCATGCTGCAGAACACCGCGCCCGCCGGTACCGCCTGCAATCCCGCAACCAGCGTATGGAGCGAGGACGGGGTGCGGCACTCGACCACCCTAAGGGTGGGCCCGAAGCGCCGGGCGTCAAGCGCGCGCCGGACGGCCGGGAAATCGGACCGGAGCGCGCACGTGAGACTGCGGCATCCCAGCGCCGCGAACGTCTCGAGCAGCCCGACGATCTGGGGCTTGCCCCCCACTTGGACGAGTGGCTTGGGCACGGCGATGCCCCCCGCGGCCAGCCGCGATCCCTCGCCTCCGGCGAGAATCAGCCCGTGCACCTTACCCGAGCGTCCTTTCGATGGCCGGAAACTGGTCGACGCGCGCGGTGGGGACGAGCCCCGCCGGCGTCGGCCGCCCGGGCGACGTCAGCCAGCACGTCGCGATGCCCAGCGCGGCGGCGGGCCGGATGTCCGCCTCGAAGTTGTCTCCCACCATCCAGGCCCGGTCCGCCGGTGCCCGCAGCGCGGCCAGCGCGTGCTGGAACAGGCGTGGGTCGGGTTTCGCCCAGCCCAGCCGTCCCGAATCGCTGACCGTCGCAAACAATCTCGCCAGGCCGAGCTCCTCCAAACAAGGCACCAGATTGCCCGTGAAGTTCGAGACGATGCCGAGCCGGTAGCGCCGCGCCAGGCGTTCCAGGATCGGTGTATTCCGTCCCACCACGGCCAGCGCGGCCGCGTGAAACCGCTCGGCCACGTGGCGCGTATCGACCCGCGCGCGATCGGGCAGGAGCTCGACGAGGAGGCGCGCCTGCGCCTCGATCATCGCGCGGAAGCCGAGCGCCGCGACGCCGGGCAGCCGCGCCAACGCGACCTCCGACCCCTGGAACAGCGGCTCGAACGCGGCGAAGTCCAACGTGCCGCCAGCCTCGCGGTAGGCGGCGTGGAAGCGCGGACTCCAATGCACGCCGTCGGCGTCGAGCGTGCCGCCGAAGTCGAACAGCACGACTTCGGCCCGCGTCATCGCCTAGGGGCGGCCGTGCGCCGGGTGCTGATGGGCGCCCATCGGCATCGCCGAGCCCGTCATCGGCATGTCGTGCCCGCCCTCGAGTCGCATGTAGTGTCGGTAGTCTTCTTGAAAGAGCGAGTCGTGAGGATCGGCCGCGGGCCACGCCAGGCCGCGCGCCGGTACGAACAGCCCGCCCACGACGCCCATGCCACCGTCCGGGATGGGGTGACCGGTGGGATTGTCGTAGTAGACGGTGACCCGGTACCGGTGGCTCGGCACGATCGGGACGCCGATCCGGGTCCAGCCGTACAGCCGGGTGACGGGCACCGCGGCGATGTGCCCGGCGGCGTCGGTCAGGGGCGTGGCGTGGTAGATCACCGCCCCCGTCGTCACGTCGGTGAACTCGATCCCCCGTCCGTAGTCGTGCATGTGGCCACCCAGGCCGATCAGCTTGCCGGCGAGCGCGGGCGCGCCCTCATAGGAGCGCGACGAGCGCCCCGGCGGCAGATCGAACGACTTGTCGCCGACCGGAAACGCGACATCCATCTGCCACGGCGACGCCGGAAACAGCGGCCACGGCCGTCCCTGGGGCGTGAAGTCCATGACCAGGCGCACCCGCGCCTGGTGGTAGGTCGTGGGCGTCAGGTTCTCTACCATCGCGCTCGCCACCACGTGCTCGCCGCGCCGCAGCGGCAGGCCGAATAGGAGCCACGGCAGCCGGATGGCGCCCGTTTCGTGTCCCGCCGCGAGGAGGCGACGCGAGATCGGCAGGAACAGCTCGCGATGGTCCGGATCGATGAGGTTGAAGTGGTGGATGAGCGCGTCGGGGAGCGGCCGCCCCGCGTCGTCGACCACCTCGACCCGGAACCCGTACAGATACCCGGTCTCGGGAATCTCGAGCGTCGCGACGGCGGGCTGCGCGATGGCGTGGTGCGGCGTATTGGCGGGCAGCTCCATCGGGGCGAGCTCGATGACGAGCCGGCTGCGTCCCGCGGCGCGCCCATGGTCCCCGGGGACGAACCATAAGAGCAGGGCGAGCGGCGCGAAGCGACGGGGCATGGCGCGGGGAATTGTAACGGCGGCCCTCAGGGGAAACAAGCGGGGACGGGCGGGCCTCCGGGGAAAATCAAACGGCCCCGAGGCGGTCGGGGCCGTTGCCGAAAGCGAGCAGCGGAGCGCCGCTCACTTCACGGTGATGGCGATCTTCATCGCTAGCGCGAGGTGCGGCAGGCAATAGCCTCGGTACACGCCCGCCGGAGCGCCGGCGAACGACACGTCGTATTTCTCGTTCGGCTGTTGCAGGAACGGCCCCATCAGATCGCTCATTTGGTTGGCCATGCCCTTCTTCAACGCCGCGGCGCCGCCTTTCGGCACCGAGTCGGCCCAGAACGCAATGTCGTGCGGACCGCCCGACACGTTGATGAAGCGGACCGTGGTCCCCGTGGCGATCGAGAGCGTGGCCGGTTCGAACGCCGCCTTCGTGGTGCCATCGCCGGTCATCTTGACTTCGACGATGGCGGCGGGGGCGGCCGGCGAGAGGGTGGCGGCCGCCGGCGCCGCGGGCGCCGCGGGCGTCGCCGCTTGGGCCTGGGAAGTCGCGGGCTTGTTGCCGCCGCCGCAGGCGACGGCCCCGAGCGCGACAAGCGCGGGAAGCGCGGGGAGCAGAGTCAACCGCATTGCTAATGTCCTCCGATTCGATGGCGGAAACAGCTTGTGAACGCGTTCACAATATAGTCGGGGGTGTTCAAAACGGGAGACCACGCCGGTCGCGCCGCCGCGCCGTTGCGCTTTCGCGCGTCCCCAACGAAACTGACGCTCATGCCCGACTCGGCGCTGCCCGAGATTCCCGCCACCGATCTCGCCCGCCGCCTGGAGGGCGGCGAGCGCGTGCAGGTGCTCGACATCCGCGTCGCCGAGCGCGTGGCGGCCGGCCGGGTGACGTTCGGGGCGGCGCTCGACTTCCGCGCGCTGCCGGCGGCCCAGCTGTACGAGGCGCCGCACTTGGACGGGCTCGCGCTCGATCGCTCCGAGCCCGTGGCTGTGATCTGCGGGCACGGCAACTCGAGCCAGCAGGCCACCCGGTTCCTGCGCGAGCGCGGCTTTGCGGCGTACTCGGTGAGCGGGGGCATGGCCGCGTGGGAGACGGTGTATCTGCCGCGCCGGCTCGCGCCCACCCCGTCGCTCGAGCACGTGGTGCAGCTCGACCGCGTCGGGAAGGGCGCGCTCTCGTATGTCCTCGTGAGCGAGGGCGACGCGGTCGTGGTCGACCCCGGTCGCCACCTCGAGCGCTACGACGCCGTGCTCACGGAGCTCGCCGCGACGCCGGTCGCGGTGTTCGACACCCACCTGCACGCCGACTACGTGAGTGGCGCCCGCGCGGCCGCCGCGCGCTGGCAGGTGCCCTACTTTCTGCACGCCGCGGACGCGCGCTCTCCCTACGATGACCGAGCGGGCCGGCTCCGCTATCAGCCGATGAGTGCGGGCGACACGATCGTGGTCGGCCGCGCAGCGCTGCGCGTGGCGCACGTGCCCGGCCACACGCTCGGCAGCGTGACGCTCGTGAGCGACGACGGGCTCGCGCTGACCGGCGACTTTCTGTTGGTGCAGTCGCTCGGCCGCCCCGACCTGGGCGGCCAGCGCGACGCGTGGGCTCGCCTGCTGTGGCAGAGCCTCGAGCGCGCGCGCCGCGAGTGGCCGGGCGATCTGCTGGTGCTGCCGGCGCACTACGCGGGAGAGCGGGAGCGGCGCGCCGACCGCAGCGTGGCCGCTCGCTTCGACGTCATCGTGGCCACGAACGAGGCGGCGGCGCTCGCCGACGAGGCGGCGTTGCTCGCGTGGGTCGCGGGCCACACCCCGCCGCCGCCGGAGAGTTATCGCACCATCAAGCTCGCCAACCTGGGCTTGGCCGACCCCTCGGACGCCGAAGTGGAGCAGCTCGAATTCGGGCCCAATCAGTGTGCGCTGGGGTGAAGTGCCGGCGCGCTAGCTGACCGGCGCCTGGACCACCACGTACACCCAGTTCGTCTTCCCCAGGGTTTGCATGCCGAACGGGACGCCCGGCGGGATGTGTACGAGGTCGTTGGCGCCCACTTCGATGCGATCGCCGTCGAGCAGCATGATGCCGCGACCCGCCAGCGTGAAGACCAGGATTCCCGTGTCGTCTTCGACCGAGATGGGGACGGCGGCGCCGGGCTCCATGACCGTGTGCTCGAAGCTCAGGCCCGCGAGCATGCCGGGCAGGTTGAGCGCGGTGTGGTGGCGCAGCTGGTCTGTGGAGGCAGGCAGCTTGGTCAGGCGGCGGTAGGTGTAGCGCGGCACGATTCCCTATTCCTTAGGGCGCGATAACCGTACGGCCGTGGGGGCAAGTGCGCGCTGGAAGATGGGTGGCCCGCTCCCCTCACCGCAACCCCTCGCGGCGCCGGGCGTGCGGCGGCGGCCGCCCCCGGCTCGGGCTGTGCAACGGCGCGCGGCCGCGTCGTCTCTTGGGACGGCCCGCTAGCCTCATGCCGCCGGCGCGTCGAGATTGAACCGAGGCCGTGCCGGCGTCGCGGGGGGATAGCGCGCGCGGCGCCCGGCCCGCGACTCACGTTCCGGAGCCCGGTGAGCCCAGACGAGCTGGCCGAGATCTACCGCACGACCTACCCCGCGCTGGTGCGGTTCCTGTACCGCAAGGTGTGGGACGCCGCGCGCGCCGAGGACCTGGCCCAGGAGGCTTTCGCGCGGGCGTTGGAGTCCAAGCCGGCGAACGTGCGCGGCTGGGTGTTCGTGGTGGCGGCGAATCTGGCGCGGGACGACGCTCGGCGTGCGGCACGCGAGCGGCGCCACCTCACCTTGTTGCAGGGCGAGCCGGCGGCGACCGCCCCGCCGGCCGACGTCGCGGTAGACACCGCGCGCGAGCAGGCCCAGGTGCGGGCCGCGCTCGACCAGTTGACGCCGCGCGATCGCGAGGTGTTGCTCTTGTGGGACGCCGGGATCTGCTACGACGAGATCGCCGCGCAGACGGGGCTCGCGCGCGGCGCCGTCGGCACGACGCTGGCGCGAGCGCGGCGGCGGCTCGTCGCCGCCTTCGACGCGGCAACGAAAGGGCACCATGTCGCACACGGATGACGGCACGCTGCACGCCTACTTGGACGGGGAGCTGTCGGCGCGGGAAGCCGTGGAGCTCGAGCAGCACGTCGCCGGGTGTGCGGACTGCCGCGCCCGGCTGGAGGAGGCCCGAGCGCTGATCAAGCGGGCGGGCAGCCTGCTGGCGCTCGCCGCGCCACCCGAGCGAGCGGTGCCCCCCTGGCCCCCCGCCACCGCGGCGCTGCAACGGTGGCGGCGGCACGGCGTCCCGCTCGCGTGGGCCGCGACGGTCGTGCTGGCGCTCGGCACGGCGTGGTACGTCGGCCGGCGCACGCTGCCCGGCGAGCGCTCCACGCCAACACCCCCTACGACTGCGTTGCGTCGGCAAGCCGAAGCGCCGGCCCCGACCCCGCCGCCCGCGCCGGTCGTGTCGCCACAGGCAGCAGCCTCCTCGGCGGCCGCGGCCGTTCCGAGTCCGGCCGCCGGCCAAGCCAGGGTGGACACGGCCGTCGCTCCGGTCCTGGTCCGCGAGCGCGCGGCAGAGAGCCGCATGGACTTGAGCCCGTGGGTCGAGCTCGGTTTCGACGGCGCGGGCACACTGTTGGGCCAGCCGCCGCTCGCGATCCCCGGCCTGTCGATCCGCCGGCTGGCGCGACCGCGCACGGGAGACGCCCTAGTCCTGGTGGAGCAGCTCGTCGACTCGGGGACGGTGGTGCGGCTCTACGAGCAGCGCCGGACCGGCGGGGCTGCCGATTCCCTGCCCCAGCGCGAGCGCGGAGCGGCGGGGGTGGCGCCGACCCGCTTGGGGCGCGATGCCGGGCCGCTGCGGGTCGAGATTGAGGGAGCGCTGCCGCCCGACTCGTTGAGCCGGTTGCTGCAACGCGTCAAGTAGGCCAGCGCCCGTCGCGCCGCGCGGTACGAGCGAGGCGCCGAGGCCCGCGCATCCTCCCTCCAGGGTTTCGACTGATCTCGCGCTTGGGAGAGCGAGATTCCCGGGGCGCAGTCCACCCCGAGAGTATGACGGCGCGAGCGCGACCCGCTACTGCACCGTGATTGTGCCGGCCATACCGGTGGGCGGGTTGCCATCGCTGCCGTGGATCTGGCAGAAGTAATGGTAGGTGCCGGCGGTCGCGAACCTGTGGCTGAACGTCCCCGCTGCCATGACGTTGCCGCTGTTGAACACCTCGGTCGACGATGTTGAGCTCGTGACGGTATGGGTGACGGTGCTGCCGTTGTTCCAGGTCACCGTCTGACCCGCGGTAATCGTGAGACCCGCCGGGTTAAACGTGGTCCCGACCATGCACACCGTGGTGGCCGTCGGCGTACACCCTCCGCCGCCGCCCCCGCCCCCGCCGCCCCCGTAGAGTGGCGATGTCGAGTTGCCGCACCCTGCGAGCAACACCAGTCCTGCCACTAGGCCTTCGAGCTCCGACCTCATAGCACCTCCTAGCCCCTGTCGGGGGCACCGGCTGACGATGTCCGGGCTCCAAGCGCTTGATACCCCGACCGCGTCGCGGAGGCTCGCCTGCGTCGCGAAGCCCGCCGCCCACCGGTGTCAGAAACCCGTCAGGAAATCCCGGGTGGAGCTAGTGCCGTTCCCGCTCCAGGGTGTCGGTAGCGAGCCGCGGCGACAGCATCGGGTAGCGCGCCGCGAACCACCCGAGCGAGAGCAGGAACAGCCCGGCGAAGAGCAGGGTGACCCCGAGCTCCGGCACCCCGATCGCGGGGCCCGCGCCGCCGTTGATGGAGGGGACGACTTCGAGATAGCGCTCGAGCCAGATGCCGACGAGACTCACGAGCGCGACGGCGAGCACGGTCGGGGGGTGCTGCTTCGGTTTCGCGCCGAGCAACGCGACGAAGGGGAGCAGGAACACGAGCAGGAACACGGCGACGCCAACCGGCCTCCAGGGACCGATGAGGCGGTAGAAGAGGAAGTACGTCTCGTCCGGGAGATTCCCGTACCAGATGACGAGGTACTGCGCCCACATCAGGTAGGCCCAGAACACGGTGAACCCGAAGCACAACTTGCCGAGATCGTGGAGCTGCTTGCGCGAGACGAGGGTCTCGAGTCCCATGCGCCGCCGCACGGCGAGGGTGAGCCCGGCGAGGGCCATCAGCGCGGCCAGGAAGCTTCCCATGAAGTAGAACGCCCCGAACAGGTTGCTCACCCACTTGTGGGCGAGCGACATCATCAGGTCGAAGGCGAGGAGGCTATAGCCAAACGCATAGGCGACGATCAGGAGCGCCGCGTCGCGGGCGATGGTGTCGCGCCCTTCCAGCCGCTCGGCGGGCGGTCCGCCGCCCACCTCGCGGCGGTCCGGCGCCATGTCGTGGCGCACGAAGCGCCACGACAGCCACGTGAGGGCCAGATAGATCAGTCCGTTCCGCACGAAGAAGAACCGCGTGGTGAGCCACGCGCCGATGTCGGGGCGCTGCTGCACGAGCCAGGGAAAGATGGCGAGCCGGCCAACGAACACCCCGAGGTAGAGCAGGAGCGAGACGGCCAGGAACGCGGCGGCGGACTCGGCGAACCGGATGATCAACCCCGACCAGTGGCCCTTGGCGAGCTTCTGGGTCGCCGCGAACACGACGAGACCCTGGGCGAGCCCCGTCCAGAACAGGAAGTTGACGTGCCACGCCTGCCAGGCGCGCGCCGCGGCGGCGCCCGCAAGGGTCTCGAGGAACGCCACGGCGCCGAGCGCGGTCAACACGGCACCCCAGGTCGTGACGAGCCGCACCGGGAATCGGCCCGCCGCGGTGACGAGCGCCGCGCGCGTCCCCGCGGCCGTCGCGATGCTCATCGCGGCCCGCCCCGCGCCGCCGCCCGCGGCGCCCCGGCCGAGCGCGCCTCCGCCTGCAGCGTGCGCACATAGTTCACCAGGTCCCAGCGGTCGTCGCCACGCACCCGGTCGCCGTACAGCGGCATCAGGCCGCGGCCCATCAGGGCGCCATTGACGAGGACGCCGTACAGGTAGCCATCGCTGCGCCGCGCGATGGTGTCGTTGACGAGCGAGCGCACGCCGAAGAATGGGCCGCCCGCCGCGGCGGCGATGGGGCCGTCGCCGCGGCCGGCCGCGCCGTGGCACACGAGACAATACGTCTCGTAGAGGAAGCGGCCGCGATTGATCGATTGCGACGTGCGCGTGCGGGGATTGGCGAGGCGATCCGCCATCCGCAAGTCCACCACCAGCTCGGCGCCCGTCACGGGCACGGTCCCCGGCACGGGGGGGAGCGGCCGCGCGTATGGCTTGATGCTCGGCTGGTGCCGCATCGTGGCGAACCAGCCGATGCGGTGCACCACGTCGTCGGGATTGCAGGCCGCGGCGACCAGCCCGGCGGCGGCGAGGAGGGCGAGCCTACGCACGCCGCACCTCCTCGGCGCCGGCCCCCCGCAACAGCCCCTCGATCTGGGCTTGGCGCGCGACGGGACCCGGCACGAAGATGCCGAACTTGTCGTTGGTGAATCGCGCGTCGTAGGCGATCGTGCCCTGGCGGCGCGCGGCGAACAGCGCGTTGAAGGCGATGCCGAGAATGGTGGACAGGGCGCCGAACAGCACCGTCATCTCGAACATGATCACCACGTAGGGCGGGATCGCTCCGATCGGCTTGCCGCCGAGGACGATCGGCCAGTCGTAGGACATGTAGAGGGTGATCCAGGCCCCGACGGCGCAGCCCGCGAGGCCGCCGATCAGGGTGAACATGCGNNNTGACCGGCTGATCGAGTGCCTCCTCGATCTCGTGCCGGGGGATCGGGGAGTACACCGTGAAGTCGGCGTGGCCGCCCTGGCGCAGCCGACCGATCGCGTCGACGGTCGCGTCGAGGTGGCCGAACACCGCGAGCACACCCGGGGTAGGCGGTGGGTGGAAGATCGCGGTGAGCGGGTTGGCGAGCTTCATACCGCCACCGCCGTGCCGCGCTGCGGGGCAGGCAGCACCTCCTTCACCTCGGAAATCGAGACCGCGGGGAAGTTCTTCACGAACAACAGGAACCACATGAAGAACCAGCCGAAGCTCCCCGCCATGATGCCCCAATCGGCCCACGTCGGGTTGTAGCCGCCGTTCGCGAACCGCTCGAACGGTTCTCCCGCGAGCGAGAGGGCGATGATCACGTAGCGCTCAAACCACATCCCGATGTTCACGAAGATGGAGATCACGAACAGCGCCGTGATGTTGGTGCGGATGCGCTTGACCCACAGCAGCAGCGGCAGGAACGCGTTGCAGATGATCATGGTCCAGGACG
>WNFJ01418498.1_pt1 | contig 26949 bp, 28 predicted proteins | sample 5400461 | NCBI WGS metagenome assembly WNFJ01 (sample SAMN13153349, study PRJNA577476) | soil metagenome | isolation source: 115 cm saprolite on Douglas fir-dominated hillslope | place: USA:California | collected 2013-09-17
CGGCCATGATCACAATTCGTCACGCGACTGCCTGGCAATGACGCGACTCTGGCGCCGCGTGCAGCTTGAGCTTTTTGACCTCTGACCCGAGAATGACAGGCATGAGCACGATCACACATCCGACCGAAGTCTGGCCGGTGCATGCTCGATTCGACGGCCCGATCGTGATGATCGGATTCGGCTCGATCGGCAAAGGCACGCTGCCGTTGCTTGAACGGCACATTGCCTTCGATTGTTCCAAGTTCGTGGTGATCGCGCCTGACGACGACGATCGCGGGCTGCTGGACGAGCGGAACATCCGATTCATCCACGTGGCGCTGACCAAGGCGAACTATCGCGACATCCTTACCCCCCTGCTCACGGTCGGGCCCGGGCGCGGCCTGATCGTGAATTTGTCGGTCGATACGTCGTCGGTCGAGCTCATGGAGTTCGCCAGGGACATCAACGCGTTCTACATCGACACGGTGGTCGAGCCCTGGCCCGGCCTCTATACCGACCGCACGCGCTCGCCGTCGGCGCGGTCGAACTATGCGCTGCGCGAGAGCGTGCTCGAGCTGCGCCGTCGGCGGCCGGGCGGCATCACGGCGGTGAGCTGCTGCGGCGCCAATCCGGGCATGGTCTCCTGGATGGTCAAGCACGCGCTGCTCGATATCGTGCGCGATATGGGCATCGCCGCCGACGAGCCCCGTACCCGCGACGGCTGGGCGCAGCTCATGCAGCGCGCCGGCGTCAAGGGCGTCCACATCGCCGAACGCGATACGCAGCGCTCGCGCGATCCCAAGCCGCACGGGACATTCGTCAACACCTGGTCGGTCGAAGGCTTCATATCCGAGGGCATGCAGCCTTCCGAGCTGGGCTGGGGCACGCATGAGAAGACGATGCCGCCGCGCAGCCACCATCATGACTTCGGCTGCGACGCGGCGATCTACCTGATGCAGCCGGGCGCCGGCACCCGGGTCCGTTCCTGGACTCCCACCGCGCAGTCTCAGCACGGTTGGATGATCACCCACAACGAGTCGATCTCGATTGCGGACTACTTCACGCTGCGTCAGGACGGCAAGGTGGTGTACCGGCCGACCTGCCATTATGCCTATCATCCCTGCAACGACGCGGTGCTCTCGCTGCACGAGATGGCCGGGGCCCAATGGCGGCCGCAGAAGACCTCGCACATCCTGACCGAGCACGACATCGTGGACGGCGTCGACGAGCTCGGTGTGCTGCTCTATGGGCACGCCAAGAATGCCTATTGGTATGGCTCGCAGCTTTCGATCGAGGAGACGCGGCGGCTGGCGCCCTACCAGAATGCCACCGGGCTGCAGGTGACGTCCGCCGTGCTCGCCGGCGTCGTGTGGATGCTGGAGAATCCCGACTGCGGCATCGTCGAAGCCGACGAAATGGAGTTCCGCCGCTGCTTTGCGGTCCAGCGGCCCTATCTGGGGCCGGTGATCGGTCAGTACACCGATTGGACGCCGCTCGAGGGCCGGGGCGTGCTGTTCCCGGAGACCCTCGACAAAGCCGATCCATGGCAGTTCAGCAACGTCTTCGTCGACTAACCTGGCGGGTTCTTCGGAAACGCGAATGCGCCTGGATGTCGGATGGCGACCGACCTCGCCTCTATGAGCGAATGGGCGCCGATCTGGCCGAGCGCCGCCCGCGCCTCTTCAATCACCAAATCGATCACGTGTCCCGGCCCGGCCTCCCCCAGCGCGCCGAGGCCCCAGAGAAAGGCCTTGCCGGCAAAAGCCGCATGGGCACCCAGCGCGACCGCGCGGATCACGTCGAGCCCGCTGCGGATGCCGCTGTCCATCATCGTGGTGGCCCGGCTTCCCACCTCCGCCACGATGGCAGGCAGCACATCGATCGAAGGCGGCAGGGCTTCGATCTGACGCCCGCCATGGTTCGATACCCAGATGCCCTCGACGCCTAGCGCGACGGCCTTGGCCGCATCGAGCGGATGCAGAATGCCCTTGAGCACCATGGGCCGCCGCCAGCGGTCGCGGAAGCGGGCGATCTCGTCCCAGGTAAAGGCGCCGCCGATCTCATGCCGGGCAAAGCGGATGACCTCCTCGCCGCTGGCATTCTCGGGCGCGTAGGATTTGATATTTGCGAATTTGGGCCGGCCGTGCCGGATCAGCGCCATCAGCCAGGCGGGCGAGCCGAGCATGTCCAGGAGCATCGGCAGATCGGGGCGGAACGGCCCGCGGCCAAGACCGACGGCAGCCTCGCGCGGCCGGATGGTGCGGACCGGAACGTCGATGGTGAGAACCAGCACATGGGCGCCGGCCACCTCGGCGCGGCGGACCAGATCGAGCCCGAGGGCATGGTCGTTCCTGGCCATGCGGTAGAGCTGGAACCAGAAGACGTCGGGCGCCAGCGCCGCGGCCGCTTCGATCGTCATCCCGCCGACCGTTCCGAGCGTGTAGGGAACGCGCGCCCGCTGGGCGGCCCGCGCCATGGCGGCATCGGCGCCCGGCCAGACCAGCGCCGGCCCACCCATGGGCGCGATACCGATGGGGGCCGCGTATTTGCGGCCGAACAGCTCCACATCGATGGGCGGCAGCGAGGGCATGACGCCATAGCGCGGCACAAGCTCCACGGCGTCGAGCGCCGCCCAATTGTGCGCGATGCCGGTATCGGCTCCCGCTCCACCGTCCATGTATTCGAAAACGAAATGGGGGACGTGGCGGCGCGCATATCGGCGCAAATGGGCGATGGTGGGAAACCGCCGGTGCAGCGCCGTCCCGCCCGGCCGAACCGGAGCCGTGCCTTCAAGGCTGCTGCCGGCCATTATCGTTCTGTCGTCCATCAAACGTCCCCTGTGCGCGGATCGCCGTCAAAAATGGCTGAACGAGGGCTTCTTGAACAGCAGCGGCTTGCCGGCACGGTCGAGAAAATTCACGCCCGGCCGATCGGTCCGGACCATGCCGATTTCCGTGAGCGCGACGCCGGCGGCCTTGGCCGCCGCCATCAGGGCGTCCCGGCCTTCCGCCGGGACCGTGGCCACCACCTCGTAGTCGTCGCCACCCGTGAGCACGGTTTCAATGAGCGATGGGTCGCCCGCGAGGGCCTTACGGGCGGCGCCCGACAGCGGCACGCGCGCGACTTCGATATCGGCCGCCATGGCGGACGCCACGCAGAGCTTGCCGAGATCACCGACGAGGCCGTCGGAGACATCCATCGCCGCGCTCGCATGTTGCCGCAGCGCCTCGGCGATCACGTTGCGCGGCTGCGGCAGCAAGTAGCGCTCGATCAAATGATCGCGCTGCCGATGATCAAGCTGCCAGCGTATCGCGGTATCCGGATCGCGTCGTAGCAAGAGACCGAGCGCGGCGTCGCCAATCGTGCCGGTAACGACGACCAGATCGCCGGGCCGCGCGCCGCGGCGGCGAACCATGGTGCCGCACGGCAGTATCCCGAATGCCGCGATCGATATGGTCACCGCTCCCGGCGTGCGGTCGGTGTCACCGCCCAGGAGGGGACAGCGATAGGCCTTGGCATCCTCGCCCAGACCGCGCGCGAACCCTTCAAGCCAATCTGCGCCCAGCGCTTGCGGCAATGCCAGCGAGAGCAGAAAGCCGGCCGGACTGGCGCCTTTGGCGGCAAGATCGGAAAGATTCACGCGCAACGCCTTCTTGGCGATCGTGTCGGGGGGGTCATCGGCAAAGAAATGCACACCGCCCACGATGGCGTCGGCCTTGAGCACGACGTCAGACCCCGGCGGCGGCGTGATCGTGGCGGCGTCGTCGAGAAGCCCGAGCGCCCCCGGATGCGTGGCCAGCGGGCGGAAATACCGTGCGATCAAAAGGTCCTCGCCCGATTGCGGTTCCGGCTCGCGTTCGACCATCGGGTCACCCCGCCGCCGTTTCGAATTCCCCCGCGCGCAATTTGCGGGCGAGCTGATCGAGAACGGCATTGACCATGCCGGTCTCCTCGCGATCGACGAACGCGTTTGCGACATCGACATATTCGGCCACCACCACCCGCGCCGGCACGTCGTTGCGATGGCCGAGCTCGAAGGCGCCCGCGCGCAGCACCGCGCGCAGGATGGCCTCGATGCGCTTGAGCGGCCAAGTCTGCGCCAGCGCGGCGTCGATCAACGGATCGAGGCTTCGCTGCTCGCGCACGACGCCGTTCACGACCTCGCGGAAAAACGCAGCCTCGGCTGGAAGATACTGGTTTCCCTCGACCTCGCGGCCGATCCAGTGGCTCTCGAACTGGGCGAGGATTTCGTTGCAGCCCGTGCCGGCGATGTCCATCTGGTAAAGCGCCTGCACGGCCGCCAGCCGCGCCGCGCCGCGGCGGTTGGCCTTGCGCCCATCCTTCGATGCCGGAAAGCGAGCCATCAACGTGAGCCAAGGCGGCGCTTGAGCCGCACCAAGGCCAGCGCCGCGCGCGCCGCATCCCCGCCCTTGTCCGCCTCTTCGGCGCGGGCACGCTGCCAAGCCTGGACATCGGTGTCGACGGTGAGAATACCATTGCCGATCGGCACGCGGCGGGCCACCGATAGATCCATGAGGGCGCGCGCCGATTGCGTCGAAACGATCTCGAAATGAATCGTGTCGCCCCGAATAACGCAACCAAGCGCGACCACGCCGTCATAGGGCTTGCCGGAGCGCTCGGCAGCTTCCAGCGCGATGGCGATCGCGGAGGGGACCTCGAGCGAGCCGGGCACGCTCACGCGGTCGAACGCGGCGCCGGCAGCTTCGAGAGCGCGCGCGGCACCGGCCAACAAGGCGTCGGCGATATCGTCATAAAAGCGCGCTTCCACGACGAGAATACGCACGCCGGCAAGATCACCGGTATCGTTGGCGGCGTTTCTGCGCGGTTCGGCCATAAAGCCTCATCTCCTCAATCCCGTCCTGGTACCACTATCCTCGCGGTCCGTCTGCGAGTAACCGCGGGCAGACCGCATCGAGCGGGGAGCTACCGGGCCCCGATCAGCCGCGCCGCATAACGAGCCATCAGGTCGACCTCGAGATTGACCCCTTCGCCGACCGCGAGCTGGCCGAGTGTCGTGACTTTCAACGTGTGGGGGATGATCAGCACGGAAAACGTGTCGCCCGCAACCTCGTTGACAGTGAGCGATACGCCGTCAAGCGCCACCGAACCCTTCGCTGCAATCAAGCGCGCGAGCTCGTGCCTGGTTCGCAGCTCCAACCGGGCCATTTCGGTCAATTGCTCGCGAACTGTCACGACCGCAATTCCGTCGACATGCCCGGCGACGAGGTGGCCGCCCAGCTCGTCTCCCAGCCGGAGCGGGCGCTCGAGGTTGATCTTCGTGCCCTCCCGCCAGTGCCCGACCGTGGTCAGCTTGAGGGTCTCGGCGGCGGCATCTGCGGCAAACCAGGTTCGACCGGCCTCCTCGCCGATCCCGACCACCGTAAGACATACGCCCGCGCAAGCGATCGAGGCGCCTTCGCCGATCGAAGCACGCGGATAGCCGCATGCGACCTTGAGCCGGCGCAGCCCTTCTGCGGCCGCGCGCACCGCAACAATCTCGCCGATATCGGTTACCAGGCCGGTAAACATGGCAGGCTGCCTTGTGGTCAAAGTGCGGGCATGAACCCGTGCGAGCGCAGAAAATCGATGACCAGGCTGTCGAATCCGGCCGGGTCTTCCATACAGCACGCATGGCCGGTGCCCGGCAGAACCTTGTGGACCGCGCCGGGCACAAGGCTCGCGGTTTTCCGTCCGGCCGCCAGCGAGTGGTCGAGCTCCCCGTTGATCACCAGGGTCGGGACCTTCATGGCCGGCAGCCGCGCGGTCGTATCGGTGTGATTGCCGGCCATGAATACCTGCGCGATGGCTTCGCCCCGCAACCGCGGCTCGCGCTCCACGAATTGATTGACGAGGTGCCGCCCGAGCCTGCTGTCGGCGAATTGCGGATGGACCAGCTCCCGCATGTGCTTGATGTGATAGTCCGCCAGATCGTTGCGATAGCCTTCGATGCGTTTCTGGTAGCGGCCGCTGGCCCCGCTGTTGCCCCCGACAAGGATGAGGGCGTCGAACCGGTCGGGATGATCCAGGCCCAATAGAATTGCGATGCCGGAGCCGACGCTGCATCCGCCGCAAATAGCGCGCGCGATGCCGACATCCTGCATCACGCCGATGACGTCGTTGCACATGTCCTCGAGCGCGAAGGGGGTCGTCACCTTTGCGGAGCGGCCATAGCCGCGGATGTCGATGCCCACGACCTTGAACCAGGTGGAAAAATGGGCGGTCTGGTACATCCAAAGGTCATGATCGAAGGGGTTGGCGTGAATGAAGACGAGCGCCGGTCCATCGCCGGCGACTTCGTACCAGATGTCGACACCGTTGGCGCGGCTGAATGGCATGACGGTCTCCGCTCGGCCTGCCGTGTCTTCACCGGCGGGCCAGGACGTCGATTGTATCCTCGCCGGCGATCTCGGTGCGGATCAATTCGAGCCGGGGTGATCGGGTGAGCGCCGCAAGCGAAAGTCCTTCGAGCGCATCGATGCCGCCCGGGCCGATCACCTTGCTGGAGCGCAGCAGCGCGGCTTCGTCGACCAGATCGGCGCTGAGCACCGCGGCGGCGAGGATCGGCCCGGCCTCCACCATAAGCCGCGTGATGCCGCGCTCGGCCAGGCGCTCGAGCACGGCGACGAGGTCGAGCCTGCCGTCGGAGGCCGGCACCCGCAGGATCTCCGCCCCAGCCGCCCGCAACGCTTGCTCGCGTTCCGCCGCCGCCAGGTCGCCGGTGACGACCCACAACGGTGTTTGCCGCGCGGTCGCGATCAGCCTTGTGCCGAGCCCCAGCCGCAGCTTGCTGTCGAGCACCACGCGAACCGGCGAGCGGTCCGCCATGCCGGGCAGCCGGCAGGTCAAGAGCGGATCATCCGCCAGTACGGTACCGATGCCGGTCAGCACCGCGTCGCTCATGGCCCGCATGAGGTGCACGCGTGCGCGCGCCGGCTCGCCGGTGATCGCAGCAGGCCGCCGGCCGGCGAAGCCGGCTTTGCCGTCGGCGGACACTGCGAGCTTGAGGATGACCTGCGGACGGCGCTCGCGCATCCGACGGATATGCCCCGCATGGGCACGCCGCGCCTCGTTCGCGCCGAGCCCGATCGTGACCGCGATGCCGGCCGCGGCCATGCGGCGGTGGCCCTCGCCGGCAACCTGCGGATTGGGATCTTCCAGCGCGGATACGACCCGCGCGATGCCGGCCGCAATGATCGCGTCGGCGCAAGGCGGAGTCTGGCCGTAGTGGGAACAGGGCTCCAGCGTGACGTAAAGGGTTGCGCCGCGGGCCGCGTCGCCGGCGCGTTCAAGTGCCTGGGTCTCGGCATGGGGGCGGCCGTGGGGTTGGGTCCAGCCGCGCCCGACAACGACCGGACCATCGGCTTCGCGACGCACCACCACGGCCCCGACCGAGGGGTTGGGCCAAGTGCGCCCGAGCCCGCGGCGGCCAAGCGCCAAAGCGAGCTCCATGAAGCGAAGGTCGTCGCCCGCATCGCTGCCGGCCATCACCGCGCCGACAATCATCTGCGCGCGGCTGCCGGCGGCTTTCCATCCTCGTCGCCTGACAATTCCCCGAGCACGGCCTCGAAATCCTTGGCTTCGCGAAAGTTTCGGTAGACCGAGGCAAAGCGGACATAGGCCACGTCGTCGAGCGCGCGCAGATGCTCCATCACCATTTCGCCGATGGTCTCGGAGGTGATTTCGCTCTCGCCCTGGCTCTCCAGCTCGCGCACGATCTTGGATACGAGCTCGTCGATGCGCTCGGGCTCGACCGGCCGCTTGCGCAGCGCGATCTGCACGGAGCGCATCAGCTTGTCGCGGTCGAACGGCACGCGGCGGCCGTTGCGCTTGATGACCACGAGCTCGCGCAATTGCACGCGCTCGAACGTGGTGAAACGAAAATTGCACGCCAGGCACACGCGACGGCGGCGTATGACGGAGGAGTCCTCGGTCGGCCTGGAATCCTTGACTTGCGTGTCAAGGCTCGCGCAGTTCGGACAGCGCATGTTCGAACCTTTCCGCTACAGCATTTTCAGGAAAAAGCCTGCGTGGAATCCGGTTTTCCTGCCCGAAAATGCGACAATGCAAAAATACCAGAGCGGTTTCTGTTTCTGGCCAATGTGAAACCGCTCTAGCCCTGATAGATCGGAAACCGGTGGACCAGCGCCTGCACCCGCTCCCGCACCGCAGCTTCGACCAGCGCATCTTCTTCCGCGCCTTTCTGAGAGAGCACGCCGAGCACTTCGGCGATCAGCTCGCCCACCTGCCGGAACTCGGCGATACCGAAGCCCCGTGTCGTGCAGGCCGGCGTCCCGAGCCGGATCCCCGAGGTCACGGTCGGCCTCTCGGGATCGAACGGGATGCCGTTCTTGTTGCAGGTGATGCGGGCGCGCCCCAGCGCCGCTTCGGCCACCTTGCCGGTGAGCCGCTTGGGGCGCAGATCGATCAGCACGAGGTGGGTATCGGTGCCCCCGGAAACGATGTCGAACCCGTTTGATTTCATCGATTCCGCCAAGGCCTTCGCGTTTTCGACGACGTTCTTGGCGTAAAGCTTGAAGGATGGAAGCAGCGCCTCGCCGAAAGCCGCCGCCTTGGCGGCGATCACATGCATCAATGGTCCGCCCTGCAGGCCGGGGAAGATCGCCGAGTTGATTTTCTTGGCGAGATCCTCGTCGTCGGTGAGGATGAAGCCGCCGCGTGGTCCGCGCAAAGTCTTGTGGGTGGTCGACGTGACCACATGGGCGTGCGGAAACGGGTTCGGATGCGCGCCGCCTGCCACCAGGCCCGCAAAGTGCGCCATGTCGACCATGAGATAGGCTCCGACCTCGTCGGCGATCTGGCGGAAGCGGCGAAAATCGATGATGCGCGGATAAGCGGAGCCGCCGGTGACAATCACCTTCGGCCGATGGTCGTGGGCAAGCTTCTGCACCTGCTCGTAGTCGATGCGATGGTCGTCGGGCCGCACCGCATAGGGCACCGGCTTGAACCACTTGCCGGATATGTTAACCGGCGAGCCGTGGCTGAGATGGCCGCCGGCCGCGAGGCTTAATCCCATGAACGAATCGCCGGGCTGCATCAGCGCCATGAAGGCCGCGACATTGGCGGACGCGCCGGAATGGGCCTGGACGTTTGCGAAACGACATCCGAAAAGCTTGGTAACCCGCTCAATGGCCAGAGTTTCCGCAATGTCGACATATTGGCAGCCGCCATAATAGCGCCGGCCCGGCAGGCCTTCGGCATACTTGTTGGTAAGCACGGAGCCCTGCGCCTCGAGGACCGCCCGGCTGACGTAATTCTCCGAGGCGATCAGCTCGATATCGTCGCGCTGGCGGCCGAGCTCGAGGGCAAGCGCCTCCGCAAGTTGCGGATCGGTCTCGGCCAGCGGCGCGCAGAACATGGAGGCTGCCCGAGTGGTGGTCGCGGATGGTTCGCCAGCCGACATCGTGATCTCACGGTCTTATCAGGTCTTCCGTCGGAGCAATGACGGGCAGGCTTGCCCGTCACGTCTTGAAGTCTTGCGCTTTCCGGTCAATTTCGCGGAATGATCGCCGATAGCATATCGGGCGCAGACCGCCAAGGCCTTGGAGTGTTGCGGCGGAAAGCCGCAATATCTGGGGGTTACCGGCCGGCTTGGAGGCGGGCCTTGAGCTTCTGCAGCGCCAGCTATTGCAGGGGCTATAGGTATCACGCGACCAGCGCGTAGGGAACTTGGGTGGGACCAAAACGCTCGATGATGGTCTTTGCCTTGGGATCGTAGGTGCGTTGCAGGACCGTACCCTCGCCCAGGCGCTGGCTGCGGACGATGATGGCCACCGAACGGGTGGGACCGCCCTGCTCCGCATGGATGGCGTGCGGCGGCACCAGATCGACCTTGCCTTGAGTGCCCGTGGTGACGGAAGCGAGCCGCACCTCGGCATAGCCGGCGCGGCTGCCATCATCGACGCGCGCGTAGCGCTCGAGGCTCTCCGACCCGTCGAGCACGCCGTACAGCACCCAGGCATCGGCATGGTCATGCACACCCTCCACACGCCCCGGCATGCGGACCACGGCGTTGATGGCGAAATGGTATTGCGGATCAACATAGAGGAGCAGGTTCTTGTAACCCTCGGTGGAGGGCCAGCGCGCCGAATGGGCCTTGAGGCCGGGGTCCTTCACCAGCTGCTCGAGCAGCGGTTTCGCCCTCTCCATGCGGCGCTGGTTGTCGCTGTCGGTTTCCCAGACCGCCCGCAATTGCGCGACGAATTTTTCGAATACCGGCAGTCCTGCGCCCGCCATGGCTGTCTCCGATCTCAAGCTACTCGCGCAGCGGCTCGCCCTCGACGGTGCAGCGACGAAGCAGGCGGCGCTCCCCTTTCGGAAAGTCGGTCCGTGCGTGGATCGTGCACCGGTTGTCCCACATCAGGAAATCGCCCAGCTTCCAGACGTGCTCAAAGATGAATTCGCGCCGCTCGCCGATTTCGTAGAGCTGCTCCAGGATCGCATCGCTTTCGTGCGCGTCGAGCCCCTCGATGCGCGCGGTCATGAGCCGGTCGACGAACAGCGTCTTGCGGCCGGTTTCCGGATGCGTGATGAACACCGGGTGGTGGAAATGCGGAATGCCGCTGATGTCGGCCGCAAGGTTTGCCTTCTCCGAGCGCTTGTACTCGTGGATGTGCAGGGCCTTCTTGCCCTTGAGCTTCTCCTTGAGAGCGGACGGCACCGCCTCGTAAGCTTTGTACATGTTGGCGAACAGCGTGTTGCCGCCGGTGGAGGGCAGCTCGAGCGCATGCAGGAACGTGTACTTGTAGGGCCGCGGCGTGTAGCCCGAATCGATGTGGAACCAGAATTCCCCCTCGCCGAAAGCACCGATCGGCTGCCCGTCGACCTTGATGTTGGTGACCAGAAGAATCTTCTTGTTGTCCTGAAGGATTCCCTCGGCGCGGCCGCGCAGCGGCTCGGGTGCCTGCTTGCGGTCGCCGAGCTCCCCGAAATACGAGGCGAACCGCAGCTGCTGCTCCTGGGTGATGTTCTGGCCGCGGAACACCAGGACGAGGTGCTCTCCCCAGGCCTGCTTGATCGCCCGCACCGTCGCCTCGGAGAGCTCCTTGGTGAGATCAACGCCGCGGATCTCCGCGCCGCAGGCGCGCGAGAGCGGCGTGACCGTGAGATCGATGACCTCTTGCATGGGCGTCCTTCTCGAATTCGCATTTGATCTTGCTTGTGTCGTGTTTGCGGTCTTGCCTGCTCCAAGGTCAAGGGCGGGGCCGATGAACTTTGCTTAGGCCTCCACGACGACATAGTTATCCTCCAGCCGGACCGGAAAGGATTCCGCGACATAGGGTCCCTCCACCAGCTGGGTGCCGGGCTGAACGGACACCGGATACTGCCGGATGCGGATCCGCGATGGCTCGCACCACGATTTTCCGGTGCGGATGTCGAATTCCCAGCCGTGCCAAGGACACTTCACCATCTCGCCGGGCCGGGAATAGCTGTAGTGCCCGGGAACCGTCGATTCGACGAGGCCGGTCTGAATGCCGTCAGCGAGGCTTCCGCCGCGATGCGGACAGCGATTGTTGAGCGCGAAGAATTCGCCGCCGAGATTGTAAACCACGATCGCGCGGCCGCCCACCTCGACCAGCTTGCGGTGGCCCGGCGGAATTTGATCCATAGTAGCGACGATGTGGCCGGGCATCAGGCGAACCGGTAGAGTGCCCGGGCATTGCCGGAGTAGATGTTCGCGCGCCGCGCATCATCGAGTGCCGGCGGCAATGCGACCAACGGATCGTCGAAATCCCAGTGCGGGTAGTCGCTGGCAAACATGAAGCGGTCCCAGCCGACCCAATTCATCAGGTCGAGCAGATGCTCCGGCTGCTCGGTTTCCTCCATCGGTTGCGTCGAGACCCAGATGTGATCCCGGATGTATTCGGAGGGTGCGCGTCGAAGATGCGGTACCTCGTCGCGCAAGCGCTTCCAGATTTTGTCGAGCCGCCAACCAAGCGCCGGCAGCCAGGCAAAGCCGGCTTCGATCATGACGATCTTGAGCTGTGGATGGCGCTCGAACACGCCCTCCATGATCAGGCTGGTGACCTGCGCCTGACAACAGGATGCGTGCTCGGTCATGTCTTCGATATAGAACGAGGGCCAGCCGGAATTGCTCGCCGGCCGGCCGCTGGTGCCGAAGACATGCACCCCGACCGGAAAGCCGGCCTCCTCGGCCGCCTCGTAGATCGGCCAATAGCGCTTCTTGCCCATCAGCTCGCAGGTACGGCTGCGCAGCAGCACGTGGGTGAAGCGGCGATCACCCGCCCGGCGTTTGATTTCGGCGCGCGATGCCTCGCCGTCCTCATAGGGGACCACGACGGAAGCCAACAGCCGCGGATCGCGCCGGTTCCAGCCTTCGAGCTGAAACTCGTTGGCGGCAAACGCCATGGCGGTGCTGAATTCATCGTTCTGATCGCCCTGCCCGGTGGGAGAGAGCGGATTCATGATCGCGTATTCAATGCCGTAGAAATCGAGGTGCTGTCGGCGCATGAAATCGAGGTCGCTGCCGGGCTGCCCGCCGCCGGGAGGCCAGGAATCCCGCCGCGAGGCCAGCGGCTGACTCTTGGGATAGGGAAAGCCCTTGGCAAAACCCTGCCGCGTGCGTGCCCCATAGGTTTGCAGATGATCCCACCAGCGCTGGCTGAGAAAAGGTCGCAAATCCTCGGCCGATGCCTTCGGGTGAATGTCGACATCGATGATCCGGGTGCGCGATTTCTGCTCGCGAACCGATTGCCTAGCCTCGATGTTCATCGGGCATCCTCCTGCATCCGCCCGTAGGTCGCGAGCGGATTGTCGACGAGAATCTTGCGCCGCAGCGTGTCGGGCAATCCCGGCGGCAGCGCCTCGTCGTCGTCAAACTGCCAATGGGGAAAGTCCGACGCATACAGCAGTATAGCATCGGAACCCAGATGGTCGATCATCCGTTCGATCAGGTCGGGTTCGGCGGGGACATCGAACGGCTGGATGGTGAGGCGGACGTGGTCGCGCACGATCTCGGCGGGCGGCCGGTCGACCCAGGGGACTTCCGATCGCACGCCGCGCCAGAATTTCGAGAAACGCCACAAAAAGCCCGGCAGCCACGTCACCCCCGATTCGATCAGCACGACCTTGAGATCGGGAAATTTTGTAAATACGCCCTCCGATATCAGGCTCCCCAACTGCGACTGGAATGCCTGGGCGTAGCTCGCATAGTCCTCGATGTAATAGGTCGGCCATCCGATCGATGTCAGGGAGTGACGATAGGTCGAGCCCGGATGAATGCCGATCGGCAGACGATGGCGTTGCGCCGCCCCATAGATCGGCCACCAATGCCGGCGCCCGAGCGGGCTCTCCTGCATGGCCAGCAGGAGGACCTGGACGAACCGCCGATCCTTGGCGCAGCGTTCGATTTCGTCGACCGCGAGCTCGATATTCTGGGTCGGCACCACGATCGAAGCGCGCAGACGCGGATCGCGATCGAGCCATTCCTTGGCGATCCAATCGTTGAGCGCGCGCGCGAACGCCGCCGCCATGTCCTCGCTGAACAAGAGCTCGACCCCATGCAGGCAGTTGCAGATCGCGCGCCCTGCCTGCCACCGCCCGAAGACCTGCCGGGTGAGTTGTCCCAGGGTCGCCTCAGGAGCTCCGTTCTTGCCCCGCCATTGCGGCCGCGCGCTGATCGGAACCCGGGCCGGATAGCTGTTGGTTTCGAGCGACGGAATTCCGCGCTCCACCACGCTGTTGCGCCAATACTCTTCGAGAAAGGGCAACAGCGCCGGCATGGCCGGGGCTGCCGGATGAACATCACAATCGATGGCGGGAAGCGTGCTGGTCAATCGAGATCCCACATAGCAAAGCGCCCCGGCGGCTGCCGGGGCGAGTATCCATCCATTCTGGAGCGCTGTCCATTTCGAGCGAAACGGAGCTCACGCTATTTGCTGGTGTCGGATCGCATTTTCAGGTGAGAGCCCGACTCCACCCCGGATCAGGTCCGGGGCAGGCTTTTTCCTGAGATGCTCCGTCTCTCACAGACGATAGAGAATCTGATCGGTCCAGAACCGTTCGAGCCGCTGCAGCGACTTGTTGAGGGTCGAGAACTCGTCGGAGCTGATCCCGCCAACCTGCTCGACCGTGCGCACATGCTTCTGATAGAGCGCATCGACGATGTCGCGCACCTCACCGCCCTTTTCGGTGAGCTTGATACGCACCGAGCGGCGATCGACCCGCGAGCGTTGATGGTCGAGGAAGCCCATCTCGACGAGCTTCTTCAGATTGTAGGACACGTTGGAGCCGAGGTAATAGCCGCGGGTCCGCAGCTCGCCCGCGGTCAACTCCTTTTCTCCGATATTGTACAGCAGCAGCGCCTGCACCGAGTTGATGTCAGCGCGGCTACGGCGATCGAATTCGTCCTTGATGACATCGAGGAGCCGCCGATGCAGCCGCTCCACGAGTGTCAAAGCTTCGAGATAAAGTGGACGGATGTGCTCGAGACGCGATTCACCATCAACCGGCTCAACCGTCTTTGCAACGGCTTTCATCATGACGCCTTCCTGTAAATTTGTTTTAAGTAACGAGGCCCTGTTCCCCGCTCTCATGCGAACCTAGAATGCGAGGGTCTAAAATCCACTTAAACAACACAATAAAAAGATCGTTTATTTGCCACGGTGAATGGTCAATTGAACCGTCGATTTGAGGCATTACCGTAACGCTCCATTCACGATCATCATGCGGCAGGCGCAGATGTGGGCGCTTTCCGGGGGGTTCGGGGCATTTAGCCTCCAATCTCGCCGTCTTGGCCGCGCTCCATTATTCACTGCGGCCGGATCGCCACATTGCGGCAGCCGGCCGGTCTCTCATTCCCCGCGCAGGAAGCGAATGATACCGGAGAAATCCACGGCGCCGCCGCCGTCATCGACGAAGCGTTGATAGACGGCAGTGGCGCCGGCGCCGAGCGGCGCGACGGCGCGCGTCAGACGCGCGGCATCTTGCGCGAGCTTTAGATCCTTCAGCATCATTGCGGCCGTGAAGCCGGGCTGATAGTCGTGATTGGCGGGCGAGGTCGGCACCATGCCGGGCATTGGGCAGTAGTTCGTCATCGACCAGCATTGGCCGGATGATTGAGACGAAATCTCGAACAGCTTGTGCGTATCAAGTCCGAGCTTTTCGGCGAGCACAAATGCTTCGCAGACCGCGATCATCGAAATTCCGAGGATCATATTGTTGCAAATCTTCGCCGCCTGACCGCTGCCGGCGGCGCCCGCCTGAACGATGATCTTGCCCATTGCTTCAAGCACGGGCTTGGCGCGCTCGAATGCCTGGTCGTCGCCGCCGACCATGAAGGTCAGCGTTGCCGCCTGCGCTCCGGCAACGCCGCCGGAGACCGGCGCATCGAGCATTTCGAGCTCGTTCACCTTGGCGGCGGCGGCTACGGCGCGCGCGGTTTCGACGTCGACGGTCGAGCAATCGATGAGCAGCGTGCCTGGCGCCGCTGAAGCGAGCACCCCGCCCTGGCCGAGATAGACCTTGCGTACCTGCTCGCCCGCCGGCAGCATGGTGATGATCAGGTCGACGCCCATGGAAGCCACATCGAGGGAGCGTACCGCAATTCCCCCGAGCGCGGAGAACCTGTCGAGAGCGGCCGTGCTCACGTCGTAGCCGCAGACCGGGTGCCCCGCCTTGATCAGGTTCTGTGCCATCGGCAAACCCATATTGCCGAGTCCGATAAAACCGATTTGGGCCATGTCGCCTCCGGCTCACGTCGCTCGTTTGCCAAGACGCTGCGATAGATCGGGAACAAGACGCTCGGCGGCCATGCCGTCGACCATGGCGCGGGCATTGGGCCCCAGCGCACGCACCGCCGCCACGTAGGCCGCAGCTTCGTCGGCATCGCGCACCGCCTGCGGATAGTCGGTCGCGAACAGCGTTTGCGACAAGGCCACCTCCTGCAGACCGAAGCGCACCCACTCCGCGCCCCACTCGGCCGCGTGGTCGGGTCCCGCCCAGCCTGCGCAATCATAGAACAATCGGTGCTCGAGGTAGTGATCGAAGGACATTTGCGGACGCCGACCATGGCGCGGGAGCGCAGCGGTGCCCCATTTTTCGCGCTGCTGAAATCCCCGAATGCGCCCGAGATAGCGGCCAAGGCCGGCGGCAAAGTGGGAGAACTGGACTCGCAATGTGGGAAGCTCGTCCAACAAGCCGCTGTTGATCATGCGGATCGCGGCGACCATCAGGGAAAATTGCCATCCCAGCATCCGTCCCAGATCGTCTGCATTCATATGCACCCAAGCGATGACTTGCGGCAGCGGATGGATAAAGACATAAAGGCCGAGATCGCTCGCCGTCCGCCAAAATGGAAGCAAGCTCTCGGCATCGAGTGCCTGACCTTGCAGCTCCGACGCGATGACCACGCCCGGAAAGCCGAGATCAACGGCGCATCGCTTCATCTCCCGCTCGGCCTCGATGGGCTTCAACGCCGGAACGTGAGCAAGCCCGATGAAACGCCCGGGATGATCATCGACCGCTTGCTTGATCCGATCGTTGATCAGGCGGCACATCGCAAGATCCGGCTGATCGAAGCCGGACCCGCAGGAGAGAACGCCTGCATCGATGCCGGCGTGATCCATCATCCGGATATGGGCCCTGAGATCGGCCAGCAGCGGATTGAGCAGATAGCTGGGATTGCCGTTCACATCCAGCCGCACCGAAATACCTTCGCGCTCCTTCAGAAGCTCGGGGGGCGTATAATGTTGTTGAAAATCGACGACCATGGAAACTACCGACTTGGGTCAGGTTTGCTTAAGTCGACGTCATGGCGAGTGTTCGCGCGCAGCCAAGAGCGCGAGCGACAGATAGACGCCCAGCAGCGCCAGCTCGACGATGATGACCCATGGGCGTCCGCCGTAAATCTGCGGAAACAGCGCTTCGACGGCTGCCGTGGAAATGACCGAGGTGAGCCATACCACCGCGCCCCAGGGCGCCGCGAGCCACAGTCCCACCGCGGCGACAAGATCGATCACCGCAAAGAACACGGTCGCGGACTGATAGGGCATCGCATACGAGTCGAAGCCCTGCGGTGACGGCGCGCCCACGCCGCATACAATGGCCCAATAGTACAGTCCCTTGACCAGAGCCACGACCGCCATCAGGCGCAGGAACAATACCAGCCGCGTCGCCCATATCTCGCCGCTCGCCTCACCTTGGCCGGCATGGACCGGTTCAAGGACCTGCGGCTGCTCGTCGAGGGCCGGACCACTCATGGCAAGGCGAGCTCGTCGGTCTGCGGCGCGAAATGCCGTTCGACCTCGGCCTCGCTGACCGCTTCGAGTGAGGATGGCTGCCAATGGGGCGCCTGATCCTTGTCGATGATCACCGATCGTATCCCTTCGTAAAGATCATGCCCAAGAACCAGGCGCGAGACTATGCGGAATTCACTGCGCATGCACTCGGCGAAATCAAGAGTCCGGCCGCGCCGCAGCTGCGCCAGCGTGATCTTGAGACTGGTCGGAGACTTCGACCGGATCGAGGCCGCGCTGGCACGCGCAAAGCCGGCGTCCGCCCCTTGGCCCGTTGCCTCGGCATCGAGGACGGCCAGGATGCCCTCGACCGTATCGCCTGTAAACAGCCGATCGACGAGCGGCCGGCGCGCCGATAGAGGCCCCTCCCCGGCCGGCTCGGCGAATGCGCCGAGCAATGCGTCGACCGGCACATTGCCGCAGAGCCCTGCCAGTAGCTCGGAGAACCGTGATGAAGCTATGCGATGCGTGGCGATGCCGGCCGCAAGGGCATCGGCGGGTCCGAGCCGCTCCCCGGTCAGGGCGCAGTAAAGGCCGAGCGCTCCCGGCAGGCGCGGCAAGAACCAGGTCGCGCCGACGTCCGGGATGAAGCCGATCCCGACCTCCGGCATGGCGAAGGCAAAATCGTCGCCCGCCACCCGGTGGGAGCCATGGATGGAGATGCCGACACCGCCGCCCATTACCATTCCATCGATGAGCGAGATGTAGGGCTTGCGATAGCGCTTGATCAGGGCATTGAGCGCGTATTCGGTCCGCCAATAGGTCAGCGCAGCCTGGTGGTGCCCAGCGCGCCCCAGATCGAAGAGCGCACGCAGGTCGCCGCCGGCCGAGAAGGCGCGCCCCCCGGCGGCCGTGACGATCACCCGGGAGACGGCGGGATCGCCTTCCCATTCCTTGAGCTGCCGCGTGAGCGCGCCCACCATGCCGAAGGTCACGGCATTGAGAGCCTGCGGACGATTGAGGACGACAATCCCGGCAGCGCCGCGGCGCTCGAACAGGATTTCAGGGCGAGTGGAGTCGCTCGTCATTCGGGCGATTCACCGTCCACCGGTTGCAGGGTCTGGTGCCGCAAGGCCGCCATCGGGGGTCGATCGCTGCCGGCAGACCGATAGGCGGGGACGAGAAACCCGTCAACGTGAGGTTGGAGAGCCAGACCACTGGCGAGCCAGACTGCGGGCAAGCCAGTGGCGAGTCCATGCGGGAACCGCTAAAAGAAGCTCCGGCGCCCGGAGTGCATCTATGGCTATCAAATACGGCCGTCCGCTTGAGGCGAAAGCCCGAATCAGCCCGCTGGGGGCACTGGCGCCCGCCAAGGCGGAGTTTCGCCTCGACCTCGCCATCCGCCTGCGCCGCAACCGCAAGGCCGACTGGACGCGTCGCCTGTTGCGCGAAAACGTGCTGACGGTGGACGACCTGATCTGGCCGCTGTTCGTGGCGGACGACACCCGCACCGCGATTGCCTCCATGCCGGGCGTGGAGCGGCTCTCGATCGACGAAGCGGTGCGCGCGGCGGAACGGGCCGCCAGGCTCAAGATTCCTTGCCTGGCGCTGTTTCCTTATACGGAACCCGCCCTGCGCGATCACGACGGGACGGAGGCGCTCAATCCCGAAAATCTGGTGTGTCGCACGATCCGTGCGATCAAGAAAGCCGTGCCGGAAATCGGCATCCTTTGCGACGTGGCGCTCGATCCCTATACCAGCCACGGCCACGACGGGCTCTTGCGCGACGGCGTCATCGCCAACGACGAGACGGTCGAGATGTTGGTGAAGCAGGCTTTGGTCGAGGCCGAAGCCGGCGCCGACATCATTGCCCCCTCCGACATGATGGACGGCCGCATCGGTGCTATCCGGGGCGCGCTCGATCGGGCTTCGTTCACGGACGTGTCGATCATGGCCTATGCGGCCAAATACGCCTCGGCATTTTACGGCCCGTTCCGGGATGCGGTGGGCTCGAGCGCGACTCTCATTGGCGACAAGTGCACCTATCAGATGGATGCGGCCAACTCGGACGAAGCGCTGCGCGAGGTCGAGCTCGATATCGCCGAAGGCGCCGACATGGTGATGGTGAAGCCGGGAATGCCCTATCTCGATGTGCTGCGCCGCATCAAGGACACTTTCGGCATGCCGACCTTCGCCTATCAGGTGTCGGGCGAATACGCGATGATCATGGCGGCAGCCCAGAACGGCTGGCTTGATGGAGACAGGGCGATGATGGAAAGTCTGATCGCCTTCAAGCGCGCCGGCGCCTGCGGCGTGCTCACTTATTTCGCGCCACGGGTGGCGGAGAAACTCGCTTAAACCCGGATTGGAACGACGGTGCGTTTTCCCGGCCAGGACGCGGCACCGAGACGGACTTTTGGGAGCAAACGAGCGTGAGGTGCGACCCGATCGATCGCAGCGCTGCCCGGACCGTCCATGGGCGCAGCCCAGGCCCTTGTGATTGCGGCTCGCGCCGCTTCCTCCTCAAATCCTTGGCTGCGTTCGGCGCCGCTACGGCGCTCGGGGCGCCGGCGGTTTGGGGTCAGGGCACGTCTGCGGCAGCCTCCCCGCAGCCCCATCGAATCGACGTGCATCATCACTTCTTCCCGCAATTCCTGCTGGAGGCCTGGCAGAAGGCGGGCGTTCGCAATGCCGCGGCGGTGCAAAACTGGAAACTGGAAGCGACGCTCGACCAAATGAATCGCGGCGGCGTCGCCACTGCGATCCTGTCACTGCCGACAGGTCTGAGCATCCCGGACCTCAATGCGGAGCAATCACGCCATCTGGCGCGCCTGGTCAACGAATACGTGGTCGAGACCATGAAGGATCACCCCGGCCGCTTCGGCCTGTTCGCCTTCATGCCGATGCCCGACGTCGAGGGAACACTGAAGGAGATCGAATACGCGTTCGACGTGCTCAACGCCGATGGCATCGGATTGAATACCAGCTACGGCGACAAATGGCTGGGACATCCGGATTTCAAGCCGGTCATGGACGAGCTCAACCGCCGCAAAGCGATCGTCTACGTCCACCCGCTCGCACCGCAATGTTGCGGCAATCTCATGCCCTATGTGCCGGCCTCGTTCATCGAAATTCCGCAAGACACCAATCGTGCGGTGATGAGCCTGCTCCTGAGCGCCACCTTCACGCGGACGCGGGATATCCGCTGGATCTTCTCCCATGCGGGGGGAGCCGTGCCGATGCTTGCCGGCCGCGTCAATTCGCTCACCAAGATTCAGAGGACCAATGCCGATTCCCTGCCGGACGGCATCGATTTCGAGCTCAAGCGTCTGCATTACGAGACCGCCAATGCGGCCTATGCCCCCAATATGGCGGCCCTGCTCAAATATGTTCCGATCTCACAGGTCTTGTTTGGCACCGATTACCCCTATGTATCGGTCACCGAGAACGTGTCCGACCTGGGCAGGCTTGGATTGGCGGCGGACGACCTCAAGGCCGTTGAAGGCGACAACGCGATCCGGCTGATCGCGCGCCTCAAGGCGTGAGTGCGGGCGCTGCGTACCGGCAGCCGTCATTGCGCTGGCAGGCATCAGGCCTCGATCGCGGCGATGCAGCAGCGCAACGCTTCGATCAGCTCTTTGCTGTGGCGAAGATGCATCTCCTCCGAATCGATAATTTTAGCGAAGGCGCTCTTTTTGAACGCGATCTTGTCGAATTGATCCGGCTTGGAGTCCATTCCGGCCGAATCACAAACGATCTCGATCAGTCGATCCGCGGCGTGCAATCGCCCCAAGAGATAGTCATTCTCGCGATAGGCGCGGGAGAAGAAGGCCGCGAAGTGGCCAAAGCCGATGCCGCGTAAGCTCTCGATTCCCTGAAAGCCCTTCAGCGTGTGCACGTCCTGCGGGCTGATGCGGTCCACCAGGATTTCGTTGAGCTCGCCCATTTCCCGCCCGCTGGTCACCGGCAAGGCCAATACGTCCCAGAACGGAAAGCCCAAATAATTGATCAGGACTTCACGCCGCGCATCCGGATGCCATTCTTTCGGATCAAGCGCGGCCAACAGATCGTCGAGATCGCGCGTGCTCGCATCGAGATCGATCTCGGTGGCAATCCGCGCGATCAGGCGATCGAGTTTCTCGCCATGCATCTCCACGAACGAGGCCGCGCACCTGTGCAGATTGCTGACATCGCTGGCGGATGGGGCGGTTGGAAAGATGTCCGCGACGAGGTCACGCACCTCTTGGCTGTAATAGGAGGCATCCTGCTTGCGGCGCAACGCGTCGAGCCGCACGTAGAATTCCCGCTTCAACCGGTCGACCACCTGAGGATTGAGGCCGCGGAAGCGTTCCTGATCGAGCAGTCCGTACAGCCGATTCTGACCCTCGATCAAGAAATGCAGCCGGCGTTCGCGGTATTTCACGTCGAAGGCGAGGAGGTAATTCACCCAGGCGGGAAAGTGCCCGGCGGTCGCGGTCTCGAACTCCAGCGCCGCGCTGTCGACCCGCTCGTACACGATCCCCTTGGCAACCGCCCAGGCGTCGATGATCTCGGCCACCACGCGTGCCAGCGGTGATTGGGCAGGCCCGCCACGCAGCTTCACGATCAATTGGGCGCCGAATGCCCGCACCGAGGCAAGCTTGAGCCGGACATAGGCCTGATAGGCGAAGCCTGCATCGCGCGCGACCCGGGAATTGACCTGCTCGCGCCAGGCGCGCAGCTCGTTCGTCGCGATCGGCCGGTCGAAGCTCGTGGTGACCACCTTGGTGACCAAATCGCTGACATGCGGACGGGCACTGTCGATAATCGCCCGCAGCCGCCGCACCCGCTCGTTGAAATCGATGATCCAGCTCAGCTCGTCGGTCACCGGTTGCGAGCTGGGAATGTCCGACATCGCTCCGCGCAATGTCGAAAAGAAGCCCGGAACATTGAGGTGCGCCGGCATGACCGGCGATGCCGGGTGCGGCTCGATATAGACCAGCCGGCGATCGACCTGGCGATAGGCCGCTCGGCCATGAATCGCCGCGATGGCGACCCGGAAGGGTCGATTGTTGAGGACCGCGCCATCGATGAAGGAGGCCTTGGTCGGGTCGACATCAGCCTGCAAGTGCTGCTCGAACTCCCGGCTGATGAACTCCGCCCGCCGCGGCCAGGCGGCCTGTCGTTGCGCGACCAGCTCGTCCATTTCCACGATCTGCGCCGGCGGAAATGCGCCCGGAAAGGACGACGTCGCCCGCGCCGCGAAGGCAAGGCCCGGGGCATTGTCCAGCCCGAAGTCGCTTTCCACCTCGCCGTTCGGCCGGCGCCGATAGGTGAAGCGGAGCACGTGATGATGCTCCAGCTCATGGATGAGCGGGGGATCGTGAATTTGGACGAGCTGCCGATAACCGTAATAATCGGTGAGCGTCACGAACAGGTCCAGGGTGTGGCCGGACGGAAGGAGCGATGCCCCGGCGCGCCCGGGTCCCATCGAGGTGACCGCGTCGTACATCAAGGCGGCCATGAGAGGCCCGTCGAGCGGCGGCTTGAACCAACGCGACCGCACGAACAGAGACAGCTTCTGGCGCACCTCCGAATCCCTGACCGACTGTAGCATGCCGCTCGCCGCCGCCACCCAGATCAGCGGCTTGATGAACCACTTGCTCCAGCTCCCCGCCCGTGCGTCGGGCGCCAACAGGACGGACACATCGGCGTTGTCGAGCCACAGATCGCGCAGCGAGCCCATGGGCAGGTCGTGACTGAGCGCGCGCGCCAGCATCGTGCCGTTGATGCCGCCGGCGGACGCACCCGCGATGACATCGACGACCACCCGCAGCTCCACCATGCGCCCGATGTCACGTAACAGATCGAAATAGACGGACTCGGTATCGTATTCCTTATCATCCCGCTCGGCTCGATCGAGGAACGCGGCCTTGGCGCGCGCGGTCCGGTCGGCGATCCCGTGCAGTGCGCTCGAGGCGCGCACCAGCTTCAGGATTTCCTTGGTCATCCCATGCATGTAGACGGCGAGCGAAACGCCGCCGGAACAGACGAGTGCGATCCGCAGTTCCTTCTCGCGCAAAACGTGCTCCTGCCGCTGATTCGCCGACCTTACGTGATTTCGCCGACCTTACTTGATCATGTCGATAGCGGACGCGAACCGGAAGCGCTTCCGTTGCCGGCCCCGAGAGGTTGCTGGGGGACAGGCGCCTCCCGTGTGGCCCTCTTGCGGCGGGGCCGCGCGTTCACCAACTCCCTTACCATCAAGGAAGGATGTCCCGTGACGCCGCTGATGCCGGTGGTCGGCCTGCTCAACGAGCGTCAGCGGTTGCTGCACGACCTTCTGGTCGGCACGGTGGTCATCAACAATCCCGCCCGCGCCCGGGCCCTGCGCCTGGAACGTCCCCCGGCTTAAAGCGGCAAGTCTCCGGCGAATGAATTTTCAGCGAGAAGACGTTTGACGTGAAGCCTTGGACAGGCAATCCTGGAGCATGGACGCCGGCAGGGGACGCTCCAGACTGGCGGACGACGAGGCCGCCAGCGACCCAGCGATGATGATCGATCCGTGACCCAGCACTCGCGCAATACACCGCAATTCTACCTCACGGCTCCTTCCCCCTGCCCGTATTTGCCGGGTCACGAAGAGCGCAAGGTCTTCACCCATCTGGTCGGCGAGCGGGCGGCCGAGCTCAATGACCTGCTGACCCATGGCGGCTTCCGCCGCAGCCAGTCGATCGCCTACCGGCCGGCCTGCGAGGCCTGCCGCGCCTGCATCTCGGTGCGGGTCGTCGTGGAGGATTTCAGGCCCACACGCAGCATGCGGCGCGTCCTCGAACGCAACTGGGACATCGTCGGAGAGATGCGGATCGGGGTGCCGACCTCGGAGCAATATTCGGTGTTCCGCTCCTACCTCGACAGCCGGCACCGCGACGGCGGCATGGCCGACATGACGGTGCTTGATTACGCCATGATGGTGGAGGACAGCCACGTCGAGACGCGCATCGTCGAATACCGCCGGCGGGGCCCCGACAGCACCATCAATGGACGCGGGACCGGGGCGCTGCTTGCGGTCGCGCTGACCGACGTGCTCAGCGACGGACTCTCGATGGTCTATTCGTTCTTCGAATCGGAGCCGAGCTTGCGGTCGCTCGGCACCTTCATGATCCTCGATCATATTGCCCGGGCCCGGCGCATGGGACTGCCCTACGTATACCTTGGCTATTGGGTGCAGGGCTCGCGCAAGATGGACTACAAGGGGCGCTTCCTGCCGCAAGAGCGCTTGTCGCCGGAAGGTTGGCGGCGCGTGGAGAGCTAGGCCTGGGCGGCCGGCGCAGGCCCGAATTGGCAGAGCCGCCGACAATTAAGCTCGTGCCCGCTGTAACCATCGTCGATCGCCGGCGAATATGATAGCGAACGGTTCACTCAGCGAACGGCCCGATGCCCCGATCCGAGCCCGAACGCCGGTCCAATTGGTCCGAAGCCGGCGCGGCTTCAACGGAAGTTGATGCGCTCATGCCCGTGCAAGGCATTGCTTTGCCTCCCCTTTGTCTGCTCTTTGCGCCGACATGCGGCGCTGTGCCGCGCATAGGGAATTTGGGCACGATGGCCCAGGCGGAAACGCGACAGGCAAGCCGGGTCGATTCGAGCCCGGATGATGCACGGCGTTGTGCCTGGATGCGGGCGGCGCAGGCCGGCGATCAGGCGGCCTACGGGTCGCTGCTGCGCGACTGCGTGGGCGTAATCGAAAAGGTCGCGCGGCGGCAAGGTGTTCCCGCCGATCGGCTCGACGACGTGGTTCAGGATACGCTGCTGACCATCCACCGGGCACGTCAGACCTATGACCCTGCCAGATCATTTACCATCTGGCTTCGGGTCCTCGCCGAGCGGCGTGCGGTCGATCTCATGCGCAAGACCGGCAGGCAGGCGGTGCGCGAGGTGCATGCGCCGCTTGCCTACGAGCGCCATGCCGACGAATCGGCCGCGAGCCCACGATCCGCTTACGGCGCCGAGGCGGCGCACCGGCTTGGCGAGGCGGTCGCGGCTTTGCCGTCGCGACAGCGCGAGGCGGTCCAGCTGCTGGTCTTGCAGGAGCGCTCGCTGGCGGAGACGGCGGCAGCGACCGGACGCAGCAAGGGATCGCTCAAGGTGAATTTGCATCGCGCCCTGAAGAGTCTGCGGGCTCGCCTCGGACAGGTGGGGTGACGCCGTGTTCCCTCCAACCTCACAGGCCCAATCCCGGCACGAGGACATCATCCGCAGCCTCATTGCGGACCTCAAGCCGGTCCGGCGATTGCCGCCGCCCGGTTGGCGAGCCCTGCTCTGGCTTGCCCTGGTGGCCACGATTGCCTTCACGCTCGCAGCGGTCGCGGACCGGCCGGCGGTGGCTGCGCGGCTGACCGCCGCGCCCGATATGTGGCTGGCCGCAAGCGGATCCGCGCTCACCATGGTGCTGGCCGCCATCGCGGCATTTCAGTTGAGCTTGCCCGACCGCAGTCCGCTGTGGGCATTGCTGCCGCTGCCGGCAGCGCTGCTTTGGATCGGGGCCAGCGGGGCAGGCTGCCTGCGGACGTGGCTGGTGTCGGGAACTCACGCCGCGGGTCTGAACGACAGCAAGGATTGTGTCGCTTTCATCCTCGCGCTCTCGATCCCGCTCTCGGCTTTGTTGTTCGGCATGCTGCGGCAGGGCCATACGCTGCGACCGGGTCTCACGGCAGCGGTCGCCGGCTTCGCCTCGGCCTCCGCCGCCGCCACGCTACTGGTATTTTTCCACCCTTATGACGCAAGCGCGACCGATGTGGTCGTGCATGTGGTGGTGGTCGCCCTGGTGATCATCGCCAATCAGGCCTATGGGGGCCGGGTGCTGCAGGCCGCAAATTCCTGAAATCAACGCGTATGAGCAGCCCGACTGCTGCCTTCGCGTCGGTTGGTTCACCGATGTCAACCTGACGGTCGAGTGTGCAAGGTCGGTCCGCGAATGGCGTTCATTTCCGTTCAGCGGACCGGAACGTATCAGGCGTGATGTCCCGCACGATATTGTCGTAGAGCGTCAAGGCGTCCATGACCCGTCCATCGTGGCAGACGATCCGCGCCTCCAACATCGAGAGCATCGCATCGCTCAATTTTTCGGTGGCGACGGCGTTGGTCTTTTCACGTTCCTCGATCAACATGAGGATCTGCAGGTCACGCGCCGCACATCCCCGTGTAAACGAGCCGGCTGTCGTGTTGTTGATCATCGTGCACAGACAAACCGAGACGAGACCCCATCGAACGGAGCGTTTAATCAGGTTCTTGTGCATGGCCTATCTCCTGGAAGTTTGCGCGAGATGCCGACCTATCCCTCCCCCACACTAAGGGGGAGGGAAAGGGGTCGCATTCTCCAGGCGAACCGCAATCCACCCCCGCCGGAGTTTATCATCGGGCCGGCCTTCGGCCGGACCCGTTGGCGAGGGCAGGCTTTGCCGGAAAATGCTCTGGCGCCCAGGCCGGCGCTACGCCGACATTCGACCTGGTGGCCTAACGGTTGCGGCTCTTCTTGCCCGATTGAGAACGATCTTCCAGCTCGGTGGGCGATGCGGCGAAGCCATACGCTTTGGCGGCGCCGGTATTGCCAAAAATATCGCGGTGGTAAGCCGGATTGACCCCGTCCATGCTGCCCGGAAGCACAAACCCTCCCGTTTCATCACTATCATTCGCCAGAGCCGCGGAAGCGGCGCCGAGGATGAGGGCTGTCGCAAGAGCAATCTTCGTGGTGGTGAAC
>WNFJ01704616.1_pt3 | contig 26939 bp, 22 predicted proteins | sample 5400461 | NCBI WGS metagenome assembly WNFJ01 (sample SAMN13153349, study PRJNA577476) | soil metagenome | isolation source: 115 cm saprolite on Douglas fir-dominated hillslope | place: USA:California | collected 2013-09-17
AGTCAGAGTCGGTTCTCGTCCTTCAGGAACGGCTGGCGTACGAGCAGCGGCTCGTCCAGCTCGTCGATCGCATCCACGCCGCCAAGAGCCTCGAGACGATCTTCATCGAGCTCCAGGGGGAGATCCTCGGGCTGATCGACGCCGACCGGATGACCCTCTATGCCGTCGACACCGATCGGAGGGAGATCTACTCGAAGTTCCTGGCGATCGACACGGTCAAGGAGATCCGCCTCCCCATCAGCGAGCGCTCGATCGCCGGCTTCGTGGCGGCGACCGGCAAGATCGTCAACATCGCCGACGCCTACGACAAGGCGGAGCTCGCGCGGATCTCGCCGACGCTCAGCTTCGACAGCTCCGTCGACAAGAAGACCGGCTACCGGACCCAGCAGATCGTGGCGATGCCGATCCTCCACGAGGGCAAGGCCCTCGGCATCATCCAGATCCTCAACAAGAAGAAGGGTCCCAAGTTCACGAAGGACGACGAGACCGGCGTCTCGCGCATCGCCAAGACGCTCGGCATCGCCTTCAACAACCAGGCCCAGCTCCTGCAGAGCCAGACCCGGCCCAAGACCAAGTTCGACTATCTCCTGGGCCAGACGCGGATCACGCAGGACGAGCTCAACTCCGCCCTCGCCGAATCGCGCCGCCGCCAGGTGGACGTCGAGTCGATCCTGATCGAGCAGTACAAGGTGCCGAAGGCCGAGCTCGGCATCTCGCTCTCCCAGTTCTACCGCTGCCCCTTCGTCGAGTTCGACGACAAGATCATCCCGCCGCCCGACCTGATGAAGGACCAGAAGCTCGAGTACCTGAAGCGCAACTTCTGGCTGCCGATCCGGCGCGACGACGACGGCATCGTCGTCCTCATCGACAACCCCCAGGACCTGCAGCGCGCGGACAGCGTCGTGCAGGCGATGAAGAACCGCAAGATCAAGTGGGCGGTCGGCCTGCGGAAGGACATCCTCCACTTCCTCAGCGCCGTGAGCGGCGAGGCGCAGTCGCGGGACGCGATCGGCAACATCCTCGGCGAGCTGTCGCAGGACGCCCCGACCGAGAGCGAGGTCACGGCCGGCGAGGTGGACGAGAACGACAACGCCGTCATCCGCCTCGCGAACCAGATCATCGTGGACGCCTGCAAGGCGCGCGCCTCCGACATCCACATCGAGCCCTACGGCGTCCAGAAGGACACGGTGATCCGGTACCGCGTGGACGGCAGCTGCTCCGAGTACCAGAAGATCCCCGGCGTCTACCGGCGCGCCGTCGTCGCGCGGCTCAAGATCATGGCCCAGCTCGACATCGCCGAGCGGCGCAAGCCGCAGGACGGCAAGATCAAGTTCAAGCTGCCGGACGGGCGCGAGATCGAGCTCCGCGTCGCCACGATCCCGACCGCGAACCAGAACGAAGACATGGTCATGCGGGTCCTGTCCGCGAGCGAGCCGATCCAGCTCGACAAGCTCGGGATGACGGAGCGCAACCTCCGCGAGCTGAAGAGGATCGCGGAGAAGCCCTACGGGCTGATCCTCTGCGTCGGGCCGACCGGCTCGGGCAAGACGACCACGCTCCACTCCGTGCTCGGCTACATCAACAAGCCGGAGCGGAAGATCTGGACCGCGGAGGATCCCGTCGAGATCACGCAGTACGGCCTGCGCCAGGTCCAGGTGATGCCGAAGATCGGCTTCACGTTCGCCCAGGCGATGCGCGCCTTCCTCCGCGCCGACCCCGACGTGATCATGGTCGGTGAGATGCGCGACGAGGAGACGGCCTCCACCGGCATCGAGGCCTCGCTCACCGGCCACCTCGTCTTCTCGACGCTCCACACGAACAGCTCCGTGGAGACGGTCATCCGGCTCCTCGACATGGGCCTCGACTCGTTCAACTTCGCCGACGCGCTCCTGGGCGTCCTCGCCCAGCGGCTCGTCAAGCGCATCTGCTCGGAGTGCAAGACCGAGTACCACCCGGAGCGGAGGGAGTACGACGAGCTCGCCGAGGCGTACGGCCGCGAGGCGTTCGCGTCGGCGCCCCGGTACGACGAGTCGTTCGTGCTCTACAAGGGCAAGGGCTGTGCGAACTGCGCCAAGTCGGGCTACCGCGGCCGCGCGGGCATCCACGAGCTCCTCATCGCGAGCGACGAGGTGAAGCATCTCATCTCGACCAAGGCGCGGGTCGTCGAGATGCTGACGCTCGCGAAGTCCGAGGGGATGACGACGCTCGTCCAGGATGGCGTGCTGAAGTCGCTGCAGGGTCTCACGGACTTCCGGCAGGTCAAGGCCGTCGCGATCAAGTAGCTCCGCCCGGGGGCCGGGGGCACCCCTTCTCGACCACGCTGGCGTTCACCGTCACGGTAATTCCCTTCACGTCACGACCGAGTAACGCCCAGAAGCTACGGGTCTCGAAGGGGGCGCGCCGGCCCCCGGGCGGAGCTACTCGCGGTCGACCTTGACGTCCTTGAAGGTGCGGTAGAGCAGGAGGTCGTAGACGATCTTGAGGCCGCCGCCCAGGACGAACGGTGAGGAGAGGGCCACGGCCTGCATGACCCAGCCCGTCAGCGCGGGCGTCATGGCCTGCGCCACCGTGCGCGCGAGGTTCGTCGTCGCGGCCGCCGCCTCGCGCTCGTGGTCCTCGACGATCGCCATCACGTAGGCCTGCCGCGTGGGCACGTCCATCTGCGAGAGCAGGTGGCGCGCGAAGAGTAGAACCGCAGCCGCCGCGGCGGTCGGCGCGGCGGCGATCGCCACCAGGAAGACGTTGGAGACGAGGTGCGACAGGACCATCGTCGCCAGCAGGCCGAAGCGCCGGACGGCGCGCGGCGCGAGCAGCAGCGAGGCCGCCGTGAGCACCTGCGCCGTGCCGAACATCCAGCCGAGGGCCTCGAGGCCGAGGCCGTAGCGCGCGTGAAAGTAATAGGCGACGAGCGACTGCAGGACGAATCCGCCCGCGAACGAGTCGAGCGCCCCGAGCGCCGCGAGGCGGCGGATGAGCGGGCCCGAGGACAGCCGGGGCCCGACGTCGCGCGGCCGCGCCACCGGCGCGCCGCCGGCGAGCCGCGCGTACGCGAGGCACTGGACGGCGGCGCCCGCGAGGAAGAAGAGAAAGAGCCGCGACGGGGCCAGCATGCCCGCCAGCGCGGACCCGACCGCCGCGGCCGCGTAGCCGGCGAGGTTGTAGGCGCTGAGCACCGTCGTGCGCCGCCGGGCGTCCACGGCGCGAGCGATCAGCACCTGCTCGAGCGCGAGGAACGGGCCCGTCTCGCCGGTGCCCACGGCGAGGTTGCCGAGCATCGCCGCGAGGACGACGAGCCGCGGATCGCGGGAGGCCAGGAGGATCAGCGCCGCCGTTCCCGACAGGAGGGCGAGTCCCACGAGGACGGGGCGGCCGCCGAACCGCTCCGCCGGGCGGCGGATCGCCCACGTCAGCGCCGCGCTCCCGACGAGCGTGAGGGTGATCGCCGTGCCGATCCCGGCCGTGCCCACCCCCAGGTTGCTCAGGTAGAGCGGGAACAGGACGCCGAGGAAGCCGTAACAGAAGGTCCGGGCCGCCTTCGCTCCGAACACCGCGACGACGTCGGGGTGAATCAAGGTCGCGCCTCCGGGATCCTAGGCGATGGGAGGTACTGGAGGGGGCTTGCCAAATAGCTCATCATGTGATGAGTATATTAGCAGGTGGAGGTGTCTCATGAATCCCGTGGAGCGCGCGCTCTATCAGGAGCTCACCCAGTTGCTCGACCGGCTGGCCGCCTCGATGCCGGAGGGCAGCGTCGACATGATCCGGGCCGCGAACCCCACGCTCAAGGCGCGGCTCGACGACGCGGACACGAATCTGGCGCAGGCGCGTGAGTCGGTGCTCGAGGCGTACGGTCGCTGGCGTCGGGCGCTCGAGGACGTCGAGAACCTCTGGGCGCTCGGCGCCTGGCGGTCAACCACGGCCGAAGAGCCGGCGGAGCAGGCCCCGGCGCTCGCCGCCTGAGAACATGGGGGGCTCCGGGCGCCCCCCAAGCCCCCCGGCGCTCCCGACGCGCTCGGCGGCGTAGGCCTGGCGCGCGGCCTCGAAGCGCTGCCAGTAGTCCGGCAGCTCGCGGGCGAGCACGGTCTGGACGGCCAGGAGCCGCGCCGTCTCGTCGCCGGCGGCGCGCTCGGCCGCCTCGACCTTCCGCCGCTGCTCCGGCCCCACGTCGGCGGCGAGGGTCCGGAGGCGCTCGAGGAACGCGCGCACCTGCGCGGCGAACTCCGCCCGGTCGCGCGCGCTGTCGGCCGCGGGCGCCGGCAGCCCGAGGGCCCGCCGCCGCTGCACCAGCGCGTCGAGGCAGAGGAAGTCGATCGCTTCTTCGAGGCGCTCGCGAAGCTCGACGTCGATGCGTGCCGCGAGGTCGGCGGGCCGGCTCGAGTGCGGCTCCATCGTCGGCTCACTATACCAATACCCGATCCCTTCGCCCCCGACAGGGAGTCGGGGAGGACCAAAGGTCACGGTAAGGCCGCTCGATGGCCCCGCTCCCCGGCATCAACGCGACTGATTCACCGAGTGCTCTCCCTTGAGTGGCGCTCGATCAGCCGTTTCGTCAACAGCACGAGACCGAAAATCTGCGTCCATTCTGAGACAATGTTGCCGACGACCTGGCCCCATTTGGTCTCAGAGTCCATCGAAGCATAAAGCGCAATCCATCCGATCCCCGTGATGACGAGAAAAATGCTAAGAGAGTGGTCGCGCAGTCCCTCCCAGACGGGACTCAAGAGGTTCTTCGGTGGACGTCGACTCTCAGCCGAGCCCTTTTCGTACAAGTACTTGGTCGCAAATACCATGACCACGACGCCCGACCAGTCGGCGATGGCATTGCCAAAGAATGAACCGAGATGGGTGCTGGGGCTGGAGACACTGTACAGACAAATCCACAACGTGAGGATGCCGGCCGAGGTGATGCTCAACGAATGCTGACGAATGAAGCGGTGTTCTTGGCGATGTGTTCTGGCCATTCCGAATCTCCCATGCGTGGCGCAGATGACGGGCGTCCGGGCCGCGTTCGATCCCTCGCCCGCCCTCACGTTTCCGGCCATCGGCCCGCCCCTACCTACCCGCCCACGAAGGGCGATGTCAAGGTCGGACTGCATGGGCCACAGGGCCTACGCCTGGGCTGCGCGAGCACCGAGGGCTGGCGTCGCGGTCGTTGTCCGCGTCTTGTCCGTGTTCGTTCTGCGCGAGACGGGAAATCCTGCGCTTGACGGCGGCCAGGAGCGCGGTCTAAAGGCGCAGAAAGTGAGAGGACGCGCCGAATGGGCGGGTGTGCCGGCGTACCGATGCTAAGATCGTGACGTGGTAGCTCGCGTCCTCTGCGCGACGTTCGTCGTCGTCCTCGCGCTCTCCGGCCGCGTCGCCGCGCAGGTGCCCGACTTCGCGGGCGTGGACGAGGCGGCGGCGGACGCCGTCGCCTCCGGCGAGATTCCGGGAATCGTCCTGCTGGTCGGGCGTGGCGACGAGATCCTCATCCATCGCGCCTGGGGGTCCCGCCGGCTCGTGCCCGACGCCGTCCCGATGACGCGCGACACGATCTTCGACATCGCCTCCCTCACGAAGCCGGTCGGCACGACGCTCGCGGTCCTCTCGCTCGTCGAGCGCGGCGCGATCAAGCTCGACGCGCCGCTCGGACGGTACCTGAAGGAGTTCCGCGGCGCGGCCTTCCAGGGAGTCACGATCGAGCGGATGCTGACGCACGGCGCCGGCTTCACGGCGTACCCGCCGAACAGCGTCGTGGTGGGCGGCTTTCCGGACGTGGCGCGGGCGCTCGCCAAGCTTCCGCTCGACTATCCGCCCGGCTCGGCGTTCCAGTACAGCGACACCGGCTTCATCCTTCTCGGGGAGGTCGTCCGCCGCGTGAGCGGCGATCCGCTCGACCGGTATCTCGAGCGCGCGTTCTTCCGCCCGCTCGGTCTGCGCGACACGAGCTTCCGCCCGTCGGCGAGGGTCCGCGGCCGCATCGCGCCGACCGAGTACACGGGCGGCCGCATGCTGCAGGGCGAGGTCAACGACCCCCGCGCGCGCCTGCTCGGCGGCGTCGCCGGCCACGCCGGCATGTTCTCGACGGCCGCCGACCTCGCGCGCATCTGCCGCATGCTGCTCCACGGCGGCACCCTCGGCGGCCACCGGTTCCTCAAGCCGGAGACGGTGCAGCTCATGTGGGAGTCGGCGCCCGGCGGCCGGGGCACGCGCACGCTCGGCTGGGACCTCTCCTCGCCGTACTCGCGCCCGATGGCGCTGTTCTTCCCGATGGGCTCCGTCGGCCACACGGGCTACACGGGCACGACGCTCTGGATCGACCCGCCGAGCGGCGTCTATCTCATCTTGCTCACGAACCGCATCCACCCCTGGGGCGGCGGTGCCGCGCGGATCCTCGAGCTGCGGGGCCGAGTCGCCGCCGCGGTCGGCGCGGCGCTCTTCAACCCGCCTGAGGTATTGGCGCAGCTCACGTCCGGCTCGACCGCCGCCGATCCGCCCGCGCCCGAGGCCCCCCCGCCGCCGCCCGTCAAGGTCACTCCGGGCGGCGTGCGCACCGGACTCGACGTCGTGAGGGACCAGAAGTTCACGGCGTTCGTGGGCCAGTCGATCGGCCTCGTCACCAACCAGACCGGCGTCGACGCGGCGGGGCGGCGCGCGATCGATCTCTTCGCCGCGGCGCCCGGCGTGCGGCTCCAGGCGATCTTCACGCCCGAGCACGGGATCCTGGGCGAGGCGATCACCGACGTCGCCAACTCGCGGGACCCCGTCACCGGGCGTCCCATCTGGAGCCTCTACGGCGCGACGCGGCGGCCCACGCGCGAGATGCTGAAGGACGTCTCGCTCCTGGTCTTCGACATCCAGGACGTCGGCGTGCGCTACTACACCTATCTGACGACCCTCATCTACGTCATGGAGGAGGCGGCCCGACAGGGCATCCCGGTCGTCGTCCTCGACCGGCCGAACCCGATCACCGGCCGCGTGGTCGAGGGGCCGCTGATGGACCCCGACCTCGAGTCGTTCACGGCGCCCCACACGATCCCCGTCCGCACCGGCCTGACGATCGGCGAGTTCGCGCGCCTGGTCGCCGCCGAGCGGAGCATCCCCGTCTCGCTCACCGTGGTGCCGCTCGAGGGCTGGGACCGGAACTCCTGGTACGACGAGACCGGCCTCGCCTGGGTCAACCCGTCGCCGAACATCCGCTCCGTGACCCAGGCGCTCCTCTATTCGGGCGTCGGGCTCCTCGAGGCCACGAACCTCTCGGTCGGGCGGGGGACGGACACGCCGTTCGAGGTGGTGGGGGCGCCGTGGATCGAGCCCGTGGCCCTCGCGGACGCCCTCAACCGCCTCGCGCTGCCCGGCGTGAGGTTCGATCCCACGTCGTTCACGCCGACGGCCGACCGCTACGCGAACGTGGTGTGCGACGGCGTGCGGCTCGTCGTGACCGATCGCGACGCGATCCGCCCGGTGACGGTGGCGCTCGCGCTCGCGCGCGAGCTACGCGCGCGTCACCGGGACCAGTGGAGGCCCGAGAGCATCCAGAACCTCCTGGTGAACCGGTTCACGATGTGGGCCTTCCTGAGGGGCGAGCTCCTCGAGCGGCTGGTCACCTGGACCGAGATCGACCGCAGCAGCTTCTTGAACCGGCGCGCGTCGTATCTCATCTATCGCTAGCCCTCCCCGAGGTCTGGTCAGCGCCCGGCGGCACGCTCCACGACGCGGACGTTCTTGAGGTTTTCCCGGAGCCGGCCCCGGAGCGCGGCGGGCACCGTGACCACGCCCGGGTCGCCGTCGCTCACGAACCGCTCGTCCGGATGCTGCTCGAAATGCCCGAGCCAGCGCCGGAGCTCGCTCTCGAGCGCCTGGATGCGCGGCAGCCGCACCGGGTCCCACGCGGCGGAGAACGGCGACGGCGCGGCGCCGCCCGCGACCATCAGGATGCCGTCGTGGCGGTAGGCCACGCCCTTGGCCGAGCCGGAGAGCGCCCAGCTCACGTCCCGCGGGTAGACGCCGTGCGGGAGCGCGAGCGTGCGCGGGCGGTAGTCGGGCACGTGGCGCTGGATCCACGCCTGGGCGCCGGCGATCTGCGCGCGGACGGTCGCCTCGTCGTACTTGCCGAGGTTCGCGTGCCAGAGCGTGTGATTGCCGATCTCGTAGCCGTGGCTCACGAGGAACTGGAGCTTCCGCGTGACGTGCTCGGGCTGGTTGAAGAGCCGGTTCGGCGGGTCGGCCGCGGGGAGCACGAAGAAGGTCGCGCCGCGCCCGAAGTCCGGCCGCTCGCGCGCGAACGCCTCGAGGATCCCGACGGCCGACTTCGGGTCGATCTCGAGCCCCCCGCGCTGCTCGAGGTAGCGGAACTGGCCCGGCGACGAGTCGTCGAAGGTGAGGACCACGGGCGTCGTGCCCGCGGGCAGCGCGATGCGGCCGTCGAGGAGGTCGCCGAGGGTGACGAGCCGGTAGCCCTTGGCGTAGAGCGTCTCGAGGTCGCGCCGGAAATTCTCGGGGGTGCGCGTCCAGCGCTCCTCCGGGTAGTCGATCTTGTGGTACTCGAGGATCATCACGCGGCCGAGCTCGTTGGGCGGCAGGTCGGCCGCGACGGCGAACGAGGCGAGCAGCAGCGCGGCGGTGACGATGAGCGCGACGAGGAGCAGGAGCCTCACTTGGCGGCGAGCGCCTCCCTCTGCTGGGCGTCCTTCGGGCGGAGCGCCGCGGCCGTGTAGTCGTTGCGCGGGTTCCAGAGCATCCAGCCCGCCGCGCCCGCGTCGTCGGCGGCCTTCATCTGGGCGCGGATCTCGTTCACACCGAAGATCCGGCGGTCGAAGGCGTAGTCGCGGAAGTCTTGCAGCCACGGCCGCACGCGCACCCGCGTGTGCGCCGCGCGCTTCCGGATCAGGCGCACGCTCTCGAAGACGACCTGGTAGGGATGCTCGACCGGGTTCGCGAAGCCCGGGATACCCTTGTGGTAGCCCGACGGGTAGACCATCGGCGAGATGAAGTCGAGGTGCGGGGTCAGCTCCTCGATGCGCTGGCCGATGTCCGTGTCGTTCTCGTTGAACGCGGTGTAGCCGAAGACGTCGGCGGCGACGAACGCGCCCAGCGCCCCGAGCTCCCGTCGCGCGCGCTCGAGGAAGCCCGCGATCGCCGGCAGGCGCGTCTCCTTCGTGTTGGGCTTGGCGTACCGCGCGGCGCCGAGGCGGCCGTCGGTCGGGAAGCGCACGTAGTCGAACTGGACCTCGTCGAACCCCCGGCGGACGGCCTCGCGCGCGATCGCGATGTTGTAGTCCCACACTTCTTCCTGGAACGGGTCCATCCACGCGAGCCGCTCGTTGTCGATCCACGGCGTCCCGGTGCGCGTGTCGATGACCGCGAGGTCGGGCCGGGCGCGGGCGAGGACGTTGTCCTTGAAGGTCACGATGCGCGCGATCGTGTAGATCCCGCGCGCCTTGAGATTCGCCATGAGCGCGTCGAAGTCGCGCAGCGTGGCGGGACCCTGCGCGCCGGCCGCGAGGGCCTGCTCGAGCTCGGTGGCGTAGAGGATCCAGCCGCGATCGCCCTTCACGTCGATGACCACCGCGTTCAGCTCGGTGCGCTCGGCCAGCTCGAGGACGCGGCCCCGGATCCCCCGGTCGCCGACACCGAAGTAGGTGAGGTAGGCCGCCTTGACGACCTGGGGCTTGAGGACCACCACGACCGCGCCCCGCTGTGGCGGCACGAGCGTCTTCTCGAAGCCCGGCAGCTTCACGAGGAGCGGCGCCGCGGGCGGGACGTTCTGCAGGTGGAACGCGCCCTCGGCGTCGGTCCGGTGCTCGGCGCCGCCGACCACCACCGAGGCGCCCTCGACCGGCCGGCGCTCGGGGTCGAGCACGCGGCCCGTGACGGTCGGGCCCCACGTCGGGCCCACGGGCTGCGGTCGCTCGGGCGTCGGCCGCAACACCGGGGGGGCGGGCGGCCGCACGACCGTCGTCGCGCGCGTGTCGGCCGGGTACAGGAGGATCAGGTACCCGCTGGCGATCGCGAGGCTCAGGAGGAGGAGCGCAAACCCGCCGTCCAGTAGATGGCGGCGAGCCGACACGGGGCCGGAGGCTTCGTGCATCGCTGGTTCTTCGACCATAACCCCTCGATTCAGAGCGTACCAAGAAAAAATAATGCGGCTACAATTCGTCGCATGCTCGACCCGCGCTTCGGCTGCGAGACCGCGACGACGCGCACGCTCCGCGTCAACGGCCTCGACCTCTCGTTCCTCGAGTGGGGCGCTTCCGGAAACCCCGCGCTCTGCTTCCTGCACGGCGGCGCCGCGCACGCGCACTGGTTCGATCGCGTCGCGCCCGCGTTCGCCGATCGCTTCCACGTGCTCGCGCTCGACCAGCGCGGCCACGGCGAGAGCGAGTGGGCGGTGCCCGCCGCGTACGCGACCCGGGACTTCGCGGCCGACCTCCTCGCCATGATGGACGCGCTCGGCGTCGCGCGCATGGTGTTCGCCGGCCACTCGATGGGCGGCCACAACACGATGGGCTTCGCCGCCTGGCACCCCGAGCGCGTGCGCGCGGCCGTGATCATCGACGCGCGGCCCTCGCTGCCGCCGGAGCGGCTCGACCGCATGCACGCGCGCGGCCGGCGGCCGCCGCGGCTCCACCCGACGGTGGACCACGCCGTGCGGGCCTTTCACCTCCTGCCGCCCGACACGACCGCCGACCCCGCGTTCCTCGCCCACGTGGCGCGCGCGGGCGTGACCGCGCGCGACGGCGGCTTCACGTACCGCTTCGACCCCGCGTGCTACGCGGCGCGCGACCCCGTGGACAACTGGCTGCTCCTGCCGAAGGTCACCGCGCCGACGCTCGTCGTGCGCGGCGAGCACTCACCGGTGCTCCCGCGCGAGATCGCCGAGCGCATGCTCGCGGCGCTCCCACGCGCGTCGCTGGTCGAGATCCCCGGCGCTTTCCACCACCTCGTGCTCGACGCGCCCGACGCGTTCGTCCACGCCCTCGACGACTTCCTCGCGCGAGCGCTCTGACGCCGCGGCCCGACGCCGCGTGCAACCTCCGCCAAGCTTGGCGCCGCACCGGAGATCGGGCTGGACATGCGCGGGGCGGTCTCGGACTATACCTGTCGGCGCGCCCCTCCTCGGTGTGTCCGCCGGATGGACCGCGATAGTCGGGCGCGAAAGGCGTTGAAATGGCTCAAGAGAACGGCAGGATCGTTCGTGCGCTATGCGGCGCCATCAACGGCCGCGACTGGGACGCATGGCGGCAACTGCTCTCGGACGACTGCGAGTGGGTCTTCGTGGAGCGCGGCATCACCGGGGGCACCTTACGGGGCGGCGTGGAAGTGGCGGCAGCGTTCAAGCAGTGGACGACGACTTTTCCGGACCTGCGAATGGATATCGACAATCTCATCGTCGCCGGCGAGACGGTGGTCGCCGAATGGAGCGCACGAGGGACACAGCACGGTCCGCTCAAACGGGGTGAAGGCTGGTATCCAGCGACAGGGCGGTCGTTCACGCGGAGGGGCTGCTGGGTGGCGGAGCTACACGGCGGCCGGATCGTTCGCTTCCGAGCCTATACCGATGCCAAGACGCTCCTGGATCAGCTCGGTCTCGCGTCGACGACCCCGCATCTCCTCCCCCCATGATTGACGATACTGAAGCGAGCTGTTTCGGGACCTGCGCCAGGGCCGGTGCGCTCGCGCGGCTCGGCTCAGTCAAGCTGAGACACTGGCCGGCGCCTGCCCGATTGGGATGGGAGGGACCGCCGGCGGCGCCGGCCCCGCACCCAGCTACTCGCGCACGCGCTCGACGCGGACGGCGCAGACCTTGTATTCGGGGATCTTCGAGGACGGGTCGAAGGCCGAGTTCGTCAGGAAGTTCGCGGCCGACTCCTCGAGCTTCACGAAGGGCACGAACAGCGCGCCCGGCCGCACCGCCTCCGTCACCCGCGCGTAGCCCGCGAGTTCGCCACGGCGCGACTCCACGCGCACGCGCGTGCCCGTCTCGACACCGAGGCGCCGCGCGTCGCTCGGATGGATCGCCACCTCGAGATGCGGCGCGAGCTCCAGGAGCCCCTGGACGCGCCGCGTGAGCGTCCCGCCGTGCCAGTGGTAGAGGAGCCGGCCGGTGTTGAGGACGAAGGGGAAGTCCGCGTCCGGCAGCTCGGCGGCCTCGGCGAGCTGGAGCGCCGGGACGAAGCGCGCCCGCCCGCGCGGGAACGATTCGGCATAGAGGAAGCGCGTGCCCGGGTGGTCCGGGCCGGGGCACGGCCACTGGATCCCGCCCTCGCGATCGAGCCGCGCGTGCGACAGGCCCGCGAGGAAGGGCCAGAGGCGCGCCATCTCGTCGAAGATCGCCGCCGGGCCCGCGTAGTCGAACTGGCGTCTGACCTCGACGCCGAGCCGCCGCGCCACGCGGCGGGCCAGCTCGCACGTGATCCACCAGTCGGGCCGCGCGTCGCCGGGCGGGGCGAGGGCGGCGCGGACGCGCTGAACGCGGCGCTCCGAGTTGGTGAACGTGCCTTCCTTCTCGGCGAAGGCCGCCGCCGGCAGGAAGACGTGGGCGCGCTCGGCCGTCTCGTGCATGAAGAGATCCTGGACGACGAGGAAGTCGAGCTGGCCGAGCGCCTTCTCGGCGTGGTGGAGGTCGGGCTCGGAGAGGAGCGGGTTCTCGCCGATGACGTACATGGCGCGCGTCTCGCCCGTGAGGCAGCCCTCGACCATCTCCGTCACGACGCGGCCGGTGCGTCCCGGCGGCCGCGCTCCCCAGGCCTCCTCGAACTTCGCGAGCGTGTCGGGATCGTACCGCGCGTAGCCGGGCAGGTTCGTCGGGATGCAGCCCGCATCGCCGCAGCCCTGGACGTTGTTCTGGCCGCGCAGCGGCGAGATCCCGCTGCCCGCGAAGCCCATCTGGCCGGCGACGAGGGAGAGGTTCAGGAGCGCGTGGGCGTTGTGGATCCCGTTCGTGTGCTGGGTGATCCCCATACCCCAGACGAGGCATGACCCGGCGAAGGGCGGCCTCGCGTACCAGCGCGCAGCCCGCGCGACGTCCCCTGCGGGAACGCCCGTGACGCGCTCGGCGCGCTCGAGCGTGAAGCCCTCGAGCGACGCGCGCCAGGCCTCGAAGCCTTCGGTGCGCGCGCGGATGAACGCGTCGTTTGCGAGGCCCTCGTCGAGGATCACGCGCGCCATCGTGTTGAAGAGCGCCGTGTCGGTGCCCGGCCGGTTCTGGATCCAGAGGTCCGCCTGGTCGCAGAGCTCGATGCGCTTGGGATTGACGACGACGAGCCGCGCCCCGCGACTCACGGCCCGGCGGAAGCGGACCGCGATGACGGGGTGATTCGCGGAGGCGTCGGCGCCCACCACCAGAAGGCAGCCGGCGTCCTCGTAGTCCTGGTAAGAGTTCGACGTCGCGCCCGAGCCCATCGAGACGAGCATCGCCTCCACGGACGGCGAGTGGCAGAGCCGCGTGCAGTGGTCCACGTCGTTCGTCTGCATGACGACGCGGCAGAACTTCTGGACGACGTAGCCGTCCTCGTTGGTGGCCTTGGCGCTCGCGAGGGCGCCGAAGGCGCCGCGGTGCGTCGCGAGCCCCTCCGCGGCCGCGTCGAGCGCCTCGTCCCAGCCCACCGCGACCCAGCGGCCGTCGCGCCGGACCATCGGGCGCGTGATCCGGTCGCGCGAGTGGATGAAGCCGGTGCCGAAGCGCCCCTTGACGCAGAGCATGCCGAGGCTCGACCGGTTCGACGGCACGTCGTCCGTCATGAGGGCGAGCCGATCGTCCTCGCGCACGCCCACCTCGATCCCGCAGCCGACGCCGCAGTACGGGCACGTCGTCTCCACGCGCGTGACGATCTTCCCGGGCGTCTCCTTCGGGCGCAGGGCGCCCGTCGGGCACGTCGCGACGCACTGGCCGCACGAGGTGCAGACCGAGGACGCCATCGGGCCGTCGCCGAAGACGCCGACGCGCGTCGCGTGGCCACGGCCCAGGAGCGAGATGGCGCCGATCTGCTGGACCTCGTCGCACGCCACGGTGCACCGGCCGCAGAGGATACACGCCTCGCGGTCGAGGACGAAGAACGACTTGGACGCGTCCACGTCGTACCGGTGGAGCGGCGGGTGCGAGGGCTCGAGCAGCCCATGACGCGCGGACGCGGCCCCGACCTGCGCGAAGCCGGCGCGCTCGGGCGATGGCGCGAGCATCGAGAGCGTCAGGTCGAGGACGCCGCGGCGCACGCGCACGGCGTCGGGATGCTCCGTCGCGACGACCATGCCGTCGCGCGCCGGCAGGTGGCACGCGGCCGGGAGCCCGCGCTGACCCTCGACGTGCACCAGGCACGTCCGGCACGCGCCGAGCGCCGCACGGTCAGGGTCCTTGCAGAGCTGGGGCAGCGCGATGCCGAGGCGGTTCACGCCGTCGAGGACGCTGGCGCCCTCCGGCAGCTCGACGCTCCGGCCGTCGATCGTGAGGATCACGCTGTCCTCATGATACGCCGAACTCCCCGGGGAACTCGGCGAGCCCGGAGAGGACGGCGAGCGGGGCGGCCTGGCCGAGGCCGCAGAGCGACGCCGTCTGGATCACCTCGCTGAGCGCCTGCACGCCGTCCACGTCTAGACGTCCGTCGAGCATGGCAAGGAGCCGCGCCGTCCCCTCCCGGCACGGCGTGCATTTCCCGCACGACTCGCGCGTGTTGAAGGCGAGGAGCGTCCTGACCGCGTCGCGTACGGACGCGGTCTCGTCGAGCGCGACCACGCCGCCCGTCCCGGGGTTCACGGGGCCGCGCGGCACGAGCGGCTCGTCGAACCGCCGCGGGTGGACGACGCTCCCCGACGGCCCGCCGAGGACCACGGCGGCGATCGGCCGCCCGGTGGGGGAGCCGCCGCCGATCTCCTCGAGAAGCGTCCGGAGTGTCGTGCCGAGCTCGAGCTCGACGATGCCCGCGCGCTTCACCCGGCCCGAGAGACCGAAGAGCTTGGTCCCGCGTCCGCCGCCGAGCCCGGCGAACCACGCCCCGCCCCGCTCGACGATCGGCGGTACGGCGCAGAGCGTCTCGACGTTGTTGATCACGGTGGGCCTGCCGAAGAGGCCCGACTCCACGGGGAAGGGCGGCCGCGTGCGCGGCATCGCGCGCCGGCCCTCGAGAGACTCGAGCAGCGCCGTCTCCTCGCCGAGCACGAAGCCGCCCGCGCCGCGTCGCAGCTCGAGCTCGAGCGAGAAGTCGGCGCCGAGGACGCGCGGGCCGACGAGCCCCCACGCCCGTGCCTGGGACAGGGCGGTGGTGAGCCGCTCGGCGGAGAGCTCGGCCTCGCCGTGGACGTAGACGACGCCGTGCGACGCGCCGGCGGCGTAGGCCGCGAGCAGCACCGCCTCCAGGAGGCGGTGCGGGTCGCCCTCCATCAGGTGACGGTCCTTGAAGATCCCGGGCTCGCCCTCCTCGCCGTTGACGACGACGTACTTCGGCGCGCCCGCCGCCGCTCGGCACGCCGCCCACTTCACGGCCGTCTGGAAGTAAGCGCCGCCGCGCCCCGTGAGGCCCGCCGCGCGCACCTCGTCGATCACGCGCTCGGGCCGACCCTCGTCGAGGACGCGCGCGAGCGTCGCGTAGCTCCCGCGGCGGATCGCGTCGGCGATGTCGCCCGGGTCGGTGACGCCGCAGCGCTCGAGCAGCACGCGCCGCTGCCGCGCGAGGACCTCGCCGCCGACGTCGGTCACGCGGTCGGCGGCGAGGGCGTCGAGGAACTTCCCGACGTCCGCCGCGGCGAGCGGGCCCGCGATGAGCCGTGGACGGCCGCCGCGCAGGACCTCGACGGCGGGCGCCGCCCAGCACATGCCGCCGCAGCCCGCGGCGACGACGCCGTAGGGGAGCTTCCGGCGCTCGACCTCGGCGCCGAGCGTGGCGAGCGTCTCGAGCGCGCCGACGGCGACGCCGCACGCCCCCACGCCGACGGCCAGGCGCGCGCCGGGTCGCCGGCGCTCGGCCTCGCGCGTGAGCGCGGCGAAGCGCTCCGCGGGACTTCCCGAGGCGGCTGGCGGCGGCGGGACGACCGGCGCCGGAGCGGACGCGTGGGACGCGCGGGGCGCGAGGATCCGGTCGAGGTCGGCCGGCGCGACGCGGCCGCGGTACGCGTGATCGATCTCGACGACCGGCGCGACGGCGCACGCGAAGGCGCAGTCGAGCTCCTCGAGCGTCACGGAGCCGTCGGCGGCGGTCGCGCCCGCGCGGACACCGAGCCGCGCCTCGCAGGCGGCGAGCAGCGCGCCGCCGCCGTTGACCCGGCAGCTGACCCCCGTGCAGACGCGGACGAGACGCCGTCCCGGGCGCCCGAGCCGGAGCTCGGGGTAGTGGCTCGCGACGCCCCACACCTCGCTCCTCGGCACGCGGAGGTGCGCGGCGACGGCGTCGAGCGCCTCGGGCGGGAGCCAGCGCTCCGCGCGCTGCACCGCCTGGAGCGCCGGCAGGAGCCACGTGCGCTCGCGGGGAAACTTCGCCAGCGGCTCGGAGATGTCTCGCATAATCGGAGTGCATGGTAGCCGACCCGAGCGTGTTCCGCGACCTCGCCTACGTGTTCGTCGCCGCCGTCGTGGGCGGCGCACTGGCCCGGCTCGCGCGGCAGCCGCTGATCCTCGGCTACGTGGCCGCTGGCATCCTCGTCGGTCCGCTCACGCCGGGCCCCGCGGTGTCGGACGTCCACGGCTTCGAGCTCATGGCGGAAGTCGGCGTGGTCCTCCTGATGTTCTCGATCGGCATCGAGCTCTCCTTGAAGGACCTCCTGGCCATCCGCCGCCTCGCGCTGGTGGGCGTGCCGCTCGGGCTTGCGGCCTTCATCGGCCTCGCGACCGGCCTCGGGCTGGCGCTGGGCTGGAGCGCGCTCCGGGCCCTCTCCGTCGGCATCGTGCTGTGCGTGCAGAGCACGATGGTCGCGGCGCGCCTGCTCATGGACCGTGGCGAGACGGGCTCGCGCCACGGCCGGCTGACGATCGGCATCCTGCTGGTCGAGGACCTCGCGGTGGTCGCGCTCATCATCCTGCTCCCGACGCTCGGCGCCCTCGACCGGGGCGGCCTCCTCGCGATCGCGAAGGCCCTCGGCACCGCCGCCCTGATCCTGGTGCCCTTCCTCGTCCTCGCGCGCCGGGTCGTGCCGCGCCTCCTCCTCCAGGCCGCGCGCATGCGGAGCGACGAGATGTTCCTGTTCGTCGCCCTCGCGGTGGGCCTCGCGACCGCCGCCCTCACGCAGGCGCTCGGGCTGTCAGTGGCGCTGGGCGCGTTCCTCGCGGGCCTCCTCATCAGCGAGTCGGACTTCGCGCACGACACGCTCGCGCGGCTCCTCCCGCTCCGCGACACCTTCGCCGCGCTGTTCTTCGTCACGCTCGGCATGCTGCTCGATCCCGCGCAGGTGCTCGCCAACCTCCCGCTCCTCGGCATCATGGTGGGCCTGATCGTCGTCGGGAACCTCGCCGTCTGGACGGCCGTCGTCCGCCTCTTCGGCGAGTCCGTCTGGAACGCGGTGCTGACGGCGGTCGCGCTCACCCAGATCGGCGAGTTCTCCTTCGTGCTCGTCCAGGTGGCGCGGCGCGCCGGGTATGTCGGCGACGATGTCTACAACGCGACGCTGGCGGCCTCGCTCCTCACGATCCTGCTCAACGCCTTGCTGGTCCAGAAGGCGCCCGGCTGGATCGGCGCCCTGCGCCTCCGGGGGGCGGGCCCGCCGCCGGCGGTCGCGCCGAGCCTCGAGGGCCACGTGATCCTCTGCGGCTACGGACGGGTGGGGAGCGCGATCGGGGAAGCGCTCGAGACCTTTGGCATTCGCTACGTCGCCGTCGAGACCGATCCCGACATCGTGAAGGGGCTCCAGGCGCGCGGGGTGCCGAGCCTGTTCGGGGACGCGGCGCGACGCGGGATCCTCGAGGCGGCGGGCGCGGCGCGGGCGGCGCTCGTGGTCGTGGCGCTGCCGGAGATGGAGCGCGCCCGGCTCGCCGTGCGCGCGCTGCGGGCGATCAACCCCCGGCTGCCGCTCCTGGCCCGCGCGCATCACACCGCGGCGCGCGACCTCCTGATCGACATGGGCGCGACGGAGGTGATCCAGCCGGAGGTCGAGGCGGCGGCGACGCTCCTGCGCCACAGCCTCGAGCGCCTGGCGGTCCCGCGTCCGAAGATCCTCGCCTACCTCGAGCGGCTCCGCGCGGCCGCGGACACGGCGCTGATCCTCGAGCCGCTCGGCCGCGAGGACCTGCCCTTCGCGCGCGACCTGACGCTCGGGGAGGGCCCGCTCGCCGGGCGCTCGCTCAGGGACCTCCGCGTGCGCGAGCGCTTCGGTGTCGTCGTCCTTACGGTGACGTGTCCGGACGGCGAGTTCGTCCCCAATCCCTCGGCCGAGACCGTGTTCCGCGCCGGGGACCGCGTCCGCGTCTTCGGCCTCCGGGAGCAGATCGAGCGCTTCGCCGCCGCCGGCGCGAGCCGCGGCTGACGACGGCGGCCGCGGGTCAGCGGAGCCCGAGCCGGCGCTCGTGCTCCTCGAGGTGGCGCCCGGCGGCGGCGGCGCTGGCGGGGTCGAGCCACTTCACCTGGGAGAGTCGCTGCCGCGCGGCCCTCAGGTGGGCGAGGTCCACCGCGCCCGACTCGTCGTGGTGGGGCAGGTGGCGGAGCTTCTTCCCGTCGGGCGCGATCTCCACCACCGCGAAGGCGGCGTCCGGCAGAGCGTCGATGCGCGCGCGGCTCCACTCCTCAGCGGCGGCCGGCGCCGCAGCCAGTGCTAAGAGGACGAGCGACGGGGCGAGTGTCCTCATCGCGGCGAGCCTAGGGTCGCGCACGCCGGGGCGCAACGTCCAAAGATCGATACGGCTCAGGCCACGCCCGAGTGGAGCGCGATCGTGCCGAGGCCGAGACGGCGCCAGCGGACGTCGCGCAGGCCGGCCCGCTCCATCGCGCGCGCGAGCTCCGCGGGCGTGACGAAGCGGTCCACCGACCGCGGCAGGTAGGTGTAGGCTTGGCGGTCGCCCGCGACGAGCGCGCCGAGGGCGGGCACGACGCGGCCGAAGTAGAGGCCGAAGAGGGCGCCCCACACGGGCACGTCGGGGCGCACGATCTCGAGCGCCAGCACACTGCCGCCCGGCATCGTCACGCGCCGCATCTCCCGGAGTCCGGTCTCGAGGTCCTCGAGGTTCCGCAGGAGGAAGGCCGACATCACGCACGCGAACGTTCGGCTCGGAAAGGGCAGGGCGAGCGCGTCGCAGGCGACGAGCGGCACGCGCCGGGCGTCGCGCGCGCCGAGCTTGGCGCGCGCCTCGCGCAGCATGCCCTCGGCGAAGTCGCCGCCGACGACGAGACGCGTCGGGTCGAGCGCGCGCAGCGCGAGGGCCAGGTCCGCGGTGCCGGTCGCGAGGTCGAGCGCGGGGCCGGGGAGCGCCGCGGCCGCCAGCCGCGCCACGTGGCGGCGCCACGCGTGGTGGCGGCCGCCCGTCATGAGCGAGTTCATCCGGTCGTAGCGCGCGGCGATGCGCGTGAACATCACCCTGACCGCGTCGGCCCGCTCGGGCACGATCATTGAAGGGCTCGCCTCGCCGGAGGCACCGTCTCGGCTCGCAGGGCCATCCTCTATATATAGAGACCGGCGACGACCGAGACGAGGACGATCAGGGCGATGTAGCCGTTGACGTTGAAGAAGGCGACGTCGAGACGCGAGAGGTCGCGCGGACTCACGAGCGAGTGCTCGTAGACGAGGAGCGTGACCACCGCGAGCCAGCCCGCCCAGTATGCGAGGCCCAGCCCCGTCAGCCACCCGAGGAGCGCCAGCGCCGCCGCCGTGAGGGCGTGGTTCACGCGCGCGGTGACGAGCGCCGGGCCGACGCCGAAGCGGGCGGGCACGGAATGGAGCCCCTGCGCGCGGTCCACGTCCACGTCCTGGCAGGCGTAGAGCAGGTCGAAGCCCGCGATCCAGACCGTGAGTGCGAACCAGAGGACGAGGGCGGGCGCGTCGAAGGCGCCGCGCACCGCGATCCAGCCGCCGGCCGCTGCGATTCCGTCGGTGAAGCCGAGGATCCAGTGGGACGTCCAGGTGAAGCGCTTCGTGTAGGAGTAGCCGACGAGGAAGACGAGGGCGAGCGGCGCCAACGCGAGGCAGAGCGGGTTCAGCCGCCACGCCGCGACGAACAGGAGCGCCGCCCCCGCCGCCGCGAAGAGCCGCAGCTCCCAGACGCCGAGCGAGCCCGTGGGGAGGTGGCGTCCCGCGGTTCTCGGATTCGCCGCGTCGATCGCGCGATCCACGACGCGGTTCGCCGCCATCGCGCACGTGCGCCCGCCCACCATCGCGGCCGTCACCCAGCCGAGCGTGCGCCAGCCGGGCCAGCCGCCGGCGGCGAGGACCATCGCGATGTAGGCGAAGGGGAGGGCGAAGACCGTGTGCTCGAACTTGATCGCGTCGAGCACGCGGCGGACGCGGTTCAGAGCCCGTAGTCCTTCCAGCGCCGCGTGACCAGCGCGCGGATCTCGTCCGTCATGACGATCTCCGCCGGCCAGGGCTGGACGACGTCGTCGAGCGCGCCCTTTTCGGTCGCGTCCACGCCGAGCTTACCGCCGAAGCGGTGCCGCAGCGCCGCGTGGTCGAGGTCGTCCATCGGGCCCTCGAGGACGACGAGGTCCCGCTTCGGGTCGATGTTGCCCGTGGCGCGCCAGGCGACCTCGGAGAGGTCGTGGACGTTCACGTGCTCGCTCACGACGACGAGCGTCTTCGCGAGCATCATGAGGCCCATGCCCCACAGCGCCGTCATGACCTTCCGCGCCTGGCCCGGGTAGCGCTTCTTGATCGAGACGATGACGAGGTTGTGGAACACGCCCTCGGCGGGCATGTTCAGGTCCACGACCTCCGGGAGCAGCAGGCGGATGATCGGCAGGAACAGCCGCTCGCTCGCCTTGCCGAGCCAGTAGTCCTCCTGGGGCGGGCGGCCGACGAGCGTCGTCGGGTAGATCGGCCGCCCGCGCCGCGTGACCGCGGCGAGATGGAACACGGGATAGTCGCGCGCGAGCGAGTAGTAGCCCGTGTGGTCGCCGAACGGCCCCTCGAGCCGTCGCTCGCGCGGGTCCACCCAGCCCTCCAGCACGATCTCGGCCTGCGCCGGCACCTCGAGGTCGTTCGTCACACAGCGGACCAGCTCGACGCCCTCGCCGCGGAGCCAGCCGGCGAAGACCACCTCGTCCACGCCGGGCGGCAGCGGCGCGGCCGCGGCGTAGATCAGCGCCGGGTCGCCGCCGAGCGCGATCGCGACGGGCATGCGCTCGGTCCCCGCGCTCTCCCGCGCGACGCGCTCGTGCTCGGCGCCGCCCTTGTGGGTCTGCCAGTGCATGCCGAGCGTCGCGTCGTCGAAGACCTGGAGCCGGTACATGCCGACGTTGCGCTGCCCGGTGCGCGGATCGCGCGTGAAGACGGCGGGGAGCGTGATGTAGCGGCCGCCGTCGCCCGGCCAGCAGCGGAGGATCGGGAGCCCCGCGAGCGACGGCTTCGCGGTGTCCACCACCTCCTGGCAGGGCGCCTGCGCGACGCGCCGCGGCCCGGCCTTGACGAGGTCGAAGAGCGTGCCGAGCTTCGCGAGCCGCTCGGCGAACGTCCCGGGCAGCTTCAGGTCGAGGAGCTTCGCGACGCGCTCGCCCAGCTCGTCGAGCTGCCCCACGCCGAGCGCCGCCGCCATCCGGTCGGCCGCGCCGAACGCGTTGACGAGCACCGGCACGTCGAAGCCCTCGACGCGCTCGAAGAGAAGCGCGACGTTCCGGTCGGCGGGGCCCTTCGAGACGCGGTCGGTGATCTCGGCGATCTCGAGGTCGCGCGAGACGGGGGCGGCGACCCGGCGCAGGCGGCCCGCCTGCTCGAGGTGGGCGGCGAACTCGCGGAGGTCGCGGAACGCGCTCACGCGCCGTCCGCGCTCACTCGTGGTAGAAGGTCGCGACGAGCCAGCCCGCCACCACGGGGAAGGCGAGGCTCGGGACCACGCGCACGGCGACGAACTTCCAGCCCATCAGCGGCGCCTCCCAGGCGATGATCCGCTGCATGCCGAAGAGGGACCACGCGGTCATGTAGGCGACGAGCGGCGGGAGCGCCGCGCCCGAGTGCGCGAGCGCGACCATGAGCGGCACGCTCACCATCGGCCCGCCCGGCGTGAGGACGCCGGCGACGGTCGCGATCAGGAGCGCGCGAAGGCCGCTCTGCTGGCCGAAATACCGCGAGACCACCTCCTGCGGCACGAGCACCTGCATGAGCCCGGCGAGGAACAGCGCGGGCACGAGCCGCGGCAGGATGAACCACAGCAGCGAGGCGCCGTGCTTGGCGCCGAGGAGGGGGAGCCCCGGGTCCTTGACGTACGCGACGACCGCGAGCGCCAGCGCGACCCCGACGAGGACCAGCGTGGAAGGGTCGAGCGGCCCGCGCATGGCGACCATTATTGCATAGGGGTGGGTGACCGAAGGATACTCGGCAGGTGGACGAGCGCACCCAGAGCCTGCTCGACGGCATCACCGCCGCGCTCGTCGTGGTGGACGCCGACCTGGCCGTCGTCGCCTGGAACCGGGCGATGGAGTGGGTCACCGGTGTCGCGCGCGCGGAGGCCCTCGGGCGGAAGGCCGACGCGGGCCTGCCGGTCCTGCGCGACCCGGAGCTCGTGGCGCGGCTCCGGGAGGCCGCCGCCGGCGGCGAGCCCGCGACGCTCGAGGTCCTCCACGCGGTGCCCGAGGACGAGCGCCCGCTCTGGCTCGAGGTGCACTGCGTGCCGTGGCGCGACGAGGCGGGGCGCGTCGTGGGCGGGCTCGGCGTCCTCGTCGACATCAGCGAGCGCCACCGGCGCGAGCTGTTTCTGAGAGCGATCGAGGCGATCGGCCACTCGCTCGCCTCCTCGCTCGACCTCGACGAGGTGCTCGACACGATCGTCACCAAGGCGCGCGAGGTCATGGGCGCGGAGGCCGCGCTCGTGGTCGCCTGGGACGGCGTCGCGCCCGCGTTCAGCGTCATGCGCGCGGTCGGGCGGCTCTCCCGTGAATACGCCGGCGCCGGCTCGATCCCGGCCGGCGGCGGGCCCGTCGCGCGCGCGATCCGCGAGGCGCGCCCGGTCGCGACGCGCAACATCCTCACGGACCCCAACGTCTGGCTCGCGCCGGAGCGGCGCGCCCAGGTCGCGCGCGAGGGCTACAAGGCCGCGGCCGCGGCGCCGCTCGCGGCGAAGGGGCGCGTGCACGGCGCGCTCGTCGTCCACTATTGGGAGGAGCGGACCTTCGGCGACGAGGAGCTGGCGGCGCTGAAGCTCCTCGCCGAGCAGGCCTCGCTCGCCATCCAGAACGCCCAGATCTACGGTCAGGCGGAGCGCCGCCGCGCGGTCGCGGAGGTGCTGGCGCGCCTGGCGCGCGAGCTGACGGCGAGCCTCGACGTCGAGCGGATCGCCGAGCTGCTGGCGCGCGGCGTCGTCGAGTTCATGGGCGCGCGCGTCGCCGTCGTGTTCCGCTACGAGAGCGAGGACGGCTCGCTCCACGCGCTCGCGGCCGCCGGCGACGACGCCGAGGCGATCCGCGGCGTGGTGCTCGGCGCGGGCGAGGGGGTGGCGGGGCGCGCGGTGGCCGAGCGCGCGACCGTCCTGGCCCGCGACATCCGGTCCGATCCCGACGTGCGCCTGTCCGCCGCCGTGCGCGAGCGCCTGAAGGAGGCGGCGTCCCGCGCGGCGATCGGCGTCCCGCTCCTGACCCACGAGCGCGTCATCGGCGCGCTGGCGCTCGGCGCGGACGAGGACCGCGTGTTCACGCCCGACGAGGTGCGCGCGCTCGAAGGTCTCGCCGACCAGGCGGCGCTCGCGTTCGAGAACGCGCGCCTGTACGCGACCGCGCGCGACAGCGTCGTGCGGCTGCGCGACACGCAGGCGCAGCTCGTGCAGGCGGCGAAGATGTCCGCGCTCGGCCAGCTCGTCTCGGGCGTGGCCCACGAGCTGAACAACCCCCTCTCCGTCATCATCGGCTACGGCCAGCTCCTGCTCGGCCGCGACCTGCCCGAGGTGGTCAAGCGTCCGGTCGAGCTCATGGTGTCGCAGGCCGACCGCATGGCGAAGATCGTCCGCAACCTCCTCTTCTTCTCGCGCCAGCGCCCGCCCGAGCGTGTCGGCGTGGACCTGAACGAGGTCCTCGATCGGACGCTCGCGCTCCGCGCGATCCAGCTGACGCTCTCCGGCATCGTCGTCGAGAAGGACCTCGCGGCGGAGCTGCCGCCGGTCTCCGGCGACCCGCACCAGCTCGAGCAGGTCTTCCTGAACCTCGTGCTGAACGCCGAGCAGGCCGTCCTCGAGACGCAGCGCGGCGGCCGCATCCTGCTGCGCACGCGCGTCGCCGAGGAGGGACACGCCGTCGAGGCGCAGGTGGTGGACGACGGGCCCGGCATCCCGGCCGAGGCGCTGCCGCACGTCTTCGAGCCGTTCTTCACGACCAAGACCGTCGGCACCGGCACGGGGCTCGGCCTGTCCGTCTCCTACGGCATCGTGCAGGAGCACGGCGGCCGGCTCACCGTCGAGAGCCGGCCAGGCGAGACCGTGTTCACGCTCGTGCTGCCGGTGCTGCGGCCCGCCGAGGCGCTGGCGCCGGAGCCGCCCGTGGTCCTGATGCCGATCAAGGGCGAGGGGCGCGTCGCCCTCGTCGTCGAGGACGAGCCGAGCGTGCTCGACCTCGTCGTCACGCTCCTCCACCAGACCGGCTGGAACGTGGACGTCGCGTCGGGCGGGCGCGAGGCCCTCGAGCGTGTGCGCGGCCGGCGGTACGACCTCGTCGTCTCCGACATGCGCATGGCCGAGGGGGGCGGCGAGGAGTTCTACCGGAGCGCGGTCGCGCGCGACGCGACGCTGCGGCCCCGCTTCCTCTTCATCACCGGCGACACGGCGAACCGCGGCGCGTGGAGCTTCCTCGACGACGCGGGCGTGCCCGTGATCGAGAAGCCGTTCCAGCCGGCGCTCTTCCTCGACGTCGTGCGCCGCGTGACGACGTCATTGACACCGTCCACCTCGCGCGAGTAGGAAGGAGGGGTGACCAAGGCCGACCTCGTCGCCATCATGGCGAAGACCGGGGGCGGCTCGAAGACCTCCGCGGAGAAGGCCGTGAGCGCCATGGTCAGCGGGATCGTCGAGTCGCTGCGTCGCGGCCGCCGGGTGACAATTTCCGGATTTGGCACCTTCGTCGTCACGAAGCGCGCGGCGCGCAACGGCCGCGACCCGCGCACGGGCAAGGAGATCACGATCCCGTCGGCCCGCGTGCCGCGCTTCCGCCCGAGCCGGAGCCTCAAGGTCGCCATCCGCTGAGGGTCTCCGCGCGATTCCGCGGTGTGGTAAGCTTCAGACGCGTTTGTGGGCCGGTGGGGGATCGTCTAGTGGTAGGACGCGTGGCTCTGGACCACGTAGCGGGGGTTCGAATCCTCCTCCCCCAGCCACAAACCCGCGGCGGCGACGCGGCCCCATCGTCTAGAGGCCCAGGACACGGCCCTCTCAAGGCTGAAACACGGGTTCGACTCCCGTTGGGGCCACCAATCGAATTTCGTTAGTGTTTTTCGCTCCGGGTTTTAGGAACATTCGAATGTTCCTCGAACACGGCGCGCGTGCACGTCCTCACTCGCTCAACATCCGCACCGCTTTCTCCTCGTAGAACTCCACCGCGCGCTTCAGTTGCGGCGGCCTGATGCTCGTGTAGACCTGCGTCGTGTCGATGCGCGCGTGGCCGAGCAGGGCGCGGACCTCCTCGAGGTCGTGGTGCTGCTCCAAGACTTCCATCGCCACGCCGTGACGCAGGTCATGGGGCTTGAGCTCGGGGTAGCTGATCATCCGGCCGTACACCTTGCAGAGGCGCCAGATGTTCTTCCCGGTCATGGGCGCCCGCGTCTTGCCAACGGCGCGCCGCCCCCACGTGGACCAGAACAGGGGCGTCTCCGGGCCGACCGGCTCGACCTCCCTCCTGAGCACCCGCTCGACGTACACCTGCAGGAACGTCATGACTGCCGAGGGCACGGGGACATCCCGTGTCTTGCCGCCCTTGACGCGGACCCCCCGCAGCCCCCACGTTCCGTCCAGGTGGTGCACCTGCAACGTGGCCACGGACTCGCGCCGCATGCCCGTGTAGCGCAGGATCAGGAAGATCGCCACGTCACGCGGGCGGCGACGTGCCTTCGCGGCTTCCACGAGGGCGTCCATAATCGACGACCCCGGGACTTGCTTGGGCGGCTCCCGGTGGTGCGGCGGGCGCTCCAACCTCGCCACCGGGTTCGCCGCCAGGACCTCGCGCTTCACCAGCCACATACAGAAGCTCGATACGACCGACTGGCGCACGCGCATCGTACTGAGCGCCAGGTCGGTGGCCGCCATGTCATCCATCCACGCCTGGATCCCCGGGGGCGTCAGGTCCGTGACCCGCGCTAGGCGGCCGTGGCGATTACGGACGAAGATCAAGAACTGCTCCAAGATCCATCGGTAGGTTCGTACCCCTCCTTCGGTCTTGCCGCGCTGCTTGCGCTGGAAGTTGCAGAACTGCTCGACCAGCTCGGTGAGCTGTTGGGCCATGGTCTCGGTCCTCCGGCCCGAGCCACGACCACGTTTTCGCTGAGCGGCAGTATCCGGGGGCACGACCCAGCCGTCAAGCGGTCTCGCCGGCGCGGCGAGCGCCTGAGATTCGGCCGGGCCTTGCGTCGCCGGCACGTCGGTCATCGTGTGTCCCGACGCCCGGTGAGCCCGTCAGACCCGCCGCGTTGAGGCCGGGCACAGGCCACGAGCGCGACCGACGCCACCTGGGGGCCTCGGGATGTCCGGCTCACGTGGTCGGCGCCATGGCGGCGATGCGTGCCAGGAACTGCTTGACGTGGTCCTGGAGCTTTTTGGTGAGCCGCTGCTCGAGCTCGGGAAACGCTCCCGGAAGCTTTCGCCGAGCCACCACGAGGGTGTCGAGCGTGGACACGAACGGGTCCGCTGGATCGAGGGGGCCCAGGACGAGCCG
>WNFJ01439103.1_pt3 | contig 26937 bp, 31 predicted proteins | sample 5400461 | NCBI WGS metagenome assembly WNFJ01 (sample SAMN13153349, study PRJNA577476) | soil metagenome | isolation source: 115 cm saprolite on Douglas fir-dominated hillslope | place: USA:California | collected 2013-09-17
CTTTTCGTTTCAAAAAACAACCATTTTACGAAAGGAAATCGCGCGATTTCCGAGAAATCGAGTTAAGCGCGAATGGCGAGTAGAAAACCGCTCATTCTAGCACAAATTCTAGTACACGGACGCGCCAGACTTTGATTCGTTCGATTCCAGAGCTTTCTGAATGCTACTGGCGAAGGCGCAGCAAATCGCAGATTGTTTGAGGGGTTCGAGCGTGTTAATCCAAGAGTGTGGCGATATGCTGAACCGCCGGTCCCGGTCGACGCGCTAGGTCCCGGCATGAGTTGAAGTGGTCAACAGATCACGTAGTTCTCGACCGGAGGCTTTCGTGGCCAGCATTAAAGCGTGCCCATTTTGCGTCCAGCTCGCTGTCATCCACTCATTCTGTCGGACGAAGCGCGGCTGCTGCGGAAGCGTATGTTTCAGTCCCGACGCGTCAGTCACGATCAGATGAACCAGCTTTCCTCCGGACATCCTAAAACAAGTAATCGATACCAGCTTGCCCTCCGATGAAATGGTCTTACAGCCCAATGCCGGCAACGCTTCCAAAGCCGCGGGCATGACGTTGGCGGCGGGCGCATGCTGAGCTTGGAGCCACTGCTGCAACGCTCGGACATCTGTGCCTTCGTGATCGAAGCGTGACTGGCCGTTGGCAAGGTTTGGAATGAAAGCGAGCGCATCTTTCTGCCAAGGGTCGAGCGCTGACTGGTGCATCCAAAACCCAGCCACTCCCGCAAGTAGCATCAGAGTGGCAGCCATTGCGATGAAGACTGGCCGGAGTGGCCACAAACGCCGACGGCTGATTTTTGCGCCGGCCAGAATGTTTGTGCGGAGGTCACGCGGTACAGAGATCGAACAAAGCGCGTCCGACGTCGCCATGTCGAGAGCACGTTGATTTGAGAACCAGGCAGCTAGCACAGGATCGCGGCTTACTTGTTCAAGCGCTGCTGCGAAGTGTGTAGTGCAGGCATCTTCGCCGCCTGGGCGATACGCACTTAAAATGAATTTTGCTTCTTGATTGTTCACATTCTCTCCTGATTCCGCAATGACACCGGCAGTTCGACGATCCGACCCTCGGCTTCATTCTGTTGGTCCCATAGCGCCTGCCGCAACTGTGTCTTTCCGCGCGACAAGCGCGACATCACGGTGCCGATCGGCACATTCAAAATTTCCGCTATCTCGGTGTAAGAGAACTGTCTTAGGTAAAACAACGTCAGCGGAGCGCGAAAATTTTCTTCCAACTTGCTCAGCGCCTCCAAAGCCGCGGCCGCATCGATCCTGTCGGCCGCTAAAGGGACTTCCGCTGGCTCCTCTGGCGCGTCATCGAGTGAAACTTTTGGGAAACGCATCTCGTGTCTCCGCCCGCCGAGAAACTCGCGATAAAGTGTGGTAAAAAGCCATGATTTGGCTTTGCCAGGGTCGCGGAGGTCGCGCCCCTTCTCGGCCCAAATGTAGAATGTCTGCTGAGTGAGATCGGCGGCGTCCATTTCATTCTTGGCCAGACTGAGAGCAAATCGGTAGAGCGCCGCATAATGGGCGTCGACGAGCTGCTCGAAATCAAGTCTGGTCACATCATTATGACTCCCGGAATAAGATATTATTCCTCATTAAGATCCGGCTCGTCAGCCGGTTGGTCGCGGCGGACCTCTGAAGGCGCTCTCAATAATGAGTGCCAACCTAGCGGCTGGGTTTGGTCTGCCAGCCCCTGAAGAGGAATCGCGCTACTGCTTGAAAAATGCCGAATCCGGCACAGGCCAGACCAGCGATGCTTTCATGAAAAGTCCAGGAGGCCGAGTGTCTGACCCGCGATCGTACCGGAACTTCCCTGATAAGTAGCCGAGCCTCAAGGGCTCGAATTTGCATTACAACATTCCACCCAATCCCTTGGTTCCGCATCTCGATGGCTTCGAGCGCTTCGCGCCGGATGAGTCGAAGCGGCCCGAAATCGGTGAAGCGAAATCCCCAGCCATACTCAATAAGTTTGCCTGCCAGCTGATTTCCGAAGTGCTGGGCTAGCGTCATTGCTTTATGTCGTAGCTTTGTGCGGCTGCCGATAACGAGATCAGCATCCTCGGCAGCGGCGATAAGGAGATCGATGTCGCCGAGGTCATAGCCTCCATCTGCTGTGCAAAATAAGATCCAGCCGATGTCTTGTGGTAGGTTTTCCAGTCCATGCCGGCAAGCCTGGCCAAATCCGCATCGGGTCAGCTCCAAAACTTCCGCGCCAGCGGTGCGGGCACGCTCCGGCGTGGCGTCGATGCTGCCGCTGTCGACGACACGAATGTGTTCAAACCCCTGTGCTCGCAATTCCAGAACGACATCCGCGACAGTCTCCTGGTCGTTTAGAGCCGGAACTACAACCAGACAAGATTCGTGAAAAGACGGTCGGCGAGCCGCGCCTAGTCCACGTTCCTCTATAATAGTAACGCTCATATCGGTAGGACTCCTGGCCGGCTGTTCTTGTTCCGCTGCTGAATAGAAAGGGAAGGGCTATTGTTCAGCGGTCCGGAACGAGCTGATTTCAGTCAGCGGCTTGCGCGAGATATTGGGAACCATGGCCCCTTCCACCGGGTGACCCACAACTAAGAGGACGAACGGTTTCTCATGTGACGGCCTGCCAAGCAACCGATTTAAGAAAGCCATTGGACTCGGAGTGTGAGTTAGGGAGACGAGGCCACAAGAATGAACTGCGGTAACTAGCAACCCCGCCGCAATCCCGACTGACTCGATCGCGTAATAGGTTTTGGTGCGGGTGCCGTCCGGCAAAACTCGAAACGGTTGAACAAAAACGGCGATGAGCCACGGCGCCGTCTCAAGGAACGGCTTGTTCGAATCAGTGCCTAACGGCGCGAGCGCCTCGAGCCACTCTTTCGGAGCACGATGTTCATAAAACTCTTTCTCTTCTTTTTCGGCGGCGGCTCGAATCTCGGTCTTTAGCTTCGGGTCACTGATCGCGACGAAATGCCACGGCTGAAGATTTGCGCCATTTGGGGCCGTGCCTGCCGCGCGGATGCAATCCTCGATTACTTGGCGCGGGACAGGCCGGCCGGAAAAGTCGCGCACCGTCCGCCGGCTTCGCATTGATTCGTAGAACCTCTTCGCACCGGCGAGCAGCTGCTCGTCAGATGGCGTTAATCGACATGGAAGTGGAACGAACCGGGCGATCTTCATCGCTCACATTGCACCAACATGCTGACGTTGATCAATGTTTATGGCGCCTGACTGTTGTCGCATGCCTAGGATCAATAACCCATGGTTTGGCGCCATAGCGAGATCTTCGGCAACACTCCGTTACGTAGAGATGGAACAGCTGGCTTCTCTTCTCTCACGGGAGCTTGAGGCTCGTCTGCCGCCCTGTTCAATTCGCGTATCCAAATGACGACGTCAACCTGACCTTCTGCGACGGCCTTGTCGATAATCTGAGCAACATCCCGATCTTCACTGATAACGAGCACCTTTTGATTTTTGGGCTCCACTTTCATAGTTACTCCTTCTTTTGATCAATCTTTGTAAGTAAGATGGCTGGAGAGTGTGCTTATTCCTTGGTTGGATTCTTGTCCGTCTAAAGTCCCGGAATATAAGACGCGCTAATAGCTGTTAAGATCACTCACCGACTAGCTCGAAACTTGGTCGAATTTCTTGACTACCGCGCCGTTAGGCGCGCAGGGACAAAAGCGCGTTTGAGTCGCGTTCCTCTCCGGGGCGATTTCAAGGCAAGGTCTCTTGGCGCGGCGCCAGCGAGGTATTGACAAGTCATGAATAAGTCTTGGCAAAGTGTTACGAGTGGGCCGCGCTCATAAAAACGTCGCGCTGCCGAGACCACTGGCGGACGCAGGATTACCGTTTTACCTAGCCTGCTTAGCCGTTGCGAGAAGTCGAAATCCTCAAAGATTTCCATTTCTTTGAACCCTTTTAATGTATCGAATGTTTCGCGGCGCAAGAACATTGCTTGGTCGCCCAAAAAGATTCCAAGTCTGCGGCTTCGCAGCTCGGCCAAAAAGCAGGTGAAGCGAAGAAACCGCGACGGCGTATCGTAAAGTCTGGCAAACGCGCCGCCAGTAATCTGTGTGTCAATCAATGCATCCGCAATTCTTTCGAACGCGCCCTCCGGCACAATCGTGTCAGCGTGCAAAAAAAGAAGGACCGCGCCTTTTGCACGCGCGGCGCCCAGATTCATTTGTTGGGCGCGCTGGCGTCGATCGCATTCGACGACAATGGTACCATGCTTTTCAGCAATCGAGGCCGTGCCGTCATAGCTCGGCGCGACCGCTACAATAATTTCGTGGGTTACGGATTGAGCGCGAAGTCGTTCGATTGTGTGCGGCAATGTTGCGGCTTCATTAACTGCGGGAATAATAACGGAAAGAAACGGCGAAGCCTCCATGCAAGAATGAGAGTCCTCTCTGCGCGTTTCTATTCCGAACTCTTCGTGGGCGAATGGACTCTCCGCTCGGTGCACGAGCATACAAGTTCGATGGGACAGAGTTTTCGTCGACGGAGGCTTGCCTGACGGCATCAAATCCCGAGGTTAACGTGTCGAAACCAGAAGTATGGTAAATCGCGTCGCACTTGTTATTGGAGTTGGTCCGGGTCTCGGGGCGGCGCTGGCGAGACGATTCGCGAGCGAAGGTTTCCGTGTCGTAATGATCGCGCGCTCCGGGGGCTTCATCAACGAGCTCGCCCGAGAGCTTAGCGGCTCGCTTGCGCTGCGTGCTGATGCGAGTAACCCGGCTGAAATGGCTGAAACGATCCAACGAGCTCGTGAGGAACTTGGACCGATCGGCGTGCTTATTTATAATGCGAGTACCAGCGGTGGCAGCGGTTTGGCCGAAATAACCGTTGAGCAGTTTGAACAATCGTGGCGCGTGAGCACGCTCGGTGCATTTGTCTGCGCACGCGAAGTTGCTCCTGACATGATCAAGGCTGGTGAGGGGGTAATGCTGTTCACCGGCGCAACCTCAAGCATCCGCGGCGGCGGATGGCTGGCGTTCAGCAGCGCAAAATTTGCCTTGCGTGGATTGGTGCAGTCGGCCGCGCGCGAACTATGGCCAAGAAGTGTGCACGTAGCACATGTCTTGGTTGACGGTCTGATCGGCGAAGCAGGTGATGGCTCGGTTAAGGAAGCTATTGCGCTCAGTCCAGATAAGATGGCGGACGCTTACTGGTACCTCGCGCAACAGAATCGTTCTGCGTGGACTCTGGAGCTCGATCTCCGGCCCAATGCCGAGGAGTTCTTTGTCTGAGATCAGCGATCCGGGAAACGCCGGTGATTTCGTAGCTCAATCTGAAATACACCGCCTACGGTTTGCCTCCAAACGAGACGTGGTCATCAAGATCGAGTAGATCCGCCCAGCTCTTAATATCGGGACGAGCTTTTGAAAATGATCCGACGCGTTCTGCGAAAAAGGACAACGTTTCAGCGTCGCTATCCGGCCCGCGCCGGCTCATGTAATCGCTCCATTGCTCGATTTCCCACGGTGAACGTTTCTGCTTTGCGTTGGCGTTTATCCATTCGAGAATTCCGCCGTCGCCTTTACCGCTGCGCAACTGCTCCAAGAGTGCTTGCGAATCGAGACCAACAAAGCCAATGAGGTGCTGATCGAGGGGGCAATCGTAGTTAAATTCACCGTTAGATCCGACGATAGTCGCGCGGCCTTTGTCGAGCATTCGAGCATTCTGGGCAGAATCGCGTGACCACCAAGCCTGCAGCGCGCGCTGCGCGGCGGACGTTTTGTTAAGTCGGGAGCGGAAATGGATGTGTTCATGCTGTCATAGGTACGTGAATTATGCGAGTTTGGTCAGCTCTGCGATAAGCCTCCGTCTAAAATCAATTCAATCCCGGTAAAACCCGCATTTTCCGCGGAGCTAAGATAAGTTACAGCGTTAGCAATTTCCTCCGCCTCACCGAAGCGGCCCAGTGGCACATCTGCGGCGAACCCTGCAGTGCCTAATTCAAGTCTTTCTTTCGGCATACCGATCCGGCTCATAATTGGCATCGAAAGGGGACCAGACGTGACGACGTTGACTCGGATTTTTTTGGTGGCGAGTTCAAGTGCAAGTGTTTTGGCGAGGCTATTCAAGGCAGCTTTGCCAGATGCGAAGATGCTTGCACCTGGCACACCGAAATACACGGCGGCCGTCGATCTGAAAATTATTGAGGCGCCTTCGGTCAACAGCGGTAACGCCCGTTGCACTGTAAAGTAGGCGCCTTTGTAATTTGTGTTGGTAATTTCATCGAATAAGGCCTCACTAGAATCAGCTAGCATCGCGAACTTCCCTATGCCGGCGTTCACAAAGAGAACGTCAATGCGCCCCAAGCTTTCGCGGACCACTTGGAAGGCACGGTCGATGTCGGCCACGTTGGAAATGTCCGCGGCTACGGCAAGTGTGTCGCCAGCAATGTCTCGCGCCGCGCTCGAGGCAGTCCACGGTGTCCGATCAATTATGGCGACGCGCGCGCCATGTGCCCTTAATTCGCGTGCCGTGGCGATGCCGACGTCACTATTGCCGCCCGTAATGACTGCGATTTTGTCCTTTAGTTTTAACATTGCTCGACCTGCCTAAGCAGTTCGCTTCGATCCATTCGCAGAGCAGCCCATGGAGAAATAAGAGTCGCGAACTGCGTCGCCTATTCCCGTTGTCCGTCCGAAGTAAAATCTGTGCGGGTCCCGGAACTATTTTCCCTGGGCGTAGAGTTCGAGAATATCGCGGACTGCCCGGCTCAGCGGCGTCGGTACGCCAACCGCTTCGCCCAGGGTTACGACACTACTGCTTAGCCACTCGAGCTCGAGACGTTTTCCATCTTGTAAGTCGTTGTGCATGGATGAAGTCATCACGTCGGGTAGGCGATCGATGAATGCGAGCCGATCATTCGCGAAGTTTTCGTCCAAGTTCACACCGTGTGCGCGGCCAACGGCTACGACTTCGCGCATCAATTCGAGCAAAAAGGAACGCGTTCTCGAATTGGCTCGGATCGGACCGATAGTCGAGCGCATTGAAGTTGTAGTGGCCGAGGTACCGGTCACGAAAACAAATTTTTCCCAGATGGCGCGCATAACATCGGGACTAATCTCCGCCTCGAGTCCGCCGCGCCGACAAGCTTCCAAAAAGCGGTTCGCCCGCGCAGAAACAGAGCCGTCCCACTCCCCAAAAACGATGCGTTGCATCTTGCCGGTTTGGTGGATCACACCCGGTTGCGCGATCTTCGCGGCGATGTAGCAAACTCCGCCTACTACTGCCCCTCGCCGAGAATCTGACGAAGCAATTCCTCTTTTGTCACCCCGTTTTGGAGCGAAATGACCACAGTTTCTGGTCCGACAATCGGCTTAACTGCGTGCGCGGCAGCCTCGGTATCCCAGAGCTTCACACAAATCAGGACAACATCGGCCGGGCCAAGCTCGCTAGCATCTGCGGTGGCGCGGGCGGGCGTCAGACGGAAGTCGCCAAGCGCGCTTTCAATTTGTAGCCCATGTGAGCGAAGGGCCGCGAGCTGTTGACCGCGTGCCACGAAACCGACATCGCACCCACCCTGCGCGAGGCGCGCCCCGAAATATCCTCCGACCCCGCCGGCTCCGACGACTACGACGCGTAGAGACATCGCAAGTGTTGGGGCTTAATCATTGGTTGGGCCATTGTAGCCGCACGCGAGATGCACAGGGAAACTGCCCTTCATAAATATAGTATGTCTTTGTTCGAGCGGACGGTGCGCAATTTATTCCGGCCGGCGAGCGAGGTAAGAAAGACCGCTGCCTCAAAACTGCGGGAATAATTGCGCGCCCCAAGCCTCTCATCTTCGATCACAAGGTCACTAACTCTTTTTACCAATGAATACATTCTGCAAAACACTTTCATTTATCTGCGTCGCGTTTGCCGTTTCATCGCTGCGCGCCGATCCGAAACCCAACGTGGACGGGCAGGGCGTCGGCATCCAAGGCTACGATCCGGTCGCGTTCTTCACCGATGGCAAACCGGTGTCCGGCAGCGAGCAATTTCAGGGCAGCTATCATGGCGTGACCTACCATTTTGCTTCGGCGGAGCATCAGGCAATGTTTGAGAAAGATCCCGCGAAATATGAGCCGCAATTCGGTGGCTATTGCGCGTACGGCGTCGCGAAGGGGCACCTTGCGCCGGTGAAAATAGATGCGTTCCAGATCGTAGACGGTCGTCTGCTCATGCAGTACGACACAAAGGTGAAGGACACGTTTAACAATGATCAGTCCGGTAACCTCGCCGCCGCCGACAAGAATTGGCCGGGCCTGACTGCACAAGGTAAATAACGAGAATCGCGCTTCGCCGCGAGCGCCTGTTATGAACGTCGCAAGGGCGGAATGCGATCGCCGGCCCTCCCGCTGGCGCGCTCGCTGGCACGCCTTCCGCCATCCGGTCGACGCGGAGAAGAAAGAAATTCTTCGTCACCGGTGGCAGTCGCTGCCGGCCGAGTTGCGAATGGCGCATCAGGTGGCGGGTCGGCATCTGACGCACTGCGGTTTCACTACCGGCGCGAGCTACTGCTCGTTCCATTGCACGCATTGTTATCTGCCGAAGAACGCCAACCAGGTGCCGATGCCTTCACTCGCGGAGATGAAGGAGCAGATCGATGCCAATCGCCGCTTTCAAGGTCCAGGCGGCGGATTGCAGATTACCGGCGGTGATGTTGCGGACGCTTACTTCAGAGCTGGACGCCAGAAAGAGCTGGTCGAGATCGTGCGCTACGCTGTCGAGTGCGGTCTTGTCCCAATGTTAATGACGCACGGCCAGACGCTCCTTGAGCATCCCGAGTTTCTCGAGCAGTTGATGCTCGTCGGCGGTTTACGCCAGGTCGCCGTGCACATCGATATGACGCAGGTCGGGCGGCACGGCTACGCGATCACCCAGGTCAAAACCGAGGCCGATCTCCATCCGGTGCGCGAAGCGTTTACGCAGCTCGCGCTCGATTTGCGGCGAAAGACCAAGTTACCGCTTGAATTTGCCCACAACTTTACGGTGACAGAACGCAATATCGCGTACGTTCCTGAGGTGCTTCGCTGGTTCATCGCCAAACCCGAACGCACGCGCGTCTGGCGCAACATCAGCTTCCTGCCGGAAGCCGACACTGGTCGCACCCGCATCTCGACTAATCCGGTTTCGCCTGAAGGGGTGTGGGAGAAAATCTGCGAAGGCGCGGGCGTGCGACTGGAACGAAACGTGGCGATCTTCGGTCATCCCGATTGCAACAACGGAGCATTCCTGCTTATCGCGCGACCGTCTGGCCGGGTGATGTCGGCTTTGCCTAACGACTCGAAGTCCCGCGCTCTCCTTTGCGAGGCACTGTCCGCATTCGGCGCGATCTCCACCATGGCGGACGATCTGGGAACGTTGCCCTATCGTCTTGCTGGCGTGCTCACGCGCCATCCCCAACTGGCCGCACGCCTGTTCGCTCAAGCGATCGCGCTAGTGTTGAGAGGCGCGATTCCTCTTGAGTTTGTCTGCGCCATTTTCACCGGCCGCGCCCAGACAATCAACACGGGCACGCACAACTTCATGGATGCCAGTCGCGTCGCCAACGCCTCGAACGATCCCGTGACAAAGAGCCGGCTCGAGGCCTGCGTGTTCAAGGGCGCGGTAAAAAATCGCGCGACCGGCGAGTGGGAAGCAGTCCCGATGTGTGCGATGAATCAGCACCGCTGGAGCGAACTGTACGAAGAACGGCTTGCAAACAACGATCGCCTTTCGAGAAAAGCTTTTCTCACTTGAGCGCGCCAGCCTACAAGAGCGTTGATAACCACGTCGGTCACACGCCGTTGATTCGGTTGCGGCGAATTTCAGAACTGACCCGGTGTCATATCCTGGGCAAGGCTGAGTTCATGAATCTGGCCGGCTCGGTCAAAGATCGCGCGGCGCTCGGGATCATCACTGACGCGGAAAAACGAGGTCTGCTTAAGCCAGGCGCGACTATCGTCGAAGGCACCGCTGGCAACACCGGCATCGGTCTTACCATGATTGGTCATGCCCGTGGTTACCGCGCTGTTATGGTTATTCCCGAAACTCAGTCGTCCGAAAAAACGAACCTTCTTCGGGCGCTTGGCGCAGAGGTTATCGTAGTTGCCGACAAACCTTATCGCGATCCGGAAAACTACAACCACATCGCGCGGCGCCTCGCCGAAGAGCGCGGCTGGTTCTGGGCAAACCAGTTTGATAATACGGCGAATCGACAGGCTCACTTCCGCAGCACCGGCCCCGAGATTTGGGAACAAACAAAAGGCCGCGTGAACGCCTTCGTTGCGGCAGTCGGCACTGGCGGCACGCTCGCCGGCGTATCGCTTTATCTAAAGAAGCAAAATCCGAAGGTGGCGGCGGTTTGTCCCGATCCTTACGGCGCCGCGATGTGGTCGTGGTTCACGAACGGCAACACCGATACTAATGATGGCGATTCGATCGCCGAAGGAATTGGTCAGGGGCGTGTCACGAAAAACATCGAAGGCGTCGCGGTGGAGAAAGCTTATCGGATCGACGACCAGACCGCGCTAACGGTTATCTATCATCTTCTGCGCGAGGAAGGCTTGTTCCTCGGACTTTCCAGTGGCATCAACGTGGCTGGTGCGGTTCGTTTTGCCCAAGAGCGCGGGCCCGACCAAACGATTGTGACGATTCTGTGCGACTCAGGACATAAATATTTGTCGACGCTTTACAACGCGGACTGGCTGGCCGCTAAGAAACTTGATCCGACCCTTCCGTTGAAAGCTATCATGAGCCCCGCCTGAAATTTAGAGCTTCGACTGCCGCACTTGGAAGTCGAAAATGTCCGGGCGGTTGTAATGTCCCGAAACGTCGAGAGTCATTCGTTCTTCATCCACCGCACTTAAATCAAGCTGCGCGATGATGGTCGTTTCCTGATCAAAGCAAGGCTCTACTATGTATCGACCGTTGGGCCCGATGATCGCGCTGCCGCCGCGTAAGAGAAAGCTCTCCGGTTTGTCAGCCAGACTGATCGGCGCGGCAAATTCGGGGGGCAAATCCTTCACGCGCATCACCAGTCCAGCTGCCAGAACGAAGCAGCGTGCCTCGAAGGCGTAATGCCGGCTCGAGACCTGATGCATCTCGTGAACAGTCGGCCAGACGGCGATGTGAATCTGTTCGCCCGCAATATGCAACGCCTGACGGGCCAGCGGCATCCAATGTTCCCAGCAAATTAGACCGCCCACTCGTCCTGCCGCGGTCGCGACGGACGTTAGCCCGGTCCCATCACCATTACCCCAGACCAACCTTTCGGTATAGGTCGGCATGAGCTTGCGGTGATGATTCACTAGTCCGCCTTCAGAATCGAATGTGAGCAGGCTGTTGTAGAGGGTTCCGTTTCCTGGGCCGGTTTCTACTCGCTCGTTTACGCCGAGGATGAGTGTGAGCTTGTGATCGCCGGCGAGTTGCGCGAGACGCTTTGTTTCGACGCTTGGAACGACAACGCTATTCTGGCGCAACCGGGCGAATACTTCTTTACTCGGCTTGTGATCCCATAGCGCAACGTCCGAACAATGGTCGAGCCACGCCGGATAACCTGGCAGCCATGTTTCGCCGAAAGTTATCAAACGCGCTCCGTTTCGCGCCGCCTCTTCTGTCAGCGCGATTGCCTTGTCAACACTGGCCGCAAGATCGAGAAACACCGGACTTCTCTGGATGATCGCAGCTGTGACAGGATCTGGCATAAATCTGCGCAAGTAGCATCTGAGCCAAGATTCGCGCTCAGTCCACAGAATAGCACAAGGTATCTAAGTCTCGGAGATAATACAGTGCGAAGCAGGCCGCAAGCATTGGCCATGCAGCAAAGAAATGGATGCTCGCGGTTTCGCAAAGGCGGGGGTACGGCGCGTGAAAGGAAAATGTTGACATGGCCTGAAGCAAAAACACGATCCCGTAGGTGATTCGCGGGGCCAAGCCGAGCACGAACGCGATGAGCAACAGTAACTCCGCGGTCGCTAGCATATAGGCCAGTCCTGCCGCGGCGCCTGCAATGGAGTAGAAATGTTCGGAGATAGAGATGGCGTGTTCCAGCCGTACCAACCTGTAGATCGTCCAGATTAACATCACTAAGAAAACGCTCACGCGAATGATCAGAAGCGCGATCGCAGTTCGGTTAGCTTTCTCAAGAAGAGCTCCGTCCAGACCAACCGCTGACCGGTCCGTTAAGATCTCAAGAGAGGTCATCGCAACCAGCCTCCGACTGCTTGGATGGGTTCAAGTTTCCCGGGCTCAGTGATCCACGCGGCTATTGCGCTAGGCGAGTTTGGGTCTTGGGGTTTCACCATGCCTGGGCTGGTCAATTCTGCTTGGCCGTCCGTCATTCTCGTGCTGTCCATCGCCAGCACGACAAAATCATGCTGTAGCCTGCGCCCACTATTCTCACCTGCTTTGACATTGCTTATCATTCCGAATCCGAGTCGCGCCACGTGTAGTTCGAGCGGCTTGCTCTCGCTGTTCGCTGGCTGAAATGACGCGATAATCTTCTCTCCGTCCGAGACCGAAAGCCTGAGCGTGCCCGGCGATTCGTTACCCGCGGAGGGCGGGCCGCTTTTTTGCCATTCACGACCATCGAGTGCGAAACCCGGTGTATACACGCTACTTCTATTCCAGCGTTCAGAGTACTGGTATTGCCGCGCTGTCCACGCCTTCGATGCGAGCGGGTCGCGCCACCCGAGCCGATCCCAGTAATCGACGTGAAATGCTATCGGAACGAAATCGCGCCATAACCCGCCGTTGTCTTTGAGCTTACTCATCCACGCTTCTGCGGGAGGACAACTGCTACAGCCTTCAGAAGTAAAGAGTTCCAGCAAATGCGTCTTTCGTGGTCCGCTCTCGATCGACAATGTTTCGGCGTGTAGCCAAGCGGTTTGAAAGAGAGTGCTAATCACAAACACAAAACAAAGAATGATGCGCGTCATATCTAGTGAGAGTCTTGTGCGGCCGACTTATTTCAAAAAAGTCATACTCTGGCAGAGTGGTAAGTCGTCATTTTCCGTGCAGCTGTTGCGTCATTCGGTCCTTAGCTTTGAAATATTTGCCTATGAGCGCGTCGAGCGAGAGCGCTCCGGGACCAAAGACGAAGACGATGACAACCGCAAAGAGAAAAAGAAATTCGTCGGCTGTGACGAATTTGTCCGGATCGCTAAGGATGGCACGCACCCGATCGATATCGGCGGTGAGATACGCGACAGTGAGTACAATGGCCAGCTGAACGGAGATCAATCGCGAGGCCAAGCCGGCTAGGAGAAGCAATCCACCGAAGCATTCCGTGCAGCCGACGAGGATGGCTTGGAAATGCGGAAACGGAATACCGAGGCTGGCAAAATATTGCGCCGGCTTGGACACGTCCATCAACTTCCCCTTGCCCGTTTGAAAAAATTGCCAGCCCCAGTAAAGACGGATGATAAGCAGCACGGGCGACTGCAAACTCCGGCCCAAAGTAGTCAGCCAACTATAGAATTTTTCGATTAAGGCTTTCATTTTAGATATTGGCAAAACCAGCCCAACGACGACCAATCCTCGAACCAGGTTTTGATGCGTGCGGCCCAGTCGATTTTCTTTCGCGAGGAGTTCGCGATCGCATCCATGCATGCTTTCTCCACTGTTTCTCCACGCCGGAGCGACTGAAGGATGGCGAATGCTTCCAGGTCCAGCCGCTTGTAAAAGAGCGAATTGTCGTAACGATGGACGGCCATATAAACGCGCTCACGTCTGGGCAAGCGCATTGGCTTTCCGCGGGGCCTTTTCGAGTGAGGCATGGTCTCGAAGGTGTTGCTTGCCTCATCGCGCAGCACGTCGGCCTCGCGCTTTTGCACGGTAACAAAAAATTTATCGACAGCGTAATTCAGCACCAGCAGCGACAGATACGGCTGCAAGCCGAGGCGCAGTTTTGAAGGCGGCGCGTCGAGAATCTCGTCGGTCGTGATCGCGGGCAGCGCGGAGTCATCGAACGCCACCACTTGGGCCCATTCGAAACGCGCCATATCTAGCGCGAGTTCCTGGTGGGGCGCGAGCCAACGCGGCTCCTCGCGTAAGAATTTTTCCAGCCGCTGGCCGAGATTACGCAATGTAAACGAGACAGAGGGATATTTCGCCAGATAAGCCGTAGCCAGTTCCATGAATCTTTTCTCGCCGACAATGGCGCGCAGGCCGGGATAATCGTCGTAGAGGCAATCAAGAACGCGAAACCAGTAAACGCGATTGTAGATCTCCAGTCGGTCGAAGGAGCTGAGCCGGTCGTTAGGCTTGATAAAGCGCTCGGCCACTTGCGCCGTACTGCTGCCGTCGGTCCATCCCGGCTGCATGCGATTGTCGGCGGTAAGCGGACGAAAAACGGCTGCAGCCATAAGAGTTTGCAGCTCTTTCAACTGCGGCCGCGAGTGCACTGGCACTCTCTCAGGCGGCCGCGGTTTCAAATTGTTTTTTGACGAACTGGTTCGCCTTAAGTGCTTCATGATGGACCTCGTCGAAGCTCGGGATGCGATCGTCCCATTCGAGGAGCGTGGCGGTTTTGCCTATTAAGTGGATGGCGTGCGCATACATTTTCCAGACTGGATCGAGCACCGGATGATCGTGCGTATCGAGAATGCATTTTTCGAATTTCGAGTGGCCGGCGATATGAATCTGGCCGACGCGATGGTGCGGCACATTATTAAGGTATTCGTAGGGATCGAAATTGTGGTTCCTGGAAGAGACGTAGATGTTGTTTACGTCTAGAAGAATTCCGCAGTCGGCCAGCTCGGTCACTTCCGACAGAAATTCCCATTCCGTCATTTCGGACGCGTGGAATTCGGCGTAGCTGCTTACGTTTTCAACGCAGATCGGAACTTCGAGAAAATCGCGCGCTTCCCGGATGTTCGCGGCCGTGGCGCGCGCGGCGGCAAAAGTGTAGGGCATCGGCAGAAGATCGTGAGTGTAACGGCCATCTACGCTTCCCCAACAGAGATGGTCACTGAGCCACGGCGTGTTGGTGCGTTTAACCAGACGCTTGAGCTTTTTCAAATGCTCGCGATTTAGCCGGTCGGCCGAGCCAAAGTACATCGCCACACCATGCTGCACTACGCGGTATTGCTCGAGAATCTGATCGAGCACTTCGAGCGGACGTCCGCCGTCCACCATGAAATTTTCCGAGATAATCTCAAACCAATCGACCACCGGCTTGTTCCGCAGAATGTGCCGGTAATGCGGCACACGCAGACCGATGCCGATGCCGTACTCGGTAAAGTTGTTGAATGGATTAGTAGGCATAAATGAGAAATCTCAGCGACCGCGGAGGATCGAAGGATAGAACTCCGGTCCTCCACGTCCCGCGCCTTCGAAGCGCGAATGCCCAAGTTCTAACTCGAAGGGCTTTCTGAAGGATGGCTGCCGTCAGTCGCGCATCCGCCCTTGCCCTTGCACGAATTCTTCCCTTTACAGCCATTGTCGCTGGTCTTGCAGCCACCTTTGCCTTTACAAGAGTTCTGCCCTTTGCAGGAGTGAACGTCCTTGTCGCTTTTGTCGCTCATCTGACTGAGCGAGACGCCGGCCTTGCTTGTTACGTTGGCGGCATGCGCCTGCACAGCAAATGAACCGCTAATTAAACCGGCCACTGCTGCGCCGGCGAGGATCGCTTTGGATTTCATTATTTTCTTTCTATTTTTTGGTTTTGAGCCGGAGCCGGAAATCCCAGATGAAATCGAAGGCCGGCGCCGATTAAGTGCTCTCTTGTTATGAGCGACGGGACTGGCTGCTTATTCCCGTCGATAACCGGATCTTCTGATAGGGCTGGGCGACAGCGGGCATCGACTTAGGAGACGATGATTTCGGCCGCGAGCTCGTCACGTTTTACGAGTCCAATTGTCGCCGCCTAAACTTCTTATTCCCCGAAGATAATCGCCCGACGAATGCTGGCCAGCGGTGCTTCATCGCTGAGCGCGATACCATCGCCGCGGCGCTCGATTCCCAGCTGACGCCAGAGATTTTCCAGATCGACTGAATGAGGCGCGCTTCGCATTTGAATGTACAGCTCCTGGAGGACCGGGACACCGATCGCGGAATCCCCGGCTCTTAACGCGCGCTCCAGATCCCAATCAACAGCAATGGAACCGCCGGCCTCGAGGATTCCACGAAGAGCATCATTGAGTCCCTTCCCGTTTGCAGTCCGCCGATGAACCTCGATGTCGGCTAGCAGACAGAAGAGCGCGCCGCCCCAATACGTTCGTCCCCACGTGTGCGTGAAATCGAGGCCTTGATCGCCAGGCTGGGGCAATCCCTTCGGGAGATCGCGAACGAGGTCACTCCAGACCTGCTCGGCGCTCAGTTGCCCGATCCGGGCGCGGGCGATCGGTTCTATATAAGTAGCGATGCCTTCTTCAATCCAGTGATGCTGATCGGGAACGCTTGGGAATGCCAGATGCACCATCTCGTGCGTTATCAGCCAATCAGCGGCGAAATGCGCCGGGCTCGTCGCCCGACCTACGGCGATTCGGATAAGGCCGCCGTCACATGTGCCAAATGTTGTTCCCGATTCTATTTTATCACCTGTCACTGATCGCACGTAAATAGCGACATGGGCTACCGGATAACGACCATAATATTCTGTCACGGCTCTCGCTGCAGTCCCGATCCAGGCGAGAATCGCGCTCTGCGGAACGCCAGTGTCCTTCGACTCAAAAACGACGTCGATTCGGCCCCCGCCGACCACGATCTGAGCGTACGCCGGTGGAAAAGTGGAGCACGTAAGAATCAATGATACGAAGCGTACGAGTCCCGGTCCCTTCACGCTTTGTTCTTTTGCTCGACGCATGCGCGCGCCGCGCCGGATTTCTCCAGTGTTTTCTTGGCGGTGCGGCTGACAATGATTGTCACGCCGATGGTCGCCACCAGGCCAAGTCCGAGAAACAGCCATTTCAGAGGGGAGTGGCCTGTTTGACCGTCGAGGCTGGCTTTGCCAGCCGCACCAAGGTACGCATAAAGAAAGGTGCCCGGTAACATGCCAACTGCCGATGCGAAGATGTATGGCCAGAATCGTACTGCAGTTATTCCATAGAAATAGTTGCTTAAATTGAACGGCACGACCGGACTAAGTCGAAGGAGTCCCACGATTTTCCAACCTTGTTCGCCTATCGCCGAGTCGATTGCTGAGAATTTTGAGCTTCTTTTAGCTGCTGCTTCGATCCGTTTTCTTAGTAGATAGCGGGCACATAGGAATGAGAGCGCAGAACCGATAATTGCGCCGGACAATGCGACGGCCGTGCCGCCAACAACGCCATAGACCAGGCCTGCTGACACGGTGAAAATCCAGCCTGGCAAGAAGAGCACGGTTGCGACGGCGTACGCGAAAATAAAAAGGACAACGCCAGCCGCACCTAGCGTCTGCACCCAGTCGGTGAATGCTTTCACCCAATCTTTCACTGGCAGGTACGTGCTGAGGGTCGAGAGGGCAACGATGGCGACACCGCCGACGATCCATCGCCAGTGTTTTCGAAGCCAGCTCATCCGCGTCGCGCCCGACGGTAAAGCCAGGCGAAGAGGACCTTCGCGCGCGGAGTGAGTCGCGTCTTGTTGTACTGATCGCCCGCTTTACGAGCGAGCTCCGCCAATGTCGGGTAAATGTGAATTATAGAGGCGAGCTTGGCGAGACCTAGATGCGCGTGCATCGCGACAACGAATTCATGCAGCAAATCTCCGGCATGTGGCCCAACGATGGTGACGCCGAGAATTTCATCCGAGCCTTTTCTTGTAAGAATCTTGGCGAATCCATCTTCGCTCTCGACAACGGCGCGATCGACATGCTCCAGCTCAACCCGAAACACGTCGTACTTAATGCCCGCATTTCGCGCTTTCTTCTCATTGAGCCCGACATGCGCGATTTCCGGATCGGTGAACGTGCACCAAGGAACGATCGACCAGTTAACTTTCTGTCGCAGTAATGACACGGGCATGAGAATATTTCGAACCACAATCCGTGCGGTGAAATCAGCCGTGTGAGTGAACTTGGGGTGATGGGTAACATCACCGGCGGCGTAAATGTGTCTCTGCGACGTCTGCAGAAATTCGTTTACCTTTACTCCGCGCTCGTCGTACTCGACGCCGGCGGCTTCGAGATCGAGAGCGCGCAAGTTCGGAGTGCGCCCAGCCGCCACCAGCATGGCTGCGGCTGTGATGGTTTTGTATCCCAAATCGAGCATGATTTCGCCGTTCTCTTGGCAAACGCGGTGTGCTCTTCCATTCAGCCGAATGTCGATTCCTTCAGACGTGAGTCGCTGGTGCAGGAAAGCTGCGACGTTTGCGTCCTCCGCCGGAAGTAATTGAGCCGCGCTCTGCACAATCGTGACTCGCACGCCCAGCCGCGCAAACGCCTGCCCGAGCTCGCACCCGATCGGGCCGCCGCCGAGGACGATCATGCTGGCTGGAATGTCGTGCAGCTGATCGAAGACGGTTTCATTTGTGAAGTAGGTGACTGAATTGAGGCCTTCGATTCTCGGGATCGCCGCGCGGCTCCCGGTGGCGATAACGAAGGTCCGTCCATGTAATCTCCGTCCGTCTACCTCCAATTCGTGCGGTGATTTGAACTTTGCTTCACCGCGAAACACATCCACGCCTAACGACTCGAAACGCTCCTGCGAATCGTTAGGTTCTATTTTCGCTCGTCGCTCGCGCATATGTTGCATGACTTCCGCAAATTCAAACTGCGGCTCCTGCTTGCGCAGGCCCAGCTTTTCGCTCTGCCGGATTTGTTCAATCAAGCGCGCCGATGAGATGAGCGCTTTGCTCGGCACACACCCGAAGTTCAGGCAATCGCCGCCCATTTTGTTGCGCTCGATCAGAGCGACCCGACCGCCCAAGCTAGCGGTGCCAGCGGCTGTCACGAGCCCGGCGGTTCCGGCGCCGATTACCACCACATTGTACGTGCCTTGGCCTTTTTTTTGCATTACGCGACGATCATTTCTCCCCGGCCATCACACAGTGCTCTTCACACGGGCAGATTGCTCCGCCCCAGTCGGTGCGCGCGAACTTTTGTCAGCGCGAATAACCGTCCGTGCAAAACGCTCCATCTCCTCGAGTTGCGGGCTGCATTGGAGCAGAAGCAGATCCACCCCGGCATCTTCGAATTCCGCTATGCGTTCCTGTACTTGTTCCGGTGTTCCAACAAGGCCTGACGCAAGTCCGCGATTCGTCACGGAGTAGTCTTCGAGCGATACTTTGCGATCGAGGTTCGTGCCGGCGAGCCATTGCTGATAATTATCGTAGCCCGCGGCTGATTGTTTCACGTCGGTAATGCGATCGAGTTCCTTTTTTGCTTCGCGTTCAGTGTCCCGCACGATGGAAAAGCCAGCGACGCCGAAGGTCATGCGCGGTAAGCCTCGCCGCGAGCGTCGCTCAGAGAGGTCAGCGATTTTTTCTCGAATTCGCTGCGGCGGATCGCCGTGCATCACGTAGGCGTCGCATTTTGCAGAAATCAATTCCTTTGCCGCCTCGGATTCGCCGCCCGCGTAGATAACCGGCCGCGGTTGTGTGATCGGCTTCGGCTGCATGAGCGAATCTTCGACCCGGTAATATTTTCCGGAGAAGGAGAAGTGGTCCTGTTTCCAGATTCCATCCAACACGTCCAGCCATTCCGATGTTCGCGCATAACGATCATCGTGCGTATCAAAATGCAGGCCGCATTTCTTCGCTTCGTCGGCCCACCATGAGGACACAACGTTGAGCGAGAGACGGCTAGGCCCCGCAATGTGGTCGATGTTTGCAGCCTGTTTCGCAAGCAGCGCGGGGTTGTGAAAAGTCGGACGGACTGCGACCATCAGCTCCAGCCGTTTTGTCACTGCGGCGAGGGCAGCCGCGGTCGACCAGGCATCGAGCGTGGGCGCGGCCGCGCCTTTGATGTCATTCAAGCTCAATTCGGCAATTAGGGTGAGATCGAATCCGATCTCTTCGCTTCGCTGTGCCAGTCGTCGCGAATATTCCCAGCTCGCCTCCATATCTTCAATTTCGACGTTGCGTAGCCAACCGCCGAAGACCGGCAACCAGTATCCGTATCGCATTAAGAGATGTCCCTTTCCCGTTCGAGGTAATCGACCAGTCGCGCGTGCGGATCGAACCCGAGGATTCGAGGTGCATGGGCGACGAAATTCGAAAGCGCATTGATGTCGTAATACAGAAGTCGCCCGTCGCGGGCGTCGATACTGTATTCGACTCCCCCGACGTCGATTTCGGCCGTGGCGACAATGCGCTCCACTGTGCTGATCACTTCACGGGGCGGTTGATATGGCTCAATTTTCAGTCCGGCTTTCGAGCCATCGGCGAGACACGCCGCGCCGTCTGCGGCGCGTCCAAGGTCACAAATTTCGGCCGGGCAGAGATTGAAATTCTCGCCGCTGGTAAAAACTTTCATCGCGTAGAGAAACTTTCCGCCAAGCGTTTCCACGCGGGTGATGTGTCCATCGCGCGCGGGAATGAACTCCTGCACGACCGCAGTGTTGTCGATCCCAAGCCCGATGTGACTGCCTTCGATCGCCTGGTCGAGTTCCTTGGCAGAATTGATGCGAATTATGCCGGCGCCGCGTCCGCCAATGTTCGGCTTGACGATAATTGGAAAGCCGATGTCGCCCGCGTGGCGCTTCAACTGATCGAGAGAGTTCATCACGCGCGAGCGCGGGAAGGGCGCGCCTAACGAGTGCAGAAGCGAGAGCTGCGCAGCCTTCGAAATCTCGTAACCGAAGGCCACGCTGCCGTTGATCACGCCAGTGCCGCTCCTTTTTAGATGTTCAAGGAAGTCGCGAGTAAAGAAAATCCCCTGCGCGTGTTCGCGCAGGTAGGCCGATGCGCTCATCCGGTTGAACAGGAGCGCGTACTCGTTTTCCGACGAGGTCACATCGTACGAGTGGCAGGCCGCATCGATCTTCACATAAGCGGTTCCCCTACGATCGAACTCCGCAAAGAGCGGGCGGAACCATTCCGGATGTTCGAAGTAAATCGCTATGGTTTTCTCGTTCCGATGCATTCGTTGAAGACGGCGTAGTAAGCCGCGACGCCAACGGGACGGCGCTCTTCTATGGAACTAGAGGCACAAGCGGGACGTTTATTCCGCGCGCTTGATGTTTTCGAAAACCGCTAGCTGTTGGTCATCAATTGTTCCGCCGCGTTTCGGTCGCCCTGCACGGCAAGCAGATACGCGCGATCGCCCGTGGCCCACGCAACTGTCGTCCACTCACCCAGCGTGGCATATTGACGCTCGCCTTTCAGTTCGGGAAGGGCGGGGCGATCAATCACCAGTAAATGCGCAACGCGTCCGTCTTCCTGCTTGAAGCAGATCAGGGCAACGTCATGGCCGCGGAAACGCAATGTGCGGCAACCTAAAAGCGGAAGTCTTTGCAGCGCCGGCGGCACGTCCGCCTCTGACGGCGCGCCGGGCTTTTGGAGAAAGTTTTTGATACGGCTAAAGTCATTCGTTTCTAGTTCGAGTGGTGGGTCAATCCTGATAAAGCTGACCATTTCATCGCGATAATCCGCCAGCGAAGTGCGCGGTTTTACCGATTCGCGCCACCAACCAAAAAAAGTCGCGACCAGAATGATCGCCGCGGCCACGAAAAGAGCTGGATTGCGCCAACTCCATCGCGACAGGGGAAGCTGAATCGAATGCGTCTTGACCAGGCGTGTTCTTAAATCCCCAGGAACCGGCACAGCTGCGAGTTTTGTCGCAATCACGTCGTCGAGTTCCTGGTCCTCGGACCACCAGCTCGCGAGCTCAGGGTCGGCGGCAGCCATCGCTTCCGCTTCTGCAACGCGCGGGTCATCGGTCTTTTCGCCGGGTCGATGAATACTGAGTAACAAGCGCGCTTGCCGTTTATCCATGAGCTTGCCCTCTCTGTAATTGGACAACTTTGCGCGCGTCTTGTTCGACGGACGCAAGGAGTGTCTTCCGTAGCTCGCCTTTGCCGCGTGCAATTCGCGACATCACAGTACCGATTGGAATGTCGAGAATTTCGCCAATTTCACGATACGAATACTGTTGCATATAAAACAATGTGACCGGGCCTTGATATCGATGGTCGAGTTGGCCCAGCGCGTCCTGAACGGTCGCCGCATCCAGCGCGTCGACGGCAGAAGGCGACACGTGCGGCGGGTCGATAAACTTCGAATCATCGCTCATCTCAACTAAGCGATCTTCTTGGCGGGCCTTCTTGAGAAACTCACGGTAAAGTGTGGTGAAAAGCCAGGTCTTCACCTTCGATGGATCGCGCAGCTGATGACCTTTTAATGCCCAGATATAATAAGTTTGCTGGACCAAATCACAGGCGTCAGATTCCCTTCGGCTCAGCGAAAAGGCAAAGCGGTAAAGCGGCATGTAAAACTCGTCGACCAACTGATCGGAATCCAGCTCCGCCACCCTGCACTAGTAGCCAGCGGTCGTCCGGCAAGCTACTAAAAATTAGCGCAGCGGGCTAAAGATGCCGTCAGTCGACTCCATTCAATAAACTACGAGCCCATAAGCGGCGGGTTTATTCCACAATTTTGCGCGTCGGAAACGATAAATCTATCGCCGCGCAATCGGTTCCACTAATTGGCGGAATAAACCTCCGTTCCCATCCATCTCATCCGCAACGAACCACTGAATAACATGACTTACTTTAAATCCTTGGTCACTTCTCTGTTTCTGGCTGTGTGTGTATTGGCCGCTCAGCAAGTTCCAAAGACGACGACGAACGAAGAGGTGCAGAAAACAGATGCCGAATGGAAGAAGATCCTGACACCGGAGCAATATCTCGTTCTGCGCAAAAAAGGTACGGAAGCGCCATTTATGAACGCATATGTTAACAATCACGAACATGGCATTTACAAGTGCGCCGGTTGCGGCAACGAGCTATTCAGCTCCGACGCCAAGTTTGAGTCCGGGACCGGCTGGCCCAGCTTCTATCAGCCAATTGCAACCGGTGCGGTGCGCATCCAGAAAGATCATTCCTTTCTAATGACGCGCGATGAAGTCGTTTGTGCGCGCTGCGGCGGCCACCTCGGGCATGTCTTCGATGATGGCCCGAAACCGACTGGTCTGCGCTATTGCATGAATTCGGCGGCTTTGAATTTTGAAAAGCAACCAAAAGGAACCGAATGACGGCGAGCCGCTGTCGCGTTTTCTCCGACGTGAGAAATAAATTCGCGTTAATGCTAAGCATTGCGCTATTTGGCGCCTGCATCGTACTTACGGCTAGTGCTGCGGACGTGCCGGTAAAATGTCCTTCGGGCATTGATCACAGCACTTGGGACAGGCTGCTGAAGAAGTATGTAGATCGACAGGGGCTGGTGAATTACACTGCCTGGAAGAATAATCAGGACGATCGCGCTGCGCTTGATGGCTACTTAAAGCAGTTTGCCGTCAAAGCCGAGAAGGAACCTCAAGGCAATGAAAAGGCTGCGTCTCTAGTTAATGCCTACAACGCCATTGTCATCACAACGATCCTGAACAGTTACCCGATTGAAAGCATCTTCGAGACAAAGAAGCCGTTTCAGGCCAAGGTGTGGACCATTGGCGGGACGCAGGTGGCACTGGATGATATCGAGAACGGCACGCTCCGACCTATGCTGAAGTATCGTGCTCATAGCGTGCTGGTTTGCGCGGCGCGCAGTTGTCCACCACTTCAGCGCAACGCTTATAAGGCCGATTCCTTCGACACACAAAGCGACAACGCTTATCGAACCTGGCTCGCACGCGAAGATCTGAATAAGTTCACGCCACAGGAACGCAAGGCGCAAATCTCCGAGATTTTCAAGTGGTTCAAGGGCGACTTCGAGAGTTCCGTCGGCATTACGAAAATACTTGAGAAATACGGGCCAGAATCCGCCCGGCAGTTAGTCGCCGGCGGTGGTCAGTTCAATATTTCCTATCTCTCCTACAATTGGGGATTGAACGATCAGGGCGAGCACGGACATCATTACTCCAAGGTAAAACTACTCTTCGACGCAATCTCGAAGTAATCGCTGACTGGCGATCCCCGCGGTTAAAAAACGTAATTTAACAATATTTTCCCAGGTGACCAAGCGGGTGTGCCGATGAGCCTGCTGCGGCACCTGGCTGTAACAAAAGCCCTACAGCGATTCAGAAGGTTTAGCAGCTTTTGCCAGCAGTTCGCTGAGTCTTGACTCATACGCGTCGCAATTTGGGCATTCACCATTCAGCGCAATCCACTCTGGATGTTGCGCCCGCAGATCGTCATGTATCTGTTGCTTCAGTTCGTGATAGATGTCGGTTTCGTTAGACGACATAACGAAGATAGACAAGGGAACCGAGTTCAATGCGTCGACGAGGTTGCGTTCGAGCGTCCATGGTAGAGTAACTGGCGCAGCTTGCGTAGTCGCGCACTTCGGCGGACCGCGCGCATCGTGATGTAACGCTGACGCTGCAAGAGTTCGGTCAGCAAGCCGCTTTCTGTGAGAGTTAGAGTGGTGTTGTTCATACTGATCTGATGGATGGGCCGAATACTTATTCCATCAGTCGCATCTCGGCTGGGATAAAGCCGCCCTCGAATCATCCTTATTCGCAATGGAGGACTAGGTGCGAGATGCAGCCTTCGAGAGGCGCAATACCGCTCCAGGACAGCGATCCCTGCTAACAAATCGCTGGTCCGTTGGGAAACCGTTCCTCTCGCTTCGTCAGGGCTTCTGTCGGCCCGGCGGCGGAGCGCCGGGCATAATAGACGGAATGGAGCCTTTCGGCGGAAACACCTGTCTTATAAAGAAGCAAAAGGAGCGCATTGCGGAAGGTAGTTCGCCAACGGCCATTCCCAAGATGCTGTCGCGCTGATGTGCGGATCGGCGGATCGAGTACGGCCACTTTGCCCAACGAGCGCAATCGTCGTGAGAATTCGACATCTTCCATGAGCGGGATGTCGGCAAAGCCTCCAAGTTTCTCGAAGGCCTCCCGCCTCACAAATACCATCTGGTCACCGAAAAGCGTTCCTCCGTTCCGAGTAAGGAAACGCGCGACATGTTCCAGTGGCCGAAGATGGGGATGGCGCTCGTCGAAGTGTCGGTAAAATGCGCCACCTACAAATGCGCGATCTGCCATTGCGCGCAGAATCGCCTCAAAATGCACAGGGTTAGCTAAGGTGTCCGCATGCAGAAAAACCAACAGGTCTCCGGTAGCGACGGTGGCTCCTAGGTTCATCTGCTTGCCACGACTTGGCGCGCTAACTCGAAGAAACTCTGCATTGTGGGCCCTGGCAAGCTTGCCGATTTGCTCATCCACCGAAGCCTCAACAATGACGAGCTCGTTGACCAAGGTCGTCGCGCGTAGTCTCGGTAACAGGTCGCACAACGTCTCTCGATCTGCCCAAGAAGGGATAATAACGCTAATCCTCATTAACTTGGATTATTCATTCGCTCACTCGGCGGATGCGGCAAGTCGTCCGCGCCGAGCATGAATTCTTCGCGCAACTCGGAATAGAGACGCTTGAACGCCGCAGCAAGTTCCCGCTGCATGAATTCACGCGCGACGGATTTTTCGAGATTTGGAAAGTGGGGAATCGGATTGCCGAATGCGATCCAGACCGGTGTCCTGCGTAATGGCCGCCAGCTCTTTTTCGCGTAAAAGCGGTCGCTGCCGATAATCACGCAAGGAACGATTGGAACGCGAGCCATGTGTGCGAGCGTCGTTGCGCCCGGTCGAAACGGCGCGCCTTCCAAAACCGAGTCGACTCCGTCGCGAATTCCGCCCTCTGGAAAAAGACCTACGATTCGTCCGCGCTTAAGTCGTCCGAGTGCGGTGCGGATCGTGCCGCGCTTGGCGCGATAGCGGTCGGCCGGAAATGCGTCGACTGCCCGCAAAATGAAGCCGACCAAAAGACGCGGGAACAGTTCTGTCATGGCCATCCAATCGATTTTGCGCCGCACGACGGTGACAATGATCGGCGGATCGAAGTGACTAATATGATTCGCCGCTAAAAGAAAGGCTCCGTCGCGATTCGCATTCTGGCGCCGCAGGACGCGAACTCTAGCGACACATCCAAACAACAATTTCATCAACAATACGGCGGTACGATTGGCTAGTATTTGAACCAGTGATTGCACCGATGTAACAGCCTGGCGTCTCAACCTTGTTCTTCAGAATCAAAGAAGTGCGCCGCCGCAGCTCGAGCCAGCGCCCGCGGTGCAGCCGAAACAATGGTCGCCAGTCATAATCGGGCGATTGTCGATCTCGTCCGGATTGATATCCCAAAGAAAAAGCCTTCGCCCGTTTTCCCATTGCATGTCGAGCTGTTGATTGAAGTCGCAATCGTAAACCTCACCGCGCCAGCCGACACTGATGGTGTTGCGACACATCAACCCGTCGAATGTCGCCGGATTGAAATTCTCGATCAGCAATTGCATATACTCCTCGAGCTTGTTGTTGTGGCGAAGGTAGGAAGCAAATCGGGCGATCGGCAGATTGGTGATCGTGTAAAGTTTGTTGAAGACGATGCCGAAATGACGCTTCAATTCGTGCTTGAATTCCGCTTCGAGCGCGGCCTGGGGCGGAGGTAAAAACGGACCGACCGGGTTGTAAACCAGGTGCAACGGCAGATTGACATCCATTCCGTAGCCTAACGAATTCAGCAGTTGCAGCGCTTTGATGCTCCCATCAAAGACGCCTTCGCCACGCTGTGCATTCACGTTCTCCGGCAAATGACACGGCATCGAAGCGACGATTTCCACTTTGTGGGTAGCCAAGAATTCAGCGAGATTTTCGTAACCTGGCTCCAACAGAATCGTGAGATTGCAGCGGTCGATGATGTGTCGCGCGGGCTGGAGCGCATTTACCCTGTCGATGAAATAGCGAAAGTCGGGAATCATCTCCGGCGCGCCGCCAGTAAGGTCGACAGTCGGGATATCGGCGTTGGCCAGCCAATCGACAATGCGATCGACCGTCTCGCGCGTCATAATTTCCTTGCGCTTAGGTCCTGCATTCACGTGGCAATGCATGCACGTGAGGTT
>WNFJ01265787.1_pt1 | contig 26932 bp, 18 predicted proteins | sample 5400461 | NCBI WGS metagenome assembly WNFJ01 (sample SAMN13153349, study PRJNA577476) | soil metagenome | isolation source: 115 cm saprolite on Douglas fir-dominated hillslope | place: USA:California | collected 2013-09-17
GACTTCGTGCTCGAGCAGCGTGTACAGGGCGTCGGCTTCGGCGGCGTCCCAGCCGGGATCGTCGCCGTGTTCCTGGCCGTCGCCCAGCGCCCAGCCGACTTCCGGCTCGTACGCCTCGGCCCACCAGCCGTCGAGCTCCGAGAGATTCAGGCCGCCGTTGACGAGCACTTTCATTCCGCTCGTTCCACTGGCTTCCCAGGGTCTGCGCGGGGTGTTCACCCACACGTCGACGCCCCGCACCAGGTACTCGGCCAGGAGCAAGTCGTAGTCGGCGATGAAGATCACCCGCTCGCGGACCTCCGGCCGCCGAATGAATTGGATCCACGTCCGGATCAGCTCCTGCCCGCCGCGATCGGCAGGATGCGCCTTCCCCGCGATGACGAGCTGCACCGGCCGCTCCGCGTTCGTCAGGATCCGGAGCAGGCGCGCCGGGTCGTGGAGCAACAGGTTGGGCCGCTTGTAGGCGGCGAACCGCCGCGCGAATCCGACGGTGAGGACGGCGGGGTCCAGCCCCATTCCGATCGCCGATGCCTCGTCCGATGGTAAGCCCATGAAGGCAACTTGCTGCGCGACGCGCTCACGGGCGTAGTCGACGAGGACCGTGCGCGCGGCGGTGCGCAGCGCCCACAGCTCGCCGTCGGACGCGTTCGCGACGTCGCGCTCGATCGTCGTCAGAGTTTGACTCCAGCGCTCGGCTCCGCACATCTTCGTCCACAGCGCGTCGGCCGCCGCAGATTCCCACGACGGCGTGTGGACGCCGTTGGTGACATGGGCGACCGGCACCTCGACTTCCGGCCAACGAGGAAAGAGCGACTGGAAAATGCGGCGGCTCACCTGGCCATGCAGGCGGCTCACGCCGTTCACCGCCCCGCTGCCCCTGATGGCAAGATACGCCATGTTGAACGGCTCCTCCGGGTCGTCCGGATTCTCGCGGCCGAGCGCAAGGAGATCGCGCAGCGAAACGCCCAGCTGTCGCTCGGCGTATTGCCGAAGAAAGCGCTCGATGAGGGCCGGCGAGAAGCGGTCGAAGCCTGCCGCGACCGGGGTGTGCGTGGTGAAGACGTTGCCGGCGCGGGTGACCGCCAGCGCCACGTCGAACGACCGCCGCGTGTCCTCCATGAAACTTCGCGCGCGCTCCAGCACCGCGAAGGCCGCGTGCCCCTCGTTGAGGTGGCACACCTCGGGCTCGAGCCGGAGCGTTCGCAGCAACCGCCAACCCCCAACCCCCAGCAGGAGCTCTTGCTGCAGCCGTAGCTCCGCGCCGCCGCCGTACAGCTCGCTGGTGATGCCGCGGAACGCGGGCGGATTCGCAGGGTCGTTGCTGTCGAGGAGATAGAGCACGACGCGGCCAACCTGCACCTGCCAGGCGCGGAGCCAGACCTTCTGGCCCGGCAGCACGATCGGGAGCCGCAGCAGATCACCGCTCTGATTTCGCACCGGCGTGATTGGCAGCTGGTCCGGATCGTTGTAGGGGTACAGCGCTTCCTGGCTGCCGTCGGCGGCGATCACCTGGCGGAAGTAGCCCTGTTGATACAGCACCCCGACGCCGATCACGGGCACGCCGAGATCGCTGGCAGCCTTGAGCTGATCGCCGGCGACGTTGCCGAGGCCGCCCGAGTAAATCGGCAGCGCCTCGCTGAGCGCGAATTCCATGCTGAAGTAGGCCACCCGTGCGAGCGGCGCCTGTCCGTGGGCCTGCTGAAACCAGGCCGCCGAGCTCATAGAGAGATGTCGCCGATCGATCAGGTCCTTCACACGCTGCCGGTAATCCGGTCGTGCCAGGAGAGCCTGAACCCTGCGCGGTGAGGCCGTCTGCAGCACGGCCCATGGGTTATGCGTCAAGGACCAGAGCTCGGGGTCGAGCTCGGCCCACAGCTCGTCCGTGCTGTGGTTCCACGACCAGCGCAGGTTCAGCGCGAGCTCGGTGAGCGCCTCGATTCCGATATCGTCTGTCCCGCTCATGACGAGCTCCCTCCATCCGTTTCGAGTGTCAGAACAGCCGGTCGGTCACGCGCCCCATTCCGGATGTGGATCTCACGCCGCGGGAACGCAAGCTCGATCTTCGCCGCGATGAGGGCGGCATGCACGTCGACCGCGAGCTGGCTCAAGACCGCGTCGCCTTCTTCGAAGCGCGCCGTCCACACGCGCAGCTCGAAGTTCAACGCGCTGTCGGCGAACCCCATGCACAACGCGAGCGGTGCCGGGTCGGCCAGCGCTTTGGGGTGAGCCGTGGCGACGGTGCGCAGAATATCCAGCACGCGCTCCGGATCGGCCGCATAGACGACCGCGACTTCGAGATCCACACGCCGTAAGCGGTCCGAGAGCGTCCAGTTCGTGACGCGCTCGGAGGTCAAGCTGGCGTTGGGCACGATGACCTCGGCGCCATCCCACGTCCGGATCGTGCTCGCACGGCTTCCAATCTCCCGGACCTGGCCCTGCAGATCGCCGATCTGAACGGAGTCTCCGACGTGGATCCGACGCTCCAGCAGGAGAATCAGTCCGGCGACGAAGTTCGCCACCACGTTCTGCAGGCCGATGCCGATGCCCACGCCGAACGCGCCCGCCAGGATGGTGATGCGGTTGAGATCGACGCCCAGCGCCGCGACCGCGAAGACGAACCCCGCGAGGACGATGGCGTAGTGAATGAGTGTCGAGACGGCGTACGGCACCCCCCGGGGGAGAAAGACGCGCGGGTAGACGTCCTCCCCGAGGACGAAGCGAACGAATGACGACAGCAGGAACGCCGCCCAGACCGTCAGCCCGAATGCCGCCACGTCGGCCAGCGACAGGCTGACCGATCCGCGGCTGTACCGTGCGCCCAGGGCCATCGCGCCCACGGACCAGATCGAGTCCATCACACCGAGCCCATCCAGGGTGAGGTAGACCCAGGTCACGATGGAGAGCCAACGGAGCGCCAGGTCGATCCGATGCTGGAGCAGGGCGCGATGCCGCTGCACCATGAGCAGCTGCCGCAGGGGACGCACGCGAAGCACGAACGCCACGAGTCCCTCGCCGACCCGCACCCCCGCGTACAACACCAGCGCGATGTAACTGCTGGCGAGCACCTCACCTCCGAGCAGCCGTGCCAGCCGCATGTAGCCGAGCGCGCCGGTGAACACGGCGGCGACGAGGATCGAGAGCTGCGCCCACAGGATCCATGCGATCAGATGCCGCCATCCGAACGCGGCCTGGTCCCCGCGGGCGGTCAAGAGCTGCTCGGAGCGCAGCGCGAGCGTGAGGAACACGATCCCGGACACCATCTCGAGCACGAACACCCACTGCTCCAGCACCGGGACGACCGCGCACACGTCGCGCACCCGATCGACGACAAAGAACGCGGCGAGCGCATAGACCGCGGGGACGACCGCGGGCGACGCCAGTCTGCGCACGATCAGCACGGCAGGCAGCAGGATGAGGAGCCCCATGACGTCCAGGAGGACACGGGGAGGCTCCGGGTAGATCCAGAAGGTGGCCAGCAGGGCAAGGACGAGCGCCGACGAAACCGGGAGCTCGAAGACCAGAGCGGTGGCCTGCTCGCCTGGCTCCTGCTCCGCCCGGCGTCGCGCGCCGGCGCGTGCCAGGCGCCCGAGCACGAGGACCACCACGAACAGCCCGATCTGGAGCGGCACCCGCGCGAGCTGACCGGCGAGAAACTCCCGGGTCAGCTCGACGCCGTCACCGACCGACTCGTGCAATCGTCCGCCCAGGCCGGTCGAGATCAGCGTGCGCGCCTCGGGGCTCCAGATGGGAAAGCTGTCCCGCGAGAACAGCGGGCCGGCCAGAGCGGCGCCGGCCTGCGCGATCTTGGACAGGACGTCGTCGCAGCGCGCGATCTCGCGAACCACCCGGTCCTGGACTCCCAGGACGCGCGTGAGCCGTTCGGCGGCGCTGCTCTGAGCCGCCACGATCGCGACCAGCGTCGCGTCGATGCGCTCGATCACAGGCTCCGGAGCCCTGGACTCCAGGGCCTTCGCGCGTGAGGCCGACCACGTCGTCCGCATCACCTCGAGCTGCTCCGCCCCTTGCGCGAGCTGCGTCGCGCGCCTGGTGAGCGTGTCATTCCAGGTGGCCAACCTGGAACGCGTGACCCGCCAGGAATCTGCCAGGGTGGCCAGGGCATTCGCCGAGGGCGACGACGCCAGTGCTTGCGTCGTCCCCATGAGGCGCCCTCGGATCCACTCAGCGGCCGCGGGGAGCTGGGCCTCGATATCCTGAACGTCCGAGCCGGTCGCGATCTGCTCGACGCTTCGCAGCGCCAGCGGCACTTGCTCGGCGCGCTGCGCGATTTCCGGCACCGGGATCGGCGTGACCGCCGCCGGGACCGGCTCCTTCTGCGGAGTCTGCGGAGCCGCCACCGACTGAGCGGACGCCGGAAGAACGGCGGGTCCCCACAGCGCCAACGCTGCCAGCACCTGAGCGATGACGACCACCGTGCGCCCACGTACGACCGTCGGGGACCAGGTACTCACGCTGGAGTGCCGCCGGAGAACACCAGACAGCAAGGCTGTGTTCAGGGGGCCCCGTCTTTCCACTGAGCATCGGTCAGCGTCCACCCGCCTCCCAGCGCTCTGTAGAGACGGACGTAGGAAAGGAGACGGTCGCGGCGGATCTGCGCCAGCGTGTTTTGCGCCGGATAAAGCTGCTGCTGAGCCTCCAGCACCTCGAAGTAGTTGGCCAGCCCCTGGCGATAGCGGTCCGTCGCGTGCTCGACCGCCTCCGCGAGCGCCCTCACCGAACGGTCTTGCCCCGTCTCGGCCTCGCTCAGCTTGCCCAGCGCGGTGAGCGCATCCGACACCTCACGAAGCGCCGTGAGCACGGCCTGCTCGTACTGGAGCTTCGCCTGCTCCCACTGCGCGACGGAGGCCCGGTAGTTGCCGAGTGTGCGGCCCGCGTTGAAGAGCGGTCCACTGAACACTCCGGCGACGGCCCAGATCGTCGCGGCGCCGCCCGTGAGCGCCGATATCTCGGGGCTCGACGTGCCGAACAGGTTCGTCAAGCTCAGCTTGGGAAAGAACTCCGCCTTGGCGACGCCGATGCGGGCATTCGCGGCGGCAAGCTGCTGCTCGACCTGGCGGAGATCGGGCCGTCGCGCGAGCAGCGCCGACGGCAAGCCCGCCGGCACCGTGGGCACCACGGGCTGCTCGTACATCGGCGTGCCGCGGACGATCGGCGCCGGCACGTGCCCGAGCAGAATGCTGATCTGGTTTTCCTTGGCGACGATGTCGCTCTCGAGCTGCGGAATGGTCGCCTCGGCGCCACCGAGCGCGCCCTCCGCCCGCGCCGTCTCGAGCTTGCTGGCGGCTCCGAGGTTGAAGCGATCCAGGAACAGATCGAACGTGTACTGGTACGCGTCCCGGCTGTTCCGCGCGATCTGCAGCTGGACGTCGAGCGCGAGGAGCTCGAAGTACGCCTGCGAGAGATCGCTGACCAGCGTCAGCCACACGCCGCGCCGAGCGTCTTCGGTGGCAAAGAGCGTCGCGCGTGCCGCCTCGGTCGCGCGACGGATCCGGCCCCAGATGTCGAGCTCCCACGACATGGCGAGCGTGGCCGAGTAGAAGTTGGTCGCGTTGGGCGCCGGTCCACCGGGAGAGCCCGCGATGCCGGGCGTGAGCTTCGCTCTCCCGGCGCTGACGCCGTAGTCGAGGGACGGATAGAGATCCGATCGGGTGGCCACGAACGCCGCGCGGGCCTCCTGGACGCGCGCGGCGGCGATCTGCACGTCGTAGTTGTTCTGCAGCGCTTCGCGGATCAGATCTTTCAGAATCGGGTCGCGGAAGGCGTCCCACCACGGCGCATCGGCGAGCGATTCGGCCTCGGTTGTCACCTGCCCGCGGAACGTCGGCGGCTCGGCCACGGTGGGCCGTTTGTAGTCGGGGCCGATCGCGCAGCCGGCGAGCACGGCCGCCGCGACGACGATCCAGGCGGACGCTCGGGGTCTCACGGGTGCGATCCACCGGCCGAAGGCTCGTCGCCGGCCCCACCGGAAATCGCCGCCGGAGCGGATACCGGCGGGGCGGCGGCGTGCGGCGCCGGGCCGTAGCGCTCACTCACATAGAAGCTCACCGAGATGAAGAGACTGGCGATGAGTGTGTCGGTCAGCATCCCGCCGATCACGACGGTACCGAGGACTCGGCGTCCAACCGCGCCGGAACCGGCGGCGGTCCACAACGGCACGCAGCCCAGGATGAACGCGAACGACGTCATGAAGAGGGCCCGCCGCCGCACGCGGACGCCTTCGAGCGCGGCATCGACGAGCGACATGCCCCCCTCGTACGCAACCTTGGCGAACTCGACGATCAGGATCGCGTTCTTGGCGGCGAGACCGATCACCATGAGCAGGCCGATCTGCGAGAAGACGTCGAGCTCGAAGCGCCGGAGCCATAGCGCTGCGAGGGCGCCGAACATGGCGATGGGCGTAGCGAGCAGGACGGCGAACGGAAGCGTCCAGCTCTCGTACAGGGCGGCCATGATCAAGAACACTACCAGCACCGAGAAGCCGAGCACCACGCTCGGCGGTACCCCCTGAGAAGCCACCTGCTCCTGGAACGACATCCCCGAGTAGTCGAAGCCCATCTCGCGCGGCATGGATTGCGCGAAGACCTCTTCGAGTGCCCGCATCCCCTGCCGGGTGCTGAACCCGGGCGCGAGAAGTCCGTTGATCTGCGCCGCGCGATACTCGTTGAACCGGGTCGTGAACTCCGGGCCATTGACCTCTTTCATCCGTACCAGCGTCGACAGCGGCACCGGCTGGCCCGCGGCGTTGCGCACGTAGAACCGACCGACGTTGTCGGCCTGGGTTCTGAACTGGCCCTCGGCCTGGACGTACACTTGCCAGACTCGTCCGTACTGGTTGAAGTAGTTCACGAAGGCGCCGCCGAGGAACGCCTGGAGGGCCTGGTACACCGAGCTCAGGCTGATCCCTTGCTTCAGCACCTTGTCGCGATCCACCTCGGCGAAGAACTGCGGCACGCTCGGCAGCAGCGTCGTGAACAGCCGCGCGAACTCGGGGCGCTTCCGCGCGGCGGCCAGGAATCTGTCCGTCTGCTCGGCGAGGAACGCGGGATCCTTGCCCGAGCGATCCTCGAGGATGAACGTCACACCGCCGGACGTTCCGATGCCCGGGATGGCGGGCGGCGAGAAGGCGAAGGCCTGAGCCTCGGCCAGACCGGCGAGCTTCTGGTTGAGCTGCCGGATGATCACGTCGGCCGTGAGGCCGACCTTGTTGCGGGCGTCCCAGTCGTCCAGCGTGATGAAGTAGAACGAGTTGTAGGTCGTCGTCACGAGGCTCAGCAGGCTGAAGCCCGCCACGCCCGTGTAGTACTTGATGCCCGGTTGTGCCTTGAAGATCGCGTCGAGCTTGTCGTTGACGGCCGCGGTGCGGTCGAGCGAGGCGGCCAGGGGAAGCTGGATGTTGGTGAAGATGTAGCCCTGGTCCTCTTCGGGCACGAAACCACCGGGAAGCCGGAGGCTGATCAGACCGGACACGGCCGCCGCCCCGAGCAGCAGGAGTATCGCGAAGGCGGCCTTGCGGATCAGGAAGCGACTCCCGTCGAGATATCCGCCCATCACCCGCTCGAAGACGCGGTTGAAGCCACGGAAGAACCACCCGAGCGGGCCGCGCGTCTCGCGCTTCTCTCTCAGTAATAGCGCCGAGAGCGCCGGGCTCAGCGTGAGCGCGTTGAAGGCCGAGATCAGGACGGACACGGCGATGGTGACCGCGAACTGCTGGTACATCCGCCCGGTGATGCCGGGGATGAACGCCGTCGGGATGAACACCGCGGCCATGATAATCGCGATTCCCACGACCGGCCCCGACACCTCGTCCATCGCCTTCAACGCGGCGTCGCGCGGAGAGAGCCCGCGCTCGATGTGTTGCTCGACGGCCTCGACGACCACGATGGCGTCGTCCACCACGAGGCCGATGGCCAGCACGAGGCCGAAGAGCGACAGCGTGTTGATCGAGAAGCCCAGCAGAGGAAAGACCATGAACGCGCCGACGAGCGCGACCGGCACCGCCAGCAGGGGGATGAGCGTCGCGCGGAGGCCCTGCAAGAAGATGAAGACGACGAGGACGACGAGGAGGAGCGCCTCGACGAGCGTCTTGACGATCTCCCGGATCCCCGCGCTGACCGCCAGCGTCGTGTCGAGCGCCGTCACGTAGTCGAGGTCGGCGGGGAACCGCTTCTTCATCTCGTCCATCAGCTTCGTTGCGCCCTTCATGGTCTGGATCGCGTTCGAGCCGGGCAGCTGGTAGACCGCAATGATCGAGGCCGGCTGGCCGTTCAGGCGGCCGCGCCGGATGTAGTTCTGCGCCCCGAGCTCCACGCGCGCGACGTCCTTCACCCGCACGATCGCGCCGTCCGGCTTGGCTCGCACCACGACGTTCTCGAACTCGGCGAGGCTGGCGAGACGCCCCTGCGCCAGCACCGTGTACGTGAACTCCTGGCCACGAGGGATCGGATCGCCGCCAAGCTGGCCGGCCGGGTTCACGGTGTTCTGCGCCTGGAGCGCGCTCGCGATCTCGTTGACGGTGATGTCGAGCTTCGCCAGCGTGTCGGGATTGACCCACAGTCGGATGGCGTACTGCGAGGCGCCGAAGATCTGCACCTGGCCGATGCCGGGCACGCGCGTCATCGGGTCGTTGATGTTGACGTAGGCGTAATTGGCAAGGAACAGCGCGTCGTACGTGCCCTTCGGCGAGTACAGCACGAAGAGGCCCAGCGGGCTCGTGACCGACTTGATGATGGCGACGCCCTGATTCACCACGTCGGGCGGCAGCTGGGAAACGGCCTCAGAGTATCTCAGGTTGACGAGCACCTGGTCGACGCTCGGATCAGTGTTGACGTCGAAGTCGACGCGCAGCTGCATCTGATTGCCGGCGGCCTGGTTGAGCGAATACATGTAGAGCATGTTGTCCACGCCGCTCATCTGCTGCTCGATGGGCGTGGCAACGGACTGCTCGAGCGTCACGGCGTCGGCGCCCGGGTAGCGAGCGGTCAGGAGGACCTCGGGCGGAGCGATGTTCGGATACAGCGCGACCGGCAGCTGCACCATCGCCACGACGCCGAGGATCACCATGAGGATGGAGATCACCATGGCGACGATGGGCCGGTTGATGAAGAACTTCGACATGGTGCGTCTACTTCGGCGCCGTGGTGTTGGACGGTGCGCTCGAGGCCAGCCGGACTTTCTGGCCGGCGCGCACCCGGTCGCCGCCCTCGACGACGATCCGCTCGCCGGGCTTGAGCCCCTCGGCGACGATCCAGAGCGAGCCGACGCGCGCGTCCAGCTTGACCGTCCGCACGTCAACCGTCTCGTCGGGCCGGACGACCGCCACCTGGTGGATGCCCTGGACGTCCTGGACGGCGCGTTGCGGGATCAGCAGCGCATTCTTCTTCACGTCGACGACGGCCTGCACTTTCGCGTACTGGCCCGGGCGCAGGATGTTCCCGGGATTGGGGAAGACGCCACGCGCGAGCACGGTGCCGGTGGTCACGTCGACTTGTCGGTCGAGCGCGACCGCACGGCCGCGCCTCGGGTACACGCTGCCATCGGCCAGGATCAGCTGCAGCTCGAGGTCTCGAGGCTCTCGCGGGTTCGCCTCCCATCGGCGGAACACCGCGAGCGCCCGCTGCTCGCTGATCGGAACCTCCGCGTAGATCGGATCGACCTGGGAGACCGTCGTCAGCGGCTGCTGGTCGCTCGGACCGACGTAGTCGCCGATGTTCGCGACACGGAAGCCGGCCACGCCCGAGATCGGCGCGAGCACTCTCGTGTAGCCGAGGTTGAGCTTCGCGTTGGCGAGCGAGGCCCGCGCGGCGGCGATGTTCGCCTCCTGCGTCTTCACGTTGGCTTGCGCGTTCTCGAGCGCAGCGCGCGCGTTCGACACGTTGGCCTGCCCGTTCTGTACCGAGGCGCGAGCGGCCGCGACCGAGGCGACGTTCGCGAGGTTGTTCTGGACCGCGTTGTCGAGCTCCTGTTGACTGACCGAGCCCCGCGTGGCCAGCGGCGTGTACCGGCCGACGTCCAGCTCGGTCCGACGCTGGTCGGCCTGGGCCTTCTGAACCTGAGCCTCGTACTGGGCGACCTGCGCGATCGCCTGCTCGACCTGCGCCTGACTCGCGCTGACCTGCGCCTTCGCCTGGCTCAGCTGCGACTCCGCCTGAAGGAGATTGGCCTCGACCTGATCGAGGGCCGCCTGGAAGGGCCGGGGATCGACCTGGAAGAGGACGTCGCCCGCCTTCACCAGTGAGCCTTCCGTGTAGTTTTGGCTCATGAGGTGCCCGGCGACGCGTGCGCGGATCTGCGCGGTGATGTACCCGACCAGCGATCCGACATACTCGACGGAGATCGGCACATCCTGCTCGATCACGGGCGCGACGTTGACCAGGGGCGGCGGCGGCGCTTGCGCCGCGCCCGACCTGTCGCCGCAGCCGGAGACCGTCGCCGCGAGCAACGCGGCGAGCAGACCCGGCCAGAGGGGGGAGAACGCTTTCATTTCGGTCGTTTGCATCACTCACCTCCGCGGGGACGTCCAGCGTGCTTGCCGCGTCAATGGCGCCCGGGCATCCGACGTGACCGATGAGCGAGCATTCTAGCTTTAGATGCGGCGTCGGCGGCTGCCGTTGCGGCGACGTCGGAATTCGGCATGTTCTGGATGGGGGGCCCGGCATCGAACCGGACCACTACGGAGTCGGGCTCCCGCGAGTTGCCGGAAAGTATTTGCGGTAGATCGCCCGGAACGCCTCGGTCTGCTTGAATTGACGCAAGGCCTCGGAGAAGGCCTCGACGAAGGCGGGCGCGACGCGCTCCTTGCTGAAGATGACGTACAAGTCGTCTTCCTTGAGGCTGCGGGACGGCAGCGGCTCGATCCTGCCTTCGAGGCTCAGCGTTCTGATCAGCCGCATCCCGTTGACGAAGCTCGCCACCACGTAGTCGACGCGGCCCGCTTCGAGCATCCGGAAATTCACCTCGTCGCTGGCCGTCTCCCTGACCGTGAGCCGCTGCCGCACGAAATCCCAGAACTCAGGCGAAATGGACGCGCCCCGCAGCACGGCGATCTCATGTCCCGCCAGATCCTCGAACGACGAAAACCTCAGTCTCCCGACATCGGCCGTCCGCACGAAGAAGATCCATTTGTCCCGGGCCAGCGGTTCCTTCGGGAAGTGGCAGAAGCGCGCCCGCTCTTCATTGTAGAAGGCCGTGAACAGGGCCTCCCGCTCGCCGCGGAAGACGAGCCGTGCGGCACGCGCCCACGGGAATTCCTCGAACGAGACGTCTTGCCTCATCGACGCGAAGACGCCCTTGAGAACTTCCGTGCTGAATCCCGGCGCCTCGGCGTCTGAGAGATTCTCGTAAGGAATCCACTGATCGGTGACCAGACGCAGCGGGGCCGCCGGCGCTGGCTGGGCGGCGGAGCCGAGCGAGACCGCACATGCCACCGCCAGCAACGCCCCGATCCATCGGCACACCGGCTTGGCCATCGATGCTCCCGTCGCCAGTTCTACCACTTTTGCTGTTCGCTCCGCCTGTGGCCGGCCCGTGGCGCCGGTGCCAAGTGGTACGCGCATCCTGCGTGTGGTAAAGTCGCGGCGTTTGGCGACAGTCGGATGACGGCGACGTGGCGCTCCCTCGATCGTCTGCGCGGCGGCATTGGTTTGCGCCTCCTGGCCAGGGTCCTCCTCTTCAGCGTCGCGATCACGCTGCTCCTCACGCTGTTTCAGCTCTATGTCGACTACCGCCGGGACGTCCGGGCCATCGACAGCCGAATGTCCGAGATCGCGGGCAGCTATCTGCAGAGCCTCGGCGAGGGCCTGTGGAATCTGGACCGGCGACAGCTCGAGCTGCAGATCGAGGGGATTCTCCGCCTGCCCGCCATCCGCTTCGTCGAAATCCGCGAGACCACCGATCGCGCCGACCCGTTGCTGGTGAGCGGCGGTCGCCACCAAGACAGCGCCGCCATGAGCCGCGAGTTCCCGCTCTTCCACATGGCGCGCGGCCAGCAAGAGCAGCTCGGTGTTCTGTCGATCGACGCCACGCTGGATGACGTCTATCGCGCGCTGCTCGACAAGGCAATCGTCATCGTGACGAGTCAGGGCGCGACGATCTTCCTGGTGTCCTTTTTCATCCTCTATCTCACCCATCGGCTCGTCACGATTTCTTGGGCAATACGATCTCCGCCGGCCGCGGCCGCCACTGCGCTTGCACCGGCGCACGCCGAAGAACAAGGACGAGCTCGACCACGTCGTGGCTGCGTTCGAGATCATGCGCGAGACTCTGGAGCGCGCCTACGACGACCTTCGAGAGAGCGAACAGCGGTTCCGTGACTACGCGGAGACGGCGTCGGATTGGTTCTGGGCGACCGGTCCGGAGCACGACTTCACCTATCTCTCGGAGCAGTTCGGCGCCTTCGGTATGGACTGGGGCGAGCTGATCGGGAAGCGCCGCTGGGATGTCGCCGCCGACTTCGCCTCAGAGCCGGAAAAGTGGCGTGAACACATCGCCACCGTCGAGCGTCGCGAGCCGTTCCGCGACTTCGTCTACCAGGTCCGACGCACCGACGGCTCCCTTGGCTTCGTGTCCATCAGTGGCAAGCCGGTGTTCGATGCCGAGCACCGGTTTACCGGCTACCGCGGCGTCGCCCGGGACATCACCGAGCGCAAGCGAGCCGAGGAGGAGTTGCGCGACCGCGAGCAGCGATACCGCGACGCGCAGATGGAGCTCGCGCACGTCACTCGCGTCACGACCCTGGGCGAGCTGGCCGCGTCGATCGCGCACGAGATCAATCAGCCGCTGGCCGCCATCGTCGCCGACGCCGACGCGTCGCTGAACTGGCTGGCGACGGCGGCGCCCGACCTCGACAGGGTTCGCGGGGCGCTCGACGGCATCGCGAAAGACGGCTACCGAGCGGGGGAGGTCATTCAGCGGATCCGCCAGCTCGCGACAAAGACCGAGCCGCAGAAGGCGTCGGTCGACATCAACGGCGTCATCCGCGACGTGATCCCGCTGCTGCGGAACGAGGTGCTGAGCCATCACGTGTCGTTGCGGATGGATCTCTCACCGGCGCTACCTCCGGTCCTCGCCGATCGCGTCCAGCTGCAGCAGGTGATCATCAACCTCGTGATGAACGGCATCGAGTCGATGGCGGCGGTCGACGATCGGCCCCGGGAGCTGGTGATCTGCTCGCGGGAGCACGAGGGTGATCAGGTGATGGTGACCGTGCAGGACGCCGGCATCGGCATCGATCCGGACAACGTGGATCAGCTCTTCAGCGCCTTCTTCACCACGAAGCCCGGCGGCATGGGCATGGGGCTCTCGATCAGCCGCTCGATCATCGAAGCGCATGGCGGAAGGTTCTGGGCGACCGCGAACGCGGATCACGGCGCCACGTTCCAGTTCGTGCTGCCTCGGATGCGATGACGAGCTCTACCCTTCTTTCGGAGGGGTCGAGCCGCCGGCGGCGGGGGTGATTCCGAGCCGCGACGCGAAGCGCACGAGATCGGCGACAGAGCCAGCCTGCATCTTCGTCATCACATGCGCGCGCTGCTCTTTGACGGTGGCCTCGCTGGTGCCCAGCTCGCCGGCGATCTGCTTGTTCAGAAGACCGGCGACGATCCGCGCCAGCACGTCTCGCTCACGGGGCGTGAGGGACGCATAGCGACCACGCAGGTCGGTGCGCTCGCGGCGCTCGGCACGTATCGTGCGATCGCGCTCGATCGCGTTTCGAATGGCGTCGAGCAGATCCTGCTCGCGGAACGGCTTCGTCAGAAACTCCACCGCGCCGGCTTTCATGGCCCGGACGGACATGGGGATGTCGCCGTGGCCGGTGAGGAAGATGATCGGCAGCGCCGCGTTCGTGTCGGCCAGCTCGCGCTGGAGGTCCAGCCCGCTCAGCCCCGGCAGGCGCACGTCGAGCACGAGACAACCGGGCGCGTCGGGGCGACGGGCACGCAGGAATGCCTGAGCGCTGGGGAAGACCTCGACGCCGAACCCGACGGAGCTGATGAGCCTCCGGAGGCTCTCGCGCACGGACGAGTCGTCGTCGACGACGAAGACGACGGGCGCGGCCGTCGTCATGGCATCCCGGGCAGGGCGAAGTGAAAGGTGGCGCCGTGCGTCGGATTCGCTGTCGCCCAGAGCCGTCCTCCGTGCGCTTCGACGATCGAGCGGCTGATCGACAGCCCCATGCCCATGCCGCCGGGCTTCGTGGTGAAGAAGGCGCTGAACAGCTGGTTCACGCTGCTCGGATCGATCCCCACCCCCGCATCCTCCACGGCCACCAGCACCTGGTCACCCTCGTGCGGCCCGGAGCGAATCACCAGCTCCCGTGGCCGGTCTGCGACGGATGCCATCGCCTCGATACCGTTCATCACGAGGTTGATGAGCACCTGCTGCAGCTGGACCCGATCACCGAGCACAGGCGGTAAGGCCGGCGCCAGGTCCAGCCGCAACGACACATCATGGCTCCGCACCTCGGTGCGCACCAGCGGCAGCATATCGCGGATGACGTCGTTGACCTCCACTCGTGCTCGCTGGGGATCGGTCTTCGTCGCGAGCTGGCGGATCCGCTGGATCACGTCGCCTGCCCGATGGCCGTCACTGACGACGGCGGCCAGCGCGTCGCGGACCATGTCGAGATCCGGATCCGCCGCCGCCAACCAGTTGAGCGAGGCGTTGGCGTCGGCCACGATGGCCGCCAGCGGCTGGTTGATCTCGTGGGCGATCGACGCGGCCAGCTCGCCCAGGGTCGTGACGCGAGTGACATGCGCGAGTTCCGCCTGTGCCTGGTCCAGGGCTTCGGCGGCCAGCATGTGCTGCGTGAGGTCGCGGCTGATCACGAGCACGGCTTCGACGTGCTTGCCGTCCGGCCGCAGCGGCGAATAGGTCGCCGACAGACATTGCCGGCCGGCCGGGGTGGGAAACCAGCCGACGAAGCTCACCTCTTCTCCCGCGAAGCACCGATCTAAATTCGGCCGGTACGTCTCTTCGAACGGTTCCCTGCCCGCGAGCTCGTCGACGCGCATCCCCACGATCCGGTCGGCCGGCATCTTCCAGCGCCGCTCGAAGACCGCGTTGACGCGCTGATATCTGTAATCTCTCCCGACGATGTAGACGGCATCAGGCGCGACTTCGAACACGTGTCCCGTCAGGTATTCCGCACGCTTGCGCTCGGTAATGTCGACGATGGTGACGAGCACTCGGTCGATTCGAGCAGGCGGAGGTGGAAATGTCATCGTGAGCAGAACGGTCAGCCGCGTGCCATTCAGCGTCCGGATCACGGCTTCGGACTCGTACGATGTCCGGCCCTCGGCGATGGCGACCATCTGTTGCACGAACACCGGTCGGGTCTCGGGCACGAACACCCTGTGGATCGATCCGAGGAGCTCATCCTTGTCCCGAGCCTCGAGCAACCTGACGCCCACGTCGTTGATATCGACGACCCTCACCATCGTGGCGGCGTGGTGGACGAAGTCGGGATGCGTGGCAAAGTAGTCTCGGAAATCTCGGACGCCGCGGGCGCGCAGATCATCGATCGCCCGCTTCACGTCGGAGAAGTCTTCCTCGCAGATCGCGACGCCCGTTGCGTCGAAGACATAGCGGTATCGCTGCTCGCTCTCGCGCAGGCTGCGAAACATCGACAGACTCGTCAGCGCGTCGGTGAGCCTGCGCCCGATTCCCTCGATCAGACGCTCCTCCAGCGGCGTCCAAATCCGGGGATACGAGCACTGGCTGAGCCCGAACATGTACGGTTGATCGCCCTTCGGATACAGGGCCATGACGATCCTGGACTGGATACCCAGGCGCTTCGCCATCCCTGCCGGCAGCGGGTGGGCCGAGCCCGGCCCGAATCCCACGGGACCGCTCGAAGCCCTCACGATTCGGCACACGTCAGCCGCCTCCGGATCCATGGGCACCTCGGCGCCCACGCGGAAGAGGCCGGGAAATTCCGGGCGCGTACGCTGCATCTTCACGCTATGCGAGCGGGCCTCCGGGTCGCAGGGAGACACCAGCCACGCACGATCGCAGTCAAAGATCGACAGCGCGGCGTCGAGGACATCGCTCATCATCTGCTCGAGATCATTCGTGCCGTGGATCGCGAGATTCACCCGATCCATGCCCTCCACGAACCAGCGGCGAGCCTGGCGCTCCTGCTCCGCCTGTTTCCGCTCCGTGATGCCGACCATCACGCCACGGAGCCGGGCGGGGCGGTTACCCTCCAGCATCACCGTCATCTGGTCTCGCAGCCACACTGCCCGCGCTTCTCGGGCGACTTTTCGCAGAGCCGCATCACCGACTCGCGATCGTCCGGGTGAAGGTGATCCTCCCAGAATGTCGGGTCGGAGACCCAGTGTTCCACCGGATAGCCGAGGATGCGCTCGGCCTGGCTGCTCACGAACGAGAACTGAAGGGTGGTGGCGTCTGCTTCCCAGACAATCCCGTCGACCGAATTGACCAGGTCCCTGAATCGGTGCTGCGCCGCCACGGCCGCGGCGGCGGCTCCCTGCAAACGCTCGTTGGTCCGCTCCAGCTCCGCGGTCCGCTCGAGAACTCGCGTCTCGAGTTGTTCCCGGGCATGTTTCAGGGAGTCCTCCGCCCGGCGTCGCGCGGCGCTCATCGTGGCCATCAGCGCGGCCAGCAGCGTGAAGATCACCAGACGCGGCACCTCGGCGGTGTCGAACTTCAGTGAGTCGAACGGACGCGTGAAGTAGTAATCGAAGGCCACCGTGGCCAACATCCAGGCAACGAGCGCCGGCCGCAGACCGCTGACCCAGCCCGTGATCAAGACCGCCACGAACAACAGCTGAGCGGCGGCCAGCACCACCGGTCGCAACCACAACGCCACGATCACGGCCACGGCCACGCACAACACGGCGACGCCGTATCGGACGACAGCGAACCGGGCGACATGGCGCTGCATCAGCCGCCGTCCGATCGCGGACCGCTGGGCGGCATCATGCCGAGGAGAGTGCCGTCCGTACGGCGTCGAGGAGGGCGGTGCTTCGAACAGGCTTCTCGAGAAACGCCACCGCGCCGGCCTCGAGCGATCGGCGGCGCGTCTCCTCGTCGGCGTGAGCCGTCAGCATGACCACAGGGATGCGTGAGCCGGCGGCGACCAGATGTCTCATGAGGTCGAGGCCGCTCATTCCGGCCATTCGCACATCGAGCACCACGCAGCCGATACTATCTCGACGGGCCGCCTCCAGGAAGGCTTCCGCCGAATCGAACGTCTCGACGGGAAAGCCGACCGACATCAGGAGATTTCTGAGGGAGCGACGCAGCGACGCGTCGTCGTCCACGATGCAGACCACCCGCTCGTCGTGCGTGCGCATGTGTGATAACCGGTCTTCGATATCGATCAGAGTCGAGTGCGGCAATGCTAGTTTGCCGGCTGGTGGGCGTCTACCCTACCTTCGTCGGGTTCGGCACCGTCGCCGGGTTCGGCCACCACACGACGGTCGGCGGATCACGATTTCAAGTGCGTGATTTCGCTGACCCGCCGCCGGGTCCGGACGCTCGTACGCATCCCGCTCATGATGGTGAGGACAGCGAGCACGACGCGCTCGCAAGCGGACGGGTCCCGCCCGGGGGGCTCCGGTTCAGGGACGGCTGCCGACACCCGCGCGGGTCTCCGTCGGCTTGACGGCCGCGGCCATCCTCATGACGCGCATGCGGTCGCGGTCGCTGCGCCCATCATCGTCATGTAGTCTCCCAGCCGCTTCCGGAGAAACAGCCGGGCGCGGTGCACGCGCGTCTTCACGACGGGGAGGCTGAGCCCGAGCGCTTGCGCGATCTCCGGATTCGACCGTCCTTCGACGTCGCGGAGCACCAGCACGCTCCGGTAGGTCGCGGGCAATTCGTCGATCGCCGCGGTGAGCGCCGTCCGCAACTCGACCTGCATGGCAGGATTGTCCACGCGCGACGACCAGTCGGCCACGGGGGCGATGTGGCAGCCGTTCGCATCGAACAGCGGCAGTACGTCATCCAGCGAGAGCTCTCGCCAGCGCCTCTGCCGGCCGCGGAGTTTGTGGTAGGCCGCGTTCGCCACGATGCGGTAGAGCCAGGACCCGAAGGCCGACTCGCCGCGGAAGGTGTCGATCTTTCGGACCACGGTACACAATGCGTCCTGCACGACCTCCTCCGCGTCTTGATCGTTCCCCGTGATGCGGCTGGCAAGGCGATACGCACGCTGACCGTACCGAGTAATGAGACGCTCTGCCGCCATCGACTCGCGATGCCGGAGCGCTTCCAGAAGGTCGAGATCGCAGTCTGCGCGGGGCCGGTCAGCGATGCCATCGGTCACGCGTTCGAGCACCACCTGAAGATCCATCTCGGGTCCTCGTTGTCGTCAGCGAACGTTGGAATCGATCCGTCGTCGCGGAGGGTACTGTGGTGAGGCGGGACGCTTCTACCCGACGTTAGTCGGGTTCGGATGCTCCCTACTTTGGTCGGGTGCACACACTCCCGGCAGAGAGATCGTCGCCTGACGAGTCACCATTGGGATCGGTATCGGTTGGTCGCTGGGAGGTTGGTCGCTGGGAGGAGGCATCAACATGATTGATCGACGCACGTTCTCGACCATGGTGCGTACGCTGACGGTTCGTGCTGGGCCGACGTCATTCGACGTCTTCAGCTTCTCGGCCTCAAGCCTCGCTTGCGAACGACGTCGCGGCGACGCGCCGCATCCTTGCGTTGCAGGATGGGCCGACGGTGCTCGGGCCACGCCTGGGCAGGAACAGTCATCAGCGAGGCCGGGCGAAGTTTCCCACGCCGCCGGCAAATGCCGGCCTCGTCAAGTCGGACGGCTTCGCCCAACTGAGCGAGGAGGCCTTCCTCAAGGACTTCGCCGGCCGACACCCTCTTCGCCGTATGCCGTATCGAAGCGAGATAGACGTGCGAAGACGATCGAGGTGGACGCCAGTCACTTGTCGCTGGTCACTCACCCGCAGGAGATTACCGACCTCATCCTGAACGCGGCCGGCCGCGGCTAGAACGTCAGCTTGTCGCCGGGGCTGATCGGGTGGACCTGCGTCGACGTCTGCCCGAGGAAGCTCTGATACTCCTGGGGGGTGCCCTTCAGCACCGGGAACGTGCCGTAATGCACCGGGACTGCGTGCTTGGGTTTCAGCATCTCCTTGGTGGCGTAGGCGGCGTCGCGCGGGTCCATGACGAAGTGACCGCCGATCGGGATCAGGACAACGTCGGGCTTGTAGTACTCGCCGATGAGCCGCATGTCGCCGAAGAGCCCGGTGTCGCCCATGTGATAGAGCTTGAGCCCGTCCTCGGTTTCGATGATGAAGCCGGCCGGCTCACCTCCGGGGTACGTGTGCGTCTTCTTGGTCGTCGGGTCGACCAGCGTGACTTCCGACGAATGCTCGGCCCGCACTTGTGTGATCTTGATCTGGGGGCCGAGCGGCGTCACCGTGCCGCCCTTGCCGAAGCGAATGCCCTGCTCGGCGCTGACCCAGCCGAGGTCGATCATCGTCTGGATGAGACCAGCCGGCCCGAACACCTTGGCGCCGGTGCGCTTGGCCAAATCGGCGGCGTCGCTCGAACCGTCGGTCCGTCCGATCGTCCCGAGATGATCGGCGTGGCCATGGGTGATCAGGATCACGTCAACCTTGCCAAGCTTGTCGAGGTTCTTGAAGTCCTGAGGCGTCTTTGGGTTGTTCGTCAAGAACGGGTCGATCACGATCACCTTGCCGCTCGACGTGGTGATCTTCGTGGTCGCCTGACCGAGCCAGTGGATCTCCGTCTTGGCCGTCTGTGCCCACGTCGGCTCTACCGCCAGCGTGAGCGTGGCGGCCGCGCTCAGCTTGAGAAAATCCCGTCGCTCCATATGGCTCCTCCATGTGTGTCAAGACGAGCGGACCTCGACTTCAAGTTTGTGCCGCCGATCAAGCCCTCTGTCCAGGTCATGAGTCCCGACAGCAAGAAGATCTTGGCACGCCGCTTGCCCCCTCAGTAGTTCGAGACCGCAAACCACTACGTTCGACGCAAACAAAGGAGGGCGTGATGGCCGAGGCATGGAAAGACACCGAGAAGGCAGCTCAACGCGGCGTGGCAGCAGCCAGTCAACAGCTCGCACGCGAGGCTGACCAGCGAATCGAGGAGTATACCGGCCGTTCGAGCGACGCCTGGATCAAGGAAGGCTCGCGATTCATCACAACCCGCCCATGGACCGCGGTCGCCATGGTTGCCGTCGCGGCCTACCTCTTCGGCAAACTCCGAGGATAGCCGGGGCCTGTATTCTAGAAACTGAGCGCACGAGAGGATTCGGATCGCCCATGGACGCCCAGAGAACACCGATGAGTGCCGTCGTGGCCGACGACGAGCCGGAGATTCGAGACCTCATCTCGGAGTATCTCGTCACGCGGGGCTATCAGGTGACGCAGGCGGGTGACGGGCTCGAGGCGCTGCTCCACGTCAGGGACCTCCGCCCGACCTTGCTTATTCTCGACCTCATGATGCCCCGGCTCGGCGGGATCGACGCCCTTGGCCACATCCGAAGGACCTACCCGAACGTCGCCATCATCGTCCTGACGGGAACCACGGACGACGCGCTTCGCGGTCGCGTGGTCGGCCTGGGCGCGGCCGCCCTGCTGCCGAAGCCTCTGGATCTCGACGTGTTGGGCACGATCATCAGCACCATCACCCCACGATCCGTCTAGAGCGGAGTGCGCGAACACTCCGCGCCGAAACGGCTCGTTCACCTTACGGTGCCGCAGACAGGACGCGATGCACGGCGCGTCGGACGTCGTTCACGTCGAACGGTTTCGCGAGGGTCAGGCACCCGGTGGATTCGAGCCACTCGCGCTTGTCCCGGTCCATCAGGTCGCCGGTGACGAAGACCACCCGACGGGTGAAGACGGGACGCCGTCGAATCAGCTCCCGGTAGAAGGCCGGACCGTCCATGCGCGGCATCTTCGTGTCGGTGATGATAAGGTCGTAGTCCGTGCTCTGCACCTTGGCGAGGGCCGCGACGCCGTCGCTCGCCACATCGACCTTGTGACCATCGTGCTCCAGCGTTTCGACGAGCGTCGCGGCGATCTCCGGCTCGTCCTCCACGACGAGGATGCTTTTCGGACTCCCGCGCGTCACGCCGTCGTCGGCTTCGACCGCACCCACGGCGGCCGCGGTTATCACGGGAAGCGTAATGCTGAACGTCGCACCGTGCCCTGGCTGGCTCTCGACGGTCAGGGTGCCGCCATGCTCCTCAACGATCCCGCGGCACAGCGAGAGGCCGAGGCCCGTCCCCTCGCCGGGCGGCTTGGTCGTGAAGAACGGCTCGAAGATCTTCGCCTGCAGTTCCGGCGGAATGCCCGGCCCCGTGTCGGTAATCGTCAGGTGAACGCGTGCCGTCGCCGGTTCGAACCCGCTCACCAGGGTGATGCGGCGGGGTCCGCTGGTCCGGCGCATCGCGTGGTGCGCGTTGGCGAGGAGGTTGACGATGACCTGGTGCAGCTGGTGAGCGTCGGCCTGGAAGACCGGCACCTACTCCGAGAGGCGTAGCTCGACCTCGACCGAGGAAGTCCGCAGCTCGTACGCCAGGAGTTCGACCGCCTGCGTCACGACGCCGCCGAGCGCGACCGGGCCGCGCTCGGGCGGGCGGCTCCGCGCCAGCGCGAGGAAGTTCTTCACGATCCGGGCACACCGCTCGGCGGCGGCGTGGATCTTGTCCGCGCGGGCCGCGAACGGCGAATTGGCGGCGCTCTCCCGGAGCAGCATCGCCTGGCCCATCACGACGGCGAGCGGGTTGTTCAGCTCGTGCGCCACACCTGCGAGCAGCGAGCCCATGGTGGCGACCTTCTCACTCTGCAGGAGTTGCTCTGTGCGTTCGCGCACCGTGGCCTCGAGCGAGTGCTTCTGCTGCTCGCGCTCCAGGTAGAGCCGCCGCGTTTCCAGGAGATTCTTGATCCGGAGGACGATTTCCATCCGGTCGAACGGCTTCGTCAGGAAGTCGGTCGCGCCCGCGTCCAGGGCCCGCCGCTTCGCGTCGCCGGTCGCATCCGCCGTCAAGATCACGATGGGCAGGAACTCACCGTCCGCGATCGTCGACCGCAGCTGCTTCATGACGGCCACACCATCCAGGTACGGCATCATCAAATCGAGGAGCACGAGATCCGATCGCAATTCGGCGTGCAGTGCAGCGGCCTCGCGCGAGTCGGTCGTCGAACGAGCAGCCGTCCACCCGGCGTCCCGGACAATACGCTCGAGAAGTCGGACGTTCGCCGGCTCGTCGTCGACGATGAGGATCCGGGCCGCGAATGGGTCACTCACGAGCTCTTCTCGTTTCGGAGGGTGTCGTCGATCAAGGAGAGAAGCACCTTCACGTCGAGGGGCTTGGTCAGGTACGCGCGGGCCCCCTGCTCGAGCAGCCTTGAAATTCGTCCGGGAGTCGCGTCGGCGCTGAGGATCACCACGGGGATTGCCTTGGTCGTCGGGTCGGCAAGCAGCCGGACCAGGACGTCGGCGCCAGGCATGTCAGGGAGGTGAAGATCCAAGATAATCAGGTCTGGTCGGTGGGCACGAGCCAACTCTAACCCATGGCTGCCCTGCATCGCGGATAATAGTGTCACCCTGGACCGGCGCGCGATGATGCGTTCGAGCAGCCGCAGGTTCGAGAGGTTGTCCTCGATATACAACACCGTCCCGTGAATGCTTGCCGCCGCGCCGTTCTGCGCCTCGATTTCTGCTGCGGCGTGTGCTGGCACCGACAGGCCATCAGCGAGGAGTAGTTCCACCGTGAAGGTCGCACCCTCGCCGACCGTACTCCTTGCCGTCAGCGTCCCGCCCATCGCTTCGACGAGGCGCTGGGAGAGCGCGAGACCCAGGCCCGTCCCCTCGATCGCCGTCTGCTCGGCGCCCAACCGGTCGAATGGCCTGAACAATCGGTTCATCATCTCGGGCGCGATCCCGCCGCCGGTGTCAGACACCGTGAAGCGCAGTCGCCCCGAAGAACCATCCTCGCACCCCACGCGTACAGCCCCGCCCTGACGGTTGTACTTGACGGCGTTCGAGAGCAGGTTCAAGAGGACCTGCTGGAGTCGCTGACGGTCGGCGGTGACGTAGCGTCCGACCGGAGCAGGCTCGAAGATCTGGATGCTCCGCGCGGCAGCCTGAGGCCGAATGAGATCGAGCGCAGCGCGAAGGATTTCGTCGGCCGAGACCGGTTCCTGCGACATTGTGAGGTTGCCGGCCTCAATGCCCGCAATGTCGAGGACTTCATTGATGAGGCCGAGGAGGTGACGTCCGCCCTTCAGAATGTGATCAACGCTCTCGCGTTGGTCCCCGTCCGGAATCTCCAGCTCGAGCAGTTGCGCGAAGCCGATGATGCCGTTCAGCGGCGTGCGTAACTCGTGGCTCATCCGCGAGAGAAACTCGCTCTTTGCCCGGTTGGCGCGATCGGCCTCCTGTTCCGCCCGGCGGCGTTCGCCGATCTCTCGCTGCAGTTGCTCGTTGGCCGAGCTCAGCTCGGCTGTTCGTTCCTGCACCCGCAGCTCGAGCTCCTCGGCCTGGCGCATGATGCGCTCGTGGAGCCGGGCCTGCTCGAGCACGATGGCGAGCTGGGCGGCCACTTCCTGCGCGATGCTGATCTGCTCGGTCGAGAAGTCGCTCGGCGACCCGCCGAAGCTCACCGAACCGATCAGCTCACCGCGGGCGATCATCGGCACCACCATATACGCTTGGACGTCGGATGCGAGGAGGGCTTCAGCCTCGGGACCTCCGGGCAACGAGTGGACATCGACCACCTGTGGTTCGCCCCTCCGCAAGGCCTCGAGGTCGCCCGCCAAGCGCAACGGGTAGCGGATGGCCGGGCCGCGATAGAACCGATGGCGACCCACGGCGGCGAGCCACTCGACTTCTCCGGCCCGTAGGTCGAACAGATTCACGATAGCGCGGGGGACGCCCAGCAAGTCCCGCAAGCGCGGAAGGATGGCCTCGGCGATCTCCACCGGCGCTTTCGCCGCAATCAGAGACCGGTCGATCTCGTGCAGCATCGTGAGCCGCTCGGTGGACCTGGCCAGCGCGGCGGCGGTTCGCCGCTCATTGCGCAGCGCGAGCCCCCCGAGCCCGGCGAGCCCCACGGTCAAGATCAAGCCAATGGCCCCTGACGCGATGAGGAGCATGCGGATCCGCTGAAGAGCGACGTCCTTCTGACTTTGGACGACGACGCCCCAGCCGAGCGTGGGGAGCCAGCGGTAGGCGGACAGGTTCACCACGCGGTCCACCGAGTTCTCGAGTTCCGCCATCCCCGTACGCCCCTCGAGCACATGCCGCACCACGGGGAGGTTGACGTAGTCGCCGAGATGCGCCGCGCCCGACCTCGTGCGGTGGAATACGAGTTGACCCTTGCGGTCGACGACGAAGAGGTCGCCGCCCGGGATCTGAATCGGCAGAAGCCAGTCCCGCAGCACGTCAAGGCGCTGCACGGAGGCGAGAATGCCGATGACCCGCGCGTCGACGTCGCGGATCGGTATCACCAGCGCGACCGCTAACGTATGGCCGAGGTCCGTCTCGTAGACGTCGGACATGTAAGGCTGCCAGGTACGGCTCACGCCGAGGTACCAGTCACGAAACGCGTAGCTACGACCGTGGATCTCCGGCGTGTCGGGCGCGGTCGCCCAGACGATCCCAGACCGATCGGCGAGGAACACTCGGTCCATTTCGGGGAAGCTTTCGTGGAGCTGGCGCAAGTGCACGACCGCCTCCCGTGCGTCCCGGTTCCTGACACTCTCGCGGAACCGGAAGCGCCCCGCATAGGACTGCAGGACGTTGAGGTAGCCGTGCTCTCGGGCTTCGATCGAGGCGGCGACGCTCCGGGCAATGGCGTCCTTTTGAGCGAGATTTTCGCTCTCCTCAACGCCAATCGCCTTGGCGAAAAAGAAGCCGGATAGCGCGAAGACGGCGAGGACGAACACGACCACGGCTGCATAGATCGAGCGCGAGCTGCGTAGCCAACGGAGCTGGCGAGGCACGTCTCCGCCCATGACCAATGGAAGCACGGATGCCATAGCGGGACCAACGTGGAAATTCCCCCTATAAATCCTCCTCGACGTGACGCTCTGGGCCAGCCTCGGCGGCCGTGGCGGAGGCGACACCGCCAGCAGTTATACCGATTTAGACGTCCAACCCAAAGTTGGTCCTACCCTCGGTCTATCGTGCCCGGCGTATATCTTGGAGTCCGGGAAACGTGCCCGGATCACCCCCGTCAGGTGATTCGCAGGCCCGCGAGCGCGTCAGCGTCGCAGCGACCCCGTGCGTTGGCCCGCCACTGGCACCACCAATGCTCCGATCTAAGCCTGGAATCGAGCGCGCGAACGGTCTCTTCACAGTGCACGTCGGCCCGAGCCAGATCGTGGCCGCGATCAGCGCCGATTTCGCGTGCCGCGCTCGCTACGGTTGCCAGCCCCCGCCCAACGCCGAGTAGAGTTGAACCATGGCGAGCAGCTCGTTCAGACGGGCTTGCGCCAGGCCCAGCTCCGCCGAGAAGTTGTTGGTCTGGCTGGTGAGGACTTCGAGATAGCTCGTGGCCCCTCCCCGGTAGCGAATGTCGGAGAGGCGCGCGGCGTCCTGCGTCGACGCCGCCAGCAGAGCCTGGCGGTCGCGGAACTCGCGCGCCTTTCGGTAACCCACGAGGGCGTTGGAGACGTCGCGGAAGGCTTGCTGGACCGTTTGCCGATAGCTGTGGACGAGCTCCTCGGCCTGCGCCTCCGTCAGTCTGACCCCGGCCTTGAGGCGGCCGGCGGTGAAGATCGGCTGAACCAGGCTTCCGGCAACGCTCCAGAATCCGGCCGGACCGGTGAAGAGACTGGCGAGCGCGAAGCTCTGCACGCCGCCACTGCCGGTCAAGCTGATGGTCGGGAAGTACGCCGCCTTGGCGACTCCGATCTGAGCATTCGCGGCGATCAGCGATTGCTCGACCTGCCGGATGTCCGGCCTGCGTTCCAGGAGCGAGGACGGCAGGCCGGCGGGGACTTCCGGGGGCTGCGGTTGATCGGCAAGCTCGAGGCCGCGCGGAATGGGGCCCGGGTTGCGACCGAGCAGCGCGCTGAGGGCGTTCTCCTGCTGCTCCATGCGACGTTCCACGTCGGTGATCGTTTCCGCCGCGGTGAACACGAGCTGCTCGGCCTGGCGGACGTCGAGCAGTGACACGACGCCGCCTTCCTCCTGGATCTGGATGAGCTTCAGCGATTCCTCGCGGGACGTCAGGGTGCGTCTGGCGATCTCGAGCTCGAGGTCCAGCTCGCGCAGCTGAAAGTATGCGTTGGCGACGTTACTGATGACGCTGATCAGTACCGCACGCTGGGCCCATTCGGTGCCGAGCAGGTTCGCTCGGGCGGCCTCGGTGCCGCGCCGAAACCTGCCCCAGAAGTCCAGCTCCCAGGACAGCATGGCGTCGAGCTGAAAGGTATTGAACTCGAAGGGCGGAATGGTCATTCCGCCGAATTCTTGCGCGGCTTGCCGCTGTCGGCCGGCGGTGGCCCCGGCCGATACGCTGGGGAACTGAGCCGCGCGCGTGATCGTGAGCTGAGCGCGGGATTGCAAGATTCTTGCGACGGCGATCCGGACGTCGTAGTTCGCCTCGAGGGCGCGGCGGATGAGCCCCTGAAGCTCCTCGTCGCGGAACACCTCCCACCACTGGGCCTCGCCGAGCGACGCCGCACTCGCCACCGCGCTCGCCTCGCCGCGATAGCTGACCGGAACGTCGAGCGCGGGCCGCTTGTAGGACGGTCCCACGGTGCATCCGGACCCGAGCGCCAGGAGCGCAAGGAGCAGCAGGCGAGACACCCTACGCACGTTCCGGCGCCTCTGGACGTGCGTGCGGCTCCTGCGACCGCCCGGCCGCGCGAGCGGCGAGACGCTCCACGACGTAGAACGTCACCGGGATCAGGAAGATGGCCACCACCGTCGACGCCAGCATGCCGCCGAT
>WNFJ01051229.1_pt1 | contig 26924 bp, 17 predicted proteins | sample 5400461 | NCBI WGS metagenome assembly WNFJ01 (sample SAMN13153349, study PRJNA577476) | soil metagenome | isolation source: 115 cm saprolite on Douglas fir-dominated hillslope | place: USA:California | collected 2013-09-17
TGGACACGCCATTCACCAAGCAAGGGATTCTCTTGGAGTTTGCGGATCTCGTTCCTCACCGAGAGCGTCGCTTTGCGTACCCCCTTATTTGTCTTCGGCTTCGCATCTAAGCCCGCAACCCCCTCTTCCGTCCAGCGCTGGAGCGTGTCATAGATGGTGTGCCGAGAGGTGGCAAGGTACTCGGCGATCGAAGTGATCGACCATCCTTCTGCATGCAATCGTATGGTTGCCAGCTTGCGCTCTGCCGGGTCAGGAATCTGGTGCCAGGGCTGGTAGCGCCTGGATTGGAGGGAACGCGGAAGACCAGAGGTAGCAATGTGTTTGACGTTCTTATGGTCTGGCTTTCTGCCGTAACGGATGTAGCAAATATCGGCGATCTCTCGCCAGGACATGGTTGGCATCTCTGCGTGCAGGTCAACAATGAGCTGGCGAATCTCTGGTGGGAGTGTCTTTGAGGTTTCTCTCGCTCCGCCTTGCTCCCCAGAGGGGAAGAGGCTTTGCATTCCGTAGCGTTCAAACTCGTCCGCTTTGCGGGCCAGCGTGCGCTGGGGGACATCGATTTCTTTGGCTCGCTCCCCTGCGGTTTCGTGGAACAGGACGAGAGGGCGAATTTGCTCGTAAAGCTCTTGCTCAGGCCAGAGGGTCCACTGCTTGATAGAAGCCCACTCATCCGTCCGCTCTCTGCGATGGCGTTTCGGCCCAGACATCTCCCCTGCCTTTCGCTCAAACGACGGTCATCTCAAGCGTACCTGACCCCTTGAGCGTTGGCAAGGATTCGAGGAGATTGTAGCCAGTTTGGACACCCAACGTTTGCCAGTTTGGACACCCCAACAGCGTGAAGTCATTAATGAGGAGGTCTCTAGTTGTTGTACTTACGCCATCATAGGTGTTTACCACTAGGGTGCCATCAGACATAATTATGATTTCTTTTATATATTCTCCATTATGAACCATTTTTTTTCTAAAACTTATCTTTCTTGTGTTATTTTGAGAAAAGTGGGCGAAAGCGATCCATTCACCTGTAGATATTGGAGTGAATATGCCCATGTAAACATCGCTTTTATCCACTAAAAAACGTGGAAGATTAGGGTCAATAGTTGTATTATTCTTTGCTATTTCAGTAAAATAAACAACTATTTTTAAACGTGAATTTATGATATATTCAGTATAATTTTTATCATACCCACTTCTCCATATCCCCAGTGGCGTTTTTAGATAATAATCGAATGCTAATTCACCATCACCTGGGTAAGTAGGACGATATTTTATTGTCTCTCTGTGTACAGTATTACCAAAAACAAATGTATAAATGTCATCCACCAAATCTGACATGGTTTTACCTCCACATTTGGGCCCAGTATCACGTAAGCTGCCCCTATTTTGCACTTCGTAGCAGCTTACGTGATACTAGGCCAACAAGACGTAGAGAATTGAGCGCGGAGAAAACGCCAGCGAACATCTACGAACAGCCTATACCGTATCTCTCCCTCGGCACCAACCTTCTGATTTGCGATAAAAAATTAGTACCTTGTACCTGATGACGGCCCTGCACTAATCAGGCTTATCGCATACGGATCAGCCGTGTAAGACGGGATGGCACACTCAAGTTGCTCTCCTTTGGCAGCCTCCCCAACTCCAGTAAGGTCAGGTTCGGCAGTTGAGCCAGCATACTCAAGTCGCTCACCTCTGGCAGCCTATTCAACTCCAGTGAAGTCAGGTTCGGCAGTTGAGCCAGCATACTCAAGTCGCTCACCTTTGCCAGGTCCCACAACACCAGTGAAGTCAGATTCGGCAGTTGACCCAGCTGACCTAGTATACTCAAGATGCTCGCCTTTGTCAGCCTCCCCAATTGCAGTGAGGTCAGCTTCGGCAGTTGACCCAGCACACTCAAGATGCTCACCTCTGGCAGGTCCCCCAACTCCAGTGAGGTCAGCTTCGGCAGTTGAGCCAGCATACTCCAGTTGCTCACCTTTGACAGCCACCCCAACCCCAGTGAGGTCAGCTTCGGCAGTTGAGCCAGCATACTCAAGTCGCTCACCTTTGACAGGTCCCACAACTCCAGTGAAGTCAGATTCGGCAGTTGAGCCAGCATACTCAAGTCGCTCACCTTTGACAGCCTCTCCAACACTAGTGAGGTCAGGTTCGGCAGTTGACCCAGCATACTCAAGTCGCTCACCTTTGCCCAGTTGTTGTGCAACTCCAGTGAGGTCAGGCTCGGCAGTTGACCCAGCACACGCAAGTCGCTCACCTTTGGCAGGTACCGCAACCTCAGTAAGACCGGGATCGGCAGCCGAGCCAGCACACGCAAGTCGCTCTCCTTTGGCAGGTTCCAAAACACCAGTGAGGTCAGGTTCGGCAGTTGACCCAGCACACTCATGTCGCTCACCTCTGGCAGCCTCTCCAACTCCAGTGAGACCGGGATCGGCAGCTGAGCCAGCACACGCAAGTCGCTCACCTTTGGCAGGTACCACAACCTCAGTGAGACCGGGATCGGCAGCCGAGCCAGCACACGCAAGTCGCTCTCCTTTGGCAGGTACCACAACCTCAGTGAGGCCAGGTTCGGTATGTACTGCAGGTACTCTAGCAGCAATGATGCGGTTAAATTCAAGTCTGTGATGTGCGTTAAGAGCCGGTCGGCATATGCCTGCTTGTCGTCGCTCTTACGCAGTCCGGCAACGAGTGCTTCTACCACTGCTGGTGTGAAATCATTTGTATATGTCGCCAGTACCTCAATGGCTGCCTCATCACGTATATGGGTGAGGACACGGACACAAGCGGCTGCCATATCCGCACTATACTGTAGCCGGGGAGAAAGATATGGGAGTGCAAGCTTGCCTGCTGCTTCTAGGTCCTCTACATCTTTGACACTCTTCAGTGTATCGAGAGCCTTCAGGCGCCGATCGATATGAAACTTCTGGTTCATTCCTACCTCTTCATGTGAGGCCTTCGCGCAAGCGTCGGCGAGCAAGTAGAGCTGTGGTTGGTAGCCTTCTTCCGTTTCACCGCGCCTGATAAAGCCCTCAATCAGATCCTCTAGCGCCTTTTTGGATGCCTCGCAAGCTAGTAGTAGGACCTCTCGCCATTGATCATCGAGGGCATGCTGCACGAGTACCCCAATTTTCCCCTCATAGGACTCAGGATAGCGCGGGTCTAGAATATGGCGAGCTGCCAGGTATTCCTGGAGGGTCTGGTGCGGAAAGCCGTACCTGTCATCACCTAAGTATTGCAGCAAGCCGGAGCGCAGACCCAGGGCGTTCAGGAATTGTTTCGCCCCTTGGGTGGCAGCAGCTTGTTCCTGGTAATATCCTTCGGTTTGTAGGGTCTGGGTGAGCAGGAGGACCAGTTCTTCCCTGGTCGCGCTTGTGCGCTGTTCCTGACTGTGGATGGCGTAGGCCAGGGGGGTCAGCAGGCGCAGGTGGTCCTCCCAGTCCATGCCGCCCAGCGCACCCTGGTAGGCCACATCGTGAGAGGCTTCCCAGTGCTCGATCAGCACGCGGCAGCAGCGTTCGTACAGCTCAACCCGGCGTTCGGGCAGGTCGCCTTCGTTGCGCCAGATCAGTACCAGGATGGTACTCAGCAGCGGGGTAGTAGCCAGTTGCATGGTTGCTGGAGTGGCCTGCACTCTAGCATAGAGCGCATCAGCGGCGTCACGCTGTTGTTCGGGAGTCAGGCCGCGATCCTGGGCGTACCAGAAGCGGAAAAACCGCTGAACATCCTCGGGCGTGAAGCGCTTGATCTGGCAGCGCTGGAAGTGGGGATGCAGCGCGCCCTCGCTCTCGCTCACGCCTGCTGGTCGGCTGCCGATGATCACCCGGTTGCCAGGGGAGAAACGAGCCAGTTCGACCAACGAACGAGCGAGACGGGTACGCGCCTGGCGATCGGCGACCTCATCCAGCCCATCGAACAGCAATAAGCAGCGACCCTCATCCAGTGCTTGAGTGAGCAGTTGTGGCAGCGTGTTGGTGAAGGCGAGCTGGTCAGTGAGATACTTGGGCAGCAACTGGAGCCAGTTGGGTGCCTCCCCGCTTTCAGGTTTCACATAGCGGTCGGGTAAGCGTCCGAGCTCCACCAGCACCGGCAGGCGGTCGGCGTCAGCGGACGGCCCCACTCGGTTGGGTTCTCGTTGGCACGCTTCCGCGAAGGTCACCGCGAGCCAGCGCAGCAGTGTGCTCTTGCCAGCACCTGGTTCGCCCACGAGCAGCAGGTGGTTGCTGAGTGCCTGGCCCAGTTCTATCGGCTCCTGCACTATGATCTTCCGCTCCCGCTGCCAACTCTCGCCCCACTCGGCCTGACTCGGCTTTTCCAACGGCACGGGCGCTGGGATCACTCTCTCCGCGGTCAGGGTCAGGCGGACGAAGACCTCCTCCAGCGGCACGTTTGCCAGGGACAAGTCGGGGCGAGCGAAGCCGCTGAAGTTCAGCCACTTGTACGCGTCCACCACCTGGTGGCGGTAGGCCACTTCGGTGGCTGTCAGATCCACCTGCGGTTCGGCGGGGGTGCCGTAGAACTGCTGCACAACCTGCGCGTGGTCGCCGATCACGATGCCCTGGCTCTCATCAATCGGGATATGGTACTTGCTGGAGGTTGCATCGTCGTTCGAGTCAGGCGATGTCATAGACTGTTCCTCTTCATTGTTCGTCAAAGGTCTGAGTCACCTGCGCGTGGTCGCCGATCACGATGCCCTTGCCCTCACCGATCTGGACGTTGTACTTGCCCTGCGAAGCTTGCTGTGGGTTGACCAGCTTGAGCACCTGCTGGGCTTGTCGGACAATGGCTTCATCCTGGTCGGCTCCCGTCTCGATCAGCGACTTCTGGAGAGGCTTCTCCCAGGTGTCTGTATCTTTCTCATACTCAGCCAGGGCCATTTCGGCTTGCGGCTTCTTCTCAAAGCGCTTTTTCACCAGGGCCTTGAGACCGGCATAGGCATCCTTCACGGCTTGCGAGGCAGTATCTTTGGCTCCAGCGGTCGCACCTGCAGCCAGGGCGGCTAGCACTACACTGACAGGGTCCATCGAGTTACCTCCTTACATGAAACATGAGTACTCCTGTATGACCTTGTGGGCCATAGCTCCAAGCATTGACTCGTCAGTTCCGCTTTTTGGGAGCGTTCCTTTTCGACATATGGTACTGTGAGTGTAGCATAGTTCGAATCGCTATTCAACGTTGGAATCCGAGAGGCGTGTGTATACGATTTTTGCGTGATATGTAGGCCCAGATGGCTTTCAAGTTCGTGGAGTAGCTTAGGAAAAAGGCTTTGATCCAAGTATTGCCGGGATATCCTCTCCTGTTTTCTCCGTGCATCTTCAGCTTGACGTTGTTTGGCCGCGGCCTCAGCCTGCTTTCTCTCTTCCTCAGCACGTTTTTGTCGTTCCCTATCAAAAATGGTCATAGCTGAACCTCCAAATATGCATCTTGTTTCATCTAGTTCTATCTTCTCCAACCACATCCCAGTCTGTTTCCTCTTCCCCCCTGGCCCATCGTCGCCCAGTATTGGGAGTGTCCGTTTTGCGTTTGTTGTGAGACTTGAAGCGCAGGACCCCACCATGTGGTTCCAAGGTGCGCGTGCATGCACAGCCGGGACATTCCACCAGCGTCACACCACTTGCCAGAAAACGATTGATGTCAATGGGAACCACCCCGAGAAACGTGCATTTTGGCGATGCCGTGACGTACTCCGCAGCCTTCTTCCGAGATCGAGCCTGATCCACTTGTTCTGGGGGAGAGACCGGCGGTATCTTTTGCTCTTCATTTGGGGAAGAGTCCTGTTGTGCTTCTGTCCCGCTCGCCTGTTCCGGCGTCGCGTCCTCCGGTGGAGGGGCTTCGACGCTTGGCCCTGCTCCATCAATGATCTTCAGCGTATCATGACGCAGCACAAGCAGCTCTGCGGCGGACTTGAGCCGCTCGGCTCGCACATCGGTTTCCGAGGCCTCATACGTCCATTCCAGGGCCGTCGTCACCAGCTTCATCAGGTTATCCATCGTCACGCGGCCTGAGTGGGTCGGGTCGAGGACCGGATGCGTCAGCCAGGTGTAGATGGTGCCTGCCCATTGGCGCAAGTTGAGCTGCCCAAAGAGTGGCTGGTACACCGTTTCCAGGGTGGCCAGGATGTCACGGACTTCCTCACTGGTATGGCTTGCAATGCGGCAAAAGGGTTCCAGTTTGTCGAAGCGACGACGAAATTGTAGCCAGGTAGGATCAGGCAGGTCTAACGTCTCCTTCAAGGGAATCGTGTCCCCGCGGCCCGCCGCGACCAGGCACAACCCAAGCGGATGATCGTACGAGAGCCGCCCCTGGTCTGTCACTTCCTTGAGCAACATCAGGTGTTCCAAAGAGAGATCGTGTGCATCATCTACAACCAGACACTCGGTCCCATAGTGGTACAGGTGTCCCATGAGTTTGGGCTTGCGAGTGCGCCAATGCCCCCGCAACGGCAGGCCAAGTGCCGTAAAGAATTGGTCGCCCAATGCCTGCTCCTCTTCATTGTTTTTCGGAGCCACAACTGCGAGGACCGAGCGTCCGCCAGCCGTTTTGAGCAGGTCGCGTATGCCCATGGTTTTGCCCGCCCCCGGATCGGCGACGATCACATGCCAGCTCCGCTTGTGCCAGGCGGAACGCAGCATCGCCTGGAACCGTTTTTCAAAGGCGGTTTCGACAAAAATATCCTTCCTGAGCAGGGGATGGGTCATGAAAGCCTCTCCTCTCGCATCGTGCGAACGGGTAAGACACGGACAGGACGATCAGGTTCAGCATCTGGGACCGCCTCCGGCAGTGTGACGACTTGCAGGATGGGAGCCTCGATCCTCGCTAATCGCTGGGCGACTTCGGTGGTATGAATGTCCTGGCGTTGGCGATCCCATTGACGCGCTTGCTCACTTGCTCGAATCTCTGCGCTTCGGCGACGGCGAGCAGCTCCTGCTTCGTCCTGAATGCGAGCACGGACTGGCAGCCCTTGCTCGCGGGCGATCCTGGCCTGTTCCTCGTCGTGTTTGCGAATGGCTCTAGCTTCCCACTCACTGACGCGGCCCCCCATGAGTTGTGGGCAGTAGGCTTCCCCAACATATTCCCCCCCGACAAAAAGATAGAGCACGCCCACGTCGCGGCGGTCATAATATATATCGAACTCTCGGCCCTGAAGTCGCGAGAGCAGGCCGGGGCAGACATACCAGCGTCCCTGAAACGAGAGCCGGTTTCCTGAAGAGGTGCGATGCCCATGATGGGGTGTCTTGCGATTCACAGCCTTCATCAACAGGAGTTTGAGATCATCGGGCGATCCCAGATACTGTGGAACTCCGCTCTGGGCTACCGCCTGTTCCCAGAGCACGGCACGCCGTTGCCGTCGAAGCTCATCCCACTCTTGCTGGTAATCATCGACAATGGCTTGATAGAAACAACGCTCCAGTTCTTCCAGCGTCATCCCTCCAGCCTCTGCCGCCTGTTTCGCGTCACTCACTCCATGGCTGGTATTCGGCAAGCGTCGTTCAAAGCGCTGCGTCATCCACCGAAAGAGCGACTCCACGGTCCCCTTCGCTGAAGGTGCGTAAGGAGGTGCTTGCTCGGTGATGATGCCTAAGCGATCGACCAGCACCTGGCGCGCGCGCTCAGAGGTGAAAATCTTCCCTCGATCATGGAAGATGATCGCTGGTTTGCCGGAACAGGGCCAGGAATGTTCACACCCTGTCAGGCCGACCAGGCGATCTTTCGGCTCTAATGCTTGTTTGACCAGGCGCATGTAGTCTTCTTCCTTGAGCGAGCCGAGAGAGAGGACTGCGCCGAGAATGGCCGCCGTTTTCACGCAGACAAGCACAGCAGCATGCACGCGTTGGGTGACGGCGATGCCATCAGGCGTTACCACATACAATTCGAGAGAATGCTCATCCACTTGGGTAAGCAGCGCGGGAGCTGGAAGAGAGAGCGCAAATGACTGGGGAGACTCGCGGATGCGGGGAACCGTTTTCGCCTGTTCACGCACCGCCACCAATTCCGGGTCCATTTTCAGGCGATGCACCTCCGTGCGCACTTGCTTGTAAGAAGGAAGCTTGACCGTTGTTCCCATGGAGGCTGACAGGCGCATCGCTACCTGTTGCATCTCGGTATGCTCCTGGATTGCGGTCATGGTCAGACGGGTCGGGAGCAGATACAGCCGACGGATACACTCCTGGAAAGCAGGATGAAGCTGCGGCGCACGACGATACCTGCCATGAGGCACACAGGCGATCTGGCCCAACTCGCGTGTCCGTTTCACCAGTCGTGAAAGTGTCGTTCGCGAGATACCTGATTCCTTTGCGATTCTGGTTTGCGATGCCCCGGCCAGCACCTGTTCGACGGCCCTCAGATTCCGGTGAAAGCTTTCCCGTTGCTTCTCATCGAGGGTGGAGGCATCAATCGTTGAACCTGGCATCGGCGCACGAGGGGGTAGCGAGACGGTCACCGCATCTTGCGGCGGTTCTGGCAGGAGTGTGTCAGGAAGAGGATCAGGAACAAGGGGCGGAGCATCGGGGGGAAGCAGAGCGAGAAGAAGGGTGCGATCAAGCGTGTGCTGCTCCAGATCAACGAGCAAATGCCCTGAGGCCAGGCTATCTCCGACAAGTTTCCAGATCGCCGCTTCGACCAGATTGACAGGCCACCGCCCGGTGAGGCGGCTTTCAATCTCTTCGACACTGGCAACTTCTCCCCAGGGCCAGATCTCTTGCACCGCCAACACAATCTCAGCAAAGGCGGGAAACATCCTGCGCCTGGCATGTAAGAACACCAGATTGTAGTGGTGTGCCCTGGTGAGCGTTCGCTCCGTCCCAATCCAGAAGACGCCTTGTTGGAGGCGTGCGAGCCTTCGCGCCGCCTCCGCTTTGGCGAGGTTACGATCCCCTCGTTTGTCATCCTCCATGCCTGCCTCAGCGATGAACAGCTTCCCTGATTGGAGCGTTCCCACGACATCGGGCAGGTAGTCATGGGGTTTCCCTTCAAAGGTGTAGCCAATGGCGAAAGGGGCGTGTTGGGGGATTGGCAGTCGATACGTCGTGGCAAACTGGGGGCCAATGTCACCACGCGCGTAGCTCTTCACCCGGGGATGGTATTCAAGCCAGAGCAAGAGGCGCTCTTCGAGTTGGCTGCAGAAGGGCTGCTTAATAGGGGCTGTCGTACCCATCTTGAAGCTGGGAACCCATCCTGAAATGGAGCGGCCCGCGATTTTGAACAGATCGATGCCATCTACTGCCGGTGCAACCATCGGTCTTCCTGCCTCTCGCAAGCGGTAAATGGAATGTGGTAACAGTCAGTCCAAGACACCTGGACACCATTTACAACACTCAGGGACAGTATACCTGATCGGGAGCGGTTTGCCCAGGAACCTTTGTCCCAATGTGCAGAATTGCGGGCAGATGTGCATGTTTCGGGGCAAAACCTGTCGAGATTTCAGGTCATTTACTACCATCCTGCCCGAGTAAAAGCCTGTTCGAGTCTGCCGACATCTGACAGGCTGAAAAGTCCGGGCATCCCTGGTGGCGGTGAAGGCACCTCGATGTACTGGCTGATGACCTCGCGAGGCACACTCAACATCGGCACTCGAGAGGGAGCAGGCCAGACAGCGGCGGCGACTCGTCCACCTGGCAGCAGCCGCTGTCGTAGGCCTTGCAAAGCGGAGACGAGGTCAGGCAGGTACATGAATCCCCACCGACACAGCGCCGCATCAAACGTTGCTTCCAGCAGATGCAGCTGTTCTGCGTCGAGTTCGAGCAAGTGAATATTCTGCAAACCCAGCGCTGCGACTCGCTCCCTGGCAATCGCGAGCATGGATGGGGACTGATCGATCGCGACCACCTGCCCGCTGGGTCCAACACGTCGAGCCGCAGTCACGGCAGGCTCACCGATGCCAGTGGCAATATCCAGGACGCGCTGGCCAGCTTCAATGTGAGCCAACGCGATTAAATGGTCATTCAGGACCTGCAAAGATCGCTCAAAGGTAGGCCACCAGGCACGCCAGCAGCCACGGTGTCCCATTCCTGGCGTTGGCGAGCTTTCCACTGATTGGGATCGAAAGGCACCGTACTCATCGTTTGTACTCCTCGTGCTGAAGCATCGGTCGCGAAACAGAGAGAACACCTCTATTGTATCCCACCACGGTGACAACCTCAACTGCGGAGTGACCAACGGTATCCAGAGAGAAAGCAGGTTTGATTGCGCTCACCTCGAAAAGCTACGATCCCTGTTCTTCCTGTTGAAGCGAAGACCGATATCGTTCCATGAACATCCTGAACTGGGCAAGTTCTGCTTCCAAGCGGGCGATTTTCACCCCGCACTGGATATGCTCTTGTAAAAGCTTCCCGTAACGCTGTTCCCACTCGGCGAGTTCCTCTTGCGCGCGTTGCCTAGCCTCGGCGAGTTCCGTCTTCAATTGCCGTTTTGCTTTGTCGCGGCCCGCTTCGGCTTCGTGCAGGAGCTCGACCAGGCGCGGACGCTTGTAGTCGAGCAGCGGGTCGCGTGGTGCAACTTTCGCTGCATGAAGAGCTTCCTGGCCTTTCCCTGTCTTTCGCTTTGAGACGCGGCTGGCTGCCTGACGTTTCGCTTGCTCCTGTTCTCGCTCCTTACGCAGATGCGTGCTGTGCTCCTGGAAAAGCTGGAATGCTTCGCGATTGCGATAGTAGGCCATGTAATCCAGGCCACTCACCTCTTTGATCGTGAAGGTATTCACCGGGCGCCCTTCGGTCTCAAGTAGCGTCAAGGCCTGGCTAAGACGATCCACGGTCGTCTGTTTTTGCGCTGCCGCGTTGGCTCGCAGGTGTGCATACTGGTCATCAGAGGAAAGTGTCATAGCCCATCTCCCTCATCATCCTGCGCTGGCGGCAGGGTATCGGCGAAAGGCAAATAGCCGCCATCCTGGCGGGTACGGACCTGAATCTCCATCATCCGAATCATATCGTCCAGATATTGGATGACCTTGCGAGCCTGCTCTGCATCGACGGCATGACCCTGATCGTCGTGCAGTTTCGCTTGCAACACATAGAGACGACGCCAGGTTTTGGCCTTGGGTAAATTGCTGTAATGGGGAACCAGATGCGGACAATTGGCGCAGATTCCCCGGTTGTCAGGACGGATACAGGTGCCAGCACTACAAAAACCGAGCACGGTTGGCCCAATCATGCCGCACCGCTCAAATTGTTTACGCAGCGCCTCGTCTCCCTGCTCCAGAGTTTGCGGGGGCGGCACATGTAGATAGGAGCACCCTTGACCCGAAACCAGCGTCGATTGCACCTCAAAGAGCAGAGCAAGAAGCTTTGCAACCGGGAGCCGACTGTAGTAGGCGGTGGCTTCAGGAAGAGTGAGCGCGCTGGTCGAGCCGGGTAGCGTCACCCGGTGGTGTAACAGATAGGCCAGCGCCTCTGCCGGGATATTCTGAACCGTTCTTGCGTGTGTGGCAAGGACGTGCCGGAGCAGATGGGGAGCAATACGGATGGGTTCGCCAGTTCTGGTTGTGAGTGTGAGACCATGAAAGAGAAAACGCAACAGATGAGCAACGTCTCCCGCGCCAAGATGGCCGACTCGTCCATCCTGGGATGTTGCCCACTGAAAGAAGTAGGGTTCCGGTACCAGATCTTCTGCCTTACCGATAGACGGCTCAGGATGAACCACAGGGATGATTCCGCCGTGTACCGCTCGAAGTAACTCCCCGATTTCTTTGAGATAGCGTACTGCCACACCGCTAATGAGAAAAAACTGTCGTTCACTCTCATGCGCATACCCTTTGGGCAAGAGCTTCTGTACACAGATGCCAATTTTGCGCCCAGTCGGCTGCCGATTTTTGAGTTCATCGACGACGATGGTCTCAAAACGGGAGGCACTTACCTGAAGCAACTCGCTCACCCGGCTTCCGTTGGTCAGGGAAAGCGTTGCCAATGCAGCAGCAAATAACGTTCCCCTGTACAGCGACTCAGGTTCAAAGAGCACTGCTCCAGAAAGCCTCCTGGCCGATGCTAACCATTTTGCATCACTATCGGCTGGTGACAAGAGTGCCGGACGGCTGACAACAAAACCCTGACGGCGGTAGTTGCCCAGGAGTTGATTTGCAATGAGATCGCCGCACCAGAGGAGGTCTCCAGTTGGTCCCTCGTACTGTAAAAAACAGCCATTGCGTTCAGGTGCGTAAGCGGCCTGTTGCCGTTTTACATCACTGCGCACGTAACTGGCATAGAGTGCTGCATGCTTGTTGACCCATTGGATACGATTCCAGAGCGTGAACGAAAGTGTGACCTCTCGTTCAATGAGTTGGACCTCGGAAAGAGTGGTAGCGTGTTCAGAAACGGAAAACTGCCGGTCCACATACTGAAACTGATGGGGCAATTCGATTTCTCCTGCGATGGCACGATCGCGCTGCTTGCGAAATTCCTTGATGAGACGTTCTGCGGCCTGTTTGCGGAGTTGCGCGATTTCGACAAGTAAAGGAAAAAGAGGAAGAATGACCTCTGACTGTTCCTTGCTCCGGTTCTCAGATGCTGCAACAACTGCTTTACGTTGTGCCTTGTTGTCGATAAATCCACGAGGGAGAGGTGGCAGTAAATATGGCTTCCATATCACCTGCTGCCGTTGTGTGAGTCCGGACTCGAAGGATTGTCGATGCGTAGAAGCAAATGCCTCGTAGCGTTTGAGCTTAGTAAGCTCTCCGCCGGAGATCATTCGCCCTTCGACAAAACGTTCCCAGACGGAACGTTCGCCAAGTTCGTCGAGCGTAGATATTCCATACTGGCTGCGTAATTTCTTTAAGAGCTGGGTAAGGGCAGTGCAAGCACTGTACAATACTTTAGGCTTTTGCGCACTCATTGCACAGCCAACAGCCAAGGTAATGCAGACAGCGTCAGGACTGTCTGCGACAGTACGGATGAGATAACCCATGACTGGGCTTGGCAGATGTTCCCAACGAATATCTGGCACCTCATGAAGGATCTTTGGAAGCCACGCAAAAAAGGCGTAGATATGCGCTTCACGCTGCTGAGAATTTCTGAAATTTAAACGAGCGGGATGATCTTGCTTCTTCGTTGTGATATCTACGGTGTGCTCTTCCCTGGTGGATTTGGTTCCCATCTTTCCTCACCTTCTATCTTGCCTTTTTGGCTCGTTACTGCTGCCCCGCTTGCTGCTCCATATGCTTGATCCAGTCGAGCGTCTCTGCATCAAGCATCCATACAATGTTCGCTTCATGGTCCGAAGGCTGTTCTGGTGGTTCCGAAGCTGAGAGAGCCTCGATCTTCTCTGGCGAATGCGCTTTCATGGGCTGCTGGGTAGCATAGCGTCGCTGTGAGAGATCCTGTTGATACTCAGCAAGTGTGGAGAAGACCGCCTCTCCATTGCGGCTCTGGTCATAGATATCAATGGTCCGAGCACTACGCCAGTTCATGACCATACTGCCAAAAGCTTCTCGTTCGCTGAGATACTGCTCGGAGTCGAAGTGCTCTGTGCCCAATCCACACCTCATTTTGAGTCTGATGAGAAATTCCGTAACGAACAAATGCCGCAGGTCATGGGGGGAAAAGCGGACAGGGCATTGAGTCTGTAAGGCTGCGAAGTGCCGATACCAATGCCAGTAAAACACCTTTAGCGAGTACGGTGTTCCTCGCTCCGTCAGAAAAAGTGGTTCCTGGGGGGCAACATCGACAAGTCGGCTCCGTCCCTGGGGATCATGCAACGGACGCACCTGCTCAAAATACTCGTTGAGTGCCTCCTGGACACGAGGGTTGTGGGCAAAGTAGATTGTTTTGATCTCGCGGCCATAACTGCCTTTGTTCATGACCTGCGCCTGGCCAGCAATTCCCTCGTTTTGGTAACCACCCACCGTCATGAGAGCAACCTCATGAATCCTGGCCCCAGTCGATTGCAACAGGTGTAGCACCGCTTTCTCTCGTGCAGAAACTTCCGTGCTATCCAGCATGGTATCAAGCACTGCATGAAGGGGGTGGACCGTAACATGATTTACGCGGATGGAGCCATCAAGTTGGCAAAGCCCCTTGTCAGCCCCCTGGCCATTTCTTACACTCTTCTTGAGAAGCGCGAGTGATGTCGCGGATCGCGCTAGCTTCCAAGAATTGGTGTAGGAGAATGCCATATGCTCATCTTCAACGACGAACAACGCCTTCGGGCAGGGATTAAGAGTCTCTCGAAACGCTGCTCGTACTGTTCCAAAGCGCTCTCGGAGTATCCCTTGATCATGAACGATGATGCCGAGTTGGCTGTCTTTCATGCCGCCTGCGCCGCCGCGCTTGCGACCGAGATCATCGTCGACCTCTACACTTTCTTTCGTCCGCCTGCTCCGTACCACCGGATCTTTGTTCTCGACTCGCAGCATTCTGCGCATGAGCAGAAGGCTCGATGTGAGCGAAAGGAGTGACTCATGCAGTGGTCTACAGATATCCGCCAGATCAAGGCAGCACTGTGGGATCAAGCCTTCATCGGGAGAACCTGGGTGAGCTGCCCAATGGGCCGCGTGGTTGGAATCCGCCGAAGGAAGGGGCAGCTTTTCGCGATGGTCTATGGGTGGGGACGCTGGTACCCGGTGGAGCATGTGCTCATCGTTGCTGCGCGGACTGAGCCAGCGCTCTCGCGACCCTGCCCTCTGAGGTCTCGCTCTGAAGAACAGATCAGCTAGGCGTTTCTGCGCGTTTTCACTACAATAGCAAGCAAATCAATCTTCTTTGCACGATCTCGCGTGAGAGAACGAGTGAGAAACGCCACTCGTCCAGGAGCTTCTTCCAGCATTGCCGATTCCGATTGTCCCTCACGCTGTTGGAATAAGAGGATAGATATACTTGCAAATTGCAAGTAGAAAACGAAAGGAGACAATCATGCCTACAAAGCAAGGAGACGTTGGCCTGCTTCAAGATCCGGTTGCCCAGCAATTGTTGCAGGCGAAGGGGCCTGCCCATCTGGCCTACAACTGGCGCGACGGCACGCCCCGCGTCGTCCCCATCGGGTTCCACTGGAACGGAGAGGAGATCGTGATGGCGACAGCTGTGGATGCCCCCAAAACAAAGGTTATCGACCGTGACTTTTCGGCCTCCAAGATCCTCCTCATTCGCGGGACGGTACGTGTCGACACAGTTGAGGGCATCGCACCGGAGTATACGGCCATGATTCATCGGACGATGAGCCAGGAAGACGCAGAGGCTTTGCTCAAGGAAGCAGCTCGCCTCTACCCTCGCATGACGCGCATCTTCATTCATCCAGACTGGGTTGGCATCCTGGACTTTGAGACGCGCCTGCCCAGCGCGGTTGAGCGCGCAATCGAACGGGGCTAAGCTGGCGTGCAAGAGCGGCTCAGGCTCACCATAGCTGGTGTGCGACCACGGTCAGCCTGGGCCAGAGAAACTCAATGTACCGTGCTCAGTCAAAGGACATGAGATGGAGAGCGGCATTGTTGTAAATTAGCTAGCCAGTCGCACCGAATCCAGGGAGTGGGAGTTGACGAGCGAGAAGGACGATATTGCCCGGTTTCTTCCGCGCAACAGGCTCTGGCCGCCGCAATGCGAGCAACCACTCGGTATCAGAGAGTTGCCACAGGTCGAGTTGTGGACTGCGAAAATGTGTCTCCAGGCGACGGGCGTTCGTCACTTCGGCGATCTTGCCGGTATCTTTTTCGACGGAAAGCTCGTACAGGGGGTAGAAGTAGCGAAGCTGTCATATACCGCAAAGTAGGGGAAGAGTCTCCTTTTTCTCATTCATGCGTTGCGTTTCACAAGGGATACAGGTAGAGACCTACGTTGACCTATGTGTTGGAGAGCTGACCATAAGACACGCGAGTCTCCTGTTCGATCGTGATGGTCCCGTCCACCTGGTGCGTCCGGAAAAGCGCCGCCAGCGCTTCGAGCATCTCCGTGAAGCGTGGGTACCCTGCTTCGGGAGCAACGAAGGATGACAACACCCGCCCTTTCAACCCCTCGAAATCGTACACCTGGTGGTTCTCAAACGTCTTCACCCTGTAGGTACCAAGCCGAAACAAGGGGGAGATGAGTTCTTGCTCTGCCTGTTCGGGGTGCAATCGCCAACGATAGCTGGGATTCGTTTGTTGCAAGAGGGTGCTCAGGTCTTGACCAGTCGCTTCGGCATGCAATCCTTCGCGGGTCAAGTACGCCTGCCAAAATTGTTCCCATGCAGCCAGGAAAGGGGTTCCTGTGGTTCTCTGGATGTTCCAGACCAACACCACCCACCCCTTGGGCACCAAGATGCGGAGGAATTCTCTTCTTGACTGCTCACGGTCAAACCAATGAAACGCCTGACCAGCGGTCACCACATCAATACTGTGATCAGCGAGCGTCGTTGCTTCAGCGGTAGCGACGATGCTCGTAAAACGCGGATACCCCTGCAAGAGCTGTTCGGCGGCGGCTCGCATATCAGCATCGGGTTCAATTCCCAAAACGCGGTAGCCGTTGTTCAGAAACAACTCCGTTAACTTCCCCGTGCCGGAGCCAATATCTGCAATCACCGCATTCGTTGTCAGATGGCATTCCCTTTGCAGGAGATCGATGATGGTCTGCGGATAGCCTGGACGATACTTGACGTAGTTCTCAACTCTCGTGGTGAAACGGGATAGAGGGTTTTCCATAGTGCTTCTCTCCTTACGGCACAAACTGTTTTAGCCTCATTCAGAGTGTACTGAATTGGGAACCGAAACACATCCGTAGAATCACGTGAGGTCAGGACATATTAGCATATAGCTGCGAGGGAACCGTTTCGCAAGCCTCCACGTAGAATCACGTAGGCGTTGGTTCAGATCAGGTGCTGTTCGATCGCGTAGCGGGTCGCGGCACTGCGTGAGGAGACTCCGATCTTCCCGTAGACCGAGGTGAGGTGGGTGTTGACGGTACGGGGGCTGATGACGAGCTGTTCGGCCACCTGCGCATCGGTGAGTCCCTGAGCCACCAAACGCACCACCTCCACCTCACGGGTCGTTAGTCCGTCGGGATACGTGGGCGAGGACTTCATTGGTGATGTCGACGGCTGACCTGCTGGGAGCGTCTTGGATATCGTCTCCCATCCCTGCGCAGCAAGGACTTGCTCCGGTGTCATCGTTCGTCCCTCGGTCCATGCGGTGGCAAAAGTCTTTTCACTCAGTTGCGCTCGTACACGCTTCACAGCGCGTTCATGGTCCGCACGTTCGGTGGGATCCATTTCCGTGCTCGGGTTCAACCACGGCTCGGCGGCCCCGAACAGCCGTGCGGCTTGCTCCGGCTGCCCTTCGTCCGCGGCGAGCCTGGCCAAACTGATGAGACTCCTGCCCACGCCGTATTGGCTCCCTGCTTCCCCTGCCAGCAACATGGCCTCTGTGCAGGCCGCCCTCGCCTGCGTGAGATCCCCCTGTCTCCGTCTGATCTCTCCCAGAAGACTTAGTACGTGGGCAGTTTTATCCTTGTTCCCGAGCTCTCTGAAGAGCGCCAGACTTTCCTGCGCACAGGTTTCTGCCTGCAGCAGGTCTTCTTGATGCAGAGCAATACCCGCCAGGGTGAGCTGTATGTTACTGATTTGACTGCTGTCACCGAGCTCTCGCGACAGAGCGAGGCTTTCCTCAAGCAGTATCACTGCCTGCTCAGCATCACCCTGGAATAATATTGTCACTGCCAGTTTGTAAAGGGCTCTGATAATATCAGGCCTATTGTCCAGCGAGCGCGCCAGAACGAGACTTTCCTTGGCCAATGTTGCCGCTTGCACCACATTCCTCTCAGACACCGCCAGGTCTGCCAGTTCGAGAAGCGTACCAGAAAGTGCTTGGCGATCTGAAGCCGCTCGGAAGAGCTGCGCACTCTCCTCGAAGCAGAGGCGTGCGCTCTTGAAGTCACCAGAGTATTCCAGGAAATCGCCTTCGTTTCGTAGCGCGTAGGCCAGGATCCAGGGATCTCCCACCTCGCGTGCAAGCCTCAGACTCTCCTCGAGGAGCGGGCGTGCTGCGGAGAGGTCGTTCTGTACGAACATGGTCAATCCTAACCAGCCAAGTGACTCGCTGAGGCCACGCTTGTCTCCCAGCTCCCGGTAGATAGCTACGCTCTCTTTGTGCAGTGAGCGAACTACAGGATGTCCCAGGCGATAGGCGAGCTCTGCTGCACCAGAGAGCGCTTTGGCTCGCCATGCCGTTCGTCCTCGAGCCCGTGGGAGATGCAGCGACGCTTCCAGCCAGCGCCACCCCTCGCTCCAGTAGCCACGTATGTTCCAGAACCCCCACAACGCTCCACTCAAGCGCAGGGCCAGCTCACCTTCCTCCTCTCCTATCAGCCACGTCAGGGCAGCCCGCAGGTTCTCCTGCTCCTGCTCCAACCGTTTCCACCACAGGACTTGTTGCGCTCCCTTCAGGTGCGGTTCTGCCTCCTCCGCGAGCGCGAGATAATACAGGGCATGTGCCCGTTGGCTGACCTCAGCCTCTCCGCTCTCGCGGAGACATTCCAGCCCGTATTCCCGAACGGTCTCAAGCATGCTGAGGTGCGGCTCCTCTCCCTCTTGCTCGGTTTGTTGCAGCAGGCTCTTGTCCAAGAGTGAAGCTACTCCTTCCAACACCTTTCCTGCTCCATCATCGAGAGCAGCGCAAACCGACTCTATTGTTTCCAGTGAGCAACCACCGACAAAGACGGAGAGCTGCCGGAAGAGCTGCTGCTCCTGGATATCCAGCAGGTCGTAGCTCCACTGGATGGTGTTGCGGAGGGTTTGCTGCCGTGCTGGCACATCCCGTGCTCCGCTGGTCAACACGTGCAATCGCTTATCCAACCGAGCGAGGAGTGCCTGTGGCGGGAGCAGTTTACTGCGGGCTGCCGCCAACTCGATGGCCAGCGGTAATCCGTCCAGGCGGACACAGATCTCCGCGACAGCCGGGGCATTCGCATTGGCCACCTGGAAGTCGGGCTTCGTGGCCTGGGCCCGCGCGATGAAGAGCGCTACCGCCTCATATTGCGAAAGCGTCACCAGGTCGGGCAAGTGTTTGGGGTCGGGCACGGCTAACGGAGGGACGGCAAACTCCTGCTCCCCTCGTACATGCAGCGCAGCACGACTGGTGACGATCACCTTGAGCATTGGACAGGCGGCCAGGAGCTCTGTCACATACACGGCTGCGCCGACCACCTGCTCGAAATTGTCCAAGAGCAGCAAGACTTGCTTCCAGTGCAGGGATGCTTTTAGCAGGTTGAGGAGAGGTTGCTCTGCGATTTCTTTGATGTCGAATGTCTGGGCAATTGCGGGTACAACTAATTCGGGATCGCTGATAGGAGCCAGGTTCACAAAAAACACGCCATCGGAGAAGCGATCACTCACTTCTGCCGCGACCTGCAAGCCTAGGCGGGTTTTGCCTGTGCCACCTGGACCGGTCAGGGTGAGCAACCGCACGTGTTCACGCTGCAGGAAATTCAGCGCTGTCGCCATTTCCTGCTCGCGTCCGATGAGTTGAGTCAATTGGATAGGCAGGTTGTTTGGTCTGTTGTTGAGTGACTTGAGGGGTGGGAAATCGGCAGGCAGGCCTGTAATGACGAGTTGGTACACGCGATCTGGACGTTGTAAGTCCTTGAGACGGTGCTCACCCAGATCGCGCAGACTCACTCCGTCCGGCAAGTTCTGCTTCACCAACTCACAGGTCGTTTGGGAGAGCAGGACCTGCCCACCATGTCCAACGCTCATAATTATCGCAGTGTGAGCTACATCCAGGCCAACATAGCCTTCAGCAGTGCGTAACGGCTCACCTGTATGCAGACCCATACGCACCGGTATCGTCACTCCATCTGGCCAGACATGGGCAGCAAGCGCACGTTGCATGTCCACTGCTGCTGAAATGGCATCGGTGGCACGGGCAAAGACCACGAAGAAGCTATCCCCCTGGGTATCGACCTCGTGGCCGTCCCACTGGTGAAACACTGTCCGTAGAAGTTGGCGGCACTCCGCCAACGCGTCGGCAAAACGCTCGCCCAACTGCTGAAGCAGGCGTGTAGACCCCTCGATATCGGTGAAGAGTAGCGTGACGGTTCCCATCGGGAGATGGTGCATACAGAACTCCTTGTCTCTGGTCAGAAGACGCACACCCTCAGTACTCTACGTGTAATCCTTCCATGGCGCTTTCACGATCCTCGAGTGAGGGCAAACTGTAGCGACGGGTGGTTTCCAGGCGTTTATGCCCCGCCACCTCGGCCACCAGGACCAGGTCGTTGCCACGACGAACGAGGTTGGTGAGGCAGGTGTGGCGCAAAATATGGGCAGACACTTCCAGCTTCGCATCAGCCCCGAACTGACGAAGCACCAGATCGATGGCACGAGTAGAAAGTCGCCTCCCCTTGAGATTCAGAAACAGCGCAGGATCGGAAAGCGTGGGGAAGCGTTTGGACCGCTCTTTGAGCCAATCCTTGAGGGCATTGCGCACCTCAGCATTCAAAGGCACTTCACGATAGGTCTCTCCCTTCCCTGACCGGACAATGACCATCCCTTTCCGTGCTGAGATGGAAATGTCATCCACATTCAAGGCGGCACATTCACTCAAGCGCAGCCCTGTGTAGAACAGCAGACGAGTCAGAGCTTGATCGCGGAGAGAGGAACTCCGCTCGACAGCACGCAAAAACGCTTTTTGTTCCTCTGGTTTGAGTGCTCGTGGAGACTTCCGAGGCAAATCCTCCCGTTGCACCCGCACCCGGTCAAGGCCGAGGAACTGGTAGAAGTGATCAATAGCCGCGAGCGTCAGATTGACCGATGCAGGCTTGGCCTTCCGTTCTGTCTTGAGATAGCGTTTGTAATCACGCACGGCGTAGTCGCGAGCAAAGGGATCATGGATGGGATCATCCCCTGTTGCAGATCGTGTGGCGAGATAGTCGCCATACTGGCGCACATGAAACCGGTAGGCCTCTTGTGTGTTCTTCGCTAACGGTTGTCGAAGGAGCCATCCTTCATACGCAGTGAGCACTTGCTTCAGGTCGTCCGCCACAGGCCTGCTCCTTGTTAATGGAAGTCCTTGTACTCCGATACCGATGCGGTTTTTGCGCATTAATGGAAGTATACCACAGCGTTGACTTCCATTAATGCGTACTTATTGGTAGTGCATCCTCATCTGGAGTCTCCCTCTATGCGCTCACCTCCACATCCTCAATATGCATACGTTCTTGCATGTCCAAGCGAAACATGCCGTAGGGATTAACATGACGGTAGATCAGCGGTGTGAGGGCTCGCCAATCCTCCTGTTTCATCCTTTGGAACTGCTTCGGATCAGCAAGCACACGTTGAATCAACAAGGTATTGATATAGACGAGCGAGATCTGTAACAAATGAAGAGACAACGCTGCAATCTCCTGTGCCTCGATATTGTTCGTCGCGAACTCACCTTCGTGTCCATAAAAAATGAAATGGTTGACTGCATTCCAGCTCTCAATGGTATTGAGGCCTTCGTGAATTTCCCGACGAAGTGCTTCCGACTGCAAATAGCGGCAGAGGAAGACGGTTTTGATCGCCTTGCCTAGCTCAGCAAATGCGCGATAGGTCGGGTGTTGCAGACCGGTGCGCGTGAAACGGCGCAAGATCGCTTCGGTTTCCGCTGTTCCCAGGCGTAAGGCGGTAGCATATTTGATCATTTGATCATAGTGTTGCCGAATGAGATCCCAGTCAATCGGCCGAGTCAGGACCAGCTGTAGATTGGAGTAGGCATCAGGCTCACCGCTCTGCGGACGGTACAGCTTTTGGGAGTGAATATTTTTGAGTCGGGGCATCAACTGAAAGCCGAGGAGCGAACAGAAGGCAAACGCGACTTCGCTTTGCCCGTGAGAGTCCACGAACTGCTGCTTCACCATCATGTCGGTGCAATGCCGGAGTACCCCTTCGATCATTGCCGCCACTTCTGAAGATGAACAGGTCTTGAGCTGGGAGTAAATACAGACGGAGTGCTTTTCGACATGCCAATAGATCATGATTCCCCGACCTCCGTAGCGTGCATGCCACTCCGTCATCAGATTTTGATCGTAGGCCCCAAACTGTTTCGAGTCGGAAGCACAGGTCGTGGTCGCCTCTCCCCAAATTTGTGCTTGGCGAACACGAAAGATCGCATTGGCCACCTCGGCAATCGCATTGCGGAGATCCTCTTTGTGTAGAAAACGACTGCGAACATGGAGCAATTCATTGTACCCTTCTCCATGATCACCCGCACTGATGCGCTTGAGCCCGGTATTGGTGCCTAGACCATACAACACGAGCAAGAGGCGTTTGCGCAGCGTTTCCGGGTCAAGGGTTTCACGCGAGGCCGAGCTTTTGAAGTGTCTGGTGAAATCCACTCGCAAGTCCGTTTCTTTCAGCATATCCAGTAAGCTGGTCATCGGCCATCGCCTGGTGATTTCCGCTTTGAGTTTGACGAGATTGGTCGGTTCCTCTTGCGCCTCCAGCGGTGAGAGCGCAATCCAGCCTCCCTTCTTCTCCAGTAAACGCACCTTGGGATTCTTCGGGAGTGTTCGATCAAAGCTCTCTAAGGCGGCCATCATCTCTTGCTGGAGCGTGCGTACAAACTCCTTGGCATCCAGTGGCTGTCCGAGTGCTTGGTAGTAGACTTCACGCTGGGCATCAAAATCCTGGGGCAAGTCGTCATCAGGATTGCGGTACTTGTTGGCTCCCACTACCCAGAGCTCACGGCAGCGCAGTTTCTCGCGTAAGGTTTCCAGGACGCAGAGTTCGTAGTTGACCCGGTTGACACGTGTCTCCCCTTCCTGATCTTTCTCCACGACCAGTTCATACCACATGGGACGTATCACTCCCTCGATGGGCACCTCTTCCTCGGCAGGATAGTAAATCGCGGAACTCTCCGCGTAGCGTTTGATGAGCGTGACGGCATCAACAACCGGACGGTGGGCCTCGTTATTGGAGCGGAACTCCAGCATATTGACCAGGAGGGGCACCATGCGGCGATAATGGTTGCGGTAGGAGGCACGCATCCGGGTATGCACTTGCTCCCGATAGGCATGGCCTTTGGTCTTGTATTCTTTCACAATGTCCTTGAGCTTCTGTTCACTGACCACCTTGTAGGCTACTTCACGGACGGTTCCATCTGGCTTCGCTAACGCTGCTTCGGCCACCTCGCAGAGAAGACGTTCTTTCCCTTCTACCCTTCGTACCTCTTCCAATAATTCTTTGGTGACATGCTTTTCCGCTTTCGCTCCGATCTTATGGACAGTCAGCAGCAGCAAATCAATTAACCCATCGATGATTTCCTGCCGACGTTGCCAGCAAAAGGCAGCCAGCAAGGTGAACCGTACCGCATCTGGATGGCGGCGCAGTTCACGAGGTGGTTCAGCAGCAGCACGCTGCCGATAGAGCGAGAGGACCTTCGAAGAGAGTGTGCTGAACAAATCTGTCGGCAAGCCAAAGTGATCCAGGAGGCGCAATTTAGCGATTTCTTTCATGACGCTTTCTACGCCAACTGGACCGGGATTGGTTTTGAGATCATGCAGACGGATCTCTGCATAGACCGCTGGTGGCGTTTCTCCTTCCTCCTCATCTTCGGAGGTATCGGTATCAGCCGCCGTTATGCTGCGGGCGAGAAGTGCATCGAACCGCTCGCGAGTCACCTGGGGGAGCTTTTGTAAGGTCTCGGCGAAGAGCGTTTGTTCATAGGCATGGCATGCTGAACGGATGAGTCGTTCAATGCGATCATTCCTGGGTGGCTCGACCTGTTGCTCACGAAACCGTTTGATCACCAGTTCTTGGAGGCGTTCTCTATTCTGATCAGAGGCGAGCTGGGTCGAGATCAGCCAGACGGTCATCTCCTCGGCATCTGTTATCGTCGTCTCACGGAAGGCAAAGTGTTCGCGGATCTGTGTGCGATGATAGGTAACGGTGCGTCCCGTCCAGTCATACTGAAGATACAACTCAGGGGAAAGGTTCAGTTGATTGGCAAGATAGTTGACAATGGGCTTGGGAACGTCCTGTTTCGCTGTCGGGAAACGGGCTTCATACTGGAAGTATTTCAAGAGAACAGCAAAGCCAAGCCGCGTGGGGCCAGTTTTGTTGGCGAGGAGGTCCATGTCCTGGGGGAGTAAGGTAAAATGCTCGATCAGTTCTTCAATGTCCCAAGTGCGTTTCATCGTGGTGCGTGTCTCCATTTCTGTCAGTGCTGAGGCATGTCTTTGCTCGCCCCACTCTACTGAACTGACACGTTGCCCGAAATGCCATTCTTGGGCCTGTTGAGAGGACTTTTAAGCTACTTTGCGGTATATGACAGCTTCGCTACTTCTAGCCCTACAGGGAGAGCGCGGTGGCCTGGTAGGAGACCTTCAAGTTCCCCTCATAGACCCACACCGATACATCTTCCCCGGCCAGCCCCCGCTCGCCATAAAAGCGCCAGTGCTTGAATTTCACGAAGCCGTGGCGATCAATCTGGCGAGTGAATTGCGTGGCGTACAGCGCACGCGAGAGCACCTCTTCGGGGAAGGTCCGGCCCAGGACACCACGGAGCACTGAAGCGGGGCTGTGTCGTCCATCCTGGCGCTCACGGTGGGCATAGTGTTTTTCCGTATTGTAGTTCACCCACCAGGTCCGATGCGCCTGCTGGATTTCCGGCCAGGTGCGCGCTTTGGCGAAGGCGAAGTCACTGAGACGTTTTTGGATTGAGAACAACGTCTCCGCGTAGTTCTGCCACGGCTCCCCAGGCTCTATCCGCTCCTTGCGGATTCCCAGCATGTCATAGAACTGAAGCGCGTGGGCACTGTAAAATTGGCCACCGCCATCAGTCACTAAAGCTTCAGGTGCCCCATAGTGGCGGATTGCCTCGGCTAGGACCGCAAGAAAATCCCATTGATTCTGGGTGGGAGAGATAGCCGAAGCAAGAACCATCCGCGAGAAATTCTCGAAAATAGTGAGAATATAGACTGGTTTCGGGTCAGGCAGCAAGTGCTCTTCAATATACCTGATGTCTGCACTCCAAAATTGATGACGCCTCACGGCTTTGAAGGGCATTTCTAATTTCTCACGTGGAGCGTGTTGGGGCTTCTCCAGACCGTAAAGCCGCCGGTTTGCTTCCATGATACGGCCACAGGTTGTCGGGCTGACTTCGATCCCCATACGTGAGAGTGCAGCACTCATTCGCCACTTTCCTAGTAGTGGGTTCTCCTGGAGTTTTCTGACCTCGTTGGCAATCTTCAGTGTCACCTTGCGTGGCCCCTTTCTGGCCCTGGACTTCTCATCCAGACCTGCTACTCCTTCCTCCATCCAACGTTGGAGTGTGCTGTAGATCGTTGGCCTACTCACTTGCAGATACTGAGCAATCGACGTGATTGACCATCCCTCCGAATGCAACCGAATGACGGCCAACTTCCGCTCTGCGGGGTCAGGAATCTGGTGCCAGGGCTGATAGCGCCTGGCCTGGAGGGACGGTGGAGGACCAGCAGTAGCGATGCGCTTCACATGCTTATGGTGAGGCCGTCTGCCATGCCGAATGTAGCAGACTTCAGCAATCTCGCGCCAGCTCATCGAAGGCAGCTCATAATGAAGGTCAACAATGAGTTGGCGGATCTCTCCGGGAAGGGTGAGGCTGCTTTCTCGTGCTCCGCCGTGCTCCTCAGATGAGAAGAGGCTTTGCATGCCGAGTTTTTCAAACTCATCCGCTTTGCGAGCCAGAGTACGCTGGGGGACATCGATTTCTTTGGCTCGCTCCCCTGCGGTCTCGTGAAATAAGACGAGTGGGCGGATCGCTTCGTATAATTCTTGCTCCGGCCACAACGTCCACTGTTTTATCTGAGCCCACTCATCGGTACGCTCGCGGCGGGCACGCTTCGGTCCAGGCAATTCCCCCCTGCCTTTCCGAGAGAACAGCGCTTCTTTTAAGCGTACCTAACTTTGCAGGCATGAGCAAGGATTTACTGACAAATTAGCCCATTCGGACCCTCAACGTTTGCCAGTTTGATGGCTCCATCTGCGTAAAGCATGTTATGGTCCACACTCCTGCATGAATACCCTGGCGTACATCCGCCAGTTCTTTGCGTATCTCGGGCTTCCATTCTTGAGCCTGGCGCTGACGAAGAAAGGCCGTGGGTCGTCGCCGGGATTGCTCATGGGTTTCTCCTCGTACCCCCGCGTAATCGGGCGCGCCACGATTGGCCAGAGCACGCTCCTGCTCACGTTTAAGCGCGACCAACGTCTCAGAAGAGAGCGGGTTTGCAAAGGCATACAATCCGGCCTCTTTCATGACCAAGTAAAAATCGCGCAGAGCTGCACGCATGACCCGGAGCGTACTCTCTTGCAGGGGCGTATCACGCGTTAGGTCAATCTCGACGGTATCTGAATCTTTTGTGGGGTGGATCTTGCAGCCGAGGCAATCTCGATGGAAGGCTATCAACGCTCGACGTAACCGTTCTGGAGGCGCGTTCCAGGGGCATCCATCCTTTGTCAGGAAAGTGAAAAATGGCATCAGATAAGCAAGGTAAGTGCTCCTCGTGCTCGCTGGCCCCTGTTCTTTGCGCAAGCGATACCATTCGGTGAGCGGAACAATGATTCTATCTTGCTGATCGAGAAAGATAAGATCGTAGAGGTCGCCTGGTTGGCCATGCACTCGACGAATCTGCGAGAGCGTTGTCAACGGTTGTTTTTGAGGGGTTGTCGTGAGCATTGCATATCCCTTTCACTTTCCATATATTCACCATATGATTCTTTAACAGAGAATACACCTGTAAAGGGATGTTGTAAACGAAAAAGGAAAGAGGTACTATGACCACTCTCTACAACTAGCATTAACTTGTAGGGCTGTATCTGCAGGAACAAAATCGCGTGTTTTTGGCAGGTTTCAAGCTCAAAGGCCCTTGAGAGAAGACGGTTTTTATTCCGGCGATTCCTACCCACCAGAGACAAGCATCATTTGACCAGGTTTCTTCTGGGGTCGTTCTGCTTCAGTCTCTCACGAGGGGGACTGGAGAAGCCTGATCTGTTCCCATGAAATCGTCAAGGAGAGGCATCATGAAATTTCTTCT
>WNFJ01304405.1_pt2 | contig 26883 bp, 31 predicted proteins | sample 5400461 | NCBI WGS metagenome assembly WNFJ01 (sample SAMN13153349, study PRJNA577476) | soil metagenome | isolation source: 115 cm saprolite on Douglas fir-dominated hillslope | place: USA:California | collected 2013-09-17
GCTTGTGGTCGTGCTGGCCGTGCTGGGAGCTTGGGCTGAGCGGGCCCGGGAACGTACGACAGATAGGCCGGTGGTAAGCGTGCGGGTGCAACGCTCACCGCAGGGGCAGGCGGTCGGGCAGATGCAAGGGGGTGTGAACATCGGGCCGGGTGCCTCGCTATCGGGCGCGGTGTTCAGCCTGGCCGGTGATAAGCCAAGCAGCGGCCAGGCTCTAATTGGCGGAAATGGGCCTGGGGATAGCCCGGTAGTGGCGGGGGATGTGCCGCAGGAGCCTGTGGCGTTTCAGTCTCGTACAGGCCTGCTGGATGCGCTGGCCACGGAGTCAGCACCGCGGCTGTCGGTGGTCTCTGCCGTAACTGGAATTCGCGGAGTCGGCAAGACGCAGATAGTAGCAGGGTATGCACGGGCGCGGATCGCGCAGCGGTGGCGGGTGGTGGCATGGGTAGATGCTGGGAACCAACACTCATTGCTAGCCGGGCTGGCTGAGATCGCTGCAGCACTCCGAATAGGCTCTGTTGATGACGGGACACACGAACGAGCGGCTCAGGTTCGACATTGGCTAGAAAGCCACGGGGCGCAGTGCTTAGTTGTATTCGACAACGCCTTCGACCTGGATGAGTTGCGGCCATACCTGCCCGCAGCTGGCGACGCTCAGGTAGTGATTACGAGCAACCGGCGGGCAGCAGCATACCTTGGCCAACAAGTGTCGGTGGATGTGTTCTCAATGGCGGAGGCGCTATCATTCCTCGCGCAGCGGACTGGGCGGACTGATGGAGCTGGAGCGCGTAAGCTGGCCGAAGAGCTAGGCTGTTTGCCATTAGGCTTAGCGCAAGCCGCCGCAGTGATCACGCGGGAACGGCTAGATTACGGCACCTACCTGCAACGCCTGCGGGAACTTCCGGCGACCAACTATCTAATAAGAGTAGAGGGCGACCCCTACCCCCATGGGGCGGCCGAGGCGATCCTGCTATCGCTGAAGAGTATCGAGGATAGCGACGACACAGGCTTGTGTGCTGCGATCATGGGTCTAGTGTCAACAATGTCGGAGGCTGGGACCCCACGGGTAGTGCTGCATACCGCCGCCGAATCAGGCGTTCTGCCCTACATGAATAACGGCAAAGACGCGGCTGTCGGTAACGTTTCACTGACCAGCGTGGATGCAGCAGTGGGGCGGCTGGCAGACGCCTCACTGCTCGGATTCAATCTAGATGGGTCTGTCGTAGTGGCACACCGTTTGATCATGAGGGTGGTGCGGGAGTGGTGTCTTACGAAAGGCGAATTTTTCACGATCGCGACGATGGCGGCGAAAGTGCTAACGAAGATATTGCGCACGGAAGAGTGGTCTGGGAAAAACCTGGCGTGGGCTCTGGAATTGACTGAGCAATGTGTATCGATGGTTGAGCACACCAGTGTTTACGTTGTTCAATATTTTAGCCGCCATCGCGAGTATAACGGTCCTGGCATGCAGGCGTTCGACGATATGGTGCGATGGAACACACGCCTTAGAGTGCAGCTGAACGAATTCAAGGAGGCAGCTGAACGAACTCAAGGAGGTCGCAGCGGGTGAGCGCTTTGGTTCGCCGTTATAAGCGCTCTGCACGGAAGCGTGACAATAATTCTCCTGCGGGTTAAGAAGCCCACGCGGCGTAGGTGCTAGGTCCGCTCGGCTATGCCGATATATTATCTCATGCCCGGTGCCCCGCGGGGGTCGGCCGCCAAGGCCGCGCCCGGCGCTGCCTTGATCTCTGGCAAGCGCTAATTCGGCAGCGAACTGGTTCAGGGCACAACACAGTCAGAATCCGGCGGCGAGGACGTTCGGTGTCCAAAGTCAGTAATTCTCCTCGATCGTGACCCACGCGGCGTTGCAGACCCGCTCGGTGCAGGTAGGGCACTGGCCGCGCAAGCAGTACCCGGCAGCCTCGCACAAGCAGCGCCGCATGCCGGGGCACGGGTAATAATCCCCGCAGCCGTGATGGTCAGCAGGCGGCTTGCTGTCCTCGCCGGTCAGCCAGTTGTGTGCCTGCTCGACGGCTTCGCCCCACTGGGGCGGCGGGCATCGGTCGGGCTCAGCAAGCGGCTGATGCTCGTGCCCCTGGCTAATGACGGCACCGAGGAACATCAGTTCTTGGGTGATGTCGTCGCCGGTGGGCGGGCACGCAGGCGTATGGAAGAGACCCGGTGGAGCGGTGGGGATCAGCTTGAAAGTGAGCGGGGTGTCGCGGCGGTCACCGAGGATCCAGTCCAGGTAGGCGATGGTGCCGCGGAGCCACGCGGCGTTCATCCACGATGATGGCCACCGCCAGGGCCGTTCGGCCTGCCCTGCCGGGATGCGGGCGGGAAGGTCGCCGTGCTGATGCAGCCCATGTTGCGCCCAGCCCCGGACGCGGCGGATCTCCTCGTCGGTGTGGGTGAAGTGCAGCCGGGCGCCGATGAACCGTCCGCGGCTGGGGTCGGTGAGCGGGATGGCGTCGGCAGTGCCGGTCAGCCAACGTAGGACGCGGCGGGCCTGCCGCTGGTCAAGGTCGGGGTCGAACCGCCAGGGTGGCCAGTCGCAGTCCTCGGGTGTGTCGGAGCGGGCCTCGGCGGTGATGTCACCCAGGTCCGGTGGACGGCCGATCCCAGGTGTTTGGCTGATCGGCGAGGGCCCGTGCCCGGTCAGGACCCACCGCCACGCCGCCGCTGCCCGGCTGGCTGTGCCTTGCTCCCGCAGCGACTGTGCCATGACGGCTTCGATGAGCGGCCGGGGCCGGGTGACCGTCGCGGGCAGCGGGCCGGGGATCTGGCTTGTGTCCATGCCTGCGCCTCCCCGCATCAGTCTGCCGCTTCGGGACCGGTGAGGGTAGGTTCTGCGGCGGTGATTGCTTCGGCGGCTGGGACGCGAGGCAGTGGGTCGTGGCGGACGGCTTCCCGCTGCCGGGCTTCCAGCTCGGCCTTCCACGCCGCGGTGGGCGCCGCGTCGGGGTCTTCTGGGTCGGCGTGCAAGGACGTGATCTCGGCGGCCTTTTCCCGCGCCGCCTGGGCTTTGCGCAGGGCGGCCTCATCGAGGCGGGCGCTGATCTCGCGCAGCCGCGCGGCAACGTCGTCCATCTTGTCGGCGTGCGGGCCCAGGTCCGGCGCAGCCGGGGCGGCGGCCCCCTGTTGTGCCGCAGGCTCAGGCTGGGGCTGGGTGGCGTCAGGTTCCGGTACCGCGCGCAGGGGGTGCTGGCTGGGGTAGCGGCGGCGTAGTTCGGCGTCGGCGGCGATGGCGCGGTCGCGGGTAGGCGCGGTGGCGGTTTCCCACGCGTCGTAGCCTGCCTGCGCTTCGGCCAGCCGGGCGGCCAGGTCGCGGGTCATCTGCTCCCATTGGGCCAAGGTGGCGGCCCGGTCAACCAAACGCTGCCGGGCGTCGTCGGTGCCGGCGGCTTCGGCGTTGCGGCGGGCGCGGTCGGCTTCGATCTGGGTGCGGCGGATCTCGCCGCGGACCGCGGCCAGGTCGGCGCCCTTGTAGGGGGGTGCCCAGGCCATTTCACGGGCGAACGCGGACCGCCAGGCCCACAGCTGGCCGTCGCCGTGCTCGCGCAGGTCACCGGGCTGGCGGCCGAGTGCTTCGGCGGCCGCCAGCCAGTACGCGCGGGCCTCTGGGGAATGCTGCCCAGGTTTGGGACCGATCGGCTCGTGCGGATCGTCGTAGCCCCACATTTCCCGGCAGGCGGCAACCTGCCCGGCCCGGTGCTCCCACTCCGCCCGGCCGAGCGGGTCATTGGGAACCGGCCCGAGCAGTTGGGTCCAGGCGGGCTGGTGTTCGGCGGCATGCTCCCCCAGCCGCCGCTGCCGGTCATTCATGGCCTGCGCCAGCTCGGCGGCGTACCGATCAGTGCCGGCGTTGCCGGTCCGTGGGACTTGCTGCATCCATGGCCGGGCGGCCAGCGCGGGCATGCCGGTGGTCTGCTGCCGGATGCGCCAGTCAATGACCTTGGCGACGGATTCGGCGTCGGCCAGCGACCCGGACTCGACCGCGCGGCGGAGTGTGGCCGGGCCGTCGAGCCCGGCGGCCTCGGCTTCCCGCAGCGCGCGCCAGAGCCAGGTGGCGGCCGGGTCGTTCGTCACCTGCTGGGCCTGTGCTTCAGGAAGGGCCGCGTGCACGGCGGCCTCGTACCGGCGCTGGGCGGCGTCGCGGGTGACCTGCTGCCATTGCACGCCGAGCACGTCGAGCCGGTCGGCGTCGGACCATTCCGCTTCGCGGGTGTCGGTGGCCGACATCTGCTGCCCGTCACGGTCCAGGCAGGCCGCGAGGATCTGCTCTGCCGTCGCCTGCGCACGCTCCGCCCCTTCGGCCTGCGGTTCCTGGCCGGTGCCGAGCCCGGCGCGTTCCCGGTCCAGCCGTTCCTGACGGGCCAGCTCCGGCGCTGGTCGGGTGCCCGAGCGGGGGTCGGCGAACCGCCAGCCGCTGATCACGTACGCCTCGTTGCAGTCGCGGCCGCGGGTGAGCGCAACGTTGACTGCCTGCCGGTCCTCGTCCCCGGTGAACACCGCGATTCCGGAATCGACTGTGCGGCCCTCGGCTGCGTGGAACGTGACCGCGTAAGCCAGTTGCGTCCAACTCCACAGGTAAGAGCGCGGAACCCCAAAGGCGGCGGACCATTGCTCCTGCCCGTTGACCGGATTCCGTCCACTCAGCCGCTGGACCTGAACTGAGGTGCCGATGCCGTCAGGGTCGGTGCTAATGATGCGCAACACGTCCCGGTTGGTGAGCCCCCGGCCGACTTGGTCCTTGATTGCCTTCTCGTTCCTGCGCGCCATGATCCAGTCCCCGGCTGAGGCGCGGGCACCGTCGCGCAGCGAGACTGATGGGCCGCTGCTGACCAGGCCCCAGCGGATGAGGTCGCCGCGGGCGCGGCGGGACAGTTCGGCGGCCAGGGCCTCGGTTGCGGCCATGAGCAGGGTGTCCTGGCCGTTGAGGCGGTCGTGCAGGTAGGCGCGGGTGGCGTCTTCGAGGATGTGTTCGGCCACACCTGCGTGCAGCCGGTCGTGCTGCCGGTAGTCGGCCAGGACGGTCACGTCGCCCTGGCGCAGCCGCAGCGATGCTTCGCGTTCCCAGGGGTGGCGGAACCGGCTGGCCTCGCTCAGCTGCACATGCCCGGCTTGGCGGGTGAGCATGGTCATCCCGCCGCCGCCGTCGACGGCCTGCAGCTGCAGGGGGTCGCCGGTCACGACGACTTTGGCGCCGTGGCTGGTGGCACGGTCGATGACGGCGGCCAGGTCGGCCAGCGACATCATCGACGCCTCGTCCAAGATGAGCAGGGTCCCGGGCATCAGCTGAACGGGCGGCTTGCCTTCCCTGGTGTGCTCGGTGTGCCCGAGCCATTCGGCGGTGTTGTACGCCTGCAGGTCAACGCCGTTACGGGCGGCTTCGTCCCGGATCACGTTCCGGGCGTTCGAGCTGGTGGTCAGCGCCACCACCGGCCCCATCCCAGCGTGGCTCCAGATGCGGGCCATCTCGGTTGCGGTGCGGGTCTTGCCGGTCCCCGCCGGGCCGACCATCATTTCCGCGCGGCGCGGGGAGGTGAGCACGTGGTAGGCGGCTGCGGCCTGGTCCATCCGCAGCCCGGTGCCTGTTGCTTCACCCAGCGCCGCTGCGGTGGTGGGCTCTGGGCGCAACTGCGCTTCGAGCCGGTCCCGGTCCGCGCCGAGCAGTTGCGCCGCCACGGCGGGCTCCAGGCGCGGGCCGCCGGGTGCCTGCGCCTGCGCCAGGAGCCGCTCCTCGAGGGTGAGCTGCGCCTGGCTCGCGTACCGTTCGGCGCCGTGCGGCCGGAACACGCTTTCCCCGTCGGCGCGGCGCAGGCTACCGGGCACGCGTGGCCATTCCGGCGCCGACAGCAGGGCCACCCGCTCCCCAGACGCCCCGCTGACCGCCTGGCCGGCCAGCGATTCGAGGGTGACGCGATCGGCCATGGCCCCGGCCGGGAGCGCCTCGCCGAGGTAGCGGATCAGATCCGCTTTGGTCCAGGTCGGCATCTTGGCCTGCACCGTGGCGATCGCTTCGGCCATCACCTGCCGCGCCTGCTCCGCGGTGAGCCCCCGCGCGGGCACGGGGTATGCGACCTGCTGAGCCTGAGCCTGGTGCTGCGGCGCAGGCTCGCGAGCCTGAGCCTGCGCCTGAGCGCGGGCGATCTCACGGCGCAGCTCATCCTGCGCCTGCACGTCGCGCCGCTCCTGCGCCTGCCACGCGCGCAGCAGCAGCGCCGGATCCGCCGGCCGCGGATCAGCGCCGCGCCGGGTGACGAAGCTGGCGAACCGCTCGATCCGCGCGAACTCCGCCCGGTCCGCCGCCGAGCCGCGCTGACCGGCCAGCTCCCACGCGATCGCCCGCGCCACCCGCCGCACCGCCTGCTGTTGCTCGCGTTCGCGTGCCTGCTGGGCGGCTTCGGTGACGGCGGCGGGGATCGCCGACAGCTCCCCCAGGTCACGGGCGCGGGCGGTGGCCTCCCATTCCCGCAGCTTGGCCCGGATGTCCAGCGGGCTCTCTGGTTTGCGCTGGCGGGTGCGGTAGGCGATGTCTTTTTGGATGTGGTACATCTGCCGGGCGTCCGGCCGTCGGCCGTGCTCCCGCTCCCGCTCGGCCGCCAGTTGCTGGGCCAGTTCGGTGATGGTTTGCCGCCGGGAGGAGAACGCGTCCATCATTTCCTGGCTGATCCCGGCGATCTCGCGGCCGTGCCCGTCGGCCCGCTGCACCCACGCCACCCCGAACTCCCTGGTCAGCGCAGCTTCCATCACCGCGGCGGCGATCGCCGCCGCCGCGCCCTGGTGCCGGTACAGGCCCCGGGAGTCCAGCTTGCGCCACTTGCCGTCCCGCTCGGTGGCCACCTTGTTCAGCACCAGGTTGTGCACATGCAGCTGCGGGTCACCGTCACGGGAGGTGTGCTGCCGGAACGACCCGATCACCCAGTCCCGCGCGTGCTCCCACTTGCCCAGCTCCGCCCGCGACTCCGCCCCTGAGCCGCGGTGATAGCCGGTGCGGGTCATCCCGGCCTCGTCCTGCAGGTACTCCAGCGCCGCCCGGTTCCCCTCCATGATCGATTCCCACACCGTCGCGGCCTTGCGCTCCCATCCGTCCGCGGCTGCCGCGTCCCCGCCCTGCCGGGCCTGCTCCGCCGCCGCCAGTAAGCCGCCGTAGAAGAGCGTGACCGATTTCGACACCGACACCGTGACGTCCCAAAACGGCACCGCGTGCCGGGTCTGCGCCCGCGCCAGCGTCCGCAGCTCCTCCTTCCTGGCCGGGGTGGCGTGCGGTTCCGCCGCCGCCAGCTGCTGATAGATGTCTTCCTCGGTGGCGAACTGCTGCGGCGCCCGGCCCAGCCGCGTCTGCCCGGCCGGGTCCCGCGGGTCGGCGTGCTGGCCGTACAGCGGCTCGAACACCTTCCGACCCCAGCGCCGCCAGGCCCCGCCCCGCCCACCGGCCCGGCGGCTCCCCGCCCTTGTCCGCGGGCGCCAGGTAGTACTCAAGCGGTGACCTGGCCTCCGAGTTGGCGGCGGCCGTGCCGATCTCCCGCCACGGGTACGACGCGTCGAACCCCGGGTTGATCTTCAGCACGACGGCCATGGCTGCGGCGGCCCTCTCTCCGCGCCGCGTCAGCGGCGCGGCCTCAACCAAGATCATTAGTTAATGCCTAGGTGTGAGGGGTCGGGGTTGCGGCGCGCCTTCACCCTCAACCGTCCGGGCTTTGTGATCTTCGGTGACGACATGCTGTCTAGAGGTGATCTAGATCAGTATCTAGATGTTACATCAGCCGGATGGCTGCGCTCCTGCTGAGCACGTCGAGCGGAATCGGGGAACGGGCGTCTGCGCATCACTTACTGCCCCGGACCGGGGCAGACCTGGCGGGCAACGGTGGTGGGTTGCGGGACAGGCCGGGGAGGGTGGCCGACTGGGGATAATCAAAGGCCCGGCGCCTACTAGGGAATAGGGGCCGGGCCTTTGACTGCAGCGCGCCGCAGGTGGCGGGGCTATGCCTGGTGGTGCGTTGTGCGGGGGCCGCGCCGTGCCGCCGTGGTGGCGCTGTCGGCGTCGCCGCTGGTCTGCGCGCGAACCTGGGCCAGCTCGGCGCGGTAGGCGTCGGCCTCACGCTCGGCGCGCTCGGCGCGCGCCCGCAGGTCGGCTCGCAGTTCGTCGCGTTCACGCGCGGCCTCGGCGCGGAACTGGGTCAGCATGCGTTCCGCGTCCCCGCGGACCCGATCGGTCTCCGCGCGGGCGGCTGTTTCGGCGGCCTGCGCGCGGGTGGCCTCCTGCTGAGCCTGCCGCAGTGCCGCCTCCGCGTGATTGGCGGCCTGGCCGGACTGGTCCCGGTCGGCCTCGGCGGCCGCGACGCGGCGGCTCGCGTCGGCACGTACTCCTTCGATCGCGGCGTCGCGCTCCGCCTCAGCGGCGGCGATGCGCGCAGTTGCGTCCTGGCGGGCCTGATCAATGGTGGCGTCGCGGTCGGCTTCGGCCGCAGCGCGGGCTGTCTCCGCCTCGGCCGCGCGGGCCTGCGCGGCGGCCACGTGCTCGGCCATCTCTTCCGCTGCGGCGTCGGCCTCGGCGCGGAATTGGTCGGCTTCGGCGGCCCGCTGCTCAGCAGCCGCTGCCCGCGCTCCCGCCGCGGCGGCGCGCTGCTCCGCCGCGGCCCGCACCGCCTCCACCTCAACTTCCGCGGCGGTCGGGTCGGTCGCCGTCGCAATGGCCTCGCGGAGCCGGTCAGCGATCCCGGCCACCCGGTCAGCCTCCGCGCGCAGTGACCGCAGCAACTCCACACCGGTCAGCCGGGCCATGGTCACGGGCTGCTCCGTGTCGGCCGCGCCGGTAACGGTGCCCGCTTCCGCAGCAGCCAGACGGCGGCGCTCACGCCAGGCCGTCACCTTGGTGTGCCCCCGCCCCTCGCAGTACTCCGGCGGACGGCCCGGACCGCTCGTGGGGGCCGCAGGGTGCCCGCAGCCCGGGAACTTGCACACTGGCCGCGCCGCGGTGGTGGTTTCGCCGGTCATTTCCGCCTCCTGCCGCCCTGCGTCACTTGAAGTCTACCCAATTTAGTTTCATTTCTCAATATGTAACTAAATGAAACTTTACACGTAACCTATCTCGCTTCTGTGGGTGCGCGCATGCGGGGCCCGCAAGGTGACGCAGGCAATCCTGAGAGGCCGCACCTCGTTGTCAGTGGCTCGGTCATCTGGCTGTCAGCAGGTCTGAGGGCGGGGGGCCGCCCGGCGCCGGCGCGCGGAGCCGTCGGTCATCTCGTTGTCAGTGATTCGGTCATCTGGCTGTCAGCGGGCGGGGCGGGTCGGTAAGTTCCTGGCCCGTGGACGGGCCTGACCGCGCGGCGGTCGTGCGGCGGTTGGTTGCCCTGGAGGGCGAGGGGCCGGCTGGGCTCGGAGCAGGTCCGGCTGGCGGCCAGTGGCCTGAATGTTTCAGAGCGCACGGTGTGGCGGTGGGTGCGTCAGGCTCGCGCGGGCGAGGGCCCGGACCGCAGGCCGCGTGAGCGTTTCCAGGTCACGGACGAGATCAGGAAGCGCGTGGCGTTCTGGCGGGGCAATACCGCGGCGGTCCACGGGGAGCTGGCCGCGGCGGCGAAGGCCGGCGGCCTGCCTGCGCCGAGCCTGTCGACGCTGCAGCGCGCGGTGGACCGCGATGTGCTGGCCGGGGACCGGGCAGGCCTGGCCGGCGGGGAGCGTGCCCGCCGGGCGTACGACGTGTTCCTGCGGCGCCCCGGGATGCACCGCAATGCGGTCTGGGAGGCCGATCATGTTGAGGTTCCGGTGGAAGTCGAAGCCGGACGCCGGCTGGTGAAGCCGTGGGTGACGTGGTTCGTGGACGCCGGCACGAACGCGGTGTGCGGGGCGGCGGTCACGCCGGGCGCTCCCTCGAGGGAGAGCATCCTGGCCGCGTTGCGGGCGGCGGTAACCATGGAGGCGCCGTACGGGCCGCCGGGCGGGCTGCCGGAGCACGTCCGGATCGACCGGGGGAAGGACTTCCTGTCCAGGACGGTCGCCAGCGTGCTGGCGGGGTTCGCCGTACGCGTCGGGCCGCTGCCCGGGTATACCCCGCACCTGAAAGGCAGCGTCGAGACGGTGAACGGTGCCTCGGAGCGGATGTTCGCCGCGGGCCTGCCCCGCTACACGCACGCTCAGCTGCAGGCCAGCGGCCGGCCGGTGGATCCGGACGCTCCGGCGTTGAGATTCGAGGCCTTCGTCGCCGAGCTGCTGGCGTGGGTGGCGTGGTGGAACACCGAGAACGGGATGCCGGCGCTGAAGGGCAGGACACCGCTGCAGGTGTGGCTGGAAGACCCGACCCCGCTCACCACCGTGCCGGGCGCGGACCTGCGGCTGCTGATGCTTGAGGATGACGGGCGCACCCGGAAGATCACCACAAAGGGGGTGGCGTGGCGGGCACGCCAGTACGTCGCGGCATGGATGACCGGGCAGGCGGGCCGCGAGGTCCGGCTGCGGCACATGCCGCACCACGAGCACGAGGTCGAGGTCTTCGACGCCCGGACCGGTGAGCACCTGGGTACCGCGTTCCTGGCCGACCAGGCCAGCCCCGAGCAGATCGCGCAGGTGCACCGCTCCCGTGAGCTCCGCCGCCGGCGCCTGCAAGCTGACCTGCGCGCAGCGGAGAAAGCCCGCCGGATCCGGTACGCGGCCGCGACGACTGCGGTTCCCCCTCAGCCGGTCACCACGGTCACTGTCGCGGAGGCCGTCGCCGAGTTGGCCAGCGCCGTCGACGAGCAGCTCCGCGCCGAGGCCCGGCCCGGGCTGATGCCGCCGCGGCCGCCCGCTCCGGGCTGGGTCCTGCCCCGTGCCCCGGCCCGTCCGCCGGCCGGGCCTGCCGGGCCGGGCGCTCCCGGCCGCGCGGCCGGCACGGATGACGGCGCGGCTGAGGGCAGGGCGCGGTGAGCACCTGGGCCGATATCGACGAGCGGGACGATCACTACCTCGGCCTGGCCGGGGCGAACGTGGTCGCGACCGAGGCCCTGCTGGTACTGCGGGACAACCTGGCCGACGTCGTGGCGGCCAGGGCGATGATGTGCGTGCACGGGGACGCCGGGCTGGGCAAGACGCTGTCGGTCAACGCTTCCCTGCGGGCGCTGGCGCCGACCGATACGTGCCGGGTGCAGTTCCGGGCCCGGCCGACCCCCGTGACATCCGCCATGTCCTGTTCGATGCCCTGGGGATCAGCGGCACCCCGCCGACCCGGCCGATCGAGTTCGACGCCCTGCTCAAGGACGCCCTGTCCGAGCGGTTCCGGGTCCTGGTCTGTGATTGAGGCGCAGTGGCTGTCGCGGGAGTGCTTCGAGCTGTGGCGGCATCTGTGGGACGACCGGCGTACCGATATCGCGATCGTGTTCGTCGGCGGCGGGGACTGCTACCGGGTGCTGCGCCGGGAGCCGATGCTGTCCAGCCGGGTCTATGTCTGGCAGGAGTTCCGGCGCCTGGACTACCACCCGGTCTGGGCCGACGCCGATCCCGAGGACATCGCCTACGCCGACGTGCACGCCGGCCACGGCAACTTCCGGGCCTGGTCGAAGATCACCGCCCACGTCGTGACCGCCCTGGAACGCCTGGAACGCAGCCGGCCCGACCGGGAGATCCTGCAATGGGTCTTCAGCCGGCTCGGCGGCAGTGGCGGCTGAGGTCCGGGTCCTGCTGGACCCCGAGGACGACATGCACGTGAGCGTCGGCCTGCTGGAGAGCCACGATCCGGCCCGCGGCCGGGTGATCGTGCATCCCACGCCCGGCACCTCCAGCCCGCAGGCCCTCACCCACGATCTGCTGGGCGCGCTGGGCCGGGCGGTGAACCGGCTGAACGCTGAGCAGCTCGCGGGGCCGGCGGCCGGGCGGGCCGTGACCGCGTGGATGGTGACCGACCAGATTGAGGACCTGGTGGTGCTGCGGGCTGACCGGCTCTCGGCGCGCGCCTGGACCTGGGTGGTCGGGCTGTGCCGGGAAACCGGTAGCCGGGTGCTGCTGGTCTGCCGCACCCGGCAGGTCCCCGCGCACCTGGACGTCGTCCTGGCCGGCACCGGCCACCAGGTGCTCACCGGCCTGCCGCAGGCCCTGGACCTGCCCAGCCCGCGTCCCCGGCTCCGGCTAGATGCGGCAGCCGGGGCCGGGCCTGACGCCGCGGACCTGCCGCGCTTCCTCCACCCGCATATCCGCAATTACCGGAGCAAGGCATTCAGCAAGCTGGGTCCTGAAGGGTTCGCCCGGACCGACGCCGTCTACCGGCACGGGCGGGACGCGGCCTGTCACTGGCTGAGTGCCCGCCCCGGGCCGGGCCGGGCCGGGGTCAGCTGCGAGAGCGTGCAGCTGTTCCTGACCTGGCTCGTGCACGACAGCCCCAGCCGCCATCACACGCTGGCCCGGCTGCGCGGCGCCCAGGCCGGGTTCCGGCTGCACGGGCTCATGCTGAACGTTCCCCCTCCCAGCGGGTCCTGGACGTCCTGAGCGGCCCAGGGCTGAACGCTCCGCTGGTCACCGCCCAGACCGCCAGGCGGATCCGGGCCGGCGTAGCCCACCCTGGCGCTCGGTGACCTCCGCCGTCACCGGCGGCAGATCGAATACCTGCCGCCGCTCCACCGAGGTGACCGGCGCCCCGGCCAGGCTGTTCCCGCACGCCCCGCAGCAGGCCGGCTCATGCTCCTCCTCATGGTCGGGCCTGGCGACCTGCGTCAGCGTCTTCCCGTCATGACCGTCCTGCCCGCCGGGCTTGCGGCCGGTCTTCTTGCGCAGCGAGCGCGGCTTCGGTTCCCCCTTGGCAAGCCCATCGGCCGAGGGGGGCTGCGAGGAATTCTTCGAGGTCCGATTGACCTGCGCCTCCAGCTCGGCGACCCGCGCAACCAGCTCAGCGTTGTGCGCCTGCGCCTGGGCAAGCCCGGCCCGAAGGCTCGCCACCAGCGCAGCGAGCACCTCATACGACCGATCCCGATCCTCAGGCACACCCGGACAATACGATCAGCCCCATCGCATCACCGGCCAACCCCAAGATTCCGGCGTGTCGGCCATCAACCGGACACCACACGAATGGCCTACCTGACCAGTTACGCTGAACTATGCAATGGGCGGCGAGACTGTTGTGTCTGCGAAGAGATCGATAATCTTGACTCTGTCTATCAGGTTAGGCGCATCTTTCTCCCGCACATACCAGTTACCGTTTCGCAACGTGGGTTTGGTCATCCAGCGTCCGTCGGGTGCGCGTCTCTACCATGCCGGCATGTCGGTGCGGTAGTCGGTAGCGCCGTGGGCACCAAGTACGGGGAGGCCTGATGAGTCAGGAACCAGTGCATGTTGTAGTCCTGCCGGAGCGCTCAGCCGCGATGCTCCAGCAGTTGGCCCGCGGCAGGCCGACCAGCAGGCCCCCAGCACGAACGCCCGCGCCCGCCGCCGCGGCTCGACCCTGCGGAAACGCCTCCCGACACGCAGCATCAGCTCATCGAACATGCCCGGCCAGCGGGCAGGGTCTACGCTGTGGCCAGCGGCCGCCGCAAGATCATCACCTGTCGTCACAAACCGGGATGATCAACCGGTGGCCGTCTCACATCCAGCACCGACACGCCAAAGATCACGATCTACTGCTGGAGTACCAGAACCTAGCGACCAAGGATCGCTACGCTCCGTCCGGGACTTCGCCCGGAATGGCCCCTTCGGGGCAACACAACATCGCGATCCGCCATGGCCGGATCGCCGTCACCCGAGCGGTCGGATATCGTGCGCTGGCCACGCCCTTTGGTCCCAAACGGGGACGAGGTTCTGCGACGGCCACCGTCTTGATCCGCTCGCCGTATTCGTGCTGGCTGGGGCACCGGGCGTGGGCACCCTATAGTCCGCAGCGGACCAGGCATCTGCGCCCGCTACCCGGCGCTGCCTCCACTCTGCACGGTACCGACGCCCTCCGCACCCACATCGACAACATTTTGTCGATCGGAGAAAACCAAGCGCCTAGCGACCAAGGATCGCTAGGTCCCAAGAACTCGGGACCAAAGCCGCTGCTCCTTGGTCACCGATTGGGGTACGTGTCCGTACATAGTAGCTATTTGCCATGGGGGGGGTTACTGAGTTGTGCGATGTTCGTTAGTAATAATCATTCAGCATAAATGCTGCCGCACTGCCAAGAGTTGCCGTCGCCGCAGTACGGTCGTCTACCGGCGATGTCCCTGCCAGCAAGATGAATTAGACTCGGCTATCCAGAATGCTGGGGTTGCAGAGCTGGAGTTCCAATGAGCATGACCCCATGGGTGGTAGCAGCCGTATCGGGCGTAATCGTCACGTTCTGGTGCATGCGGGCGATCAAGAAAGCGAAAGACCGAGGCGGCGCACACCAGCTCGTTCCCTTCTATCGATGCCTTCTCTACTACGTCATCCCGTTCACCATCGCGTTATCGCTTCTCCTCGGCGTCGACGCCTACCTGCACTACTCTCCGGGCTCCCTGACCTATGGTGAACTCAGTACAGCGCAACGATGGGTCGACAGGGTCCACGGCATCTTCAACAAACTTAAACTTGCCGAGTGGCAGATTCTCTTGATCCTCTTGGCAGTCTTCGCGATTAATTACGCGGTCCTGTTCTGGAGACGGGACGTACCCCGCCCACTGGGCCTCCCATATAAGATCGTCAAGCCCTATCACATTATCATCGCATCGCTCAGCGTCCTTTTCGGCGTATTGTGCGCGTTCACCTTCCTAGGCACCGAACTCGGCGCACCCCGGCAGGAGATGGAGCTGCGCCTGCGTGCCATCGAGCATGGATACGCAAAACTCGTCGAGAAGACGAACCACGCCCTGGCGGACCGGACGCCCTCCGCGTTGGTCGACAAGGCGATGCGTAGCCTGCCGAACGACTACATCGTCGCGCTGCGCCCCACCACGGCGGGCGCGCCCAACTTGCCGTCCCAGATAGACGCGACCGTCGGCGAACTCGACACCTACTACGGCCAGATCCGAAACCGCTACCAGGTCCAGGATCCGGTCGTCGAGCGCTTGCTCGCGCAGGAGAAGGCGCGCATGGCCAGGGTGGCGCAACTGCCGCGCCTGCTCAGCACAATTCCCCCGCCCCCTCCGCAGCCCCTATCTCCCCGGATAACCGCCATCACCACGCCCGGCTGGGCCAGCGAGGACACCATCGCCGCAGCCAGCAAGTCGCTCGACGCCGTCAGGCCGCAGGGAGATTTCCGGCTGCTCCAGGAAGGCGGCGTCGAGGTTCGCGTCCAGCTGGGCGTAACCGTCCGGGAGGCCGTCGCCAGGCTCGTTGAGCCGGTATTCCACGCGTTCCCGATGGGCGGCCCCCTGCTGGAGGCCATCAGCGGGCTAGCCGACCAAGCCATCGAGGAACGCATCCGCGCGGCCTCACCTCCCGCCGCCGCCAACCTGCTCCGCGACCCAGCCCATCCGGAAACTGTCATCGACCAGGCTGCCCGGACGATCGCAGACAAAGTCGCCGTGACGAACGCATCAGCGACCCACCACGCGGCCCTGATCAGCCTCGGCCAGGCCGAACAGGACCTGAGATCGCTAGGCGACGCCAGACGCCACCTTGACATCACGGTGACCGACGTGCTGCTGGAACGGCTACCAAACGGCACACAGCAGGAAGCGGACGCGGTGTCCACCGAACTGGCGGCGCGCAGCGATGTGATCACACCGCAGCAGGTTCGTCAGTTGACCGACATCATGCGAACCGGAACACAATCGTGGACTGGCGATGCGTATGTTCCCTGGCCCGGTTCTCACTGCACGTGCTGGAAGAACACGTCGGTTAGTTACTACGCCGCGCTAGCACTGCAGAATATGGACACTCCACTTGTTTCGGACGCTCTGCGCAGCGAAGCGCAACAAGTCGAAGCCAATGCCGTGACGTACACCAAGGTCACGGACCCGGGATGGGAATGCTCTGTAAACGGCTCAAGCACCCCAGACGCAATCTGCGGGCAAGGGCAGGGCGGTTTCGGCGGATCAGCAGTTAGTAGTGTCCTGCGTATGCGGCACCGATGCTGGTTCACACCCAGCTAAGTCTCGACCAGCGACTGCGGCACCGGCTATGCAGGCTCCTCTGCAGTTGGCTGGCAAGCCGTAGGCATCCGGTCACTGGCGCGTCGCTGGAAGCCACGGGATCTCCCAGGGCTCAGCGGGCCGAGGGTGACTGCGCAGCGTCGTCCGCAGCGGCGGGGGGTGATGCCTCTGGTGCCGACGCGCGCTGGCCGGGCTGGCCCAGCCGCGGGGCCGCAAGCGGGCCGATCCGCGTGATGCGCAGATCGCGGCGCTGCGCAAGGAGAAGCAGCGGCTGGAGCAGGAGCTGGCCAAGGCCCGCTTCGTGATGGACGTCCAGGCTAAACTCAAGGCCGGGTAGTTAAGGTCCGCGTGCGGTAGTCAAGCACTGATCTCGGCGTGTCGCGGCTTGAGTCCTCGGCTCCGGGTCGCTGACGGTGATGGTCAGGGTGGTCACCGGGGTGCTGCGCTTGGGCCGGTGCGGGTCGGCCTTGTTCCAGCGGGACAGCGGGGATTTGACCTTGCGGGCGCTGACCCGCGGGCGGCGGGGCGGGAGCAGTTCGCCCAGGACGGCGCGGCCGATCCGGCCGGTGAGGCCCACGTCAGCGGTGACCACGCCTCGGCCGCGGTCAGGGTCTGCTTGGCGGTTTCCAGAGCGTTGGTGAAGCTGGCCCGGTCGGGGTCGGTGCCGGGGACGGTTTCCACGGCGGTGACCATGGCCCGGCGGAGCGCCTGGTAGAGGGCCAGCAGCGCCCACATCTCCTGCTCTAGCGGTGTCTGACTCCCCGGCCAATTCTGCGACCCCGCGCCGCTAGCCGTTATGGCTCCTCGCAAACGGCACCGGGCGGGGTGGGATGCTGGTCAGCCAGGAGTGCCGCGCCGGGTCCGCCGTGCGCCGCGGCCGGGTCGCGCCCGCCACCAGCCGGCCAGGTCGGCATACCGGTACCGCCCGTCCGCACCTGCGGCGGGAAAGCCGGGGGCATCCCGGTACTGGGTCACGGTTTTACGGGCAACCTTCGCAGCGCGGTCGGCGAACCAGCCGAGCGTGATCCGCAGGTCCGGGCTGACACCCGAGTCATCCAGCACGGAAGACCGCGGCACCCATGCTTCCAGGTCGGCCGACCGGTAGACCAGCTCCCCCAGGCCGCCGCCGTGACGGCCCCGTCCGGGGAGCCGCCCGCACGGCTGGGGGAACCCGGGCCGCTGTGACCAGCGGGAGCGGACCGTGCCCGGCGAGCGGCCCACCCGGGCGGCCCACTGCGACAAGGTGACCAGGCCCGGCGGCAACGGCTCATCGATCGTGCGGTACCGCGCCATGACTCCTCACTCCCAGGGGTGCGTCAGTTCAGCACAATTGTCGGTGCTGGCCGAGGCTGGCGTCGTCGGTCAGCCCGCAACTGCGCTGCGCCCCCCGGCGGCGGTCAGATGCGCGGCGAGGGCGTGGCCCACGTGGCGGGTGTAGGCGGGCGGGATCGCTTCGCGGAGCTCGTCGCGGGTCATCCAGCCGATGCCCATCGCCTGGCGGGCCTGGGCGGCGCCGGAGAAGTTCCCGACGACGTGCATGAACTCCCCGGGCCGGGGTGGGCGGCCCATCTTGGCCAGCCGCGCGCGGTGCGCCGGGTGGGTGGGCGGTGTCAGCGGGAAGCTGACCTCGAACTCCCTGTGCCGGTAGACAGCGAGCCCGGCCCACATGGCGCCGCACAGCGTCAGCGGGTCACGCAGCGGCGCGCCGGGCACGTTCTCGATCACAAAGGGCAGCCCGGCGGTGGCTAAACGGTCGCGGAGGGGCGCGATCAGGTCGGGGTGGTCGTTGCGGCGGATCCGCTGGGCCATCGTCCACACCTGGCACGGCGGGGAGGCGTGTACCGCGTCGAACCCGTCCAGCGGGAACGTCAGGGCGTCGGCGTGCACGAACGGGAACGGGTAACGCGGCTGCGGCGCGATGTCCACGCCGGTCACCTCGAAACCGGCCAGCCAGTAGCCCATCGCGGCGCCGCCCGCACCGCAGCACAGGTCAAGAATCCGCAGCCCGTTGCGGGTCACCTGCGCGCCGACGGCCGTGACCGGTCCTGCATCCGGGTGCGGAGGAAGGCGCCGCCGCCCGGCGGCGGTCACCGGGGATCACCGTCTTCGCCAAGGCAGGCGCGGGCCGCCCGGATGGCCATGCCGCTGGTGTGCGTGCCTCCGGGCGGTAGCAGGCGGGCCCTCGGATTGCTCATGCCGTGCACCCGCCGTTGGCAGGTTGCGCGTCGTCGCTGAACAGACTGGCCTGATACCCGCGGGCGGCGTACCGGGCCAGGACGCGGTGCCGCCAGCCGGCCGCGTAGGTGAGGCAGTTCGCGCAGTTGCGGTGCCCGGTGCAGCCCGTCAGGGCGGGCAGCCGGCGGGCGCTGTAGCTCCAGGCCATCGAGTCCGCCGACACGAGCTGGTGCCCGTACCGGTGCAGCCCGCCGGTCTTGACACCGAACCCGTGCAGCCGCAGCCCACGGCGCGCGAGCGCGGTGACGATCTCGGTGATCTCACCCGTGGACTGGCGCCGGCACACCGAACCCAGCCCCGTCAGCGGCAAGGCGGCCAGGTCGACCCCGGCCGACCGGTACAGCTCGACGCAGTGCAGGTAATCGGCCAGCGCCCAGCCCTGCACCACGGGGATGAACGGCAGGTGCGGGGCCAGGCGCCGCAGCTCAAGGTAGCTGGCGACGGTGCGTTCCTGGTGCTCACGCACGGTCAGACCGGTGCGGGCAGTGATGAACGGCTCGCACATCCAGTCCTGCGGGGCAGCAAAGTCGAGCCCGCCGATCTGCTGAACATAGGTGGCGACGGCGGCGGCGTAGTCCTCGGCCGGGGTGACCCACCGCCCGTGCAGGGACAGTTCGGTGAACCCGCCCGAGTCCAGCGCCCACCGGCAGGACCCGGGCCGCAGGCCGCGGCGCCGCGCGAGCTGGCGGTGGCTGACGAACAACGGGAAACCCGCCCGCCACAGCCAGTGCGGCTGATGCGCGCCCAGGTAGAACACCAGGCCGGGTGCCGCGGCGCGTTCCGGCGGGGCGGCGCTCATCCGGGCACCTCCTCCCCGGTGACCGCCTCGGCCAGGGCCGAGATGAGCACCTCGGCGACGGGCGGGGTGACGGCGTTGCCGTACTGGCGGACGCGTTCGCGCTGGTTGCCCAGCACGGTGTAGCCGTCGGCGAACGCCATGGCCCGGCCGATCTCGCGCGGGTGCAGCATCCGGAACAGCACCTCGTCCACGTCGATGTCCGCCGCCGTGCCGGTGGCCAGCCCGTACCGGTCCCGGGTGGACAGCGCCCCGGTGGGTTCGCTGACCGGCTGCGCCGCTCCATTGCTGTAATAGGGGACCAGCAAGTGCGTGCCGTCGGGGACAGCCAGCCCGAGATGGTTGCCCGACGCGGTGACCGCCGTCAGCGGCTGACTGACCCGAAGGGTCCGGGTCTCGCCGGTGCCGCCGCGGTGCACGGTGATGAACGGTGGCACCGCCAGGCCGTGACCCGACCCGTCCGCCACGACGGTGGCCATCGGCTGGCCACACGCGATCGTCCGGGGACGCCCGGACCGCAGCGGCACCAGGAACGGCGGGACGGCGATACCGTCGTTCTCGGTGGCCGTCCGTGTCGGCAGCGGCTCGTCTACCGCGGACGCCCCGGTACGCCGAGTGCCACCCGCAGGCACGAGGACGGGCCTGGCGTAGCGGAGCAGCCCGGCGGCGATCCGGGCCCGGGTCGCTGGCTTCATCGGCCGGGTGCGCGCACCCACCGGGGTACCCAGGTCGCTCCAGTCGATCGCGGCGGCGGCCGGGAGAACCGCGGGTTCAACCACCGCGTTGCGGCAGCGTGCGTGCGGGCACAGGTACAAGTACTGCCGCCGGTAGCAGCCCATGTCGGCGCCGCGCTTCTTCCACACCTGGACCGCGCGCACCTCTATCTCGCACACCGGGCACCATGCGGCCGGGCGCAGCCACCTGTCCCAGTCCGGGTCGCGGCTGAGTTGGGTGGCCCAGTACGCCAGGTACAGGCGGTCACGGCTTTGCGGCGCGGCAAGGGTGCATAGCGGCTGGGCGTGCATGGAGTTCAGCGCAATCAGCCGGGTCCGGTAGCCGAGGTTGCGGATCGCTGTCACCCACTCGTGCCAGCGGACCCATTTCCGTTCGTCGGTGACGTTCTCGACCACACCCGCGAGCACCGGGCGGCCCCGCAGCTGCATCGCCTCCAGGTAGCGCGGGACATCCCACATCAGCGCCCGGGAACGGTCGGCCGCCTCATCCGGCAGGGTCTCCCCGAACAGGTCCGGCTGCTTGTCGAAGTCCCGGCGCCTGCCGCGGGCCGCGCTCCAGTACGTGCACTCCGGCGAGGCCCAGAACAGGTCCGCCGCGGGAAACCGGGACACGTCCTCCTCGTGCAGGTCGCCCCGGAAATGCTCGGTGTCGGGAAAGTTCGCCTCGTGGCTGGCGATCGCCCGCTTCCAGTGGTTGGCCGCGAGCCGGACCGACACACCCGGCACCGCCGCCGCGCCCTGCGACGACCCCCCGGCGCCGCAGAAGAAATCGACCAGCGTCAGGCCCATGGCGCGAACCCGCCATCCCGCCCCGGCCGGACGTCCCTGTCCCCTGGCCTGCTGGCCTTGGCGCCAGGGCGTGATGCCAACGGTGTGCGCACCTGATGACCTCCCCTTCCTGGGTCGCTCGCGGTTTCGCCTGAGAGGATGCGCTGTCCTCTTCGATACGTTCAGTTTACCACATTAACGGTGATGCAGATCAATGCTCAGAGGTGCGGAACTTGTTCTTGTGACGACCGGTGGCTATGGGCTGGCCGCCGCGCCGATCCTTCCTGCCTGGCTCTTTGGCCCCGCCCCAGTCCCGGTCCTCGTGAGGCCGAGCCCTGATGGGTGGGCGGCTGCGCGGATCCTGCTGGCGCACGTTCGCCGGGTGCCGGGCGACATGCCCGCCGAGCTCCAGTTGCGCCAAGTGCTCAGCCATGGTGAGCGGGGAACCCGCCAGGAGGATGGCTACGCGGCCTACAGGCTGCGGCTTCAAAAGAGGGCGGGCGTGGTCCCCAGCGGCCGGTTGGCCCACAAGACCTCGATCCGCTTGTTCCACACATGGGCCTGGCCGGTGGCGGTCGTGATCTGGGCGCGGTGCCACCCGGTGTACAGCTCGCGGTACAGGTCGCTGTCGTAACCCGACAACACGACCGACGCGCGGGCCGAGCGGAGCGCGTCGGCCAGCTCCCGGTGGTCGGCGTCCCGTGGCATCTCGTGCCGGTAGTTGGTGGACGTGCGGGTGCCGGCCAGGTACGGCGGGTCAACGTACAGCAGCACATCCCGGTGGCTGCCGTAGTCGGCGATCACCTCAAGGGCGGGGCGGCACTCCAGCGACACCATCGCCAGCCGTTCCGCGGCCGCGGCGATCCGGCGGCAGTACCCGCGCAGATAGCCCGGCAGGGACACGTGGGCCCGGCCCGGGTCCTGGTAGTGGAGCCAGCCGGTGCGGCGCAGCGTGCCCGCCCGGCCCTGGGTCAGCCGCACCCAGACCCGCCGGGCGTGCTCCAGCTCATCGTCGGCCGCCTCGTAGGCCAGTTGATGTTCGGCCCGGGAATGCGGGGTCAGCACGCAGGCCCGCTCAAGGTCGGCCGGCGGTCCCGCAGAACCCGCCAGAACGTCATCAGGTCCCGGTCGATGTCGTTGACCGTCTCCATCCGCGACGGCGGCTTGGCCAGCAACACGGCCAGCGACCCGCCGAACGGCTCGACATAGTGCCCGTGCCCGGGCATCAGCCTGACGATCCGCGCGGCAATGGTGGTCTTGCCCCCGTAGTAGGCGACCGGGGGCTTCACAACGCTTCCCACAAGGTGCGCGCGATACCCTCGGTGCCGCGCAGCCCGCGGGGCCGCGACGGCATATTCCACCCCGCCCGCGGCCGGCGGTGGGTGATGACCCGCCACCCGGCGGCGCGCAGCGACGCACCGGTCTCGCCCTGCTGGGTGTAGGTGACCAGCCGCCGGTACCCCAGCGCCCGGGACGCCCGCCACGCATACAACAGCGAGTTGGCGTTGCCCGTGCCATCCGTCGCCGTGCGGGTGACCTCCAGGGTCAGCCCATCATCCAGAAACCGCGCCACCGGGCGCCCCACGATCGCCACCCCACACAGCACGTCACCGCCGTCGGCGGCGCCGATGCAGAACTTGCACCCCGTCGGCGGGGCATGGTGCCGGTGCCACAGCTGGACGAACCCGCAGGCGTCACGGAAGGACACCGGGACGGCACGCAGGCTCATCCGCCATCCCCCGCCCGAGCACCATGCCCCGCGGGGCGGCGGACGTGGGCGAGCGGCTTGCGGAGCCCGCGGAACGGGCGCACGGCGAGCTGGCCGTCCGCCCGGCGGATCAGCACGTTCCGCGGGCCTCCGCCCGGTCCCCACCGGATCAGAACGATGACCGGCTTGCCACCTTCGAGGTAGGCGCGGCCGATCACGGCGCATCTCCTGGTGCGCCATCCGCCATGGCCATGGTGCGCACCGGTCAGCCGCCGAGTTCCGGCCCGATTGCCCCGGGCGCATCGCGGCCGGGAACTGCGCGGCCGATCGCGGTGAAGATGACACCGAGCGCGTCCGCCTCGCGGCTGCCCGGCGCGAACGCTGACGCCGCCGCAGCCGATGCCTCCATCAGCACCTCGTCCACGTAGGAACGGTCTCCGCCTTCGGCGGCATACGCGGCCGTCATGGCACCATCCAGCGCATCATGCAGGGCAGGCAGATCGGTCATCGGGTCGATGTTGTTCATCACAGGCCACCTGACCCGATCGCACGCTGCGCGGCATCTACCGCCCCGGAGATTGAGCGGCCCGCGGCTCGGCAGGGCTTGGGTTCTCCTGCCGGGCGCGTGAAGGCTCAACGGTGGGATCACCGGCCCTGGCCGTTTCCGGTGGCCCTGCTGGGCGTCGTTGGTGTCCCGCACGCTTTGCGGTTCACCGTCGGGGGCCAGGTGCCGTTGGGCTTGGGGCAGACGACCACGGTTGCCTTTGCCATGGCGAGATCCTCGTCATGCCTTGCCGCACACGGAGCATGGGTTGCGGCGGTCGCCGCTGCCGCCGCCGCCGCAGGCGGAGCAGGCCCGGTCTAACTCGGCCAGGGCCTTTTTCGTGAGCTGGTACGGGATGGGTTTGTCGTCTTGCGGGCGGCGCCATGCCATGATGGGAACTCCCTTTCACGAGGGGATGGCTCCCGGAGCGGGAAACTTGGCGATTGAGCGCTCCGGGGGCCCGGGGCCTTGAGCACCCGTGGCCCGGCAGGGCTTAGGACATCTGTCCCTGCCGGACGCACGGACACTCAGGCACGATGGCGGCGACGGCCCGCAGTGCGAGCGCCCAGGCCGCGCTTACCGGGCGGCCGGGCCCCGGCGGCCGCAATGGCCCGCCGGACTGCATCGCGGTACTGCGGATCGAACACCCCGGCGCCCGACCGCCATGTCGCCCAGATCAGGTCGCGCAACGGCTTGGGCACCTGATACCAGTGCGGGCGGCACATGAGCCGGTGCACCGGGATCTGGCGCGTACATGCAGGCACCGTGCACTTGTGGGTTTCAGCAGCGGCGGTCACCGGCCACCTCCTGCCGGAGCCGGGCGGCCAGGCCGTCATAGCGGGCCGCCGCTTCCAGGTCCTCCAGATGGTCCGGGCAGCGGCCGTCCTCGCAGTCCGCACAGAACACCCCCGACGTCCGGCGCATGTAACCGGCGTCGGCCAAGGCGGCCAGCATCGTGTCCAGGTAGCCCGGGTCTAGCGCCAGGCCGGTGCGGGCGGGCCCGGCGTCGATGACGTAGCCAGCGTCTTCCCACGGCAGGCCCGCGGCGGCCACTCCGGCCCGCAGGTGACGGGCCAGCACGGCCGCGGCCTGCTGCGCCGCGGTCATGACGTGGCCTCCAGCCGCAGCAGCTCGGCCAGGCCGCCGTAGGTGTCCGCCAGGTCGAGGTCGTCCAGGTGATCGCCGCAGACGTCATCCGGCGCCTGGTCACAGTCGGCGCAGGCTTGGGCCGCTCGGTGCCTGCGGTAGGTGGCGGCGTCGGCAAGCCCTTCGAGCACGCGGTCGAGCTGGATGGCGTCGAGGGTGACGCCGACAGCCTGCCGGGCGCGGGTGATGAGCCCGGCCACCGCCGCGCAGGTCTGCGGCTCCCATCCAGCCAGCCAGGCCAGGATGCGCCGGTCGTAGGCGCCGAGCACGACACCCGCGCCGTCGCAGGCAGCGGTGAGCATGACCAGGTTGTGCGGTGCCATCCGGCCCACACCCGGAGCCGCGTCGAACGCCGCGTACACGGCCTGCACCTGCGGCGTCTGCGTGACCTCCCGGTCGGTCTCGAACGGCCCGTTCATGACGTCACCTCGCGCGGGACGCGGGTCCAGAGGTAGACCGGCACGCCGTCCACCTCGGTGATCGCCTCGAACAGTTCGCTGTGCGGGTTCTGGTGGCATGCCGGGCCTAGCGTGGGCTCGGCGCCGAGCGCCGCGGCCCACTGGCCGAGGTCGGCGAGCGCACGGGCCCGGGCATCTGCGGCGGCGAGATCGTAGAAGACGTGGCCTTCCACCCCGGTCCTGTACTCGTGCCGGGCCATGTTGGCGGGGCTGACGGCCCAAGAGATCGCTGGCAGATGCTCGTTGGCTGCCAGCAGCTTGCCCAGCAGGAGAGCCGCGGACAGAAGCCGTTGCTGCGCAGTCATGACGCCACCGCCGCGGCGGTCACGAGCCGGTAGGCGGTGATGACCTCGGCCGCCTCAAACACCGCGGCCATGTCCTTGCGGGAGATCTTGCCGTTGGCATAGGCGTCGAGGTAGCGGGCCAGGTGGTCAGCCTCGCGGCCGGGCACCTGCATGCACGGCACCTGCGGCGCCGCAAAGCACAGCGAGCACGGCAGCAAGCGCGCGGCCTGCACCGGGCTGCCAGGCGAGCTGGTGGATACTTCGGTCATGGTCGTCAGTCCTCCAGAGGGACGGGTGATCTAGGGCCGTCGCGGCCATCGCAGGGCATGCGGCGGCCCGCCGTTGTAAGGGCGTGCTGGTGATGGGAACCAAACTGGGGAGCCAGCCACAGCGGAATGCGGCGGCACACAGTGGCCCGACCGGTGCCCGATCAGCCGACCCGATGGAGCACTGCGGGCCGCTGCGGGCAGGCGGCGAACAAGCGGAGGCCACGGCCCGGCCGCCCTGGCCAGATCGTTATCCTCGCCCTTGGCCGTCTGGCTGACCCGGTTTAGTCCGCCGCCCGTCATGACGCCTGGTCCTCCGGGTAGCGGCGGTGCTCATCCACGATCCGGTCACCCGGGCCACGAGGCTCGAGCTGTCCGCAGCCGCGGGCCGATCCGTTAACGGGAGCGGTCGGCTGCCTGCGGATCGCGCGGCGTTCTTCCTCCGAGGCACCACCCCACACGCCGTCCTCGATGCCATGCACGACCGCATAGGCGAGGCACTCGCGGTGCACGGGGCAGCCCCGGCATACCGTCTTCGCCTCTTCCGTAATCCCGCCAGCCGCCGGGAAGAAGATGTCCGGATCAGCAGCCTGCGCGCAGGCGGCGCTGCTCATCCATGCCGTGGCGCGGCGATCACCGTTGAGAGCCGAGGGGATCATGACGGCTGCCCCCTAGTCCACGCGGGTGCGGCACCGCTGCAGCAGGCCGACAGGATCTCCGCGCCTGCCCAGGCGTCAGGCGACCCCGACTTGGCCAGGACGGCCGCCCTGTGCTTCAGCAGCGCCACCTGCGCGTCGTTAAGAAGCGGACGGCCTGCCCATGTGCGCGCCGGCAGCGTTCCGGTGATCGCCCAGCGCAGCAGCTTCTTGGCCAGATACCGCGAGCCAGGCTCCGCCAGCACGTCCGTCGCAAGTACTTGGTCCCCCTCCAAGATGCAGCTGAGCAGCAGATCGCACGCGGTGGCGGTCTCGAACCAGCCCCGTAGCTGCGGGATGAGCACCGCGATCGCATCTGCCAGGGCTGTGAATTCGAAGTACGGCAAGGCCCACGCAGCGCGTGTCCCGTCCTCAACCTCATCCACTACATCTGGCGCCACGCCAGCACATGCGGCAAGGTCGGTCTGGCTCTCCCCACAAACCTGTCGCGCCATTTTCAGCACGGCTGCGGAGAGCTTTGTCACCGGATATCCGCTTCCATCCCATCGCCCCGTCTCGCTGACGCCGCCGTAGTCCGTGCACGGGCGACGGCTTGCGGCGGCGTCGGATGGTTGGTCGGATGGCTGCCTTAACATGAGGACTCCTAGCTACTGTTAGCGCTACTCTAGCGCTTTTATTAGCGCTGTCAAGAGCGCTAGAGATTGGGGTACTGTGCGTCTGTGGCTGACTCGAATCAGCCTTGACCTGGAGGGCTGAAGTGAGCGAGTGGGCGGCGGTGGCGAAGGCCGTCAACGACCGGATGCGCGAACGTGGGCTCACTCAGCGGGAACTTGCTGAGCGATCTGGCATCTCGCCCGCGACCCTGCGGAAGATTCAGCACGGTGAGCCACAGGCCCGCACCCGATCGACCCTTGCCAGCATCTCGCGGGCTCTGGGCTTCCGTGACGATTACCTGTGGCATGTCGCGACCCAGACCCCGGCCTCGATCGACAGCACCGTCGATGCAGCGGCCCTCGCCGACCTGCGTTCGGATCTTGCCGAACTCCGCAAGCGTGTCGAGGCCATCGAAGCCCGCCAGGGCGTGGTCATTATCGAGCGCATACCCGGGGAGGAGGAAGACTGACTGGGTGTTCATGCCAGCGAGGCTTCCGCGTCGGAACGGGTGTCCGCGATGGCTGACTACCCAGCCTCCGGCATTCAGCGTGAGTGGTGGATTAGGACTCTGCCGATTTCCGCATGGCGGTGAGCTGGGACTTTGCGGCACCACGCCTGGTGGCG
>WNFJ01363329.1_pt1 | contig 26866 bp, 42 predicted proteins | sample 5400461 | NCBI WGS metagenome assembly WNFJ01 (sample SAMN13153349, study PRJNA577476) | soil metagenome | isolation source: 115 cm saprolite on Douglas fir-dominated hillslope | place: USA:California | collected 2013-09-17
GTCACTACCGTTTTCTCCTATTCCCGGGCTATTTATTGAGATAGTCAGCGACCCCTTGTGCGGCGCTGGCGAGGTCATCGAAAGGGCGGTTCTTGCACCATGCGTTGACCATCTCGATGATCTGATTATTTGTGGCGAGAGATTGGGTTCCTGCTGTTATTTGAGGTTTCAATACAGCTTCAGCACCGGAAATGAAGCCGAGAACCCAATGTACCTTTTCCGCCCATGCTACGCCGTTGTTGAATTCGGCGCATGGTGAAGCGCCGGCGCCGCGGACAGTATAGGTATCGGCAGGCAGAGTGCTCATAATTAAAGCGAGAAGACAGATAAAAATTTTCATTTTTATTCCCACCCAAAATTGCCGCCGGGGACATCCTCGACATGAAGTTCCGACAGTTTCCAATCCTGCGGCCATGGCTTGGTGCCGTATCGCTCGCGCAGGTCGCGATAGCTGTCAAACGCTGTTTCGATGCGGTCGCGCGCCTCTTCCAGTATAGGATTACCGGGCGATAGAATGCAGGCCCAGCACTCCGGCACGCTCTTTGAGACGAACACGACCACGAAGGCGAATTGCTTCTGCTTGGCGCACGCGGTCATGCGCTCAACCATCGCGGAAATTTCGTGTATTTCGCCCATTTGGCCGACTAATACGCCCTTCCCAGGTTGGACGAAGTCTTTCAATCCACCTCGATCACGGCAAACGAATATCTTTTCCTCCGCGACCAGATTGGGGCGATGGCGCCGGGCCTCAAGATAGTGCTCGGTTGATGCGCAGCTTGGCGGAGATTTCGAGCCGCTTCATGCTCTCGTTGGCGATCGTCTTTATGTCCGCGATGCCGCGTGGTTTGAGGATATCGAAACGCGCCTTGCAGGGAATACCGTGCTGGTTGACCCAGAACACCGATACCTCGTGGTCGCCGCCGACGAACAGGTCTTTGAGGTCTTCGTGCTCGGCGATGAGTTCGCCGGAAGTCTCGCAGAATTCCCACTCGTCGCCATGCAGCGATATCTCATTCCGAAGTTTGGCGTCGGCATTGGCCTTCTTGGTAACGGCAGCCTTATCAGATGGCGAGGCGCCCGGCAGATCGTCCGGCCGGCGCCTGTATTTGCCGGCGAAAACCTCGCGGCCGTCGAGCGTGTAGCAATGCAGCGCGGTGCCGAGCACAGTCGCCTTGGTCTCCTCGTCGAAAGCATAGAGGCCGCGCTTGGGATTCATCCATGAGCGCTCCCAGAACCGCCGCGGACCGGCGATGAGGTCGCGCAGGTTGGTTGAACCAAGCGAAGGGTCGGCGTGGTATTCCTCGCTCGACATGAAGAAATAAATGCCGGGTTCGTGCAACATCACTCTTTCCCCTCCAAAAAAAACCGTGTCTTCCTGCCGAGCACCCTGGAGATGGCGACGAGCCGCGCAACCGTCAGCGCCGCCTGCCCGGTCTCATAGTGCTGGAGCTGCGCCGGGGTGATGTCGATTTCCCTTGCGACGGTATCAAGGGTCAGTCCCAGGAGCTTGCGTGTCTTGCGGATTCTCGTGCCGATCAGCCGGTCGATCGGGCCCGTCCTCAGTTTCGGCATTTTTCTTCTCTTCCAGCCACAGCATATGTTTCAAAGTCTGAAGATAGCGAATTTGCTGATCGACCTGATATGGCGTTCTAAGCACAATCGGCTCAAGAACGATTTCATGTTTGCCGTGATTGGGTTCCATGCGAATGCGCATCACGCTGCGTCCCTTCGAAAATTTATTCCGTTGCTATTGCTAGGATGGGTCTGCTGGCAATTTCAAGCGCAAATATAAAAAGAACGGCCCCGATGTGTGGTCGGGGCCGTCCCGCGCAGGGGTGGATGGGGGGAACATCGTTCCCGTAGCACAACCCTTTTTAGTATTCAAGGTCTTCGCTTATCCCGATTACGTCCACTTTTCCATTCTCACGTAGCTGCAGCCATTCCAAACGAACCCCTTCGCCTTCAGGTCAGCGTTGGGGTCGAACTCCTCCCAGCCGTCCGCGGCTAACCAGGCCGCCGCATCGGTGCCGCTTGGGAAGACCCGCCGGCAGTCGAGCAGGTTATCCCAGCCGTCGTCGTACATCATCGTCAGGACACCGCCCTGGACAGTGGCGGTCCGCTTGGGATCTTCGGTTTTTCTCCACATTTCGGTCACCTCCTACGCTTCAAATATATACGTGAAATTAAAAAATGGTAGTGAACGGGACGGGAACGCGGAATCCTGTCAAGTGTTTCGCCAGAATTCGGGTTAAAATTTCAGATTTATTTCAATGGGTTGCACTGTAACAAAAGTTGATTTTTAAATCCAAACAGCCTATGCTTCGTTCACGCGGTCTCGCGCGCTGGGTGCTTATGAGAAAGAAATTCATCTACATTATTGCTTCCGAACTTGGGTTCGTGAAGATTGGTGTCGCAGTCGATGTCGCAAAGCGACTTCGACAGCTCAACGCAGCGTCACCCGTGGAATTGAGCATTTATGCACAATTTCTTATAACCGTTTCCCGGTACCCCCAAAATTATGAACCTAGTCGAAGTATAGAATCGACTGTTCATCGTCGATTATGCAACTTTCGAGTGAAAGGTGAATGGTTCAAGCTGCCACCGCAAGATGCGGCTATGGTAGTTCAGGAGGTCATCAACGCGGCGCCTGAAGCGCCGCTACCACGTGAGCGCGAGTTGATATGTCCTCACTGTGAACATCCCGGCAAAACTCAGATGTCGAACAAAGAAATCTGGGCTACAAATTTCCGATGTTCCGGATGCAATAAATCTGTTCCGGGACGGAGGTTCTTCATTAGACGAGTAGCTTGAGACGCGCGCGGGAGCGCAAGGGCATGCTTAAAATGCCAAAATTCGTTTGCCGCCCGTTTCCCAACATAAGCTTGATTTTTCAATTGACCTGTCGCAGGGTTTGCGCCGCCGTTGTCGTCAATCACAACGACGGCGTTGCGTTTGGCCCTTTCCCAAGGGCCTCACGTTAACAAGGGCGCAAGCCCGTAAAATGCGGCGGGGACGGGCGTTGTAACGTGCCCCCCATTCCACCCAGCGCTCGGACCCGCCGCCCCGTATCCTCTCCAAGGAGTTTCCTGTGATGGCGCGCAACGTAGTGCATCTCAACAAGCAGAATGAAAATGCCGGTGATGGCGATGGCGGCGGCCCGGCGGTTGGCCGGGTCAAGGTCATTTCAGAGCGCGATCTCACGGCGCTCATCAGGAAATGCAAGACCGCTCAGGCGGGCATGGACAGCGAGCGTGCGACGCTCGGTTCCTACATTTCCGACGCGATCGAGAACAAGCACCTGCATAAGGGTGCGTTCGGTGTCTTCCGCCGGCTTGAAAAGATGGATTCGGTCAAGCGGGCAGAACTGCTTTTCCATTGGGACATCTACCGCGAGCGGGCCAAGTGGGACACGACCGACCTGTTTCCAGACCGCGACGAGGCGGCCGAGTGATTGTGCGCATCGCCGGAATTGATCCCGGCATTTCTGGAGCGGTCGCCGTCATCGACACTGCCGATGTCGGAGTCTTCGTAGTTGTCGATATCTCGGACATCCCGACTCTCGGCGATGCCGCTAAGCGCGAGCTCGACGATCTCAGTCTGATCGGCTGGCTCAAGGAATTTCGACCAGACCACGTCTATCTCGAAAATGTCCGCGCCATGCCGAGTATTCCGGGCCCGGACGGCGTGCGCCGGGCTATGGGGGTAGTGTCGGCGTTCAAGTTCGGGTTTGTCGCTGGCCAAATTCGCACTTGCGTGCGCGGCTGCAAGGTGCCGTTCACTTTAGTCGAGCCGGTTCGGTGGAAACGCGCGACTGGGCTCAAGGGGGGGCTTGAGGGAAAGGAACAGGCGCGCCAGACGGCGATCAGGCTGTTTCCGGAGGCACACGGCGCTCTCAATCTCAAGCGGCATCACAATCGGGCGGAAGCCCTGCTGATCGCCCGGTGGGGCATCCTGCACGGAGACCATATAGCGAGGGCGGCGTAGGTAATCCCCGCGCCTCGGGGGTATTCAGGGGCTGGTCAAAACGATGGCGAACCACCCCAATCGTTCTCTCACCGATGTTAAAGTATCTATCATCAAAGGCATGTTGCTGCGCGGCGACGCGCATCAATCAATTGTCGCTTGTTTTGGTGGTGACATAAATCCTGGGCGTGTCGCCGAAATCCATAATTCGATGACACGCGAGGAGAAAGTTGGCGAAGCATCATTGACATCGCGAGCTCGTCTCTGCGCAACCGCAGAGGACGAACTCCCGCCTCCTGGACCGTATTCATCGCCCTACGATATTCTGCGCTCAAAGGCAGCACTAAAATCAATTGCTCAATCCCTTAGAGCTACGATTGAAAAGGCTCAGATCACGTTGGCGATGATCGAGAGGAATCTTGATCCATGAATAAGAAACAGCAAGCACAAGTGACGGTTGACTTGTTGCTTGCAACGAAGGCCGTTGTCGAGCGCGATGTGGGGCTTGGCATTGTGACAGAAAATCAGCTTCGGCTGACGATCGAGGCCCGCAAGGAAAAGGCCAAGGAGCTCAAAGATAAAGGTCTGTCTACGCGTCAGATTGCCAAGGTGACGGGGGCGTCTCAAAGGACGATAGCAAGAGATGTGTCTGAGCCAAATGGCTCAAAAAGTGAGCCAAATGACCCGCCCACCAAAGCCGACCGCCGGGCCGCCCGCGAAGCAGAGTTGGCCGCCAAACAGGTGGCGCTCCCGGACAAGTCTTACGGCGTCATCTATGCCGATCCGCCGTGGCGCTTTGAGCCCTACAGCCGCGATACCGGCATGGACCGGGCGGCCGACAATCATTACCCCACGATGACTGTCGACCAGATTGAGAAGCTACAGGTGCCTGCGGCCGATGATTGCGTGTTGTTTCTATGGGCTACGGCGCCAATGTTGCTCTCGGCTCTTGATGTAATGGAGACCTGGGGCTTCGAGTATCGCAGCCATTTCATTTGGAATAAAAACAAAATCGGGACCGGATATTGGGCTCGCAATGCTCATGAGCTTTTGCTGGTTGGTGTGCGTGGCGACATTCCAGCTCCAGCCCCCGGGGAGCAATATCCTTCAGTCATTACCGCAATGAGGACGGAGCACAGCACCAAGCCATCATGCTTTCGTGAAATGATAGAGGAAATGTTCCCTAATCTGCCGCGGATCGAACTTTTCGCCCGTGAGCATTTCGAAGGGTGGGATGCCTGGGGCAATGAACTACAGGCGGTGGAATAGTTTTTTAATTAAAGTCTATTGCTTTGCCTTTTGGTCCGTCCCATGATCACGCCACTTCCAGCGCGGGAGTGAGGAACATGAAGATCAATAAAATCAAGGGGAAGTCAGCGTTTTCCGGCATTCATCCAATTGTCTTGACTACCTAGCCCGCCCATTCCGATGGGCTTTGAGCCGGACTATCTCGACCGGCTGCGCGCCGCCGTGTGCGTCAGCGCGGTCGTGGGCCGAAAATATCGCTTGCGCAAAGTTGGCGGCGAGTTTGAGGCGATCGAGAATCCGTCCCTAAAGGTCAACGACAAAAAACAGATATGGAAGGATTTTTCCAATGGCGAAAAAGCCGGCGACATCTTCGATTGGCTCGAGGCTGAGGAAGGGCTCTCGTTCATTGAAGCGGTTGAACACGTTGCGGCGATCGCCGGAATCGCCCTCCCCGGCGGACGTATTCATGGACTTGGCGGCACAGGAAAATCTTGTCTTAACGGCAAGGGAAACGGCCATGCAGCTCCGTCAGATGGCGGACGAACTGGACGAAGCTCTGGCGCGCGCCAGGAAATCGTCGGGACGTGGGACTATGTCGACGCCGAAGGCGGGTTCCTTTACCAAACTGTACGTCTCCAATGGAGACTTCCGGACGGCTCCTGGGAAAAAGACCCGAAAACCGGCAAGCCCAAGAAGTTGTTTCGTCAGAGACGACGGGTGCCTGGCATAGACGGGAACTGGGTCAATGCCCTTGATTTTCTCGATCCAAGTACTGCAGAGCCCTACGAATTCATGCGCCGTTCCGGGGGAGAATGGTACAGATACGACCCTGATAATTATCGCACATGGGGGTGCGTCGAGCGTAATTTCTTTTCTGAGCCAGGCAATGTCGGTCATACCCTCCTCGGCCTCCCCGCCATCCTCGACAACCTCCGCGAAGAGCGCGCCTGCCAAAAAACCATCTTCATCCCGGAAGGCGAAAAGAAGGTCGACCTCCTCAAAGCTTGGGGACTGATCGCCACAACCAATTCTGGAGGGGCCCAGAATTGGCATGCCGGGATGGCGAAACTCCTTGAGGACGCCGCCGATATCGTCATCCTTGAGGACAATGACGAGGCATCCCGGGCGCGCACCGCCAAGATGGCGCCGATGCTGCTCGACGCCGGCTGCCGGGTCCGCGTCCTGGCGTTTCCCTTGATCTGGCCGGATTGCCCACCCAAGGGAGATATCGTCGATTGGATGATTGCTGGAGGCACCACGCCCGAGCTTCTCGCGGCTGTGGAGAAACTCAAAGACTGGACGCCCCCACCCTACCAGTCACGATTCGGAGCTCACGCCTGGGGCGCCCAGCGCGATCCTGCCGCCCTTAAATACGATTGGCAGATCAAGCACCTCATCCCGGCCGGCCACAACATCCTCATTATCGGCCCGTCGGGCTCTGGAAAGTCGTTCGAGACAACGGCGATGGCGCTCGCAGTCGCGCGCGGCGTAGACTACGGTGGCCGCAAGGTTACGCAAGCGGGCGTCGTATACTGCAATTATGAGGCGTCCCGAGGCATGGCTAAGCGCCTTTGCGCTTATGAGAAATTCTACGGCCTTCCAGATACGGCGGCGGTCCCGTTCGCTTGGCTTCTCCGGCCCCCCGGGCTCTACGCCAGCGAGGAGAACGCGACCGATCTCGCAGAGGAAATCAAGAATCTGACCCGTGACTGGAAAACTCCAGTCGGCGTGATCGTCGTCGATACCCATAATGCAGCCACCCGCGGTTCGAGTGAAATCGACAGCAAGGATATCGGCAAGATAATGGAGCGGTATGCCCTCGTCCAGCAAATGACCGGGGCCGCCATCTGGATCATCGGCCACACCAATTCCGATGGCAAGCATCGCGGTAACGAGCAAATCTACAACGGAATCGAGACCTGCCTGCTGATCGACCGGGTGAGCGAGGGCTACGGCAAGAAGACGACTTTCGTGCGCGACAATGACCGCCGGGTGCTGCGCCGCGTCACAGTCAAGAAACAGCGCGAGGGCGTCGATGGAATTACTTGGGATTTCGTCCTGCAGTCCGTCGAAGTCGGGCGCGACGATGCCGGCGAGCCGGTCACGTCCATGGTGTCGGTTCTCCCGAGCGTCGATCCCCATGCTGCGGCTTCGCTTCCACGTCGTAAGGCCCTCTCTCAAGAAGAAAGATTCTTTCTTGGCGCACTCGGCGAAGCCTTGGAGCGCGACGGCGGGCCGCCGCCAGCCGTTCTCAATCTCTCACGGTCGATAACTGCCGTAACCACCTGGGACGCCTTCGAGCGCGCCTATGAATCGCTCGAACCTCCGGGATCGCTGTCGGCTGAGCAGTACAAAGCCAAATGGCAGGGTATCGGCAAGGCCCTCATCAACCGGCGCGTAATTTTTGGCCGGAAACTTAACGGGGTCTATTACGTCTGGAAGATCAAGGACGTTGACGGCGATGAACGCCGGCAGGACACCGTCAACAAGCTCTACGACCAAGCAACCGGTAAGCCAATGGAGGGATTGGATTTATGAGCGACGACGATAATGTCAAGAAGCTGCTCGTCCGGTTCAAGACGCCGCCTGACGGCACGAAGATGCTGAAGGTCGTCCATTATGGTGAGGACGGCAAGTGCGACCACATCTGGTCTCGCCGCAACGACGGCCTCATGAGGGATGTCCAGTACATTATCCGTGAGGCAGAGACCGAGGTGGAATGCGGGGAATGCGGCACGAAACTCGATCCGATGTGGGTATTGAAGCGCCTTGCCAACGAGGAGACGCAATGGGGACGCACGCGCGAGCACTACATCGAGGAAATGAAGAGGCTCCGCGAGCGCAGCCGAACCAAGTGTCAGCACTGCGGGAAGATGACTCGCATCAGCAATAATTGAGAGAGGGGGTGCATAAAATGGCGATGCGCATCCACCCGGCGTTCGACGCCGAGACGCGGACATGGTTCGTCGAGGGCCTCGCAGGCGAAGCTCCGACGATCGCCGAACTCATCAAGGTCCTCCCTAAACGCAAAGGTGGCTACCACGTCGAGAACTATTGGTCGTCCGGTATGCCGCCCATCCAATTGCCGCCGCCGGCTCCTAAGCGGGCGAAATCCTCGATATCGCCTTGGTTGAGTCGGCCACCGCCGGTTTTGAAGTCTAGACCTCTCAGCAAAAGAGAGAAATTCGATTGGACGCCAGAGCGCACCGAGGAATTCAAGCGGCTGGTGCGCTCCGGCGTGAAGGACATCAAGATCGCGGTGGCTTGGGGGTTAACCCGCAGCACCGTCATTGGGAAGCGGCACCGCCTTAGGCTCTGATTGCCTGACGATTGCGATGACGCAGAGATCGCGATATTTCGCGAGCGATCTGACGTGTGTGTTGTAGCTAGGAATCCGCAAGTCGAGCAACTTCTTGGCCTCCTTTGCTTCGGCCAGCCGCTCGATATCGCGCAACAGGAGTTCCCGCTGCTTGTCCACTTTGGGTACCGCCGGGAAAATCCCGGCGGCTGCAATCTGCCGGGCCGCCTCCCAATCGTAATGGATGGCGGTTGCCGGCGACTTCGGCAAGCTGATATCCTGGCGGAACACGCCCGCGGCGTCGTCACTGTAGATGCGGCGCGCGACTCTGCTCATTGTGTACATGGAAATATATCCCCCTTCTCGGCAACCCAGCGCGGGCCGCCGCCGCCGCCCTGCAAAAACCCTCCCCCGCTTCGGGGGAGGGCGAAGGGCGTTAGCTGCGGTCAGACCGGCGCGGTAATGCGCTCTGACACTTTCGGCTTGTCGGTCTCCTTCAATATGTACTGTACATCGACCACGCTGCCGTCCCTCAGCAGGTCCCAATGCGATTCGATATACTGGTGTGCGACCTGCATCGTGCGGCCACGGCTGAGGGGCCATTCGTACGGGTCGTACGACACGCCTTGGCATTGCGGCTTGATCAGGATTACGCACCGCTCAGTCTCGCCTGCATTGTACCCGTCGCGGCGCAGCAGCCAGCGCTGAGCCTCGTTGTCGGCGATCGGTTTGATCGCGATCACCGCCATGAAGGTACCCTCATCGCGGACTTCCAAGCACTTGACCTGCATCGTTGTTTCTCCTCTGTCAGGCTTCGATCTTGACCGTCTCGACCTGGCCGGCCTCGATCGTGATGGCCGTCTCGAATGTCCGAGGAGCGGGGAGAGTCAAGGTGACCTTGATCACTTGGGCCTCCGCTCCGCCATGATTTTCGGCTAGCCGTTCCAGGGCGTCGCCTCGCTGGTCGGACGCCTCGACATTGCCCTCCTCGTTGACCGCGATGTAGGCCACGACCGTCATAGTTGACGGTTTCGGCAGGTCGCCCGGATATGAGCCAATATAAATGGCTCGTTCGGCCTGCTCGATGGCCAGCGTGCCATCTGTGACCGCCTTTACGATTTCAGTGATTTGTTCGCGACTGAGCGACATTTCGATCCTCCATTTTTGAAGTTTCGGATGAAGGGTGGAGACCGGAGCCTCCACCCATTTTGTGGGTTAGACCCCTTGACAACGGAGGCCGTAGCAACCGCGTCGACTGAGTGACATTGGATTCCCCTTTCGGTTTTTTAACTACAAATATAAAATGGCCCTTCCATGCCCGGCCGTCAACATTTATTTTCAAAATGTTGCATCTTGTGCATGACCTGATCTAGAACGGCAGGCGGGCGATGAAGGGGCCATCGGAGGACAAGACCATGAACCACCCTGACACTGATATCGCCGACGCCATCATTGCAGGCATCGGTTCTGCCGATAGCGCGGTCGAACAGATGGCGGCCAGCGTGACAAATCTCGAACGGGCTGGATTTGTAATTATCCCCCGCCCCCAGCACGAAGCGGCTCTACTTGGAGCCTTTCGGGTTGAACGATGAGCATTTGGCCATCTACTTCGACCTTGCCGCGACTCCTTCTCGACGGCGCCGGGCACAATGCCTATCCTGTAACAGTAGAAAAGGTAGGGACAAACCGATGGCGAGAGTTGGCGATCACCGGGAGGGTAGGCCTCCGGGGCATCCTAAAAGCGGCGGGCGGAAAAAGGGCGGCAAGAACAAGATCACCTTGGCCAGTTCAGCCCATGCCATTATGGAGAAGGCCAAAGCCGCCGGCATCACGCCCCTTGATCACGCCCCTTGAATACATGCTCGGAATCCTGCGCGACGAAAAGCAGCCCCAGGATATCCGCATGGAGATGGCGAAAGCCGCGGCGCCCTATGTCCACCCCAAATTGCAGGTCACCAAGCTGCAGGGCGACAAGGATGCGCCGCTGTTCGACCTCTCAACCCTTAGCGATTCGGAGCTTGCATTCCTGCGCCGGACCATCCTAAAGGCGCAGCCGGTCACCGAAGGAGGCTGATAACATAACCAGTTGCGATTGGCCCTTCCAGAAGGCTCTTCGTTAACAGACGCGGTTGCTACGGCCTCCGTTGTCAAGGGTATAATCCCACAAAATGGGTGGAGGCTCCGGTCTCCACTCTTCATCTGGAGGAAAACATGACCACAGAATCAGATTTGCGTCGTGCTGGATATCCTCCTGCGGGTAAAGCGGATAAGACAGTCACCATCCCGCTTGCCCAGCACGAAGCGCTGGTGGCGGCGGCGCGTCTGGTTGCGATCGGCATCGAGCCTGGTACCGACTGCAAATGTGACTTGTGTCGGGTAACGCTCGCCCTCCGCGCGGCCGGCATAGAAGTTAGAGATGTCCCATGATTGAACTCCTTATCTTTTTCGCCGTCATCTGGATTTTGGTGACAAGTGAGACTGCCCGTGTGGCTTTCGTCATTGGCTGCGGCATCCTGGGGATTGGCTGCCTCGCCATCGGGGTGGTTATGGCCGCCGCGGTCGTGATCCACTATGACGCCTGGCCTGAGACAGCAGGAGCTGTCGTGCTCGGCATCCTGATATTCTTCGCGATACGCGAGAACTATCGCGAGCGCATGGCCCGGGACGAACATGACCGCTTGACATCGCGGTGGGATAAACAATATTAGAGGGGAAAGCTTTGCAGGCCTCTCAGATTCAGTTTTTAAGCCGACCCCTTTCGGCTTAAGCGGCTCCGGTCCTCGGCCTGCAAGCTGACCGGGGCCGCATCTATTTTTGGGAGTCAAGCGATGGCCAAGGCTAGCAACGTCATCAACATTGAAACCTCAAAAACTGTTATCAATTTCGCTGATGAAAAACTGGCGAGAACGTCGGAGCGCGAAGCCAAAAAGATCGCCAGCGCCACTGAGCGGTTGCACGTGATTTTTGTGCGAGAGCGTCAGCGTGCAGTTGCAGTTCAAGAAGAAAAGGGGAAAATTCTTTTCGAAATGCAGCAGCTTTTAAGAATTGAAGGGAAGTTTACGGAGTGGCTACAGCAGTTTGTCAATCAATACGATTTTTCAGTACAGACAGCCTATAACTATATTGAAAATTATAAGAAATCGCCTGCGGGTTTAAAGGCAATCTTGAAACCCAAACCCGTCAGATCGAAGGGTCGTGGCGGGCCGCCCAAAGGCTCAACAGGCTCTCGCGGCGCACGCCATACCGGCGCCGCGAAGGGAGGGGGATCGGCACCGTCCGCGACAGCGGCGTCCGCGTTGCCTGCTTCAACGGCGACATCCCCTCCAAGCGGGGCGGCGGCTCCACCCTCTGTCGCCCCGCCATCCAATTCCGCGTCCCCTGGATCAACGGGGACTCCCCAGCCGGGGCGGCCGAGAGACCCGGAACCGCAGGCCTCGGGCCTGCCGGCCGCCCCATCACTCCGTCCCGCGCCAAGCGACGCACTCCAAACGCCATCCTGCGCCAAGTCCAACGCACCTCCTTTGGATATCGCCGCGATCGTCGCCGCCTTCATGAAATTGAGCCCAGCCGTGGTCAATCCGGCCCTCGCGGAACGCGGCTGGCGTCTCGTGCCTATAGACGAAGAAATAAAGGCTCGGAGGCCATTCTCTGGGACGTTCGAGGAACTCGGTTCCCTGCAGCGCGACATTGCCGACGCCAAGGAGGAAAATCGTCGCCTCAAGGCCTCCATTGACAAGCTTCAGGTCGAATATGACAAGCTCAAGGGCGAATTGGACAAGCGGACCGGGAAGGCGCCGCCAGCGCCCGCACCGATCGACCATGAAACCATTGCCAAGGGCTTCCTCGCTCTCGACGAGCGCAAGCAGTTCGATGTCATCGAGAAATGGGCAACCCACGATCGCCCCGACATTAACCTCGCCAAACGTAAAATGCTGTGGGCCCAGAAAATTTACAACTGGCTGCCGACCGAACCGGTCGACCTCCGGAAAGACTTCCGTGAACGCATCAAATATAGCAAACACGAGGCCGAACCGCATCCGGACGATACCCCCAAAAAGCCTCCGGCGTCGTCGATGCCGCGCGTTCCCTCAAATGAGGTGGATTATCGCCGGCACGCGCCGCCCGGCAGCCTCGCCAAGGGTACCGTTGATTACGGCCGCCAGGACGGCCGCCAATCCACCTGGCCGAACGGCAACGGCAAGCCCCACGACCACGGAGGCTTTGATTAAATTTAGAAAGGGTAGGGAATGAAGGAAATTCTCGTTGGCTTGGCGATATACGTTCCGGTGCTGGTCAATCCGCAGGTCGTGGAAGACGTGATTGCGGAAGCCGCGCCGCCGGCGATCGTGCATGTGCAGTATGGACGCCCCTACCGCTCGCCGTATCGGTACTACTATCCTGGTCCGGGCTATCGGCAGCAGTTTTGGGGCCGTACCTATTCGGGGCAATGGTGCCCGCGATGCGGTCTAACCCGGCAGTTCTATTGGTGGCGCGGATACTGAGCTCAGGAGAAAAAAGCAATGGGTTCCGCTGGTCTTAATCCTCACGAGGATGACAAGCCTTCTATTCGTGTCTCTCAAGAGCGCTTGGAAGACTTCGATCGCGTGATGGCGGAAGGCGGCATTGAGGCGGTCATCGAATCACTCGAGGAACGCGAGGCAGGCTTGGCAGTGGGCCGCCGCCCGGCGTAGGGTGGGCAATCTCACGACGGCGAAGGCCCGAAATGACGGGCGGGCTGCTTAGGCGGCAGCGAAGTCAGACACGCGCGTCGCCGCGAGATACTAAAAGCCGACCCCAACGCTTGCGGCCGGAACCACTCATGCGAATGATCCGCGTATTCCCGCGTAAGACCAAAGCGACGCCTGACGACGCGCTCGCATATTTCGGTCCGCCCGACTTATTCGCCGAGGCGGACGAAATTCACATCTCAGTCGCATTCACTTATGACAAAGCGCTCGGCGAGCGCCTCGCCGAGCAATGGCGTTTCGTCGCGCCGGTAAAAGTCGGCGGCGTTGCCTATGGCGATGCTGGCGCGGAGTTTATTCCTGGCCGCTATATCAAGCCGGGCTATGTCTTCACATCCCGCGGTTGCCCGCGGCGCTGCTGGTTTTGCTCGGTTTGGAAACGCGATCCGGTCCCGCGCTTGCTCCCGATCATCAATGGCTGGAACATCCTGGACGACAATCTGCTCGCTTGTCCGCGTGAGCATGTCGAAGCCGCGTTCGTCATGCTTCGGCGCCAAAAGCGCCGCGTCGAATTCACGGGCGGTCTGGAGGCGCTTGCGCTTGAGGATTACCAGGTTGACCTGCTCGCGAGCCTGACACCGCGGCCGAACATGTTTTTCGCTTACGATCCAGGCGACAAATTCGAAACGCTTGAGTATGCCGCGCGCCGACTGCTTGCGGCTGGATTCACCCGAGCGTCGCATCGGATGCGCGTCTATGTGCTGATCGGATTCCCAAAAGACACATTCGCAGCCGCAGAGCACCGGCTCCATCAAATGCAGTCGATCGGCTTCACGCCGATGGCAATGCTTTGGCGGCCGGAGACAGCCTCACAAGAGAAATATGCGCCAGCGCCAGAGTGGCGTGGTTTCCAACGTCGTTGGGCTCGGCCGGCGCCGATGCTGGACACACCACACCGCCAGACCCGCCTGCCCTCCGTTCAAGCCGTAGACGCCGAGCTCGAACGGAGGCGCGAAGAACAGTACCGCCTCCAGAGCGAGGCTCAATTCGAAGCCGAGCGCAGGCGCCAGCACGAGCCTGACGGCGCCGGCCTCCTCAACTTCATCCGCTATTTCTGGTCGGTTCTCGAACCCGCAAAGGACCTCGTCGAGGGCTGGGCACTCGAGGCGATGTGTCTCCATCTCGATGCGGTGACCCGCGGTGATATCACCAAGCTGTTGATAAATGTCCCTCCCGGGTTTATGAAATCCCTGCTCGTGGATGTTTTCTGGCCCGCCTGGGAATGGGGGCCGATGGACATGCCGCACATGCAGTATGTGGCGTTCAGCTACACGCCCGAACTGACCGAGCGCGATAATGCCAAGTTCCGGGACCTGACATCGTCGCCACGCTACCGGCAACTGTGGGGAGATCGGTTCACCCTCACGGAAACCAGCAAAAGAAAGGTCGTAAACAATCGGACCGGATTCAAGTTCTCGTCGTCCATCGGAGGCGTCGGCACCGGAGAGCGCGGCGACCGCGTCATCCTTGATGATCCTCATAACGTCAAGGAAATCGAGTCCGATAAGGTTCGCGAGGAAACGGTGCGGTGGCGTCGCGAAAGCATGGCGAATCGCCTCAACGACATGCGCCGTTCTGCCATTATCATCATCATGCAGCGCTTGCATGAGAATGATGTCAGCGGCGAAATTCTCGCGCAGGAACTGCCCTATTGCCATCTTATGATCCCGATGGAGTTCGATCCATCGCGCTACCCCCCGGATTATGGAGGCAACGACATCGGGTGGATCGACCCGCGCGCGATCGATGAAGAGGGCGAGCTGCTCTCCCCAATTGCCATGGAAGACCGTGCAGGAGACCTCGCATGGCCGGAGCGCTTCCCGGCCAGCGTCGTCGAGGAAACCAAGCACGACATGGGTCCATATGCGTTTTCTGGTCAATATTCGCAATCACCAGTTCCCCGCAAGGGCGGCATCTTTGACATTACGTGGTGGCAGCATTGGGAGCCGCCTGAGAGCGGCAAATTCCCGGATATGGAATTCAGGCTCGCATCGCTTGATTCTGCGTTCACGGAAAAAGAGGAGAACGACCCGTCGGGTTTTACGGTGTGGGGCGTCTGGATTGATGCCGAAGCGGAGAAGGAGCACCAGCAGCGCTCATTGCGCGAAGGCTCCCAGATGTCGCCTCAAGAAATCCTGGAGGCGCTGTCGCCGGAGCGTTTCGAGGGTGTTGTTCCCAAAGTTATGCTGATGCACGCCTGGCGTCGGTTCCTGCGCATTCATGGCAGTCACGATCTGCGGCGCGCGAATGAATCCTATGATCGCTGGGTCGCGCGCACACAGAAGGAATGGGGCTTGTGCGAGTGGGTCGCACACGGTTGCCGGCGCTTCGATGTTGACGTACTGCTGGTCGAAGCGAAGGCTTCCGGACTCGATGTGATTCACGAAATGCAGCGGCTCTACAAGAACGAGAGGTGGACAACCATTGCCCGACAGGCGCCGCGCGACAAGGTCTCACGTGCGCTGTCAGTGCAGCCGGCCTTCAGCCAGCTCATTGTCCATTGCCCGGCGCGCGACTGGTCGGAAATGGTCAAGAACGAAATGCTGATGTTCCCCAAAGGGCGATACAAGGACTTGACCGACAGCGCGACCCAGGCCATCGGTTGGTTGAGAGCCATGGGGCTCATCCAGCGGCCCGAGGAAATGGCGCGGCTTGTGCGGGCCCGCAGCGAGTTCAAAAAGCCGCCGCCGGTGCTTTACCATGCTTGATCTGATCAAGATTAAAAGCCTCAAAGATTTGCGGAAAGAAGCCAAGCGCACTGACAACATTGGGGTGCATTCCCAAATCGATTTGTTGGCTCGTATGGTTTTGCTATTCATTGTCGCTCTTGCAGATCAGGCGATTGAGGAAACTGAAAAGGAAAAATAAATGCCTAAATTCATCCAGGTCACCGACCACGGCAGCAGCACGCCGATTTGGGTTAATGCGTCCAGCATCTTCTCGATATTCCGTCCGCAGGGAATGGACCGCACGACGCTTAAAGGCCTCGGCTGGCATGAGCACGTCAAGGAGACGCCCGAGGAAATCCTTGCGCTCCCAGCGAATGGGTAAGCTTAGCAAATGGGCCGGCGGTGGCGTGGTATGCCTGGATAGACAAGGCAAGCGTCGCTGCAAGATGCGCAGCCGCCTCCAAGTCGAATTTGAATACGATCGCGCTGGAAAGCCAACTGGCCGAGGCCGGGGTCATTGGATGGCCCGCGGTGCGCAATATCCCTATTCCAGCGTCCGGCAGGACGCGCGCAATCGGCGGCGCTATGGTCCGCGCGAAGTCATTATGGCGGAAGTGCCGATAACGATTACTTAGGGCGAGTGGCTCAATCCTTCAAGGTGGTGACATGGACAGACGTAAATTCATCCTCGGTCTGCTCGCGAGCGCCGCTGCCGCTTCGGTAGTGAAGGCTGTGGGCGATGGCGTTGCGCTGACTTCGATGGCGCATCCATGGTCCGGAGTTGCGACCATTGACCTGACCGAAGAAGCTCTGCTGTGGGAATATCGTAAAGTATTTTATAATTTCCACGGCGGTATTACGGTGAAGCGCATCCCCTCGGAGGATTTTTATGTCTGATATGAACGACGCCGACGCTGGCCAGCAGCCCCTCGGCAAGGATCAGCTTGATGTCGTCAAGGAGCTTGAAGGTCTTCTCGCCGAGGCCAGGGCTGGCAGGATCGCGTCATTTGGCATGGTCGTGATCAGCGGGCCCGGCAACCTCAATATCCGCGGAACGATGACTCACATGCTCGAAATCTATTTCGGTGCCGATGCGCTCAAAGACATGGTCAAGGCGGTCATGATGCAGAAAGCCCAGCAACAAACCCAAATGCGGCAGTCCCGCATCCTCCGCCCGGGCAATCTGCCGCCGGGCATGATGCCAGGAGTCGGCTGATGGTCGTAAAATGCCTGTCGTGCGGTCTGTGGTTCGAAGATGTCTACCGGAATACCGTTTGTCCGCACGCGGCGTTTCCGGCCAATGATGGCGAGAACAATTTTGCTGTGCACGATGATGCCTATCTCAGCGCGGACGAGCCGTCGCCTGACGTGATCTTTGCTGCGCACAAATGAGCCAGTTCATTGTCACGATCTCCGCCTGCCCGCGCCGCCGCGCCTTCGTGGCGATGGGCGCGCATGGGAGCAAGTATATTCCGGCCCGTGTTTTGAGACCGATGTACCGCGACGCTGTCTTTGCCGAGATGCACGAGACCGTCAGGCAAGTGGTCGCCATTCAACTCAACAGCAATGAAGAGGCCGTGACGAACGGTGTCGAGATACGCCTCGGCTCGGCGATCCGCGGGATGGGTTTTGGTGCCGTCACGAATTGTGGCATGTCGTACATGTTCGAATTGCGCGACGCCGTGAACGAAGTTATCAGAACGTTCGAACCACCGCCGGAGGCTTGGGTGGACGACGCGACTCCGATTAAGGCGCCTCCAGGAGAAGCACCCATGTCGCTTAATCAAGGATCGCCTGCCGTTGGCGGGGCCGCCCCCCCGCAACTTGACGAGACCCACATCCACGCGCTTGCCGCCGCCGCCCAAATAGCCCATTTCCCAGGTCCTGAAATCCAGCAGGCCGCGCCGCAATACATCAACGATGCGAAGAGTTTCATTGCGATGTTCAATGCGGCACTCGGCATTCTCAGCCAATTGTTTCCTGGACCCGGGAGGCCTGCGCCGACACCCCCGCCGCCTAACCAGCAGGAGCAGGCCGCGCAACAGCAGGCGCAAGGCTAAATTTAGGCGATCGGCTAAACGATGCTAAATATGGTATTCTCGCGCCGGGATGACTAGCGCGAGATTTTTTTATGGCAACCCCTGACGCCTTTTGGGACGTTCCGTTCAACCGCACGCCCTCGCCGGGCTTTGATAGTGGAGGCGAACGCCGGCCCACCATTATCACCATCGAGGACGACGGGAACGTGATCCCGTTCCCCTCCAACAACCAAGACAATATCATCCATATCACGCGCACCGAAGACGGCGGTGCCATCGTCGACCTATCGGAAGGCAAGACGCGGCCGCGGGACGACGACAAATTTTTATCGAATCTCGCAGAAATGATGGACGATCTGGACCTCGGCCGGCTTTCCGAGGATCTCCTTGAAGGTATCGACGCAGACCTGCGCTCGCGCGAGGAATGGATCGAGAATCGTGATCGTGCCGTCGATCTCCTCGGCATGAAGATCGAGAAGCCGCGTACTGGCCCCGGGGGCGGCTCTGCGCCCCTATCCGGCATGTCGACTGCCAAGGACCCTTCCCTGCTGGAAGCGGTCATTCGTGGCCAGGCGAATGCCATTGGCGAATTCCTGCCGGCCGAGGGACCGGTCAAGGTCGAGGATATTGGCGATCAGGACGAGGACAAACTCGCCCAGCTCCTCGAAAAAGATTTCAACTATTACATGACCGATGTCGCCACCGAATATTATCCCGACACCAAGCAAATGTTCGCCTGGATTTACTTCGGCGGTTCCGGTTTCAAAAAGGCTTATCACTGCCCTCTGCGCAAGCGGCCGGTCTCTGAGAGCGTCGACGCCAAGGATCTTGTGGTCTCGAATGCGGCGACTGACCTGATGAACGCCGACCGGGTGACCCACATCATCGAAATGCGCAAAAGCGAATTCAAACGCATGGTGGTTGCCGGCCATTACATGGATGTCGCCGCTCCGACACCCACCATACGCGAGCGCAACCGCCTCGAACAAAAGCTCGAATCCATCGAAGGTGTGCGGTCGGATTCGACTCGGCCCGAAGATCAGCCCTATACCGTCTTTGAATGCCGCTGCGAATGTGAGCTCGAATGGGACCGGTTTGCGCCTCGCAAGTTCAAAAAGGCTGGCGTGCCGCTTCCCTATTCGGTATCGATCGAGAAAGATTCGCGCAGGATCATCGCCATCTATCGCGATTGGAAACAGGACGACGAGGACTGCAATCGGCGCCGGACGTTCGTCAAATTCTCCTACATTGATTGGATGGGCTTCTACGGCATCGGCCTTCTGCACATCATCGGCAATCTGACGATGGCGCTCACCGCGATGCTGCGCATCGCGATCGACAATGGCATGTTCTCGAATTTCCCGGGCGGTCTGACGGCGAAGCTGCCAGGGCAAAAGCAGGGATCCAATGAACTCATTGCCGGGCCTGGACAGTATGTCGGCATCGACATGCAGGGCCTCGACGACATCCGCAAAGTCGTCATGCAGATGCCCTATCAGGATATCAAGCAGGGCTTCCTTATCCTCATCGACAAGGTGCGGGAGTTCGTCAAGTCGGTGGGCGGCTCTGCCGACCTGCCGGTAGGAGAAGGTCGGGCCGATATCCCGGTCGGGACGATCCTGGCGCTGATCGAACAGGCGACGAAGATCGAATCGGCCGTGCATAAGGGAATGCACCGGGCAACCTGCGAGGAGCTTGAGCTTCTCATTGAACTCTTGCGCGAGGACCCGGGCGCTCTGTTCCGCAATCAGAAGAAGGCGAAGCGGCGTGGCCAAACGACGACTTGGAACGAGGAACTCGTACTGCAGGCCCTCAATGATTACGATCTCGTGCCACGGTCGGACCCTAATACGCCTTCTCACTTGCACCGGATCATGAAGGCGGCTGCCTTGTGGCAGATGGCGCAGACCGCGCCGGGCGTCTTCAATATTCCGCAGATTGCGACGCAAATCCTCGAAATCCTCGGTTTCAAGGATACGCAGAAATATCTTGCTCCGCCGCAAACGGCTCCAGCCCAGCCGTCGCCCGAGCAGATCACGGCCAACGCCAAGATGATCGAAGCGCAGGCGAAGGCCACAGATGTGCAGACGAAGGCCAAGAATACCACGCTCGACCCCCAGATAAAGATCGCCGAAATGCAGGCTGAACAGGGAGTCGCGAACACGAACCTTGCAAAAGAAATTGTGATTCATGCTGGCGACCGGGCCAATGCGGAGGCAGACCGGAATATAAAAACCCAGCAATTAGGCTTGCAAACGATGAAGACCCATGCCGACATCGGGCTCAAGCAGGCCGCCCATGGGCTCAACCTGAGGAGTCACGCTCTTGATGCCGCCTCGGCGGCCCACGATGCGGCGATGGATGTGGCGGGCGGGATCAATAAGCCGAATGAGGCAGCGGCATGAACAGAAAGGACGGCTTGATTTTCACGATCAAAGGCATCAGAGACAAAATTGATGCCCGTCTCAACGATCATCTGTGCGACATGAAACCAAACTACGACGATTCAATTACCGGTTTCAATGAAGCGTGGGACATCGTTCGGGCCATTTTCAAAGAAGAATTAGGCGAGGCAACGACATGAAGAAAAGTCGCATGAAAATTGCGCACACTTTCCAGCTCTTTGTCTGCGAATGCGGCTGTGGTTCCGTCAACATGGTATTGGAGGATGGTCGAGGCGAGCTGTTTGCCGCGGCTCAACTCAAGCCCGAACAGATTCTTGATAGTTTCGTCAAGATCGCCAATGAGGCTCTACAAGACGCGAAACCTGCGCTGCTGTCATGAGCGTGCGCCCTCTCGCTCTCGATCTGTTCTGCGGCGCTGGAGGCGCGTCGATGGGCCTCTACCGCGCCGGCTTCGATGTGATTGGTGTCGATATCCGTCCGCAGCCGCGCTATCCGTTTCGGTTCGTGCAGGGCGACGCGCTGCGGCATATGGGAAGGCTTGTCGCATGAGTTCTCATGTTCGCGTCGACGTCGACCTCCTCACCGTCCTGCACGACATCGACAACTACAAGGAGCGCGTGTGCGCGACGTGTCATTTTTACGGTCAGCAGGGATTCAAATGGTGTCGCAAGGGCTACAAACCAGCCGCCGGCCGTGACGGAAGAAAGGATGGTTGCGATGAGTGGAACGCAAGACTTCGACCTGCAGCGGGAGGCCGCATAGAAGCTCCTCGACGAAGCGAAAAAGCGGCTTGAGGTCGGTTTTATTATTTGTCGGGGATATACCTCAAACGCGCCGACCGGCGAATCTTACGTTGAGGTATTAGCTGGCGTCGTTAAGAACGACGATGGCGAGCCTTTTTTGGACGACATTCCTCTCCATACGACGCCCGAGAAAGCAATTGCGGCGTGGGAAAAAACTGCTTGCACTTATGCGACCAGGTTCGATCCGTTGGTGGGCGAACAGCCCTATACGCTTTACTGGCGTATTCCTCCGGAGATCGACCAGTGGGAAGGCCAATGGAAAGTCTATTCTCGCTTTCTCGTCTCGAACAAGTCGGTCGCCAGCGCATGTCCGGCCCGAACCAATCTTTGACGGCGTATAGCGATGGCGCTCTTCCTCTTGCAGTATCGTAATCCCGAAGCCGAAGAATGGGCGCCATGGGTGACGTGCTGGGCTGAGATCAAATATATCCGCACGGTGGAAGCACGTGACGCGCTGATCAAGGTCAGCAATCGAATGCAGATTTCGAAGGGCGCGCAATTTCGCATCTTTGGCCCTGGATACGTATATTATCTCGACATCGGAGAACTCCCGTGGCGCTCACCAACGACGATGTCACACGCATATCGGCTGCCCTTCGAAGTACCGGATTCCACCTTGTCAAAGCGGACCTGAACGACCAGGACCGCGAGCTGCAGGTCACGGTATCGGCTGTGCCGGGGCCGTTGGCCGATAGGGGCATTACCAAAAGCGCGTGCGGGTCGTTTGCGCCGGAACGGGCTCTTTATGGCGAAAGAGCTGCGATCCCGTGGCACGAGCTGGCTGAGGGGGAGAAGTTCGTGGTGATAGGCGACATTATTGCCCTCTTGCGCCGATGAGCGTACAAATGTCCGTTGTGACTGAGAGTTCCCCTCTATGATTCCGCGCCCCTTACCGGGCGCGGTTTTTTTGTGTTAGGGTGGGGTGATTGGTTGATCAGACCCCCCGCAAGGATCGTGACATGCACCCGTATCACGAGCACAGAGCTCACAAGGTGGAGAAAGAGCGCGCGCATCGGATCGCCGGCGGCCGGCTGGGCTATGCATCCGGCGGTAGCGTCCAGCACCGCGGCGGCACGCAGGCCGAGGAGGATGACAGCTTTGAAACCGATCGCGTTGTTGCCAGCGACCATGTCCACAAGCGCCAGGACCATCTTTCTACGGCACATCCCAGCCGCAAGCATGGCGGCGAGGTACATGGCAAGAAGGCTAAGCACCGTCTGGACCGGCATCATCGGGCAAAAGGCGGCCGCGCTCACGGCGACGAAGCGGAAGACCGCGCTCTCGTCAAGAAAATGCTGAAGGAACACGATCGCAAGGGACATGCTGCCGGCGGGCGTGCCCACCATGGCAAAAAGGGCCACGTCACGACCAATGTGATTGTGGCGCCGCAGGGGGGCGGCAATAGGCCGATGCCTCCGCCCATGATGCCCCCCCCGGTCGCGGCTGCTCCACCACCGCGGCCGCCGATGCCGCCCCCTGGCGGTCCACCGCCGGGAATGGGAGGGCCGCCTCCCGGGCTCGGTGGCGGCATGCCTCCGGGAATGATGCCTCCCCGCAAACGCGGCGGTCGTGTCGGCGTGCGCAATCAGGGACCGGAAGGTCCGCGGGGTGAAGATGGGGCCGGTTGGCGTTCGAGCGAGAAGAAAGCGAGAAGAACAAGACGCCAGTGCAGCATACCGACGGCAAGATCGACGGTCCGAACATTGGCCGCGGCAAGCCGATCACATATGCCAAGGGCGGTGGTGTTGCACGTGGAACAAGCCACGCGATTCCGCCGTTGAGGCATGCCGCCGACCCTGTGTCCCGCGAGGTTAAACCTCTTTATGCCAAGGACTTCACATCGCGGGCTGCTCCGCCGGCAAAGCCTATGTACGGGCATCGCGGCCAGGCGGGAGGTAAATCAGGTGTGGGACGCCTTCAAAAGGCTCATGAATCTCGCGGCGGCAACGCTCCATAATTGCGACTGGCAAGCGTCGCCACGGCGCGTTGGAACTTGCGAGTGTTGCGGCGGCATCTGGTACAACGGCGAATGTCCGGTCGAATGTGTCGAGCCAGTGCGGAGAGCGGCGTGAGAGATATCATCGATAGGCTCAAGCAGACCATTGCCGGGATGTCGCAAGAGCAGCTCCAGCTCGTGAACATTTCCGTTCCGGCGAGTGCCATAGATTGGGCCATCAAGGAAATTGAGCACCTGCGCTCGCTCGCCGGCGCTGTCAGCCAAGGTGAGGACTTCGCGCAGATCGCCGCAAGAGCCACGCGTCGACCGCAGCCTTGACTTGGGCATAGGTCAGCCGATCGTGTTTCATTGGCGGCGCATATTGTTGTTTTAACGACATCAGAATCGCGCTCTCGCTGTAACCTTGTGCGAGCAAGTCGAGGACATATTGCGATTTGATGCTTGCGCTGGCGAAATTGAGCGCTGTCCTGATTTCCGGCGGCAATTGATCGAATGCCCGCTGCCTAGCGATGTCGACATTGATTTGCTTGAGATAATCGGCTTTAGTGGCAGGGTCTTCCAGCAAACCGGGACGCCTCGCGCCGATGGACCCTGTTAGCCTATTTCTCCGCCGCCTCATGGAGCGCGTCAGCACGGCTCTTGCCTCGCATGTCGAGAACCTGACCCAGGGCAAGGGTATAGACGAAATTGCTCAGTACCGCGAGAAGGTGGGCTACATCAGAGCTTTGAGGGATGTCTCCGATTGGGCTGATGAAGTCCGTGCGGATTTGATGCGTCCCGATGATCAGCAGCCGAATCCCAATCGTGCCGTACCGCAGCGCGTCGCCGAGCGGATCGACCGTGTGCGGCGGGTCCCGCGCAGCGCACCTTACGAGGCATGAAATGCCCGCTTTGCACGCCGTTCACGAATCTGATCCGAAGAAAGAAATCTTCAAGCGAGTGGGCAAGCTCAATGACGTTGAGTTTTTAGGCAATGCCATCTTAGTTGCGATCTATATGCGGCCGAAGACGGCGCAATACGGCACGCTGAAACTCGAACTCGCTGACCAAACTCGCAAAGAGGACGAATATCAGGGCAAAGTTGGTCTCGTGATCGCGAAAGGGCCGATGGCCTTTGTCGATGACGAGCACGTGCAGTTTCACGGTCAGGACGTTGAAGTCGGCGATTGGGTTGTGTTCCGACCAAGTGACGGTTGGCAATTGACGTGGACGCGTAACCAAGTGCTCTGCCGGATGCTGACGGAAAGCTCCATCCGCATGAAAATCCCGAGTCCAGATGCCGTTTGGTGATAATTTATCGGTCTCGTGGCGTGAGGCGCTATGGGCAATTCCGCAAGAGGAAATTGAGAACATGCGAAAGAAGCCCATCCTCTGCGTCGATTTCGACGGAGTTGTGCATTCCTACGTGCAGCCGTGGATCAATGAGTACACCATTCCGGACTCGCCAGTGCCTGGTGCGCTGCGCTGGATATGGAAAGCGACGGAGTGGTTTGACGTGCAAATCTATTCATCGCGGTCAAAGACGGCTGCCGGCCGGGTCGCGATGTTTGCGTGGATGAGCGCTCACAGCGCTGACGAATTTGGCCACGACCATCCGATGGCGGCGGAGCCATTCGACAATTATCCGATCGGCTTTGCAGCCGAGAAACCAGCGGCGTTTCTGACGATCGATGATCGCGCCATATGTTTCGAAGGCGATTGGTCTGAACTTGATCCGGCCGAAATGCTCAATTTCAAACCCTGGAACAAGAGACTGCCGGCTAAGTCGCTGGCCCCTTATGAGGCCTAACCATGTCGCCGCAAGGAAAGACGATCACGGTACCCGATGACGACTTTGTCGGCGGCGATACCAATGAAGACCGGCGTCCCCGGCGCACGAGGCCGCTCACAGAGGTCGATGACATCGGCTTTTCCGATCTCAAGGAGCAGCTTGATCGCGCCAGCAAGGAGCGCGACGACGCGCGCAAAGCAATAGATGACGAAAAGCGGGCTCGCGAGGATGCCGAGCGTACAGCTCGGCAGAGCAGAGTGGATGCCGATACGGCTCGGCGCGATGCTGAAGTGGCGCGTACCGAAGGTGCCGAAGGCCAGCGCATCGCGATCAAGAATGCAATCGTGGCTAAGAAACAGTCGCTTGACAGCCTCGAAACCGAACTTGCGACCTCAATGGAGGCTGGCGACTTCAAGAAAGTTTCTGCGGCACAACGCCGCATGTCAGAAGAGGCGGCCGAGCTAAAGAACCTGGAAGGTGGTCTTACCGCTCTTGGCGACGAACCCAAACGCGCCGAGGGAAGGGTCGAGCGTGCTGAACCGGAGGCGCGAAAAAAGACCGGTGATGCGTTCGAGGATTATCTCGCGCAGTTCTCCAATCCCATTCAGGATTGGTTGCGTCGGCATCCTGAGTGCGTGACAAATCGAACCAAGAATTCCCAAGTCATTGCTGCGAATAATGAAGCCGTCGACAGAGGATACCGTCCTGAAAGTGACGCTTGGTGGGCCTACATCGAAAGCAAGATGGGCTATCGTGAGGATGTCGCCCGTCGCGCGATCGCAGCCGACAACCGGGATAGTGATGACCCCGACGACGGGCGCGATGACGGGCGCCGAAATGGCCAACGAGGAGGCGATCGAATGCCGTCCGCACGCGTTTCCCGCAGCAACAGCGGCGGCGGCCGCAGTTCTGACGTTTATCTGACTGAAGGCGAGGTATCGAACGCAACAGACGGAACGATCGTTTGGAATCAGGGCAACATATATCAGGGGCGTGTCCTTGATCCCAACAAAGACAGCAATCCCACCGGCTACAGGAAAGACCAAGCCGTCATTGGCACGCCGATCGGCGAATACGAGATGGCGCGCCGGAAGAAAAACATGAAGGCTGAGGGCCGCTATGTAGTCCCGATGGCTGACTGAAATGACAAGGCGCGCCCTATTCGCTCTCCCCTTTCTCACTTTGATTCGTGACGCTTGGCAAAATGGCAGCGGAACTTTCATTGAAGGCAATAAGGCCGTCGCACGAGTAACCTATTACGCTGTTGAGGATTGTCTCGGCAAAATTCATCAGGTGAAAGTTTGGAAGGGCAAACGGCCGTCAGGATTTTGAAATGATCCCAGAAACCGAATTCGAAGACGAGATTGCCGGCTATGTCGCGATTTTCATCAAGGCGTCGAAAGCTCTTGATGACGCCGCGATAGATTCTCAGGGTAAGGGCTGTGCGAGGCTGATTACCCGCCTTGCCCGAGTGACCACGTTCGAAGGAGAAACTGATGGCGATGACGCCAAAGCAGCGGAAGCACATGGAGAAGATGCGGGCCGCGAAGGTGGCCAAACGGGCGGAGGCAGCCCAGGCAGCGGTTGACGCCGACAACCCCATTGGCGAATTCGAAGACGGCGTCAGCGTCGATGATATGGCGCCAGCTTCGGTAGCGGCGCGAGCGCGCGTCCGCCGCCAGGCCGCAGTCAAGCAAGCCGAGCCCGTCAAACGTCCGGTAGGACGGCCGCGTATCGCCCAGCCGAAAGCGGATTATGAGCCGGACCCGCCGCGTCGGACACGTCATCAGCTCGATCCGGAAATGGAAGCGCGGGCGGCCAGGGTTGGCGTGGGAGGCCGCATTCCCATGCGCGCGCGTGTTGATCCCACAGTGCGGCGTGATCTCCCGCGGGATCCGAATACCGGGCGCGTCGTCGTCGTTCGCGATGGCAAGACCTATACGCGCCGTCACACCAATGTCGGCGATA
>WNFJ01676760.1_pt1 | contig 26861 bp, 20 predicted proteins | sample 5400461 | NCBI WGS metagenome assembly WNFJ01 (sample SAMN13153349, study PRJNA577476) | soil metagenome | isolation source: 115 cm saprolite on Douglas fir-dominated hillslope | place: USA:California | collected 2013-09-17
AACATTCGGCTTTGATCTTGATCAGTTCCGCGCATACTACAAAGACGACCAGAAATGTTCTAGGGATACACCACAACTTACTTTTTCAGCAACGTCTTTTAGCCTGCCGCCGGCTTTTAGCCGGCGTCGTCCCGGTTGCAATTGACGTGCGTCGCCGGGCGGAAGCCCGGCGGCAGGCTGAAAGCCTGACCCCACAAGCCAAACTTGACAGGCACCGTAGGGCTCCCATACCATACACAGGTGCAAGCGATTACACCGCTGCCATTCCCCGCTTTGCTCCTCGAGACCGCTCCCTCCCGCTTGCTCTCTCTCACGGGAGTCGACCTCGCCATCATCGTCTTGTATTTCGCCGCCGTCCTCGGCATCGGTTTCTATCTCAAGCGCTACACCCAAACCGGCGAAGATTTCTTCCTCGCCGGCCGCGAGATGACCGCGTGGGTCGCCGGCCTCAGCTTCCTCGCCGCCAACCTCGGATCGCTCGAAATGATGGGTTGGGCCGCATCCGCCTATCAATACGGCATCCTCGCCACGCACTGGTATTGGATCGGCGCCATCCCGGCGATGCTCTTCCTCGGCCTCGTCATGATGCCGTTCTATTACATCTCGAAAACGCACTCGGTTCCCGGCTACCTGAAGCTGCGCTACGGCGAATCCTCGCGCGCGCTCGCCGCCATATGCTTCGGATTCATGACCGTCCTGATGAGCGGCATCAACATGTATTCGATGGCGCTGGTCATGAAAGTCGTGCTCGGATGGGACATCCATTTCAGCATCTGGGTCTCCTCCCTCACCGTGGCCTTGTACGTGGGGCTGGGCGGTTTGCTCTCCGCGATTTTCAACGAAGTCCTCCAGTTCGTTCTCATCTGGCTGGGCGCGCTGCTGATTTCGGTCATCGGTTTGATCGAGGCCGGCGGCTGGAACGGTGTGGTGCAGCGCATCCACCAGAATTTCCCGGCCCAGAATTTCACGCACCTCTGGAGTACGCTCGGCTCGTTCGATAACAATCCGATGGGCATCCATTGGGTGGGGATCGTGTTCGGCTTAGGCTGGGTGATTTCGTTCGGCTATTGGACCACGGATTTTCTCGTCGTGCAACGTGTGCTGGCTGCGAAGGACATCCGATCCGCAAAGATGGCGCCGATCATCGGAGCCGGATTCAAAATGATGGTTCCGTTTATCGTCATCCTGCCGGGGCTGCTCGGCTTGGCCGTGCTTCCCGAGCACCTGGTCGGAGAAGATCAAGCCGTGGCAACCGGCGCGCACAGCTTCAACGAAGTTCTGCCGATCATGCTCGCGCGTTACTGCGGCCCGGGTTTGCTCGGACTCGGCATTACGGCGCTCATGGCCGGCTTCATGTCCGGCATGGCCGGCAACGTCAGTGCGTTCTCGACCGTTTGGACCTACGATATTTACCGCCCATTCTTTCGCAAACGAGCTACGGATGCGCATTATGTTTCGGTCGGCCGTTGGTGTACCATGCTGGGCGTGCTGGTCAGCATCGGCACAGCTTATTTCGTAATGCAGTTTCACAGCATCATGGATTACGTACAGGCGCTGTTCAGCTTTTTCATCGCGCCGCTCTTCGGCACCGTGCTGCTCGGCATGCTGTGGCGCCGCGCAACGCCGGCCGGCGGTTTCTGGGGCCTGCTGTCAGGTACAGCTACCGCGATCGGTCTGTGGGCCTGGGTGAAGGTTGATCCTACAGCGCTGCGCTACGTCGCGTTATCGCCGAAAGCCAAGGACATGGCGGAAAATATGTATCGGGGGCTGTGGTCGTGGATCGCGTGCGTGCTGGTTACCGTAATCGTCAGTTACATGACCCGGCCCAAGCCCGTCGAAGAGCTGACCGGACTGGTTTACGGCTGCACCGAGCTGCCGTCTGAAGAAGACTTGCCACTCTACAAGCGCCCCATCTTCTGGGCGTGCGTCGTCGGCGTAGGATTCTTCGTTTTGAATATCATTTTCTGGTAGGGAACCATGCATCGTCCCGGAATGATCTCCATTTGGTTTTTCATCGGCGTACTGCTGTTGATTTATGGATTCTTGATTCTCGGCGCAGGATTGTATGAGATCGCATCGCCACCCGAGCATCCTGTGGTGCTTGCCAGCCTGCACGCCGCAATCTGGTGGGGCTGCCTCTTGATCGTGCTGGGCGCCGTGTATCTCATCCGATTTTCGCCGCGGAGAAAACCATGACCTTTGGCATGATCGTCGGCAATCGGGGCTTTTTTCCGGACCATCTGGCGCAGAGCGGGCGTTCCGAGATGATCGCCGCGATCGAGATTCCCGGTCACGCGGTGGTCGCGCCCGGCCCGCAAGACACGAAGTTCGGCGCAGTGGAAACGCGCGCGGAAGCGACGCTGTGCGCCGATCTCTTCAAGAAGCACCGCGACACGATCGACGGCGTTATCGTCACGCTGCCGAATTTCGGCGACGAACGCGCCATCGCCGATACGCTGCGCATGGCCGGTCTCAACGTGCCCGTGCTGGTGCAGGCCACGCCCGACACGCCCGGCCGCATGACCATCCGCGACCGTCGCGACAGTTTCTGCGGCAAGATGTCCGCCTGCAACAACCTCGCGCAATACGGCATCCCCTATTCGCTCACCACGCTCCACACCGAGGCGCCGGATTCGGATTTCTTCGCGCGCGATCTCGATTGGTTCGCCGCCGTCTGCCGCGTGACGCGCGGGCTGCGCCGTTTGCGCATCGGAGCCATCGGCGCGCGCCCTGCCGCATTCAACACCGTGCGCTACAGCGAAAAGATTTTGGAAGCTAACGGAATCTCGGTGGAGCCCATCGATCTCTCCGAAATCCTCGGCCGCATCCAGCGCATGGCCGACAACGACGCCGCGGCGTCCGCCAAACTCGATCAGATCCGGCGTTACGTTTCCACCGACCGCGTGCCGGCCAGCGCGCTGCTCAAAATGGCCAAGCTCGGCGCCGTGGTGGATCAGTGGATGGCGCAAACGCAAGTCGCCATCAGCGCCGTGCAATGCTGGACCTCGCTCGAAGAGTATTTCGGCGTGGTGCCGTGCACCGTCATGAGCATGATGAGCGAAAACCTGATGTCCAGCGCCTGCGAAGTAGATATCTGCGGGGTGGTCGGCATGCACGCCTTGCAGCTTGCCTCCGGAACGCCCAGCGCGCTGCTGGATTGGAACAACAACTACGGCGACGATCCCGACAAGGCGGTCTGCTTCCACTGCAGCAATCTCCCCAAGCACTTTTTCAAAGACGTGCGCATGGATTTTCAGGAGATCATCGCGGGCACCGTGGGCAAAGAGAACACTTTCGGGACCTGCGTGGGCCGCGTCAAGTCGGGGCCGATGAGTTTTGCGCGTTTTTCCACCAATGACCGCGAGGGTTCCATCCGCGGCTACGTCGGCGAGGGCGAATTCACGGAAGACCCGCTGGATACATTCGGCGGCGCCGGAGTGGTGCGCATCCCCCGCCTGCAGGAATTGCTGCGCTACATCTGCGAGCGCGGCTTCGAGCATCACGTCGCCGCCAACCTCGCCCCCGTCGCAGCGGCGGTACAAGAGGCCACAACCCGTTACCTAGGCTGGAGCGTGCTCCAGCACAATTAATTCCATGAGGAGGGCGCTTAGGGTCAATGATTCCCGGCCGGATGGTCGACACGCCTATTGTGGCGCACGCTCTCTAGCGTGCCGTCTCGACACTCGTGTCGAGACTGTGGAGCACGTATGAGCATCGTAGCCGGCGTCGATTTCGGAACCCTCAGCGTGCGAGTCTCCATCTTCGACAGCGCGCGCGGCCGCCTGGGCGCAGGCGTAGCCGACTACCCGCTGCTGCGCAAAAAAGAAGATCCCGATCGCGCCACGCAAAGTCACGCCGACCACATGCGCGCGCTCGCCGCCGCGATGCACAACGCCATCGCGAGCGCCGCAATCGAAGGCGGCAAGATCGAAGCCCTCGCGCTCGACACCACCGGCTCCAGCGTCATCCCAGTCGACGCGAATCTCCAGCCTATCGACGATTACTACCTGTGGTGCGACCACCGGGCTTGGCGCGAAGCCGCCGAGATTACGGCTGCCGCGCGCGACCGCGGTCTCGAAGCGATCGACTGGTGCGGCGGCATCTACTCCTCCGAATGGGGATTCGCGAAGCTGCTGCACTGGCTGCGCAGCAATCCGCAAAAACGCGACCGCTTCGCCACCGCGCTGGAGCACTGCGACATGGTCGCGGCGGTCCTCTGCGGAATCGCAAATCCCGCCGAAGCCCCGCGTAGCGTCTGCGCCATGGGTCACAAATGGATGTGGAATCGCGCATTGGGCGGCTTCCCGCCGGAAGAATTCCTGACCGCCGTCGATCCTCTGCTCGCAGGCGTGCGCGCCAAGCTCGCCGGACGCTACGCCACCTCAAACGAGATTGTCGGACATCTCGCGCCCGCATGGGCCGCGAAGCTCGGACTGCGTGCGGGTATTCCCGTTCCCGTCGGCGCCTTCGACGCGCATTGGGACGCGATTGGCGCGGGCGTGCGGCTGGGCGACGTGGTGAACGTGGTAGGAACGTCCACCTGCATCATGGCGATCAGCGAAAAGCCGGCGCTGATCCCCGGCGTCTGCGGCGTCGTCCCCGGATCGATTCATCCCAACTACACCGGCATCGAAGCCGGCCTCTCCGCCACCGGCGATATCTTCGAAGCCATCGCACGCCGCGCGGGAACCACCGTCGCCGAACTCTCGCGCGGTCTCGAAAATTATCGCGCCGGCGAAACTGGACTCCTGCGCCTCACCTGGGACAACGGCGATCGCACCGTGCTCGTGAATCCGGAGCTGAGCGGCGTCACCCTCGGCTGGCGGCTGACACACACCGCGCAGGACGAGCTATTCGCCGCCATCGAAGGCACTGCGTTCCACACGCGCGTGATCCTGGAGCGCATGGAAGAACACGGCGTGCCCGTGCGCCGCATCGTCAACGGCGGCGGCATTCCGCAGCGCAATCCCGTGCTCAACCAGGTTTATGCGAACGTGTTTGCCAAGCCGATCCTGGTGCCGAAGGGCGACGTGACCAGCCTGGGGTCAGCCATCTTCGCGTTTCTCGCGGCCGGAGCTTTCAAAACCATCGAAGAAGCGCAGGATGCGCTGTGCCCCGGATACGCGACCATCGAACCGGAAGCAGCCGGCGCCGCGGCGTCGCAAGAACTGTACGCGCTTTACCGGCAATTGTATTTCGCATTCGGCAAAGGCGGTGAATTGCCGGAATTGCGGAAAATCGCCGCGCGCGCGCGAGGAGGCCAGAGTGCTGGAAGCGCTGCGAGCTGAGGTCTACGAAGCCAATCTCGAGCTGGTCCGGCGCGGCCTGGTGCTCTACACCTTCGGAAACGCGAGCGGCATCTCGCGCGAACAGAAACTCGTGGTGATCAAGCCCAGCGGCGTTCCCTACGACAAGATGTCGCCGGCCGACATGGTGATCACGGATCTCGAAGGCCGCGTCGTCGAAGGCAACCTGCGCCCATCCTCGGATCTCGACACGCACGTCGCTCTCTATCGCGCGTTCCCGTCCATCGGTGGCATCGCGCACACGCACTCCCGTCATGCCACCGCGTGGGCGCAGGCCTGCCGCGAAATCCCGTGCTTCGGCACCACGCACGCGGATTATTTCCACGGACCCGTGCCGGTCACCGCGCCGCTCACTGACGACGAGATCGAATCGAACTATGAGGCCAACACAGGCATCGCAATTTTGCGCTTGATGGAAGGCCGCGATCCGCTCAGTTGTCCGGCCGTTCTAGTTGCCGGACACGCGCCGTTCTGCTGGGGCAAGTCCGTCACGGACGCCGCGCACAATGCCGTCATCGTCGAAGAACTCGCAGCGATGGCCTGGCAGACCCTGACCATCAATCCCAGTGCCAAGTCGATTGCTGAAACACTGCGCGACAAGCATCACTTCCGCAAGCACGGCCCGAACGCCACCTATGGACAAAAGCACTAAAAATTGGGGGACACTCCGGGCTCGATACCACAAGTCGCTCAATCTGTCCACAACGACAGGCGTGTCCCCCAATTTTTTCACCCCTCTGAAGCCTCGGTTTCAGAAGCGCACTTCTAACGGACGCCCTTGGAACACCACGCTGCGGGTAGCCCCTCCCAGCTTGACCACCAACTCGCGCCGCATCGGCGCCATCATCCGCGAGCCGTTCGCAAGCCGCAGCCTAAGCACCCGCCGCGCATCGTTCCACGTCATCTGCACACCCATCCACTCGCCTTTGCGGTAATTGAACGATCCGCCGTCGTCCTCATACAAAAGGAACGCGCCATCCGCGCCCGGATAAATCGAAATCGTCAGCGGCTCATCCACCGGCTCGCCCGTGTACTGCTTCACCGGACCGAGCGGCAAAATCGCCCCAGCCCGCACATACAGCGGCATCGTCTCCAGATCCACCGCGCGGCTGATCTCCCGGCCGCCTTCCTGCCGCTCGCCGGTCCAGAAATCGTACCAGGCGCCGCGCGGCAGATAAATCTTACGAGACGTGGCCCCTTGCTCAACCACCGGCGCAACCAACACATCGCGCCCCCACAAGTATTCATCGCCGCGCGCGACCGCCACGGGATCGTCCGGATAGTGCAGCCACAGCGCGCGCATCACCGGCATGCCCGTCTGCGTGCATTCGCGCACCGCGCTGTACAGGTACGGCAGCATCCGGTAGCGCAGCTCCAGATACTTGCGGCAGATCGGCTCCACTTGCGCATTGTGCAGTTCGCTCGCCTCGGGAACCGCCGCGCCATTGTAGTTGCTGATCTCGATCGGCCCTGTATCGCCGGTATTCCAGCCCCACGGAAGCCGCAGCTTCCACGTACGCCCGTGCGAGCGGAACAGTGTGCAGAACGCGCCGAACTGGAACCAGCGCACGTACAACTCGGCCGTGAATTCCTTCGTCGGAACGAATCCGCCGATGTCGGTTCCCCAATACGGAATTCCGCTCAGCCCCGTGTTGACCGCCACCGGAATGTGCGTGCGCAGCGTTTCCCATCGCGAATAGACGTCGCCCGACCACAGAAACGACGCGTAGCGTTGCATCCCCGCCGCGCCATTGCGATGCAGCGCGAACGGGCGCTCATTGGGCCGGTCAATCTGCGGCCCTTCCCAATACATGCGATTGCGCGCCAGCCGCGACTCCAGATTCAGCGGATCGCCTTCGTCCGGCCACCACCCGTCCACGCCCAGCGCGAATATGTCGCGATGCTTGTTCCAATAGCAGCTTGGTTGCTCTTCCACCGGCTGCTTCGCGTCGCAAGCATCGCGCACCGTCCCGTGCATCGCCCGCGCCCGGATCACCACGTGCAGCGCAACTTTGAAATGCTCCGCGTGAAGCTGCTGGAACATCGCCGCCGGATCGGGAAATACTTTCCGGTTGAAATCGAATTCGCCGTTGTTCGTGTTCCAGCCGGACGGGCAAAACCCGGTTCCCAGATAGATCAGCGTGTCGCACGGCAGCTTCTTCTCGCGAAACGTCTTCGCTTCGGCGAGAATCTCTTCGCGGCTGGCCAGCGTGCGATGCGATTGCTGGTAGCCGAAACTCCACAGCGGCGGAAGCTCCGCATGGCCGGTGAGCCGCGCGTATTCGGCCATGATCGTGGCCGGCTCCCGCGATGCCACAAAGAAAAGATCCAGCGGCAAAGGGGTAGCCGGCTGGAACTTACTCTCCGAGCCCGAAAAATCGAAAGTGCCCAAAGGCTGGTGGATGAACATCGCCCATCCGTTTGTTCCGATGAGCCACGGAACCGGCACGCGCCCCCCGTGTGTTCCGAGTTGGTAGCCGCCCTGGCCGCTGCGCATCCGATCCGTCGATCCGCGCCGGTCGAATTGCGGCCCGCCCTCGCCCAGTCCGAGCAGCGGCGCAGACCCTGTCGCGAACGAAACCGCGCCGCTCTCCCGATCGATTTTGACCTGCTGCACCGCTTCACCCTTCGACGTCTCGATGCCGAACGCCAGCGGATCCGGCGTGAACTTGATTCTGAGTTCCCCCGCCTTCACCGTTTGCGCAACCGCCGCCCCGCGCAGCCTCGCCACCGGCGCGCCCCAGGATGCTTGAACAAGCGAACCGTTGCCCGGCACTTCACCAAGCCCGGCAGGAACCACACTCAGCCGAACAGTGTGCGCGCTCACCGGCGCGACGCGAATTTCCACGTCCTGTCCGCCCACACGCAGCGCGGAATCGGCAGCAACCAGCCCCGCACCAGCCGCCAGTATCCACTGTCGTCTCGAAAAATTCATAGATGGCTTCGCTCATTATGCACAAACCGAGCCGGTAGAGTGTACTACTAGAGCTAGATTTCTCCTCGGCGCGCGAAGGTTGTGGGGCAGCTTGCTAAGCTGCGCGCCGGTTGTTTAACCGGCGCCGTTTGGTTGCGGCTACGCTGCTCTGTGGGGCAGCCCATCTTCCCTGCCGCCGGCTTTCCAACCGGCGTGTTCAGGACGAGAAATCGTCGCGGCTCAAGCAGAAAAATTCGGTAGTCCAGGCTGCAAGCATGCGCTGATCTAGGGAATATTTTCCGAAATCAATCCCTACACTGCGCAACGGGGTTCGTTGGTCGTAAGCTCGTGATCCCGCGGTAGCTTGGCGCTCTCAAATCGGCCAAGAAACATGCTGTATTCGATTCAACGATTTTCCCGAAAAAATCCTATATCACTCTCTTTGCAAATGGATCAGGGAGTAGAAGCCGCTGCGCTTCCTCATTCTTCCAGCCCGCTCATGAGCTACTCCCGAACCCTGTTGACGGTGTCAAGATTGTATACTCAAGTTACCCTGCACTGGAGGTAACTGTGAAGATGCCTTTTCGGTCTATCGCCTCGTCTGTCTTCGTACTATTCGCCGCCCTCGGCACTCTTGACACAGCCTGTGCTCAAGACACCATCAATTTGACCCCCAACGTCTTCAACTTCTGCGTGCCGGCGAATAACAGCTCTCCTCCCCCCTTCCAGGTCCTGAATGTGAATAGTGCGGATGGCGCCCAGCATAGTTTCGTCGCCACTGGTGTACAGCCCTGGATCAAACTGAACGGTCTTCATCAGGCTTCTGGCAATACCCAAATGGGACAAGTCCAGGTGTCCATCGATTCGTCCGCGTATTCTTCCGTGAATTCCAACACCGGACTGATCCAGGTAAACGCGGGAAGCACCACCAAGAACGCCACCGTCAATGTGACCGTCTCGAGCTCGTGCGTTAGCACCATGAATGCGAACCCGAGCACTGTCAACCTCAGTCCCAGCGTGACAACCCAGAATGTGCAGATCAGCGGAGCGTCGGGCAGCACCACGGCCGTACCGGCTTACGGCAACGGTCCAGCCGGATGGTTTGTGCTGGACAATTCCAGCTTCAATTCGCCCTCGTTTAGCTTCAACATATCGTTGTCCGCCACTCCATCCAACGTCACCTACAACGGAAGCGTCACCGTTACTGTCAACGGAACCAACAACGCGGTCGCGATACCGGTGAACTACGTCGGCGGCGCCACCGGCGGCGGAGCGTTTACGGCAACCCCGTCGTTCATCAATAAGAATTTCAGCTCGAATCAAGATCCCGTGTTCGACACTGTGATGAGCATCGGCGCAGGATCCGTGACTGGCCACGCTGTAACGGCGAACATATCGCCGGGTAACGGCCCGGGTAACTGGATTACCGTTCCGGTCGCCCCCGGAACCGTGCCGACATCCGCAACGATTCGACTCGATCCCACGAACCTGATAGTCGGCTTTCCCTACTCGGGGTCCGTGAGCTTCGTGGACAACACCAACAGCGCGAACTTTGTGACTGTGCCGGTAAACGCAACCGTCGGGTTCCCTTACTCCGCCAGCCCGAATCCGCTCAACTTCAACCTGCCCGCCGGAACCTTCAGCCAGGTGCAAGCGCAACTGACTCTTACCGGGCCGAACGTGCCCGTCGGCACGGGTGCGCAACCCGGTAACGGCCCTCAAGGTTGGTTTAATGTCGTTCCCAGTTCGGCGACTATTTTCAACGGTACCTTGGTGCTGACCGTTACGGTAAACGCGGCGGTCCTGACGGCGGGCATCCAGTACCAGGGGAGTGTTGTGGTCTTCCAGAGTGGGAACCAGGTGCTCAGCGTGCCCGTGAACGCGATCGTCGGTGGTTCTTCCGCACTCGCCGTTACACCGTCGCAGCTCAATTTCGCTTACCAGTCTGGCAGCAACATTGTGCCTCAACAGACGATCAGCGTTTCCAGTGCGGCGGGGACTCAGATAAACTTCAGCGTTCAGGCGACCACCTCCAGTTGCGGTACTGGCTGGGTCGTTCCCTCCGTCAATAACTCCACCACAAATGGGACCTCGCCGGTCCCCGTCACTATTTCGATCAACGCGCAGAATCTGCCGCTTGGCAACTGCAGCGGCAACGTTGCCATCGCATCGTCGGGGAGCACGGCCACTAACGTCGGCGTGAATGTGCTGGTCAGCTCGAATCCGGTCCTCACCGCAACGCCGTCATCCGTGAATTTCACGTTTCAACCCGGTAGCGGCATCCCCCAGTCTCAGTCCGTGTCGCTGTCCAGCTCCAGCAGTACCCAGTTGAACTTCAATGCAACCGTCAACGCGGTTCCCTCCAGCGCCGCGGTTTTCGCGACCGTGAGTCAGGGCAGTGGAAACACGCCGTTCTCCCTCGGCATCGGGATCAACTCGGCCGTACTCGCCCAGCTCGGGCCCGGAACGTACGTCAACAATGTCGTGATCGCCTCAAACAACGCGGGGAATTCACCGGTGACCGTACAGGCGACGTTGGTGGTTTCAGGGAACGCGACGCTCACGGCCAACCCGCCGTCGCTCGCTTTGAACTATCAGATCGGCCAGGCGCAACCGCAGCTTCAGACCATCACGATCTTCAGCGCCGCGACGTCCGTTCAGTTTAATACCTCCGCCATATCGTCGAACTGCGGCAACTTCCTCGGCGTTTCTCCCGCCAACGGCGCCACCACGCTCAGCCTGGGCCAGACCAGCGCAGTGATCGGCGTTGCCGCGGCCATGAGCGGTATTACTACGCCACAGATCTGCAATGGAACCGTCACCGTCAGCGCGGTGAACTCGTCCACGTCCGTCACCGTTCCCGTCACCGTCAACGTCGTCAACACGGCTGTGATCGACATCGGGACGTCGGCCGTTATCCGGATAGCCACCGGTTCAAGCGGTCAGGTAAACGCGCCCGTGTCGCTCACGGCCAGCGACAACGCCACGCAAATTCCATTCAGTGCATTCGTGACCACCAACCCGCCCGGTCAGGGCTGGGTGTCGGGACTCCCGCAAACCGGCAATACGCCCAGCAGTCTGAACCTGCAGCTCTTCCCGAACGGTTTCCCCGCCGGAACCTACAACGCGACTCTTACAGTAAATGACACCAGACAGAGTTCGGCCGTGCCCACGCAGTCGATGCCTATCACGCTGATCGTGGTGGGACAGGCTACGGCGACCCCGTCATCGCTGACGTTCGCGCTGGCGCAAGGCGGAACGGTCGCGAACCAGACCATCACGGTCGGCAATGTGCCAAGCGGGGCCACCATCGCCGCCGGCGCCTCGACTTTCAGTTGCGGTACCGGCTGGATCGGTACCAGCGTGATTGGCAATACCGTGAGCGTCGGCATCAGCGGCTCCAGCTTGACGGTTGCGCAGAGCCCGTGTACCGGCCAGGTCTCGATCGTCGTTCCCGGCGCCTTCAATAGTCCGTTGAATGTTGGCGTGACCGTGAATATCGCGAACCCGGTTTCCTTTATCGTGTCGCCTCTGAACGCGAGCTTCACTTACGCGGCGGGGTCCAACTCTTTCCCGCAGAATCAGACTGCATCGGTGGGAACCAGCAACGGCTCCAACGTCCCCTACAGCGTTAACGTTACTTCCGCAAACGGTGGAAACTTCTTTACCGTTACGCCCCTCACCGGCGCCACGCCCCAGACCCTGACCATTTCCTTGAACCAGGCGGTGGTGGCGACGCTCGGCCAGAGCACTTATACCGGCGCCGCTACCATCTCCTCGGGAAATCTCCAGAACGCGACCATCAATGTGACGCTGGCCGTGACAGCGCCGCCCGCGCCGGTGGTGGGCGCCGTTGTGAATGCCGCAACCCAACTGCTCGGCCCCATCTCCCCCGGAGAAATTATTACCATCTACGGCACAAACGTCGGGCCCACGACACCCGTCGGCTTGACCCTGCTGCCGAACGGCAACGTGTCCACCAACATCGGAAACACGCAAGTGTTCTTTGACGGCATCGCCGCTCCGCTCATTTACGTGTCCGCGACGCAGACGAACCTGATTGTGCCCTACGAGCTGGCGGGCCGCTTCCAGACCAACATGACGACGACCCGCGGAGGAGTGACTTCGAACGCCTTTCAACTTCGCGTAACCGATACTGTGCCCGGCATCTTTACCGCGAACGCTTCCGGCCAGGGGCAGGGCGCCATTCTGAACGAGAACAATACCATCAACGGTCCTGGATCGCCCGCCCCGAAGACAAGCGTGATCTCCATTTACGCGACCGGTGAAGGCCAGATCAATCCTCCCGGAGTCACGGGGACACTCACCGGTTTGCTGCCGCCGTTCCCGACGCCGGTCGCAACCCCGGTGACGCTCGTGTTCGTCGTCCCGGGACCGAACGGGACCACGGTAAACGTTCCGGCTACCATCATGTACGCCGGCGAAGCCCCAACTCTGGTCTCGGGCGTCCTGCAGGTGAACGCCGTGGTACCAGCGTCCGTCCCCTCGGGCGCTCAAACCATCGTCCTGACTGTAGGTGCAAACAGCAGCCCATCCGTAGTGACGGTTCAGGTGCAATAGCAGAATACGTTTCCGGCCTGTCCCGCGGAGAGTCGAGAACGCGGCACTGCTGGCTTTGATCGGAATGATCCTTTTAACGGTTCTCTGGCGGCAAATTTCTTCCGCTTCCGGAATTGGCGGCGGATAGCTCGTGCCGAGCGAGGAAGCCGCTGCCTACAACCTGCCAAACCAAGGTTTACAGACTAGTCTGATCCCTAATACGGGGCCCTGCACGATGCTCGATGGTCATCAAATATCACCCTTGACATGAGTGTTTTATGATGTTATAGTGATGTTGTCTGGAGCATGACGTGACCAAAGCGGCATGACTCTGGGAGGGAAGTCTAGTTAAGAACAGAGGAGATGACACACATGCGCGACAGAATGATCTGGTTGACCGGGTAGGAGGTTCTTGCCCGTTCCGCCGGTGAGGAGAAGAGAAATTGAAGTTACACCCTCTACCAGCAAGATACTTTCGACGTGCTTAGTTCGTGAAACAGAGCACGTTCAACCGAAACTTTGGATTGAGGGGGTCATGCTGATTGAGGTTCAGCAGACTACCGCCTCAATTACCCTGATCAAGACGCCCTACCGTGGGCATCCATCAAAGGATTGTGATACATATGAGGATTCAACTCGAGCTACCGGAGGCGCAAGTCCGAGAGCTGAAAACGCTGATGGAAGCGGCTGGCTTCGAAACGTATAAAGATGCGTTTAACAACGCTCTTACGCTTTTGGAGTGGGTGCTCAACGAGGTAAAGAGCGGGAAAGTTATCGCAGCAGTCGATGAACAGAACGACAAATACAGAGTGCTCGTGATGCCTGCCCTGGAGCGTGCCGCGAAAGCCGCCCGCAAGCCAAAAGAGCCCGCCCTTAGCAGTGTGGGTCGCTGACAGGTCGCACCATTATGGGATCATCTCCTCCGGCAGGGCCGATCCCTGTCACAGTCAAAGACTGGGTGACGAGGGTCACGACAGAGAACAATATTGACCTTCAGAAAAAGATCGTCACGTTCCTTCTGCGATCGTATGGTTGGCTGCTAGCAGCTTCAATGGCTATATTCCTTCTTGAAGGGTTCGGTCTTTGGGGATTCAAGCTGAGCGAAACGGTATTGAAATTCATTGGCACAGCGACCGTTGGGGAGATTGGCGGCCTACTGACCCTTACAATCCGAGTCGTCTTCGGAAAGAAATAGACAGGGTCCGGATCGCTGTTTCAACCGAATCCCCAGTCCCCTCCAAACCTCCGTAGTGACGGTTCAGGTGCAATAGCAGAATACGTTTCCGGCCTGTCCCGCGGAGAGTCGAGAACGCGGCACTGCGGGCTTTGATCGGAATGATCCTTTTGACGGTTCTCTAGCGGCAAGTTTCTTTCCGCTTCCGGAATTGGCGGCGGATAGCTCGTGCCGAGCGAGGAAGCCGCTGCGAACAACCTACCAAAGCGCCGCGAGGTTGGTTTGGTCGAGGAGGAACTGGATTTGAGGATGTGGCTCGATCTCTTCGGACCCGATTCGCGACTTGAATGAGCGTACCGACCGACCAAATCCCCTCCGTCCGAAGCAAGATTGTTCTGTTTTCGGAACAGACCCAGACCAAGCTGCCTGCAATCAACAGATTCATTCCGTCAAAATTTCCTCCGATCGGAAGATTCTGTTCGGAAAACCGAACATCGCGGTCCGTTGACACATTCGCCGGGTCGCACGATTCATTAAGATACTGGCCCGAGCGATTCCGATACTCGGCAGTTCCGAAACAACTATCCCCGAACCCCAAAAACCTCAATATCAGGGTATCTGTACACCTAAAACATGCTGTCTGTCAAAGGAACCGTTGTCCGGAAAACAGTAAGGTTCTTGGCCGCAACCGTGCATTCGAACATCGAGTAAGCATGGGGAAAATACTAGTTGATAATCGCTCGGAACAAGTGCATCATCTAACAATACTCTCCCGTTAAAGAGGTGAACCCGATGCACGGTGCCATCCGAGCAGCAGTTGCATTAGCAACCTTCTCCGTGCTGATTTCCCCTGCCCTTGTCCAACAGCGCGTCGATCTGCGGAATATGTACGAACGCTGCACGGCTGTCGTGCCCCTTGGAAAGGGCACATTCGAAGATCCCAAGCGGCCCATGTACGCTCCATTACGGTCCGCTATTAAGTCCGGCGTGCGCACCGGAATCCTGGGATTTACTCACGTCCTGAGCGACGACGGCAAGCTGGCATTAACCCAGCTTGTGGCCCGTGACCGCTCCGCCCTCCATAAGGCCATGGGTGCCCTATCGGTTCGCATTCCACGACGTGCGGCTTCAAGGGGCGCAATATGAACCATGCAAACGTACCGCGGGTTGATCGTTCTGTTGACGAGCCAGATATTCATGGCCTCACGGCACGCCTCGATGGGAGAATTACAAAGTCGCTAGAGTTCATGACCGCCAACCTGGACAGGCCCTTGGTATTATCTGACATCGCGGGACAGGTCTGTTTGTCGACCTCACGCTTTTGCCACCTGTTTCGTCAACAGACAGGTACGAGCCCGAAACAAGCGCTCGGGCGCATGAGAATGGACCGTGCGAACGAGCTTCTGCTGGATACTGATCTGCCAATCAAGGCCGTGGCCATTGAGGTAGGCTTCCAACACACGAGCACGTTTATACGATCATTCCGCTCTGCTCGCGGGACAACTCCAGGTAAACATAAGGACGCTGTGGTGCGCGGTTGAGACGCGCGAACACGCACCGTTTGTTCAATTCCGCGCATCGGACTAGGAATCCCATGAACCATCCCTACGATAAGGGCAGCGGCAACGTGTGCGTTCTCACCGCGCGGAAGGAACCAGACTCTGCGTTGTCGGCAATACGACGACATTCCAGGCTGTTCTCTTTAGGTTGCATACATGCTGGAATTGGTTCGCGCGATGTGGTATGCTCCCGTAGCACCATGACCGTAAGTAAAGCCGCACTCATCGCAACGCTAGGTACAGGCTTGGGTGTGGCGCTCTCAGTGATCCTGAACGCACAGAACATCCTTGCCGCGCTGCGAACGCCTCAATTCGCCAAGTCGCTCATGACTTACGACATCGCATTCGGGCTGGTAAACTCTTTTCTGGGTGCGATGTTGGCAGGCTTTTTTCTGGTCCTCTACAGAGACTTGAGAGGATTATCAAATCCCGTCGGTCTCCAGGATGCTGCTCTGCTTGGGGCGGCAGTGACTGCCGCATCGCTGGCCGGGACGATCGTCGCGGTGCGCCGATTTCCTTTTCACACTTTAATTGAGTTCATGAGCCTCTCCGCAGCTTTACTGCCGCAAGTCCCTTGGCTGATCTTTTTCTTGCTCTTCTATAAGGAATCGGCCCCGCTCTTGAAACATGCGACCCGACTGATCGCCATAGTTTTAGCAGTTTGCGTCACGCTCAGCGGCGTGTGGAAAACTTACCAGGGGTATTGGAGCTTGAACCACAATTTGTTCCACGCCAATTTATTCCACGGCGTGAACTGGGACTGGAAAGAGCATTTGGCCGCGACTTTCTGGTACTTCGTGTTGTCTCCCGCGATCAACATGTTCAGGTGGCTTTCCGTCGTTGTTCTGTTGCTGACGATCTGGCGAAGCAGGCTCGAACATGCCGCAAAGACCTAAGATTCCGCCAGTGGAACAGGTGGTGCCGATGAGGTTTTCTAGGGTAGAATCCGCGCATTGAAGCGGCTGTCATCACGATTGAGTGTTCCCAAGAGCAAGCTGCAAGACAGCAAGAAATGCCTATCAAATAGCAGGAATGGCTAATAGTGGTATATTGACACGCGCAATCCCCTTCCCTCATAATCAGGTGACATTGAGTTCTTAATTGAACCTCTGACGCGTCAACACGTGATTCAGTCCGCGGGTCCGAGTCGTTAGGAACAAAAGGTGCTGTTGGTTTGTGCTCCGCTTTGCGGAGTTGACAGAAGAAATGCTCTAACGGTAGGACGTTTCGCCGTTTGGTTATCCGCTCCCAGAGGATGACCGGTCAGGCACGATGCACATAAGGGGGAAGGAGATAGATGTTGAGGATACGAGAATCACGTCGCACTGTCACGTCGGTGGGCTTGGTTGTTTCGTTCTGCCTTCCAGCGCTCCTCGCTCAGGACGCTCTTCATGGTTGGAGAGCTAGTACGGCGACCGGCGCGATAGAGCTGGTGGCGGTTGAGGAAGCTTCAGCCCTTAGTACTTTTTCCTTTAAGAACACGTCAGGGCGGCTCATTACGGCTTTCGCTGTCTCCTTCCCTGTCAACCGCAGTACTGGCATCAGCCATTACTTGGACTGTTTTGACCGGGAGGGCAGCTGTTTGGCGCCAGGAACGATCTACCGATTGAGCGTGGATTCACCGGGACTTTCCGTGGTCGACGATCGCGTCGTAGAAATCCGTGCAGCTATCTTCGCGGACGGGACGAGCGAGGGAACGCAAGCGTACGTGAACTTCATTCACCATGACTGGCTAGGCCGCATGCTCGAAGTGGAACGAATCAAAAGTATTACAAGCGGACCTACTGAGCGGTACGTTGGGGATATAGGCATCGCACAATTCACACGGGACATTGGAAAATTACCAGAGTCGGTCAAAGCTGCATTGGATGATCTGAGAGGGGTCGGAATGCCGGGGGTGTCCATGGATGAGCTGATGTTGGCCGACAAGGGAGCCGCGCATGCTTTTTTGTCCGGTGTCCGCATGGCGAGGGAGGACGCTCTACGGAAAGTGGAGCAACTCAGACGGCTGCCTGAGGCACCTTCGAATGACACGACAGCGCTCACGCAAGCCGCGTTCCTTACTGGCCTAAGACAAACGTATCAGGATCTCAGCGCGAAGCATCATGAATTTCTCGAACGACGAACAGTGGGAGGTGGACGGCAGTGATTGACACGACCGGTTTGCGGATCATCGTTTCTCTTCTGGGAGCGCCTGTTGGGCTACTCTTCGCCCAGACGTTAGAGTGTACTGGTCCGAAGTGTATAATATGCAAGCCTGGGAAATGCAGTCCCAGCATTTCCCAGGCTATCCCGAAATACGATAACTTTTGTCAGGGTACCGGAAACGCCGAATGTAATGCGCCAATCACCAAGACACTCACTTATACCATCAGTTTCCCGGACGGTTACTCCGAGGTCAAAGAGCAATCGGCAAAGGGCCAAGCTGCTACTGCGAAGGAATGCCACGCGGGTGTTCTCTCTGGACCTTATAAATACGGCGAGTGTTGGCCGTATTTCTACACAGCCACTGGCTCGGATGGGCACTTTTCTCAGAGGGCAGAGGATGCGTACGCTAATATCACTTGGCTCCTTTGCGGGGTTGATCCGTTCCCTCAGGTCACCTATAATGCAGGATTTCAGTGTCAACCCACAGGCATGGATCACTGGGTCGTGGTGGACCATAAGTGCTGTGACGGAAAATGCTGACTGCGCGGTGGAAGAAGGCGTTGTGATGCGCGCGCGCTGCGACCACGGTCATTGCGCCTTTTAGAATCTTCCGGCGCCCTTGAGCGCAGGCGGAGAAACACACCTGGAGACTTGTTGAATTTGTAGTACTAGAGCGACTGAATTCGGGTTTCGGTGTGAGCCTGGGGGTTCTTGCAGGATTAGAACAGTAGCTGCGAGGTCACATACATGCGTGCAACATTGATCGTCATTCTCTTGTGTTTGATGGGCATAGTATGCGTAGGGCAACAGTGTCCGGACGATGGCTGTCCGGTTTGCCCAAACGATGCTGATCCGGTTTGTCAGGACGGTCAATGGGTTTGCCCGTGTGTGAACCCGCAGCCCTCATGCCCAGGGGCCGTTTGCACGCCAAACGGCACGTGGAACTGCCCTTGCGATCCGAATACGAAGCCATGCCCGGATGCTACCTGTAAGTCGGATGGCACGTGGGACCCATCCACCTGCACAGCTCAGTGTGACCCCAATACAATGCCCTGCCCAACGGCGACTTGCAAATCTGACGGAACTTGGGATGCATCCTCTTGTTGTGATCCGCACACGGATGACCCGTGCGGAACGTGCGGCACGATCCAGTGTGACAGTTCCTGTAATGACCCTTGTGCGTGCGATCCGCACACGGGTGACCCGTGCGGAACCTGCGGCACGATCCAGTGCGACAGTTCTTGTAATGATCCGTGTGCGTGCGACCCGCACACGGGTGACCCCTGTGGAACCTGTGGCACGATCCAGTGCAACGGTTCTTGTAATGATCCCTGCGCGTGCGACCCGCACATGGGTGACCCTTGCGGAACCTGTGGCACGATCCAGTGCAACGGTTCTTGTGATGATCCTTGCGCGTGCTCTCCTGACGCGGGTAAAGGTTGCGGAACCTGTGGCACGATCCAGTGCGACAATTCTTGTGAGGATCCCTGTGCGTGCGGCCCGGACGAGATTTGGTGCGGCGGTTCCTGCGTCCCCGCCGAGCAGGGTTGTTCAATCGCCAATCCCGGCATGGCGGCATTGGAGCGCGCGCTGGCGAATGCCGCTCCGGGCAGCAGGCCCGTCACTTCCGGACCTCGCCTCGCCCCGTTAACTCGCGGCCAGCCTCCGGCGCAGAGCATCGGAAAGCCAGTTACGCTCGAGTCATTAGGCAGGATGCAATGAACACCACGACAACCACGACAACTCTTCTGGTCGCGTTGCTGCTGACCGCCGGAACCGCCGCGGCAAATGACGCGTGCCGGAGCCTCGATGAGGAGGGCAAGGCCCGTCTTGTCTCCTTCGTCGAAAAGAAGTACAAGCTCGGCCAGAATGCTTCGGTCAAGATCGCGGAGGATTCGGCCGTGGAGGGCTCCTGCTACCGCAAACTGCGGTTCCAATCACAGAGCCCGCAGCGATCCTTTGGCATGACGTTGTACCTGTCGCCGGACCAGACCTTCCTGCTCCCTGAGCTGTTCGACGTTCGCATCGACCCGCTCGAGGAAGAGCGCCGGAAGAACCGCGAGGTCATGGCCAGCCTCGTTCAAGGCCGCCTTTCGTCGATGGGTCCGGCGGACGCGAAAGTGACCATCGTGGAATTCTCGGATTTTCAGTGTCCCTACTGCCGCCAGTCCGCGGGCATGCTAAAGACCTTTCTCGCCACGCCGGAAGCGAAAGACGTCCGGTTTGTGTTCCGGCATTTTCCGCTGACCATGCACCCCTGGGCGAAGCCTGCCGCGGAGGCGGCCGCCTGCGCGAGCTTCCAGGACCAAGCGGTGTTCTGGAAGATGCACGACTGGCTCTTTGAGAACCAGACCTCCGTCAGCGTTGACAATGTGCGCGACAAGCTGCTGGATGTGGCGCGAGCAAGTCCCGGCTTCGATGTGGCCACTTACCAGGGTTGTCTCGACGACGCGCTCTCGCTGGGCACGGTTCTAAGGGACACCAACACAGGCGTCACGAACCGAGTGACCGGGACGCCTACATTTTTCGTGAACGGTCGGCGCGTTCAGGGCTTCCGAACGATGGCGGACCTGCACGCTGCGGTGGCAGAAGCGTTGGAAGAATCCGCTCCGCCGCCGCGTTCCGGCGCTGGCGCGCCAAGTCCCGGCCGGTAAGCAACCGATGTCCAGCACGCATACTTGGTTGGCTCTAACGGCATTGGCGAGCCTTCTGGCCGCAGGCCAGGCTCCAACTCAGCTTCCAACGCCAAAATCCGCGCGTTCGCGCGAAGCGAACGCCGACCGTGAGACGGGTTCGGTGCGCGGTAACGTTCGAGCCGCCGAGAGCGGGAGCCCCCTCGCGGGAGCCAGCGTTTCCCTGGTCCCGGCGGACTCCAGACCAAATAGCCCCACTCTGGCGGCGGTTACCGGGGACACGGGAGCTTACGTGTTCCCGAGCGTGCCGCCGGGAAACTATTTTGTTCTTGCCACGCACAAGGGGTATTTCAGGCAGGTATTCGGGCAAAAGTCCCATCCCTTCACCGGTACGCCCGTCTCAGTGAGTGCACGTGGCACCGTGAATAGTGTCGACATACCGCTGATCCGGCTAGGCGCAGTCGAGGGGCAGATTCGTGACCGGAATAACGAGCCCTTCAGTCGTGTGACACTCACACTCAATCACTACCGGATCGCCAATGAGAATCGGATGCTCCTGCCGGTGGCGACCGCGGAGTCCGATGACCGCGGACACTTCCGGCTCTTTGACGTGCCTCCCGGACGGTATTACTTGAAAGCCACGGTTCGCGTCCAGACCGCTGCGTCGGTTGAGAGCTACGCTCCGACCTACTATCCCGGCGTGCTTCTGCCGGAAGAGGCCAGCCAGCTCACAGTGGCTGCAGCTGGCGAGGTCACGGGCATCAGCCTGGCGATGCGCTCTTCGGAGGTCCACTCCATCGCTGGCCGCATCACCGGCGAGGATGGACGGCCCGCCGTAAGAGTCGTCGTCGTCGCCAGGAAATATCCGCTGAGCGAGAACTCCGCGGAACTCGGCTCTGCGGCGACGGACCAGAATGGGGCATTCGTTCTGCGCGGCTTGATTCCCGGCCGATACCGGCTGTCCGTGCGCTTGGCGGACCCTCCACGCCGAATTGGCGCGAGCGCCGTGGTAGAGGTCGGAACTCAGGATGTGCGGGATCTGGCCCTTACCCTGGCTGAAGGCTCGAATATCTCAGGCCGGATCGTCCTTGAGGGCGCACCTGGCAGTTTGGATTTCAGGAAGGTCCGCATTGCCGTGGTCCCAGACCTGGAGCCCGCTACATCCAGCGAAGCCGCTGCGCTAGTCGCCGCTGACGGCCGGTTCGTCATTCCGTGGATCTACCCTGGGGCAGCCCGCTTTCGCGTCAGCGTGCCTCGTGGGAACGCGTACGTCAAGACCGTCCAACTTGCAGGCGTCGATGTTACCGACCAGGTGATCGAGTTCACCAACAGAGCCAGTTGGTCCGGCGCTGAAGTCACAGTCTCGCTGTACGGCCGGGGCGCTGAAGGGATCGTGCTACTCAAGGAAAAGCCTGCGGCGGCTGCGACTGTCGTCCTATTCCCTCGCAAATCGGAACTGAGGGAATTGCCGCGTTACACGAGAGTGGCGTACACGGGGCAGGATGGAACGTTCTCCATTGTCGGGGTCCCTCCTGGCGATTATTTGGTGTGCGCTTTGGCCGACCTGGAAGCAGATTTAGCCAATGACCCTTACTTCCTTGGCCAGATCGAAAAGCTCGCGACACCTCTCGATCTGAATCAGGATACGGCACGCGGGGTTCGCCTGCTGGCACAGAACACCCCCTAGACCTTTTTCAGTCCCCTCCCAACCCCCAAAATATCCCCCATCCCCCCAACAACTTACCCATCCCGACCCCTAGATCCCGCCCCCCACCGTGTTACGAAGAAATCAGAATGCATCCTCAAATCCAGTTCCTCCTCGACCAAACCAACCTCGCGACGCCCTTCGCTTCCCCGCACGGCCAGGCCTTCCTCAGCCTCCCCTTCGCGACCTTCAGCCACCAAGTCTGCCCGGTCCACTCGCCCCGCCTCCGCGACTGGCTCATCGACGCCTTCTATCGCGAACACCGCGAGCCCCCCACCCCCTACGCCCTCCGCCAAACCATCCGCACTCTCGCCGCACGAGCCACGCAAACCGAAATGATTCTCCCCGTCAACCGCCGCGTAGCCGCCCGCGGCGATCCCCATCGACCCGACGCCATCCTCCTCCACCTCAACAACTCCGACGGCGAAATCGTCGCCATCACTCCCCAAGGCTGGGAAGTCACCACCGATCTCACCGCCGCCTTCCTCCAAAGCCGCGGCAACAACGAACTCCCGGAGCCCCGGCCCCCCGCTCTTGCGACCCGCCAAAGCGGTATCGTATCGTGGAGATGTGATGGGCGCGGAAACAAAGACTCGCATGAGCGAAATTGTATCGGTCGATCCGGACTTGATGCATAGGACTCCTTGTTTTCCGTGGAACCCGCGTTCCGGTCCGTCTTCTGCTGGATGATCTCAAGAGCTGCACCTCGTCTTCGCGTGGCTCTTCCCGAGTGTTCCGTCGAGACTAGGAATAACGTTTTCGTTATTTCGTAATGTACCCTACTATGGATTCTTTGGCCGCACTCCCTGCCTGTTGATCTCTGCTGCGATGAACGGATACCGCCTCTGGAGGAAGCCCAGCATGATTTCCCGGTCCAGGTATTCTCGAAGTACTTCAAACCTCAATTGCACCCAGGTATCATCGTTCAAACGAAGAATATCGATCGTCTGCTGAACGGCGCCCGCGATGGACGCCGCCAGTGATGGCTCCGGATTTACCCGAAGTGTCGCGGTGTCCAGAATAAACCAACCGGGCTGAATGTGGAATGGGTCCAGCACGTCGGCACTGTCCCCTTTGTTGCTGTTGATACGATCGTGTGCCAGGCGGTAGTTCGACCACTCGTAGGCCAGGTGCGGATGCGTTGACTTAGGGCGATAGTGATCGACGCTGCAATTATTTGGTACCCAACACGACGAGTACGCACAGATGCTGCTGTACGCAGCCGCCAGCTGAGGTAACGCTTGTTTCCAAAAATTTGTCCTTCTGAACTGCTCCCTAGTTGGACGCGGCACTCGCCGCAGGAACGCCTGGCCGGGGGCGCGGACAGTCGCGGCAAAATCTGCTGGCTCCGGCTGTGGCATAACCGGGATCACAACGCTACGCCTTTCGCCTCTGCAAAGTGCAGCCACCTCGGCCAGAAAGGATCTTCGGCCGGCAGAACTTTGACAAGCTGGGAATGTACATCTTGTATCAATGCACCGTCGGAAGATGAGTCCGCCAGAAGACGTTTTGCCTGCTCTAACGCATCCTCACCTTCACGCGATCGCGCCTGTTTCAGCTCGAACACGTCAGACGTCAACCAACTATCAACGCTGCCGTACTTTATGAACTCTATTTGCTGCAGTTGAACGTGGGAGCTGTCATGCAGGAACAAATGAAAGAGCCTGTCCGTCTCCTCCGAAAACATACTCTCCAGCGAAGCAAGAATCAGGGGCGAATGTGTGGCCACGATAACCTGCGCCTTCATTTCCTCGCCGAGCAGGTTCGTCACATCAAGCAGCGCAGGGAGCACAACCCGTTGCCATTTCGGGTGTAGGTGTGCTTCGACTTCGTCCACCAGGACAACCATTTGTTTCTGGGGAGATTTTCTTTGGAGGTTTGAGAACACTCGGTGCTCGTTCCATGCCCAGACAAGGAGGTAAGCAATGGTGACAATACGTCTGACGCCCGCGGATTCGGTCGTAAACGGTACAACGGCATAATCGTGCAGCAGCGTCGGGATGTCCCGTGCATCAGGCGGCAGCCGCATCGGTTCGCCAGGCTTAAGTGGTGACATATCCGGAGGTGACACGCGCTCCAACACTCGGCAGAACGTCTCGAATGTCGATTGATCTTGCTGGTTTTGCCAGCGCACCCAATCACGGATCAGCCCTTCAATTTTTCCGCCTAATCCATTGAGTACTTGGTCCCGTGTAAACAGCAGTTGGGGGTGCTGCGCCGACTCTAGACCGTGTCGAGCAGGGTCCCAAACGGCGAACGAACCATCAACTCTGGCGTATATCACCAGCCCCGGAAGCGTCGGCCTTCCTTTCTTCGGTGGCGGCCAGCGTTGGCGCTCCCAATCGTACTGGATCGTTCTGTTCTGTGCCGCCTCACGTTCATTACTGCCTGCGATTGCGAATGTAATACTCGGCAACGCGCGCTGCTTCTGTAGCATGTTCGGCACAGCCGGCTGCTCCGCCCATTCGCCAGTCAGGCTCCACCACGCGCACTCAAGCAAAAAAGTTTTCCCGATGCCGTTATCACCAGTAATTACCGACAGCCGCTCTGCAGGATTCAAATCTAGTTCCTGCGCCGGTCCAATGTCGCGAAGACTCAGTACACGTAAGGTGCCGCCTTCCTCAGGCGCGGCGTCCGGAGCTGGCTCAAGCTGTCGCACTAGGGCAGCATCATCGAAATGTTCCGGGGTTAGAAAGGGGTCTGGCAGATCCGGCACCGACACCTGGAACAGCTGATCGATCTCTTTTGCACTCAGATCAAAGTCACGAATGAGTGCGCGGTTGATAGCACTAGCCTTGGTACCGCTTGGCCACTTTTTATTCCTGTACAACCAGACTGCCAACCAAAATGCCGGAACGCGATCCGTGTTATCCCGGTTCAACTTCTGCCGCAGGACCTGTACATATGATTGAGCCCAGCCCCATCGGTCGCTCCCTCTGACATGCATGAACGCCGCCGCCAGATCACCTTGCGTCCGGGTTTTTTGTGACCCCGAGGAAGGATACTTCGGCGACAACCACCGTCCACTCGACGTTCGAAATGGCTGAAAGTAGAATTTCGATTGCATGTCCGGGTGATAGTACTCCTGCAGAAACGCCTGCTCAGCGGAGTTGATGGCGAACTGCCGCATTTTTCCGACAGGAAGCCGCTCTTGTTTACAGACCAGGAATGTGATTCCAAAAAACGGGTGGACGTTCGACAAACGCTCCAGCGACTGAAAGACAAGGTCCTGCCGGAAGTACATCAGAGCAGCGCCCCCAGCTGGCGGACCATGTAATCGCAAAACTTTGCACTCAGATCGATCCCGGTAGCAGACCGGCCCGTCCCAACCGCGACGCGCAGCGTCGTTCCACTACCAGCGAACGGATCGAGCACATTCCCCTGCTCCTGGCAGCCGAGTGCCAAACACCGTTCCACGAGTTCATCAGGAAACGGTGCCGTGTCAATACCATTAGTTGCCTTTGGCCGCGCTGAAATGGACCACACGTCCTCTTCGACAACAACGTCCCGGAGTGCGCCACGGTTGAAAAAATAGTTGCGGTCTTTTGAAAACATGAAAATGTTCTCGTAGCTACGCCGCGGCCGATCCTTGACCGATTCGGTGAGTGCATGTTTCCGATGCCATATGATTGCGCTGCGTATAACCCATTTGCGCGTTGACATCTCGAGAGCAAGGCGCCAAGGTATGCCTATGACGGACTTCGGCCGTATACCGATGCCTAAGCCACCGCTCTTATCTACCGCCCTGAGACCAAATCTTCGTTTCGCACTCTTCGGATCAATCCCATGTGACTTCCCTTTCCCAGAGTAATACGTGTCACCGAGATTGAGAAATAGCAGGCCATCCCTGCGAAGCACGCGGTGGACTTCATCCATCACAGAAGCCATCGCTTCTATGTAGCCCTTCACCGTTTCCTCATGGCCGATCTGACCAGAAACGCCGTAGTCCCGCAGCCAATAGTACGGCGGCGACGTCACAACGCAGTGGTAATGGTCGGCCGGCAAATATCGCAAGACCGTGAGCGCGTCGCCTTTATAAACATCCCATGCTGCGCCAGTGAAACTCGTCCCAGACCAATGGTTGTTTTTGTCGAGCTCTGGTCGTTGTGCTAGATGTGGTTTAAAGATAACGTTTTCCTCAAATTGATTCATTCGTTCCTTGAGGTCACCGCTCGTCTTCCTACTAACCACGCTGGTCGTTAACGAGGCGAAACCATTCTTGTAATGGCTCCATCATGCTTATTCCACGCAAGGCCGCATAGGCTTCAAACTGGCGATGAAGCTCAACCGCACTTCGAATTCACGGGCGCCAAACTTGCCGGCGCGCCGGCAAACTCACCCGTGATCAGACGGGCTAATGTGTTCTCTTCCCGGCGCCCCCTCCGCGAAATAACTCCGAGCAGCATGCCACCTGTTATACTCCCTGAACACCCGAGCCTAACAGAATGGACCAAGGAACGCAATAACGACTCCGTCACCCGAAACAAAAATACCGTTGCATGTTGACAACGGGTCTGCTCCGGCTTGGGTGATCGCTGCGGACTGCCAAGCCCCTCCGTATACGCGACCTCGTACGGGATATGCATCACTTCGAACTATACGTCTACCTCAGCGCCTTGCACCCGGATTCAGTCCCACCAAATCCCCCAAAATATCCCCCATCCCTCCAATAACTTACAAATCCCGACCCCTAGATCCCGCCCCCCACCGTGCTACCACCAAATCAGCATGCATCCTCAAATCCAGTTCCTCCTCGACCAAACCAACCTCGCGACGCCATTCGCCTCCTCCCACGGCCAGGCGTTCCTCAGCCTCCCCTTCGCGACCTTCAGCCATCAGGTCTGCCCCGTCCATTCGCCCCG
>WNFJ01114065.1_pt1 | contig 26817 bp, 24 predicted proteins | sample 5400461 | NCBI WGS metagenome assembly WNFJ01 (sample SAMN13153349, study PRJNA577476) | soil metagenome | isolation source: 115 cm saprolite on Douglas fir-dominated hillslope | place: USA:California | collected 2013-09-17
GTACTTTGCTCGGATTCATCCACGCTTCCGCACGCCATACGTGACAACAATTTGGACCGGAGTGGTCGTTGGCGGAGTGGCGATGCTGGTCGACATCGGCTCACTCTCAGATTTGACGAACATTGGAACATTGTTCGCATTCATTCTTGTCTGCGTCGGCGTGGCCGTTTTGCGGCGGACCGACGCAGGGCGTCCGCGGCCGTTTCGTGTCCCACTCGTGCCGCTGTTTCCGATCATCGGCGTGCTCCTCTGTTTGGTGCTCATGCTCAGCCTGCCGGTGCTCACCTGGATCCGTTTCTTTGTCTGGCTCGGAATTGGTCTGCTGATTTATTTTCTCTACAGCGTTCGACACAGCAAACTGCGCCGCGGCATCGACACCGGCATAACAGAAGATATTCCACCACCGCTAATCAAGACGTAAATGTGCTGTAAAGCGCGCTGTCAGCGCAGTCGGAGCGAACGCGGCTGCGTAATCTGTTATCCACTGAGACAGCCCCGAACGCTTTCGGGGCTACACCACGCGCCGACCTATGCCGCTTTCTGCGCGTGAGAGGCTCTATCGTCGATTTCCAGCCAATCGAATGTTGTCGTCTTCTCCGGATCTAGCCCGAGTTTCCTTGTTTCCTGGACGAAGTAATCGTGCTTCTCCAGATCGTCGTAGAGACTGCTGGTCTCGACTTTTTCGCTCCAGCGCTTGATCTCAGCCGGTGTTTTCTTTTCACCGCTTTGATTGAGCCATTCGACCATCTCCTGGTCGCTCGCGCCTTGCTCAATCTGCGCTTTGAAATCGTCGCCCTTCACACCTTTGAAACCAAAGAGCATATTATCGAGCGGACAATCGAAATGATATTCGCCGATGTTCCCGGCCACGAGCGCGCGGCATTTGTCGATGGTGCGGCCAAGAATTCCATAACCGCTAACCCGAATGCGTGGACTGCGCGGCGCTTCCTTCCTTAAATCTTTTCCGGTCACTTTCTTTTTCATATCTCAGATGTTTCGAATCAGCGCGGTCATCCGGCCGCAATATGCGGACAAAACATGACAACTCGCGTAATGCGTCGCACAATTAGAGATGGTCAAAGTTGACGTGACTTACACTGGCGATTTGCATTGCGACGCGACACACGGGCCCTCGCGGTCGAAAATATCCACTGACGCCCCGACTGATAACAAGGGCAAAGGCGAAGCGTTTTCACCCACCGACCTTGTTGCCACAGCTCTCGCCACTTGCATGACCACAACGATGGGAATCAAGGCGCAGGAACTCGGCGTCGACCTGCGTGGAATGAGCGTATCAGTGCAAAAGGCAATGTCGAAAGATGCCCCGCGCCGGATCGTGGGGCTTCCATCAGAAGTTCATATCCCGCTCCCATCTGATTCGCCGCATCGCAAAGTGCTGGAGCAAACCGCCCTTAATTGTCCGGTGCAGAAGAGTCTTCCGCCGGAAATCCATCGCCCGATAAAATTTTTCTGGGAAGGCTAATGCTGTAGCCGCTTCGCTGTGCGAAGCGCCGTGCGTGCGATGGAGGTTGCGAACGTTCCAGAATGACAACGCTGGCTATTCGAAAAGCAGTCGAAGCCGATATTCCAAATCTGCTTCCGTTGATGCGCGAGCTTGCCGAGTTTGAAAAATACGCGGAAGACTTCGCCGTTACTGAAGCGGTTTTATGGGAACAGGGATTTCGGCATTCGCCGCCCGATTTTCACTGCCTTGTTGCAGAAGAAGGCAACGAGTTGGTTGGATTTCTAGTCTATTATTTTGTTCCGTTCACTTATCGGGCAAAGCCGAACCTGATCATCAAGGAGCTCTATATCGCCGGACAACATCGGAGCAGAGGTGTCGGCAAGTTCCTAATGGAAGCTGTAGCAAAAGAAGCAGTGCGGAGTGGGTGTGGCATGATCAAATGGTGGGTCGCGAAGTGGAATGAGCGTGGCATTGAGTTTTACAAACGGCTCGGTGCAAAAATCGATAGCGACTGGCACGAATTCCAATTGTCAGAAAAAGCGTTTCGGGATTTGGCCGCATCTGGCTAACGGAGGTGGAACACGTTGTCCTCAACGGGTTGTCAAACCCATGCGGCTTGCCGCCTGATTTCCTGACTGAGACGGTTCCTGCGCAACACCAGTTTGGCCTTCGGCGATATTTGCCATCGTCTTCGGAGAAGCCGATCCACCGTTGCTCTAAACCTCACACGCGTGGGCTAACCGTACAACCACTGCATATAATCGCGGACGCCGTCTTCAAGCAGAAAACGTGGCTCGTATGCGAGCGCGCTGCGCGCGTTGGTGAGATCGGCTTGGGTGAAGTTTTGATAATGCGCGTGCGGATTATCGATGTAATCCGGCTGAAAATTTGTGCTGAGACATTTGTTAAGAACATCGACCAGTTCATTAAACGAGCGCGCTTGGCCGGAGCCCAGATTGTAAATTCCACTCTTTTGTGCATCGAGCGCGCGGATACTGCCCTCGACAGCGTCCTTCACGTAAACGAAGTCGCGCTTCTGCTCGCCGTGTTTAAAAATGCGCGGCCGCTTCCCGGCCTTCATCTGTTGCGCAAGATGATACACCATGCTCGCAGGCACGCCTTTGTGCGCTTCGCGCGGTCCGTAAACGTTGAAGTAACGCAAGCCGATGATGATCCAGTCAGGCGACTCGGCAGCAGCGCGCTTGGCGATATTGTCCATGATGACTTTTGAAAAGGAGTAGGCATTCGCCGGCGCGGCCCCATTTGATTCGACGCTGGCGTGAGTGACAGCCCCGTACGTGGATGCCGAGGAAGCGTAAATGATCCGGGTCTTCTTTGGACGCGCAAAACTCAATAGACGCCGGAAACTTTCGACGTTGTCGTGTACTTGTTCGAACTGGTCGTGGTTGGTTGTGTCAGTGATGGCTGCGAGGTGAAAGATCGCGTCGAATCCGGCAGCTGCCGGATCACCGAACTTCTCCTGCCAATCCAGCATGGCCAGATTTTGCGCGACGAAGTCTCCGCGGTACCCGGCGAGATTTTTGAAATTACCGGAGCGAAAGTCATCGATTACGGTGAGACGCGCGCCCGGGAATTTTTCCTGCAGCGCAAGCGTCAGATTGGATCCGATGAAACCGGCGCCGCCGGTAACAATCAGATTGGGAGTGGATGAGACCATCGTCAGATAAAGCTTACAGCGCAGGGTTTGTTGTCATTCCCAGCGAAGTCGAGGAATCTCTGATTTGATAGCCAGAGATGTCTCCAGCCTTCGCATAAAGCTACGGCTTGGCAGGCTACTTCGCTCGACATGACAGCACGGGTTGGCAGCTGATTAAATAATCTTGACGCTCCGAGCGCAAGCCGCTAGTCCTCGGTTTCAGTTCTTTGCGAGATTGAAAAAGTGGATCGGCGCAAGAAATCCCGTGAGAATCGGGAGCAGTTGCGCTGCTGTAACTGGATACAACTTTCCACTGGGCCAATCCCCGAAATTTTTTTGGGGGTGAAGGCGGGAAGAAGGCAAAGCCAGGAGCCAGAATATTTGTCCGGTCCACCTCATTCGTGTTGTAGGGGCGGCTGTGTCAGCCGCTCGGCGTTCGCCGCGGCGAGCGCGGCTACAAAAGGCACGCGCGAAAAAACTTCTTCGCAAAAAGAAGAATGAGAGCTGGGCGATGCGGCCTCGGCCATACAAGTCCGACTCTCGGAGTTGGAGGAAACTTGTTATGGAACGTCGTCCAGTTTGGTTCAGTTCGGGTAGCGCATCCGTCTCGGATGCTGGCGAGCGCGTCTCGCGATCGCGGACTTTTGTTGGGCTATCCTATCACCTGCGGTCTGCATCTTCAGCAAAGACTGTTTCGGCGCGACGCCGAAGCCAGCACCCGAGACGGGCGCGCTACCCAATCCGACTCGCTGCACTACTCGTCTTCCCGCCACTCGCTTGCTTCGCGCAGCAAGCCTCACCGACTTCTTCACCCGGCGAAGCGGAAGCTGAGCAAGTGGTTGTCTCCGCAACGCGATTTGATATTCCGCTCGATCAATCGCCGGCGAGCGTGAGCGTGATTAGCTCGCAAGATATCGAGCAAAAGCAAATCAAGCGCGTGAGCGATGCGCTTCGCGAAGTGCCTGGAGTATCCGTAGTGCAGACGGGAACGGCCGGCCAGTTGACTTCCGTTTTCATGCGCGGGTTGCCAAGTGAAGACATGCAGGTGCTGCTCGACGGCATTCCGATTAACCAGGGTTTATCTGGCGCAATGAACTTCGCCGATTTTACCACGGACGATATCGACAGGATCGAGGTCGTGCGGGGTCCGCAAAGCACGATCTATGGTCCGCGTGCGCTCGCTGGAGTGATTCAAATTTTCACGAAACAAGGCACTGGAACTCCCGGCGCAATGGTTGCGGCCGAGGGCGGATCGTACGACACCTTCCGCGAATGGGGCCAGAGCGACGGCAAAATCGACGACTTCGATTATTCGATCGCTGGCAGCCGCCTCGACACCGACAACGCACGTCCCAACAATAATTACCGCAACTCTGCCGGGATTGCGGACGTTGGCTGGTCGCCTAACGACCAGTTGCGGATCGGTAGCTTATTCACGTATTCCGTAAGCGACACCGGCAATCCGAACACGATTTTCGATCCCCGTCCCATCGATCACTTTCTCACTGAACGGTGGTTAATTGGTCCTCACATTGATTGGAAGCCAACTGACTGGTGGGACCACAAATTCATTTTCAGTTACGATCACGAACGGCAGATCAACGATCCAAACGAGGACGGATTTGTCGGTCCGACGCGGGCTCTGTTCGAGCGCACGCAAATTGATTACCAAAATGATTTGCGCCCAACCTCGTGGCTCACCCTCACGTCGGGATTTTTCTACAGCCGTGTTAACGCGGGGCAGGAGCGCCCGTTTGTTTCGCAGGCGTTTGGGCCGCAACCAACTTTTATCAGTGACCACACACAGGAGGTCGCGGGTTTTGTGCAGGCGACGCTGACGCCAATCGAGAATTTGATCTTTGTCGCTGGCGGCCGGCTCGATCATTTCAACGAGTTCGGCGGTGTGTGGACTTATCGTGTTGCAGGCAGCTACAAGATCGACAAGACGAATACAACGCTGCACTCGAGCGTTGCGACAGGATTCAGTCCGCCGAGCAGTCAGGACAAGATTTTCGGCAACAACCCTAATTTAGACCCGGAAAAAGATTTCGGCTGGGACATCGGCGTCCGGCAGGAGCTCTGGGAAAATCGCGTCTCGGTCGATTTGACGTACTTTCATAACGATTTGTCAAACGTGATTGGGTTCAACGGCCTTTTTCAAACGCTCAACCTCGGGGCAGCCGAAACGCAGGGATTGGAAGCCGCACTACGCGCGCAACCGATTCCCAATCTTGTGTTCACGGCGAGCTACACTTATCTGGACGCCAAAAAAACTTCCTCGGCTGACATTTCGCAGCCGCAAGGCGCGCGTTTGCCGCGCAGGCCGCGTAACGAGGTTTACGTTTCAGCTTCCTATCTTTGGTGGAAAAAACTTCGCACCGTGGTCGAAGCAAAGTTCGTAAACGCGCGAGAAGAATTGAATTTTGGCGGCCCAAATTTCGACATCGAAGATTACAGCTTCGTGAACATCGCGGCTGAATATGACGTAAACCCGCACCTATCAATTTTCGGCCGGATCGATAATTTAGCGAACGAACACTACTCGGAAGTCTTCGGCTTTCCCGCGCTCGGCCGCGCCGCGTATGGAGGTGTGAAGCTGCGGTTTTGAGTAGCTGATCGCTAGAAGCTGATCTTCAGAATGCGACCGTCCGTCCCGACCAGCCATCCGGCTTTGGGAGTGGCAAAAGCTACCGCCCAGAAGCCGCTTACACCGGGCAACGTGAACCAGGTGTTTCCCTCATCCGGAGTCCAGGCCGCGCCTCCGTCATTGGCAGTGATTACCACCGCGCGACCGAGATTGTCTCCCGCGCCGCGACCAGTGCGCCCCACATAACTGAGTCCGAAAATAGCTCCCGTAACAGGAGGAGCCGTTGTAACCGTCCACGTCTGACCGCCGTCACTCGAAGTTGCAGTGCGCGCGTTATTGGGATCGCCGGGATCCAAATCACCGCCGCCTACGATCCCATGGAACGGATCACGGAAAGCGACTGTGAAGGCACCCGCGAGGGGTCCACTGAACAACGGCGTGTCATACGCATTCCACGTGTTGCCTTGGTCTCTGGTGGCCAGTACTCTGGCAATCGCCGCGACGCCTGTCGCTATCCACGCGTTCCTGCCACCTTGTGTTGTGACGCAAGTGCCGCTTGACGCGAAGGAGCCTTCACCGGGCAGCGCCGGCGGCATATTGTTACTGATGTCCTGCCACGTCGTTCCGTCCGTCGTGCGGAAGTCCGGGAACACTCCGCTCACCGAGTCGCTATGCAAAATACCCCGGTGCGGCGTCCAGAATGCGAAGGCGTCGTAGAATGCATTTGGGTTCTGGTTCTCGAACTGGATCGTCCAAGTGGCGCCGCCGTCGGTCGTCTTGTAGACGCGAAAATCGGTTGGGTCGCCCGAAGTTCCAATGGACATGAGATAGGCGACGCTCGCGCTGAACGCCTGCACATCGCGGAATTGCAGCGCTTCGGCGCCTGGCACTACAGCGGCGTTCCACGTCTGTCCGCCGTCGGTGGTCACCGTGTATGTGCCGTTGCGACCGCACGCCCAGACCACCTGCGGGTTCACCGGCCAAACCGAGATCAGACCGTTGGTAGTGCCGCTATCTTGTGGAGTTAGTGTTGGTTGATGAATTGACGAGAGCTCCTGCGCGTTGAGGAGTCCGCAGGCGAACGTCGAAATCAGAAGAGCGGTGAATAATTGTTTAAACATGGCGATTCCTCCAAGACATATTCGAAATTTCCGGTGTCACTGCGCTTGCCGTACGGCATATGGGCGTGTGAACCTGCGATTCTAGTCTCGCTTGTCATTCCGAGCGAAGTCGAGGAATCTCTCGTTGTTCACAGTACGAGACGTCTCGACTCCGCTCGACATGACAAAACAATGAGTCCGCTGCTTTATCTCGTGATCGGATTGGTCGGTGGCGGATTTGTCGTTGCGGTGATGGTTCTGGTGGTACGCCGTGGAACAGGCGTGGGCAAGGAGACGGAGCTGGCAAAACGATTGGAAATCATTGATCGCGGATTGCGCGACGAATTCTCCCGCAACCGTGAGGAAGCAAGTGCGGCCGCGAAGAATCAGCGCGAAGAATTGACCAACTCGCTCGAAGGCGTGAGGTCGGTTGTCGATGTTCGACTGAGGGAATTACAGGAGGAGAACGCGAAGCAGATCGACAAGATGCGCGCGACGGTGGACGAAAAATTGCAAGGCACACTGGAGAAGCGCCTGGGCGAGTCGTTCAAGCTGGTGAGCGATCGACTTGAACAAGTACATCAAGGGCTTGGCGCGATGCAGCAACTGGCGAGTGACGTCGGTGGTTTGCAACGCGTGCTTACGAACGTGAAAACACGGGGCGGCTGGAGTGAATGGCAGCTCGGTGTCCTCTTGGAAGAGATGCTGACGCCGGACCAGTTCGCCAAAAACATCAGGACGCGCGATGACAGCGATGAGCGCGTCGAGTTTGCGATCAAATTACCCGGTGACGAAAACGGCGCGCCCGTGTGGTTGCCAATTGATGCGAAATTTCCAATGGAACACTACGAGCGGCTCGCTGCGGCGCAGGAAAAAGGCGACCTCGCTGCAGTCGACGCCGCCATAAAAACTTTGGAGACGCAGTTGAAGCGGTGCGCGAAGGATATTTGCGAGAAATACATTAACCCGCCAAAGACAACCGATTTTGCGCTGATGTTTCTGCCAAGCGAAGGCCTTTATGCGGAAGCGATTCGTCGCATCGGCTTGGTGCAGAACGTCCAGCGCGATTGCCGCGTCACCTTTGTCGGACCGACTACGCTGGCGGCGTTGCTCAACAGTTTGCACATGGGTTTTCGCACGCTCGCGATCCAAAAACGATCCAGCGAAGTTTGGAACCTGCTTGCTGCGGTGAAGACCGAGTTTGGAAAATTCGGCGAGGCGTTGTCAGCGGTGAAAGAGAAAATCGATCAAGCTTCCCGGAAGATAGAGGATGTTGATGTTCGCTCGCGCGCGATCACCAAAAAGTTGCGCGACGTGGAGGAATTGCCATCGAATCCGCAGCCGTTGCTGAAGGAGTTGTTAGACAGAGATGAGGAATACTGATCAGTGAACCGAATCCTGAATTGGATGTTAGCCAGCTTGTCGATTACAGTTCGGCAGCCTAGCAGGCTGCCGGCCGAGTCAGGCTGGCAGCCTGACCTCCTTACAGCACATCACCCCACTTGGTCTGGTCTTTGAGCATTATTTCGCGGAGAAGACGAATCGGCGGCATGCCGTGGTTCAGCACCTCGTTGTGAAATTTTTGCAATGAGAACTCGTCGCCTTCTTGCGCCTTGTAATCATCGCGCAATTTCAGGATCTCCAATTTCCCGAGCGTGTAATTGAGATAACCCGGATCGAAAGTGCCGCGCATAGCTTCCTGGCGTGCCGGCTTTTCCTCGTAATAACAATTGTCCTGGAAAAACTTGGTGGCCTCGTCGAGCGACATGTTTTGAGTGTGCAGTTTGATTGACGCACATAATCGGCATAAACGAAGAAGCGCTTCATCAGCTTGAGCCATGCGATATTTGGCCGCGCGTTTCACGTCTTCGTCGCTCGGCGGCGAACTGGTGGGGCTGCCGAATCCTTCGTCGAGCATCATCTTCTCGCAGTAATGCGCCCAGCCTTCGATAAACGCGTAACTTCCAAAGATTTTCTCGACCTTGCTGGCGGGCGAAGCGTTCAGGTGCAGGAATTGCACGTAATGGCCGGGATACGCTTCATGAATAGAAACGACGTCGGAGGTGTAATAATTGAACGCGGTAAGCCATTCCTGCTTTTGCTTCTCAGGCCAATCGTTCTCCGTCGGCGTGACATAATAATACGCCTCGGTCGCGCGCTTCTCGAATGGACCTGGGGTATCCATCGATGCAAAGGACGTGGCGCGCAGATACTGCGGAGTTTCTTTGACCTTTGCGCGAACTTCCGAGGGAATGCTGACCAAATGACGGCTCAAAACGTACTTGCGAATTTTGTCCAGGTCTTTGGCGACATCTGGAATGAGTTTGTCCGGTGCCGGATGTTCACTCTGGATTTGCTTGAACACTTCGATAGGGGACTTGTTCGGGTCGATTTTTTTCGCGGCTTCAGCGAACGCGTCTTGTTCGGCTGTTAATTGCGCCGTGCCTATCTCGAGAATTTTCTGCGGGGGAAGATCGACCAGTTCGGTCTGGGCCAGGAAGCGTTTGAATTTTTCGTCGCCCAGCGCGAAATCGAGGGAAGCTTTCGGAAGTTTCTCCCGCTCCAGCCACGCAGCGTAATCGTTGAGAGCATTGGCTGCCTTGCGATTGGCTTCGTTAAACGCACCTCGGAGCTGTTCGTCCTTAAGCCCGCTGACCACGGCAACGAGATCTTTCTTCAGAAAATCTGCGGAACCTTTTGCGATCTGGATTGCAAGCTCTACAAACGGTTTGGGAAGCGTTTCACCGAGGTTTGTTCTCGCTGCGATGAGGATGTTTGGGATTTGAGATTCAATTGCGATCAAGCTGCGGACACGGTCCTCAAGTGGCGCAAAATTTCTCTTGATGTAAACATTCACATCGGCGGCGCGCGCATAGACCATGGGATTTCGCTCGAAAATGGACATGTCCTGCATCTCAAAAAGACCCTTCTTCACCGCCGCCTGAAGAATTCGCAGGTCGATGGATTGGCGTGGACTCAGTTTGCTTGGGTCGAACTTGGCCAACCGATCGTCGAAGCGTCGTAGCCGGGAAAGCTCGGCGTCGAGCGCGAGTCGGCTGTAATCGCTGATTTTGCCGTCGTACTCATGAAGGCCGAGGGCAGTTCCCTCAAGCGGATGGGCCGCGAGATAAGTTTTGATGTACTCCTCAGCTACCGCTTCATACTCGGCATCCTGTGCCTGCGCAGCGAAGGCTGCGGCGCGTAGACAGAGCGTCAGTAGGACAAGAACAAATAAGAGAGTTTTCCAAAACCCACTCTCATTAACACCGGGCTTCAGCCCGGTGTTTGGGAACGAAGAAGAATCAAACTGTTTCGACGGTTTGAGTGCGGCAGGGAAGCCGCTAAAACGGCTCGTGCTTGACTGGCGTTCCACACCTGGCTGAAGCCGGGGGTTAATGGGATTACTGACATTAGACAGGCGGTTACTCATCTTGCCAAGTCCCATTTAAGACAATGCTTTGCTTGCGGCGTTGCCAAAATGTAGTCATGAGCGATGATTGGCTTCTTTCGCATTGTTGTTGAAATATGAGGCGAGTGCTGATCATTCCATTGCTGGTCTGTCTGCTGCTTGGCGCTTTCCCGGGCGCATTCGCGCAAGAAGCGCAGTCGGGAAAGAGCGAAGAGGATAACGGCTACGCGCAGATTTCCATTTTCGCAAAGGCTCTCGAATTGATTCGGCAGGATTATGTCGATGACAACAAGACGAGCTATCACGATCTCGTCACTGCCGCAATGAAGGGCATGCTTTCTTCACTGGACCCACATAGCCAGTTCATGGACCCGAATGACTTTCGAGACATGCAGGACGATACGCGCAGCCGCTTCAATGGCCTCGGGATTGAGGTCTCAATGAAGAACGGCCTGCCTACGGTTATCACAGCGATGGAGGACACGCCTGCCGCTAAGGCAGGCATTCTCTCCGGTGACCAGATCTTGCGAATCAACGGCATTTCCACGGAAAAAATGGACCTTCAGGATGCGATCAATGTTTTGCGCGGACCTGCGGGCGCGAAGGTGACTCTTACGCTGCTGCGACCTGCAACCAAGGAGATCAAGGAATACGCATTGCAACGGGCAGAGATCAAAATCCAAAGTGTGAAGGGAGAAAAGTTGCTCGACGCAGAGCTGACGGGGCCATTCAAGATCGGTTATGTCCGGTTGATTCAGTTTAACGAACCGACCGCCGAGGAATTATCAAAGGCGCTCGACGATTTGCAGAAGCAAGGCATGCAAGCGCTCATTCTCGATCTTCGGAACAATCCAGGCGGTCTGTTGAATAGCGCGGTCGACGTGTGCGCACAATTCTTGCCGCCGAACACAAAAGTTGTCTCAACGCAGGGACGTGTCGCTTCTCAGCAGCATGACTACTCGACTTCCGGCGCGAAAAAAGAGCGTCCGACCTTTCCGATGGTGTTGCTGGTAAACGAAGGCAGCGCAAGCGGCGCGGAGATTGTTGCGGGAGCGCTCAAGGATTTGCATCGCGCTGTGCTTGTCGGTGAAACTACTTTCGGAAAGGGTTCCGTACAGAATGTGATGCAGTTGCCGGATGGCTCTGCGGTGCGTTTGACGACTGCAAAATACTATACGCCGAGTAAACAGGTTATTCAGGGCAATGGCGTTACTCCCAATATTCGGGTTGCCATGACTGCCGAGCAGGAGCGCTCTTTCTTTGCGATGCGCAATGCGGGAAACATCAAACCCGAGGACGAAAAAAATATTATCAAGACGAAGGATCCGCAGATGTTGCGCGCAATTGACGCGCTGAAAGGCGTCATGATTTATGCGCAACAGAGCGCGCCGAAAGCGGAAGCGGTAAAGAAATAGGCGTTTTCGCTCGTTTGTCATTCCGAGCGCAGTCGAGGAATCTCAGAATGTTTCTGATGTTCTGTGGAATTTCGCATCGAGAGATGTCTCAACTTCGCTCGACATGACAGTATTGGCCCTAGAAACCTCTTGCGATGAGACCGGCGTGGCGATCTTGTGCGGGCGCGACGATCACTCCGCGCCGGAATTGCTCGCGAGCGAAGTCGCATCGCAAATCGCTGCACACCAGAAATACGGTGGGATCGTGCCTGAGATTGCATCGCGTAATCATCTGGTCCATGCGCCTCGGCTGCTGGATCGCACTGTAACCGCGGCCAGGATCGATTTGTCAGACGTCGATGCATTTGCGGCGACGAGCGGACCCGGATTGGCGAGTTCACTCATGATAGGCACGTCGATCGCCAAGGGACTGGCGATTGGCTTTGGCAAACCTTATCTCGCAGTCAACCACCTCGAAGGCCACTTGCTATCCCCGTTCTTCGGTGGCCCGAATGGCAACGAGGAAATCAGGCCGAATGTTTCGCTTATTGTGAGCGGCGGACACACCATGCTGGTTCGAGTGCACGCGCTTTGTGATTATCACGTTATCGGCCGCACGGTCGACGACGCCGCAGGCGAGGCGTTCGATAAAGTCGCGAAGATGCTTGGGCTTGGTTATCCGGGCGGTCCGGAAATTGAAAACCTCGCCCGCGGCGGTGATCCAAACCGTTTTGATCTGCCCCGCAGCATGCTCGGCTCGGAGAATTTTAGTTTCAGCGGATTAAAAACCGCGGTGCGATATTTGCTGCCAAAGATTGGTGCCATTCCGAGCGAAGTCGAGGCTGCAACGCAGCAGACGAAGTCCGCGAGGCCAGGCTTTCAAACCCGCGGCGTTACCGAAGATCACCTTCAACGGGGTCCCTCGACTCCGCTTCGTTTCGCTAGGGATGACAGGCTATTGGCGGACCTCTGCGCGTCATTCCAACGGGCAATTATCGACGTCCTAGTGACAAAGACGATTGCGTCAGCGCAGAAATACGACGTCGATCTCGTGACAGTCAGCGGCGGGGTCAGTTGCAACCAGGAATTGCGAAGGCAGTTGCACAAGGGGTGCAGTCGTAACGGGTTTGAATTCAAGAACGCCGAGCCGTGGTTGTGCACCGATAATGCGGCCATGATCGCATTTGCTGCGTTATTGCGATTGCGCGTGGGCTTTGAATCGCAAGTGACCGAAGACGTCGACCCGAACCTGGCGCTGGTGAGGTAGGACGCGACCGCCGGGCGCGCCGCTTAGTACTCGCGCTCGAGAAGATAATTCGCCAGCGCATGCAGCGGTTCGGCATCGCTGCTGCTGAACGCCGACAGAGCATTGTGCGCCTGACGGGTGAGCCGCCTGGCTTCGGCGCGGGATTTCTCCAACCCGATCACAGCTGGGTAAGTTGCTTTTTTTGCGGCAACATCTTTACCGGCGCTCTTACCCAATATCTCGGAAGTCTGCGTTACATCGAGAATGTCGTCGATGATTTGGAACGCCAGACCCAGCCGCTGCCCGAAGTGTGTGATCGCAGAAAGTTTTTTGGCGTCTGTGTTGGCGCTCATCGCTCCGAGTCGGACCGAGCTTTTCAAAATGGCTGCGGTCTTGTTCTCATGAATAAATTGCAACTGATCGCGTTTGACGTTCTTGCCTTCGGCTTCGAGATCGGCCACCTGTCCGGCGATCAGTTTTTGGCTTCCCGCCGCAACTGAAATCTCGCGCAGCAAGGCTGAAATGTCGTAGCGGGGCGCCGGTTTCGCTCTGGAGACAATTTCGAATGCGATGGTGAGCAGAGCGTCTCCAGCCAGCACGGCAATCCCTTCGCCGAAAACTTTGTGGCACGTGGGTCGACCCCGCCGGAAATCATCGTTGTCCATGCTGGGAAGATCATCATGCACGAGCGAGTAGGTGTGAATACATTCGAGCGCGCAGGCGAGGGGAAGCGCGTTCTCGACGCTGCCCCGACACGCTTCGGCCGCGGCGAGGCAAAGAATAGGTCGCAATCGTTTCCCGCCCGCAAAAAGACTGTAGCGCATCGCTCTGTGAAGCGTAGCAGGCTTCGTATTCGCTTTCGGCAGATAGCGGTCCAGCGCGCGGTCGATCTCTCTTTGGCGGCTCCGAAGATATTCTTTCAGATCCATAGCGCTAATGGATTCCGATTGTAGCGGCGCTGCGTGAACCTCGCAGTATTTTTTGCTGCAAAAGTTCTGAACATTTCTCGAACTTGCGCACTGGTGCCCGAACAACCTGCCAGGTAATCGGCTCAGATATTTTCCGCCGCTTCGCTCGTGGCAATTGGTTTCACCCGCATAGCGAGGAACGCACCCAAGAGCAGAACAGCCGCACTCCAAAGCTGAGCGTGGGTGAGCCGTTCGTGGAAAATCCAAGCAGAGAGCGCCATCGCAGTGGCGGGACAAAGCAACTGGAGGGCCTGAGACAGCGCGACTCCGATCTCGCGTATCGCCACATAATACAGAACGTGGGCGAGCGTGATACAGGTAACAGCGGAAATGATTAGAACGAAGTTCGCGTGGAAGCCGGCGTGGATCGGCGTGTCAATCCTGCCGAACGCAAGCGTCAGAGGGAAAAGTAATGCCGAAGTGATGAAGCTGATCAATCCAAAGCTGCGGATTGGCCCGAGCTCAGCTGACGGGCGTTTAATTAGAACGCCGTAAAGCGCCCAGCAAAACGTTGCAGTAAAAGCGATGAACAATCCGGGGAACGCGATATGTCGTTCGTTCGATTGCGCATTAGCCTGGAACCAGATCACGCCGAACGCTCCGACCAGCCCCAGCAACGTGCCAAGTTGAAATCGCCATTGCCGGATGACGAAGCGTTCCTCTGGGAAAAATGCCAGCGCCAACAGCGCTGTGAAAATGACGGAAGCCCGAGCGAATATCGCATACACGCCAGGGCCCATGTAGAAAAGAGCCATCACTTGAGTGACTTGATGGACGACATTTGGCAGGCACGGAAGAAGGCAAAGCCTAATTGCACGCATGTCGATCGGTGGCCCGCCACCACGCATCCGATAAAGCACCAGCGGCGCGATCGCGATGCAGGCCACGGAATATCGATAAAAATTTTGCGCCCAAGGATCATAAAAGCGATTCAAATAGTACATGAAAAGCGATGGCAATGACCAGATGACGACTGTGGCGAAGACTGCGGCGTAGCCTTTCGAGAGATCGGCACTCCGGCGCACATCCGTAGATTCTCCGCGGGAATTTGGTTGTTTCATTAGCTTGCTGTTTCGGCGTATTTAATTTGCTCGCCTACAAACGATAAATCGCTCAAAAAGTATCGCGGAAGGAGAAATGAACATGTTGAACAAGCAAACACTCACCATTGCGACAGCGTTAATTCTGTCGGTTGCGGCTGTTCATATCGCGCTAGCGAAGAAACCAGCCGCGGGCGGCGGGAACCACATGCAGCGCGGTATCGAGCTCGCCCAACAAAAACATTTCGATGCCGCGGCTGCCGAATTTACGAAGGCGATTGAAGCAAACCCCAAAGATCCTCGAGGCTATGCAAACCGCGGGACAGCGTATCGGCAGGCAGCACGTGCTGCTGTAGCGGCGGGAGATTCAGAAGGCGCATCGACGAGATATCAGGCTGCGCTGGCGGACTTTTCAAAATATGTCGAAGTCGCGCCGAAAGATGCGTCCGGCTATGTCGAACGGGGTGAGACCCAGGTCGAGCTTAAACAGTACGACCCGGCGCTGGCTGATCTGAACAAAGCGCTGGAGCTGAAGCCAGACGACCTCACGGCGATCAAGTTCCGGGGCTTCGCTGAGCTCGGACTCAGCCAGTGGGACAAGGCGGTCGCAGATTTCACGGCGTTCATCCAAAAAAAACCGGACGATCTGCAGAGTTATGATCGCCGCGCCTTGGCATTACGGGGTTTGAAAAACTACGACGCAGCCATTGCCGACTACACATTTCTGCTGAGCAAAAATCCCAACGATATGGAGGCGTTGACGAAGCGCGGCTACACCTACAGTCTGGCGCTGCAGTACGAAAACGCCATTCCCGATTACGAGGCCGCGCTAAAGGTAAACCCGCAGGACAACGATACCTTCCAGCGCTTGCAATATGCGCAGTCGATGCTGGCGAAAAAGAATGCATCTCCTCCGCCGGCCGCGTCGCCTACGCCCTCACCTACGCCTGAAAAACCGGGCCTGATCAGTTTGATGAATCCGCTGTATATCGGAATCGCCATCGTAGCGCTCATCATCATCGCTGTCGTGGTGCGCTTACTCACACGAGGAAAACCCGAAGAGACTAGCAGCAGAATCCGTTGAAGCGCCCATGCTGAGGCGTCCGCTGTCCGCAGCGGATTTGCCTTTTTCTCAGCGCAGTTCTGATGTGCTGAGGACAGAGGAATCTATAGTGGCCGTTGGGAGCCAAAATTTCTTTGACACGAACATGGGCGCGGTTAGCTTGCGGGCGCTTTTTGCTGGAACGAAGCGGTCCCATGGTCGTTCAAATTTGATGCGGCTTTGGGACTTTTGAATCTCTGGTGGAAAGCAAAACCGGTTTGCCGCTCAGCTCGCCGCAGAGGCGCTGGGCTGGCGAAAAGCAGGCCCATGTAGCTCAGTTGGTAGAGCACGTCCTTGGTAAGGACGAGGTCACCGGTTCAATCCCGGTCATGGGCTCGTTAAAGAACTCACGACCGGCAGTGGAGAAAATTAGAAGAAAAGACGAAGTTTAGTTAACCAGGAGATTTGAAATGGCGAAGGAAGCTTTTAAACGCGACAAGCCGCACGTGAACGTCGGCACGATCGGGCATGTGGACCACGGCAAGACGACCCTGACAGCGGCCATCACGATGGCGTTAGCGAAAAAGGGCATGGCCGAAGTGCGCGCATATGAATCGATCGATAATGCTCCGGAGGAAAAGGAGCGAGGAATCACTATCAACACCGCGCACGTGGAATATTCGAGCGACAAACGTCACTACGCGCACGTCGATTGCCCCGGGCACGCGGACTATGTCAAGAACATGATCACCGGCGCAGCGCAAATGGATGGCGCCATCCTGGTCGTCTCCGCGGCGGACGGGCCGATGCCGCAGACCCGAGAACACATCCTGCTGGCCAGGCAGGTAGGGGTTCCATCGATTGTCGTTTTCCTGAACAAAGTCGACATGGTCGACGATCCCGAACTCCTCGATCTCGTCGAGATGGAAGTGCGCGATCTATTGACGCAGTATGAATTTCCGGGCGACAAAATCCCGATTGTTAAAGGCAGCGCGCTCAAGGCGCTGAATGGCGACGCTGACGCGGAAAAGCAGGTCCTCGCGCTCGTGGAGGCGATCGACGATTACATTCCTGTGCCCGAGCGGCCGATCGATCAACCGTTCCTGATGCCCATCGAAGACGTGTTTAACATTGAGGGCCGCGGCACCGTTGCGACAGGTCGTGTCGAGCGCGGCGTTCTCAAGAAAATGGGGGAAGTCGAACTGGTCGGTATTCGTCCAACGGCAAAGACCGTGGCGACCGATATCGAGATGTTCCGAAAACTTCTCGATGAAGCGCGCGCGGGCGATAACGTCGGCGTTCTGTTGCGTGGATTAAAGAAGGAAGAGGTAGAGCGCGGCCAGGTCATTGCGAAGCCGGGCTCCATTACGCCGCACAAGAAGTTTAAGGCAGAAGTTTACGTGCTTAGCAAAGAGGAAGGCGGACGTCACACTCCGTTCTTCTCAAATTACCGACCGCAATTTTATTTCCGCACCACTGACGTTACTGGCACGGTTAAATTGGCCGAAGGCGTTGAAATGGTGATGCCGGGCGACAACATCTCCATCGAGGTGGAGTTGATTACGCCCATCGCCATGGAGAAAACGATTCGATTCGCAATTCGCGAGGGCGGCAAGACCGTCGGCGCGGGTCGCGTGGGCGACATTCTGGATTAAGTTGTTGTCATGTCGAGCGAAGTCGAGACATCTCTGATTTGGTGATTCGAGAGATTCTTCGGCTCCGCTGCGCTTCGCTCAGAATGACAATTAAAAATACGCCAGTAACTCAATTGGTAGAGTAGCGGTCTCCAAAACCGCCTGTTGGGGGTTCGAGTCCCTCCTGGCGTGTGGCTAAAGCCGCGTTAAAAGGTTGAATTGTTAAAGCGTTAAACCGGACGGAACGAAACGCATCATATAATCCACTTCAACCGTTCAACGCTTCAACGAATCACGATTACATTTTAAATGATCACCAAGATTAAGAATTTCTTCGGCGAAGTGAAAGTCGAGCTGCAGAAATGTTCGTGGCCGTGGGACCCGAAAGAGAAAGGATTTCGCCGCTACAAGGAACTCATGGACTCCACGCTTGTGGTGGTTATTGCGATGCTGTTGTTGGGCGGCTATGTCGCGTTGTTTGATTTCGTTCTGGTGAACTTTGTGCACTTTTTCACTCGAATACACTGATTTATGGGACAAACAGTTGCAGGGAAAATGGTAGAGACGGACCGCTGGATCGTGCGCTGCGCCGGCGCGCTCGGCGATCGCGCCCTACCGATCTGATTTATGGGACAGACACTGGCAGGCAAAGATCAATGGTACGTCGTGCATGTGCTTTCCGGGCAGGAAAACAAGGTGCGCGAAAACATCTTGAAACGCATCAAGACAGAGGAAATGGGGGACTTGATTTATGATGTGCTCGTTCCGACTGAGCGCGTCTCGGAGATCAAGAAGGGTAAAAAGAGCGAGACCACGCGGAAATTTTTTCCGGGTTATCTGATCGTCAACATGCATTTACTCGACGAAAACAATCAGCTAGTCGGACGCACGTGGTATTTCATCCGTGACACATCCGGCGTGATCGGGTTTGCCGGAACAAAGGACAAACCGATCCCGATGCGGCAGTCCGAAGTGGACAGCATGCTGGCGCAAATGAAGGAGCGCGAGGAAAAGGTGAAACCGAAAGTCAGCTTTGAAGTGGGTGAATCGGTGAAAGTTGCCGATGGCCCATTCCAAAATCAGACTGGAATCGTTGAAGAAATCGATCCCGAGCGCGGCAAATTGCGCGTCTCCGTCACCATTTTCGGTCGCGCCACTCCGGTAGAACTGGAATATTGGCAGGTCGAACGCGGCTAAGATTTATCAGCGATCAACTCTCACCTAAGAACTTTCCGAAATGGCTAAAGAAAAAGTAGCAGAAATAAAACTTCAGATTCCCGCCGGCCAGGCAAATCCTGCGCCACCAGTTGGAACGGCCCTCGGCCCGCGAGGCGTGAACATCATGTCGTTCTGCAAGGAATTTAACGCCGCAACACAGAAACAAGCCGGCGACATTCTGCCGGTCGTGATCACGGTTTACAAAGATAAATCGTTTACGTTCATCACGAAAAGCCCGCCTGCTGCGGTTCTCCTGAAGAAAGCCGCCAATATCGCCGCCGGTTCAAAAGAGCCAAACAAGACGAAGGTCGGCAAAGTGACGCGCAAACAAGTCATGGACATCGTGAACACCAAGCGCAAAGATCTCAACGCACGCGACGACGACGCCGGCTTCCGCATCATCGCTGGCACGGCCCGCCAAATGGGCCTCGAAATCATCGATTAAACGGAACCGCCGATTACGCAGATATCACGGCTGAACCAGCGGTGGTTGCGGCGGCTTGGTTTTCGCCGCCGCGGCGAACGAACTCTTAGCGAGAGACGGTGAACGCTTTCGCGCTGCCTGCGGCAATTTTTCGAAAATCCGATTAGCGCCGCCGGTTGTACGGCAACGCTCGTAATTTCACAGTTCCACGCAATGATTCGAGCTCGGGATCTTTGTGAAAGAGGACAGCTTTTGCTTCTCGTGCGGTAGCGGCCACAAACGCATCGGCAAATGACACTGGAAACAGTGCTTTCATCTCCCCCGCAACGAGACACAATGTTTCGTCCGGATAAATGAATTCAACCGGCCAGGACTTCATAATCGTAACCAAGTAGCTGGCGCGCTCTTGTCCTTCTGATTGATGTGCTTTGTAATAAACCTCCACCAGACTGACGCAACTGACACCGAGCTGAATCTTTCCTGCCTGTGCGGCAGTTAGCCGTTCTTCGACAAGGTCAGCGCCCGGTTCATCCTCGAGCACGCAAACGATCGCTGACGTATCAAGGACGGCGTCGAGCTCGCGCACGTTTCCGCTCCTCCGTGCGGCCTTTCAGAATTCCTTCCCACAGCTTCATCCCCTTGGCGATACCGCGGCCATATGGATTTTTGGCGGACAAAGGGATCACGCGTATAGTTTCGCCTTCATCAATCCAGGCAAGTCGCGATTGTTTCGTGAGATGGTGCCGGGCGCGAATCTTGGCGGGAATCACCGTCTGACCACGTGATGAAATTCTTGTCGTCATGAGCGCACGGTAAAGCAGTCTAACGGAAGGTAAAGCAAAACCGATATTGCTTTACTTCCGCGGCGTTCCCAAAAGCTCCCAGCGCTGCAGCGTGATAGGCACGTTGCCGTTTTTCCAAACGAATTCGTGGAACGTCCGGAGATTGAATTTTCCCCGCTCTTGGATTGTGCGCCGGGCAGAAATTAAATTTACCGGCTAGGGTCCCACTGAACCATTACGAGACAAACGTCGTCTTGGAGGTCGTTGCTTCCCGCGAAGGAACGTACATCCTTCTCAATTGACGCCAGGAGATTATCCTGGCGCTCGAGATTGCGGCGCAGGCTAGTGGTCAGCCCGTCCATTCCGAAGTGCCGACTATCGCCGTCTTCCGCTTCGATGAGCCCATCGGTAAACAACAGGATGCGATCGCCTGGCGAGAGGGAGGCGGCGCTGGTGTTATAGTGTGCTCCGGGCAGCAGGCCGAGAGCCGGCCCGACTTTATCGGATTGGCCGCTCAGGACCTCGATTTGTTTGTTTTCGCTGTAGATTCGCAGTGGGTTTGGGTGTCCCGCCCGGGCGAAGCGCAGTTGCCCCGTTTGCGAATCCAGCGTGCAATAAACGGCTGTCACGAACAAAACCGTGCCGGTCTGCTTGAGAATACTTGTGAGCTCGGTGTTTAGACGCGTCATCAATTTTCCGGGATCAGCCGCCTCCGATCCAAGACCCTCGATCAACGCGCGAAGCATAGACGTGATCAGAGCTGAGCGAACGCCATGGCCCATTACGTCGCAAATAAAAATTCCGGCGCATGAATCAGACACGCGCGAAATGAAAAAGAAGTCTCCGCCAATCAGACTGGCCGGAAGATAGACATGAGAAAACCGAAGGCGTGCTTTCTCGACAGTCGCATTAGCGGGAAAAAGCGGGTATGTCACCGGCATCAGTGCTTGTTGAAGTTCCATTGCCATCCGCAGGTCCATCTGCGTTTGCTCGTTCTTTGCTTGAATCTCGCGCTCCTTCTCGACCAAATCGCGGATGTTAGTTCGCAGCAGCGCGTTCTGCACCTTGAACAATGTCTGCGTTGTGATCAGTCCGAGAAACGACTGGTCCTCGTCGACTAAAAGTACATCGTCGTAGAAAGCCTCCTCGCCGCGCGCAAACACTTTCTTCAGCACGTCGCCGATGGGTGTGGTGACCAAAACTCGGATTTCGTTAGGTGAAAGGTGCTGGCCGATCGGCTTGCGCGCCCAGAGAGAAAAGCCATATCGTCCGCCTAAAAGCTCGCTGATTTGATGGCGGGAACAGAGCCCGACGAGCCTTGAAGTGTCGAGGATGGCAATGAACTCAACATTGTTTTTGGCGAACGCTGCAAATACAGATTCGATGGCGTCGTTCGCCTGAACTGCAGTTCGATGGTTCACGAGTGTCCGTAGGTCGACGTCATCAGCGCGCAGCGGATCGTTGATCTGGATCTTTAACGCTTCTTCCATCAAGCTCTCAGCTTGCAGCTTTTCTTGCTTCTGCACGGCGCTCCCAAGCCTTAGTTTTATCAGAGGCCGTCAAACACTGATTGTGACATTCTCGTGACGATTCTGGATAAATAGGGTGTAGGAAGGCAGCTCGCCTGACTCGGCGGCAGGACAGGCTGCGGTTTTTTATTCGACGTGCAAGATGCATGTCGGCCGGGACAGCCTTGGAAGGCTATCTTCCAATGTCGCCCAAATACTCCCAGTGCTGTAGCGTGATCGGCACGTTGCCATTTTTCCAAACGAAATCGTGGAAGGCGCGGAGATTGAATTTTTCGCCTTGTTGCATACGCGCGTCGGCGAGAAATTTCATGATCTGCAGCTTTCCGATCTGATATGTGATGGCCTGGCCGGGTCCGGTGGAGAATGCGATCGCTTCCTGGCGTGCGGTTTGTTCGTCCATCGGAACTCTGTCGTGTAGATACTTGGCGGCTTGTTCGAGCGTGAATTCGCCGAGTGCGAGTTTAACATCTACCTCTACTCGCAGCGCGCGGAGCCGCATGAAATTGTAAATGATCTCGCGCGTGTGCGGGCTGTCATCGAACAAGCCGGCCTGCAACATCATTTCCTCGGCATAAAAGCCAATCCCTTCGTTCGCGCCGGAATCGTAGTAATGCCGCCGGATCGGGTCCTCGTGTTTCCACGAAAGACAAAGCTGAAAGTAATGACCGGGAATTCCTTCGTGAACAGTGATCGGCCGCGGATCCATCGCTGTGGCGCGCCAGAAGTAGCCGAGTTTTTCTGACGGCTCAGGTACGTAGCGGATGCAATTTTCCTTCAACCGGGATGGCGACGTGAAGTCATCGTTCTCAGTGAAGCCCAGAGCGCGCAGATATTCGGAAGTCGGTCGAAGCGTGTAATGCTGGACCCAGTCCGGCACAGTTAGAATTCCGCGCTCTGGGAGAAATTTACGAATTGACAATTCCTTGTTTGTCTCATTGCGAATCCAGTTGTTGATGTTGTCTGCGATCTTGAGCGGCGGCACATCTTTGTTCCGGTTCTTCTCGAAAGTCTCAAACGCGACGGCTCGGTTCCATTCCTGGCGTCCCATCGCCAGCAGTTCTTCCGGCGTGAACGATATCAGTGCCACGTTCCGCAGAAACCAAACGTATGCGTCACGCCCCAGCGCCGCTTGTTGTGGAAGCTTCGCCAGCTTCTCTTTGAGCTGTTGCTGAAATTTCTCCAATGCATCCGATGCGCGTTCGCACGCGCTGTTTAATGTTTCCGGTTTTAGAGTTGTCGATGCTGTAAGCGAGCTCGCCATTTTGCGGAGACGCTCGCGAATACCGTCAAGATTATTGATCGCAACCGAGGCGAAGGGTGCAGGTGGCTTGTCGAGATTCTCTGCCCCCTGCTCCAAGATGGACGGAATGTTTTCGATACGGGCGAGAATTTCGCGGCTGCGCGCTTCGTCGTACGGCGCGGGAACAGTCAGCGCTTCGGCGAGTGCGGTAAGCGTCTGCTCGACGTAAAAATTCGGATCGCGTTTCCAGCGCGGGTTAACGTCGAGCTCCCATCGCACGCGCGCCAATGCCGATCCGATCAATTTGTAATCGACTTGCTGTGGAATTGGCCAATCGCTCGCGTTTAGGTTTTTCCAGCGCGACTCGAATTGTTCAAGGTCATTGCGTCGCCTGTCGATGCTGGCTTTTGACCAATCGCGCATTCCGCCCGGCCGCTCCATTCGGTTGACGTCGTCGCCTGTGAACGGCGCGTATTTCGCACGCCACGTCCAAAAATCATCAGCCAGTTTGTCCAGCGATTCTGACTGCGCTTGGGCGGTTGACAGTAACGCAACCCAGGTCAGGAGGATGATAATGCCACGAGCCTTTCGAGCACTCATGGTGTACATGGCACTGTCATGTTGAGCGAAGCGAAACATCTCAGTTTTGGGAATTCGTCCGAATTTGATCCGAGATTCTTCGCTTCGCTCAGAACGACAGCAAATGCTGTTTTCACTCCGAGGTTCGGCGCAACGTGATCACCGGAGGCGTAAGACCGGGCCGATACATTGACATGCCGTAACAGAGCGCGGCGGATTTTTCGCGCGCATAGCGAATGTGATTCAATTTCTCATCCCAGCGTTCTATGTAGGAGCAGTTCGCCGTTTTCTCGCTGCCAGGGATGGGCACATAACGATTCTCGGTATACGTAAGAAATGCCGGTTCGCCGGCCAACGGGATCGGCGTAGCCCAGTTTGGCGAAAGCCTGACAAATCGCGGTCCGCTCAAATCCAGCGCGAAAACGGTATCGCCATCGGTACTGTTCAGGTGCAGACCGAAAAATGCGAGGTGCAGCAGACCTTCAAACAGGAAATGCCGGTCTTTGTTCTGGCTGTCGTGAAGGATCTCAAACGCGCCGTAAAATCCAGGAATTTTGTCAAAATCAGTTTCACTTCCCGTTTTCAAATTGCGGAGCACGTAATGTTTTCCGTGACCCGGTCCATCGATCTGATCGTCTTCATCGTTTGGATCTTCTCGCAGGATCAATTCGACAGAACCATCAGGCGATTTGTAAGTGGGTGCCGGTGTTGGGCTGGGTGAGGCAGAATCCGCGGGCGAAGTTGTCGCAGTCGCCGAAGCTTGTCCCTGCGGTTCGATGTTTGTGAAATATGGCGAGCTTTTCGCAGATGTGTACCAATCGGGTGCCGCACCAAGTTTCTTCAAATTCGTCCCGCGTGGCTCGATGCTCCAGAATTCGCGCACGTTGTTAGGCTTTTCGCGCGTGAAGACAATCGTCTCCCCGTCCGGTGCAAAGATTGGAGCCGAGTCTTGTCCTGAGTTGTCATTTGTTAGCTGACGCAAAAGTTTTCCGTTCTCGCTGTACAAATACAGATACGAATGACTGGTTCCCGCTGCTTGCAAATAACGAATAGCGATTACGAGTTCAGACGCGCCATCGGCAACGGCGGTCAGCAGCGAAAGTACTGCCGCGACGGTCAACATTTGAAGAGAGGAGCGCATTAGCGTAGCGGCAGTTGGATCGCGCTGGCGTGCGTCGCGTCGTGATAGATTTGCACGTGACAAGTGCGCGCGTCTTTCGCCGTTTCTTCCGCCACAACGCCGCCGGAGCAATAATTCTTTTGCCAAGAAATTGAATTTACAGCCGTGACAACCAGGCGAAGGCGGCTGGCTTTCATTAACCGCCGCGCTACGAACAATCCCGGATTGAAATCGCAGCGCACAATCTCACCTGGTCCGACCAGCTTCGCTTCGCGCAACGACTCGCGGTACCTCAGCCGGCGCTGGTCGCTCCACAAAGCGATACTTGTTCCGTCTGGCTGGATCTCGTAAAGGTCGCACTCAAGATCGACATCAGGCGTATCGATTGATACCCAGAGGCTGACTGCGGGACAACCAATCAATGGCGCCTCGATTGGCAACGGACCGCTATGGTACACTAGACCGTCACTACCGATGCTCAGCGCAAAGGTCTGATCGATCGCGGCGGTTTTCTCTTTCGGTTCCACTCCTTCTACGAATTCGCCGCGGTATGTGTCGAGTGGATCATAAGTGAATTTTCCAGGCGGAATCATGCCGACGCCTTCTTTCGGCCGACTTTGAGCAAAAAATCCAGAGCTAAACACTCCATTGCGCATTGCGGGACCTGTCTGGAGATAAAAGGTTTTCGGATTCGCGATCAACGCGGCGAAATCGTCGGTGTATTTCCAGTCGCCGTTCGCGCCGGAGTTGCCCGGCGCGTGCAAATAATATGCGACATGGTTTTTGAGGAATGCCGGTTTCGGGCCAGCCTTCATTGTCCAGTCGTACCACAGGCGGTGCAGTACCCCGGCGACTTCATCGGTTGGCGTGCGCGTACCCGCATGGTCCCACGGGCCGATGATGAGAAAATGTTTCGCCCGCGCCTCCGGCGAAGCGTTCGCCATGTGATCGCGGTAAAATGTAAGCGCACCCAGTTCGTCACCGTCGTACTGGCCCGTGATTGTCAGTATCGGCTGTGTGATCTTTTGAAACTGTTCACGCGACGGGAGCATCGCATCATAATACGCATCGACCATGGGATGTTTGAGGACACGCTGGAAATTTTTCGACGGGTTACCGATAAACGTATCGAGGTCTTTGAAAGCGACGTGCTTTTTATGACCGTCGAGAAATTTCGTGCGCCAGAACTTTTGATCACCGAAAAGATTGTTTTGTGCTGCCCGGCCACTGGTGAGCGTGAACCACTGCACGTCATAAGTCAGCCCAATGTTATTGTAGGATGGGTAATCGAGGCCAGGATGCGCAGCGGCGGCGGGAACGATCGTCGCCAGATGCGGCGGAAATTCTTTCGCTGTCGCCCATTGATCAAATCCCGCGTAAGACCCGCCCCACATGGCAACTTTGCCATCGCAGAATGGCTGTTTCGCAAGCCACTCGACTACGTCGTGCCCATCGCGCGGCTCATTGGCAAACGGCTCAAATTCACCGCCGGAATTTCCGCGACCGCGCACATCCACGAGCGCGAACACGTATCCATGCGATGCAAAATACGCGCCGCGCTCGTGGTAGGTGTCGGAGATGTAGGGCGTGAGCGTGAAGATCACGGGCGTCTTCGGCTGCGATCCGTCCCCGGTTTTCGGCAAATACAACGTTGCATTCAGTTCGACCTGGTCGCGCATGGGAATCTTTACGCCCCATCGGAGATTGTAGTCGGCGGCAGCTTGCGATGGCGATGGCGCTGGAGTGGGAGATTGTGCAGTGACGTTTGTGGTGAAGCCTGTGCAGAGCAGCCCAGCTAAGATCGATAATTTCATCTTGGTCAATTCAACCGAAGAAGGGCTGGAGAGACAAGAAAGTTGCATTTCGGATTAACGACTGGCGATGCATCCGCCGTTTACAGCAAACCGAGTTTGCGAGACGATAAGCGGGTGGCTCGCGGGCGTTCCAGGCACAAGCAATCTCAGAGGCGTAGCAATTCCGGCCGAGCGACGGCTCTGAACCGACCGACGACGTTGGATCGGCAGATGAATGCTGCTGGGACAATTCATTTGTCGCAACCGGAATTGCTCTGCGCGGGGACCATGTTTCTTGTGGCGCTCCTTCTTTATAGCTGGACGCTCTCTCCCACGGTTACTCTCGTCGACAGCGGCGAATTAATAGTGGCTGCTCAAGGGCTCGGAGTCGCGCATCCACCCGGCTTCCCACTGTGGGTCATGCTCGCGCATCTCGCATCGCTGGTGCCGTTGGGAGACGTTGCGCGTCGCATCAATTTTTCGTCTGCTCTTTTCGCTGCGCTGGCATCTGCGATGCTGACTCTAGTTGTCGCGGAGTTGATGATTACAGGTTCATATCTCTCCACGTCGAAGCAGAAACGCGCGCATCG